>JAABUV010003774.1_pt1 | contig 18884 bp, 1 predicted proteins | sample 5559971 | NCBI WGS metagenome assembly JAABUV01 (sample SAMN10711881, study PRJNA513362) | rock metagenome | isolation source: Antarctica rocks | place: Antarctica: Victoria Land, Knobhead nord | collected 2015-12-19
ACTACGAGGTTCTAGATAAAGCTTATAAGGTATACCTGCGGTAGGTAAAGACTTATAAAGCCTTATTTATACTAAAGAAGTACGAGCTCGTTTATATAACCCGTAGAATAAAGGGTATAAAGATAGACGTAATAGTTAAGCTTAAAGGAATTAAAGTTAAACTAAAGATATTAATTAAGGTCCTAGGACTTATACTTAATAGTAAGCTAAATTAGAACGTATACCTAAGGAAGGTATAAGCTAAGATAGATAACTAGATTCAGGCGCTCTACTACGTCGCCGGCTTAATATAAGGCGCGGTTCTACCGGTTAATAGGCTTATATACGCGGTAGTAGTAAGGCTTATAATAACGTTCGCGGCGCTAATATAATATAGCCCTAAGAATACCCCTAGGGTAGTAGGGAAGTACGTGAAGACCCTGACGATAATCTAGAATAAAGGACTATATAAAGTACTAGGGGCGTATAAGGCCACCCTAATTCCGGTCCTTAAAGTAGAGGCGGGAATCCCGTTAGTAAGAGACTTCCTTAATAAGGCCCTATTATAAAGTAAGATCCTTTAAGGGATATATAAGATAGTCCTAAAAGGGAACGCGAAGATTAAGTCTCGGTTATAACTAAAAAGGGGTAGGAGGCTACGCCCTCCGCTACCCCCGTTAGCTAAAAAGGAGTCTTAGGCGAAGCGGTCGCTAAACGGGGTACTTAATAGCCCGACGTTATAGAAAAGGATACTAACCTAGTAGGAAGGCCGGTAGTAGGGCCGGTAGCGCCACTACTAGCGGGGATTAGAGGGCTAAAACACGAGCCTAGCATAGAAGGGTGACCTAGTAGGAGGGAGATAGGACCTCTATAAGGGCCTAAAGAAGCCGGAGAGCTTTATAACGGTCTAGTTACGTACGGACAAGATTAGGTTTAACTACTTCTTATTTATTAGGAAGGTTCCTAGGATCCTAAGTCCTAGCTACTTATACGGGGCGGCGAGGTAGACCGGTAAATATATCCTACTATTCTATCCCGACTATTATACTAGTAGGAGTTAGATATTACTAGAGGCTAGGTTAGAAGATTATAATACTATTCTCTTATTACTAATAGGGATAAGAGCGGCGGCGAGGTAGTTAACTAGGTTAGGCGCCCTCTACTAGTTTATACTAGTAAAAGAGATATTAGCGAGAACTAATAGAGAGGAAGGGCTCCGCCCTAACTAAAGAGAAGAGAATATAGTCGACGAAACCTTAGTATTATAGACGGTAGACCCGACCCCTTAATATACCGCCCCGATGGCAGGCCTATTAGGGGGGGAGGGAAGGAGCCGAATAATAGTATAGCTTATAGATAGTAGGTGGAGTTTTTATCCCTTAGCTGGGTTTCTCCCCGAACGATAGGTACGCTAGGCGTACCTCCTAAAAAGTCTACCCTTATTAGCTTTAGCTAGTATAGGAGTATAAATAAATAAATAATTAATTATTATAACTTATAAGTATATTATATTAAAAGTTATTATAAGTATTATATTTACTAGTATTTAATAATATATTATATTAGTTCTATTTTATATTAAAGGTAGAATAAGAGATAAGATTATAATAAATATATATTATAATCTAGGCCTAATAGTTTTATAAGAAAGTAGTTAATCTATCTACTATAATATTAATTTATAAGTAGGAGTAGTCTAATATCTAAATAATACTACTAGTAGTATAACTTACTATTTAAGCTTAGAATATAAAAAGATAATAGAGTTAAATAGGCTTATAAAGTCTATTTTATATTCTAATATTATAATATAGAGTTATAAGGCTAGAAGAGTAAGTAGTTAAGAGTTAACTATCCCTTAATTAGTAATAGGAGTACTTATAAAACTACTAGAAGTACTTATAAAGCCTTATTATATTAAAGACTCTTATAATTATAATACTTCTAGGCCTAAGGCCTTATAAAAGGGGATAAATTTATTCTTAGGGAGGGCTTTAATAAAGCTATTAACTACCTACTTATTAATCTTAATATATTCTAGCTTAATATTACCGGCGGTAACCTATTCTTATATATAATAATATTAGATATTAATATACTTTATATATATATAAAACTAGGGGTTCTTAGCTAGGGTAATAGCTCCCTAATTATTATAATAGAGTATTATAATAGTAGGCTAATAGGTATCTTTAGAGAGGTCTAGCTTAATAAAGAGCTATTAAAGCTAGATAGCTTCCTTTATAACTTATATTTAACCTATATATTCTACCTTATAACTAGATAGGGTAATAGTAGGTTATTACTTTAATAACTAACTTATTACTCTACTACTAATATTAAGAATATAGCTTATAATTAACTATTAAGTATCTTAATTACTAGCTTAATTTAGTATTATTATAATTAATAAGAGGAAAGATACTCTTATAAAAATGTATAGTAGAATAGTTAATTAGGTTACTAAGTCTAGATATATAAGAACTAAGTATAGATACTAAGAGACTACTTAGTTATATATTATTAAGTATGCTAGCGTCTTAGTAGGACCCTATATTTTAATAACTCTTATAAAAAGTAAGTTATAAGTTAGTTATACCTTAAAGGTAATAGAAAATCCTCTTAATAGCTATCTAATATAATTAATTTAAGTTTATTTACTATTAGCTACTAAGATTATAAAGGTAATATCTAACCTAGTTCCTAATATAATATATATTAAGGGGCTAATAGCTAACTAATATTCCTTTTAAAAAGTATTAAGGGTTATATAATCTTCCTTAGATATTTATAACTTATTTATATTTATTAAGGTTATTATAAGATATAACTATTATATATTAAAGTCTCTTAATACCTTTTTAGTATAAGCTTCTTAATCTAGCCGTAGTACCTAATTTACTTAATCCTACCTAATTAATATACCTAAGTAGAAGGAATATAAGCTAAGGTTAGTTATTTAAAAGTATTTATTAAGTATAACCTTAACCTAATTAATAGTAGTTTAATTAAGTCTAATAATTAATAAATTATCTATATAAGTTATAATAATAACCTAATCTTTATAATTAATTAAGACGCTTTTATTAATTATAAGTAGTATAAAGCCCTAAGTCTCAAAGAATATATATAGTATAAAAAACTAGACTTGAAGTAATTATTTTAAGTTATAAAATACCTTCTTTGAGATATAAATAAGGTATTCTTTACCCTTAACTATAAAGCCTTTAAGCTATTTAATATAAATATCTTCTTTAATATTCCTATAAAGGAAGGCCGTCTTAATATCTATTTAGTCTAATTCCTAGTTAAGAGATATAGCTAGCGCGAAGATAGCTTTATAACTTATTAACTTTACTATTAAAGTAAAGGTCTTATTATAATTAATACCTTCCTACTATTTAAAACCCCTAACTACCTAGTATACCTTATAATAGAGGACTTTATTATAAAGCCCCCTTTTTAACTTAAATAAAAATTTACTTATAAGAAATAGGTAAAAGATATAATAGCCTTTAATAATATTATAATATAATCCTAGTATAATAGTAAATATAAAAGTTTATAATTTAAAGATAATAATAAAGTCTTCCTCTATTTATATAAGGGATATAAGATCCCTAATATCTTTAATAGGAAACTTTTATAATAATATACTAGGCTATTTAAGATTTTATAAAAGGTGGGATTACTCGCCTATTAATTTAAGCTACCCCTTATAATATATATATAGCTAGTAGTATTAATAGTATAACTTAAGTTAAAAATAGAAGGGATAAATCTATATAAGAGGTCGTTTAATTAAAAGCTACCCCCTATTATAGTTAAAAATAATACTACTTATAATAATAAGTATAAAATTAAGAGATTACTAGATAAATAGTATTTAAGAGGTAAAATTTAGTACTTAATTAAGTAGGTTAGCTATGGTAATCAGAATAATATATAATATAACCTTATAGATTTATCTAAGGCTAGTAAATTAGTAAAGGTATATAAGGATAGATAGCTACTAATATTATTACTAACTATAATTAACTAATAGGTCCTAGTAAATATAGTTATTTACTTTTTTTTACTAGTATATTAATATAGATTTTACTATACTTTTATACGTTTTACTTAGTAATAGCGTAATAGTAGAATATCTTCCGCCTCCCTAATACTTTATTATTTCTTAAAAGCCTTAATAGCTTACTAATAAATTAATCTATATAAATTAGAAATATCCCTATTAGTAGTTACCTTATTATCTCTTTACTATAATAGAATATCTAGTATTAAGACCCTAAGCTTATCGCAGCTTATTAGTTAGTTTATAAGTACCCTAGATTCCTTTCCTAGACTAGCGCGAATATTAGAACTCTAATATATCTTTATATTCTACCTACGTTTACACCTACCCTTTATAACATTTTCTACTTAAATAAAGTTATAAAGCTTATCTATAACTATATAATACTCTAAAAATTATAAAAATTAGTATAGTAGTTTAAAAGATATATTAGAATAAGTGGATTTACCTACTAAATTCCATGCGCTAACGGCTAGAATATAGATTACGAATAATAAAAATCCTAATATTATTTATATTCTACCTATTCTATAATAACGCCTACTAACGTGACTACTATTAGTCTAAATAGGGGGAAATATCCGTCTTATTACTAGGTAGGTAATACTATTAGGATAATCTGTATCAGCCTATTACTATATTAGCTAATACTATTACATTTATAGGCTAAAAACCCTACTATTTATGTTACCTACTAACGTGTTAAAAACCCTACTATTTACGTCACCTACTAACGTGTCTAATATCCGCCTACTAACGTGACTACTATTAGTCTAAATAGGGGGAAATATCCGTCTTATTACTAGGTAGATAATGCTATTAGGATAATCTATATTAATCTATTACTATATTAGCTAATACTATCGCATTTATTATATATTATATAGCTAGATAGCTCTAATAGCCCTAATAGCTTAGAGACTAGAAGCCTTCTATAAGTAGGTTTTATACCTATAAGAAGCTTCCCTTCTCTATTAATTAATTATATATATATAAAATTAGAATAGGTCTATTAGCTACCTTAATAATAATAGTAATACCTTTATTTTATACTTAGGTAACTAACTTCTTATTAGATATTATATAATTATCTAATATAAATTGATACTATCCTTATAATACTAGATCTAACCTCCTTTAAGACCCGCTAAAGACTTTTATTATACTTATTAGGTCTATAACTATAATAGTACCCTAATCTATTATCTAATAAGGCCCTCAATAGCCTACTAAGCTATTATAGTATAATAATATCTATTAAAGGCTTTAGTAACTAGGACCTCTAAGTCTATTAAGTCCTTAATTAGAGAAATTATTAAGGATTCTTACTAAGGCTTACCTAATTTATTACTCTTTCCCTACTTAATATTCTATTATTATAGCTCTTTAAATTACTTATAAGATTACTATCTTTACCTTTTAGTTAGATAAATTTATATAAACGCGGTATACTTTTATATTAATTATTAATAACGTAGCTCGCTATATTATCTCCTTAATTATAAAGGATACCTTTAGGCCTACTAGATTAACTCTAGAAGCCTCTACTAAATAAAGAGGTACTTATTCTAGATCTATATCTTTAAAAGTTAGTCCCTTTAATAACTTTAAGCCTTCTTAGCCTTAAGACTAGGTAATTAATAAGCTTATATTATAAAAGGCTATATCTAGGTTTAATAAGGGAATAGAAGCCTTTTATAAGCTACTTAATAATCTACCCTTACTAAGTATATTATTATACTAGATTAATACCACATTATCTTATAATACTACTACTACTACTACTAGGTAGATATCTACTAAAGAAGCTATTTATAAAAGACCTATTAACCTAGAACCTAATCCTTCTAGTAGTATAGTAAATATAACTATTAACGCTACTATATAAGTAGCTATTAACGCTAGGATAGTATAGTATATACCTAAAAACCTACCTTAATAAGGACCTTCTAGACTACCTAGACTACTAGGCCTATATAGCTAGGTAGGCTAGCTAGGATAGGCTAGTACTAATACTAAAGTTAGGGAAAATTAAGGACCTTAATAAAATTTAGGAGACCTTAGCTATTTTAACCCTATATATAATAGTAAGTCTCTTACTACTAGCTCTACTATTAAATATACTAGAAAGGAAATATACTTTTATAATATTTATCTCTTCTTAAATTATATTAAGTAAATATACCTATTAAAGGATCTAATAATTATATATAATAATCTCTAGCTAAGTCTCCGTAGCTAGGCCTTAAAGTAGTAGACTAGATAATTATTTAATAATAATTAATACCTTATAGTATTTAATAATAATATTAATAAATAGGCTAGATTATTAATAAGAAAGTTTAGCTAGCTAATTAATATTATAATTAATACTATAATATATAAGAAATATATTATAAAGGATACTACTAACTATTATAAGCCTATAGAATTTAGTATAAAAATACTACGCTATACTAAGGATATAGGCCTAAAAGAAGTAAGGGTCTAATTAGATATTATTTATAATACTATTAATTAGGAGCTTTACTATAATATTTATTAATTAAATAATAAGATAACTATTAATAACTTTATAAATAACCTTAATAATATTAAGTATAGATAGTAGGCTTATACTAGTAGGTATTAAACTATTAATACTTAGAATATTAGGTAATCTTAATATCCTACCTATAAAAATAGGTAGGGATAGTATAATTAATATAGTTTTCCTAATAGGATAGGCTATTAATTATATTAGCCTAATAACTAGCTATATAAAAATACTTATAGTAACTCCTATAATAATACTTACCCTCCTTTTTTAAATTATTAAAATAATAATTAAGCTTACTAGTTATAATAGTAGTAGTTTTAGCTAAACACCCCTTAAGTCTTACTACCTAGCTAAAGACTTTAAATTATAGTAGGTCTTCTAAATAGGTTAGATTCTAAATAGTAGCCTAACCTATAATCATAATAAGCTCGCCCTCCTTAGGGTAATTATTAACCTAATACTCGCCTATAAGATAATTAATAGCTATAATTCTTATAATAAGTATACTAAGTATTTATAGAAGATATTATAGAAGACTTTATACCTAATAATAACCTATTATAATAGTAATATTATTAGTTTAGGTCCCTAACTTATAACCCTAAGGATCCTCTAGAGGGTCTTAGTTAGTCTTTTTATATAAATAAGGATCCCTTATTAGGTAATAAAGTCCTTAATAAGTAGGACCCTATAATACCTAATATTAATTTTATTAGCTAGACTAATTCTACTAATTACTCTTATTCTATTTATAAGGAAGGCCTTCCCTCTAGAAATAAGCTATTTCTTTATCTATAATAGTAATACTAAAAACTAAAGAAGCCTATATAGCCCTTATAAAAGCCTTTTATAGAGGCCCCTATAAATCCTCCTATAATATATATAATAGTAGTAGACGTCCTATTAATAATTAAATCTACTATTACTCCTAATCCTATTAAGCCGCTAGGCTATAAGTTCTATAAATAAAAATATACTACTATTCGCGTATCTTAGGGCTATTTAAATAGTAATAATAAGTTAGATATATATCTAGATACTAGCTACTTAGTCTTACTAATAGATTATACCTATTTAAAACGAATACTTCCTAATATAAAAATTAGGAAAATATCCTTACTAATACTAATATAAGGAGTAGGTAATAAAGTAGTAAAGACTAATAAGTATATTATAATAAGAATATATATTAGAGGCTCTATTATAAAGAAGCCTATAATAGTAGCTATTATTATAAAGGTCTACCTTATTAATAACCTAAAAGCTAACCTATTAATAGGTAATAATAACCTTAAGCCTTAAGGGATAATTCTTAACTTTAGAGAGGAAAAGGTAACTCTTAATTCCTATTAAAACCTTATAACTAAAATTAATATTTATTCTTACGTATCTCCTAATATTAAATAAACTATTAAAATTAAATTAGCCTTTATTATACCCCTATATACTATTATATAGGTACTAGTAGTATATAATAGGGAGGTCCTATCTAATAGGGACTACTTATTTAAGCTAAATTATACTTAAGACTTTAGCCCTAAAGGGGGCGTATTCGCGTATATTATTAACTTATTAATAATATTTATCTAAGTATATAATACTATATTATTAATAGTATATCTATTATATAAGGCGCGTCTTAGTTTAATTATTAAATATAATTAGGATAGAGTATACCTTATTACTCTAGTATACTTACTATTAGCTATTAGTAATATAAGGTCCTAGAAGATTAATCTTATAAAAGGCTTTATAACTATAGCGGTAGTATACTCTACTATTATAAAGCCTTCCATAGAGCTAGTAGTAGTAGTGGTAGTAGTAGTAGTCCCTAAGCCTATTATAATAAGGCCCTTATTAGCTACTATTAACCCTACTTTAGAGTATATTATACCTAGTAGAATTATAGTATATAGTACTTTAAACGTAGTATCCTAATTTATTATAGTAGTAGCTAAATTTCCTAATATTTAGATAGACTATAGACTTATAGTAGATATCCTAGAAGAGGAATAGATATTAATCCTACTAAAATCTAACGCCGTAGCTAGGCTATCTTAGGTATATCTAGTTAATTAGAAAGATAGGGACCTAATTAATTAAGTATTTAATAAATTATATAACTAAGGGAAAATAATATAGTTAAACTAGCCTACTCTATTTAGCTACCCTATTTTTATTATTTAGCGTAATATTATAGACGGCCGTAAAGGCTACGTAGTTATTAATATTAGGGAACTAAATAAAATCACCTAATTAGATAGTTATCCTTTACCCTTATAATTTAAACTTACCTTAGCTATTATAAGGTATCTATATATATCTATTATAGATAGTATAGAGTAGTTTTACTAATTTAATATCTAGAAAAGGGACTACTATAAGCTAATAGTTATCTTATATCGTGGTTAGGAATAGTATAATATTACCCTTATAGGGTATAAAGGATTACTACCTTATATTTAATAGTAGACTAATAAGCTTCTTTAACTATTTAAGTACTTTATAAAAGTATACGTAGATAATATAATAACCTTTTTTAAAACCTTATTAGAGTACCTATCCTACTTACGCTAGCTATTTAGTCTCTACTAGGAATATTATATAAGTCTTAACTTAATAAAGACCTTCTTAGGCTACCCTTCTATTATCCTCCTATATTAAAGAGTTAACTCCCTAGGGCTATTAACCTTAGATAAAAAGCTTATAGCTATTAGCTTACTAATCTTCCTAATCTCCTTATAAGACCTAGAAATCTTTCTTAGCCTTATTAGCTAGTTATATTTATTAATACTAAGATATATATAGCGTATAAATCTACTTTAAAGACGTAAGACTAACCTTATAAGAATACTATTAAAGGGTTTAAAGGGTGGTACTTAAAAGACTTAATTTATATAAATAATATATAAGCCTATTATAAAAGAGTAGTAGGCTTTTAATAATTTAAAGGCTACCTTTTATAGTCCTACCTTCCTAATTTATTTTAATTATAATAGAATCCTCTTTATTAATCTTAACGCCTCTAAAAGGTAGAGCTTTATAGAAGGTAATATTATTAAAGGCTTTCCTAGAATATCTATCTAACCTATTATATTTTTAAGTAAAATACTAAATTAGGCTAAATAAAACTATTAGCCTACTAAATTAGAGGTTACTAGAATTATCTAGGTAGTTAAAAGAATAAGGTATCTTATTAAGTTATATAAAAAGCCTTTAATAATTATATATACTAACTACTCTATTATAGTTCCTATTTCTCGCTAGACTAGTTTAACTTCCTCATTAATAGATAAATTAAACCTATAACTTATCTACGCCTCTTCCTATCTATTATAGTTTAATATCTTAATTAAATATAAGTCTAGGAAATCTAATATTATTCTAAACGCCCTATTATAGTTAAAGGCGACGGATTTACTATTAATTAATACTATAAGTACCCTTAACGCCCTATATACTAAAGCCTTTTATAAGGCCTACCTTAGATAGAAAGGTAATAAACCTACTCCTATATATTATATTACCCTTATAAAGATATCCTAGGGTTTTAAGTAATATATTTCTTAAGCCTATTATAATAATAGCTAATAGTCCTAGCTATTATAAATACTTATAATAGTAAATAAGGACCTTGTTATAAATAATAATAGCCGTTACCTTAGTCTATACTTTAAGCTCTGTGATAACCTAATATACTATATAAACTTTAATAATGGCTAAGAATAGCTATATATCCCTAACTCCTTAGAGAAAGAGGTATTTTACCTAGCCTATAATCTATAGTATTACGGGGGATATTACTAGACTTATAAGAGAATTATAGCCTTACTTTATATCTATTACTTACTATAGTACCTCTATACTTATATAGAGTATTATCTAGAATATTAGTTAAATTAAATTAAATAGTATAGACCTTATAGAAGTATAATATTAATTAACTAGCCTACTATTCCCTTTTATACAATAGCTATAGACTTTATTATAACCTTATTAGTAATATAGCTTATAAAAGGCTTTAATAGTCTTTTAATAATTATAGATAAGTTTTTTAAGCGAGTACTTCTCCTTCCTAGATAAATTATCTAGTTAGCGGCTTAATAGGCTAATATAATATTAGCTACGTTAACTACCTATAGATAGGGGATCCCTTATAGAATTATTAATAATAGAGATATTAAGTTTATATCTTCTTTTTAGAGATTAATCTTTAAGAAGCTTAGCTATAAACTACTAATATTAACGGCCTATTATACTTAGATAGATAGTCTTTTAGAAAGGATAAATTAGATAGTTAAAATAGCCCTATATTACTATAGTATATAGAATATTAATACTATTAACTAGACGCTAGTTCTCCCGTACCTTTAAGGGTATCTTAATAATTCTAAAAGCTAATCTACTAGCGTATCCCCTAATAAAACCTTATATAGCTTTAATATCTATAATACCCTTATTATACTATTATAGTAGGAGGTTCCTATTAAAGACTTTACCCGCCTATAGTAACTTAAATAGGATTAAGCTAAGGAGTCTATTATATTTACTAATATCTTCGCTAAAATCTACTATAATAGTAAGTATAAAGTTATAATAATATCTCCTAATAATAAAGCCTATCTTAAGCTAGGTAATAGGTATAAAATTCCTAGTATTACTAACTTAAAAATCTATTAATAATAAGTTAGCCTATTTAGGATTATTAAGAAGGTTGATTAATTAACCTATTAACTCTAACTTAGCCTAATTATATATATTTATCTAGTTATATTAATAGCTTAACTCGAGCTATTATTAAAGACTTCTAACCCTTACGTAAGGGTTAAGAATTATTAGCCTCCCCTAGTATTTAAAATAGATAGCCCCGCTAATAAGTTAGATAATTATAAGATAGAATTAATTATTAGTATAAGAACCTCTAGTAAGAAGACTTAGTATCTAGTAAAGTAAAGGGGTTATAACTATAAGTATAATACTTAGTATAATACTAATAAGCTTTATAATACGGAAGACCTTATTAGGGAATATAATAGTTATTCTTATAGGTAACTATATCGTAAATAAGGTCCTTATTAAGGGTTATAAGGGGTATAGTATTAGTAGATTTAATTATTAGAGGGCTATAAGGGGTTATAATATAATAACGGGGTCGTCGCTTATCTTCTTTTATAGTAGTATTATTATATATTATGTAGCTAGATAGCTCTAATAGCCCTAATAGCTCGGAGACTAGAAGCCTTCCGTAGGCAGGTTTTATACCTACGAGAAGCTTCCCTTCTCTATTAATTAATTATATATATATAAAATTAGAATAGGTCTATTAGCTACCTTAATAGCATTTATAGGCTAAAAACCCTACTATTTACGTCACCTACTAACGTGTTAAAAACCCTACTATTTACGTTACCTACTAACGTATCTAATATCTACCTACTAACGTGTCTAATATCCGCCTACTAACGTGTCTACTATTAGTCTAAATAGGAGGAAATATCCGTCTTATTACTAGGTAGGTAACGCTATTAGAATAATTTATATTAGTCTATTACTATATTAGCTAATACTATCGCATTTATAAGCTAAAAACCCTACTATTTACGTCACCTACTAACGTGTTAAGAACCCTACTATTTACGTCACCTACTAACGTGTTAAAAACCCTACTATTTACGTCACCTACTAACGTGTCTAATATCGGCCTGAATAGGGGGTAATATCCGTCTTATTACTAGGTATAGAACGCTGTTAGAATGGGTATATGTATATGATATAGCTAATGCTATCGCATATATAGGCCGCTTACCTACTAACGTCCTACTATTTACCTTACCTACTAACGTGTCTGATATTGGTCTAAATAGGGGGTGATATCTGTCTTATTACTAGGTATATAATGCTATTAGAATGATTTATATTAGTCTATTAGTATATATATATAATTTAGCTAATGCTATTGTATTTATAAGCTACCTACCTACTAAAACGTCTAATATGCTCCCTACTATTCACGTTACCTATTAACGTGTCTAATATCAGCCTAAATAGGGGGTAATATCTGTCTTATTACTAGGTATAGAACGCTATAAGAATAGGTATATACATCTAATATACTCCCTACTATTCACCTTCCCTACTAAACGTTAGGTAGTAGGGGTGATTTTCTAACGTAAAAATCTTAAATTTTAATAGGTATTTTCTAGTTTCTTTAATAGAATCCTTAATAGAAAAAACTATTCCGCTTATAATCATTCTACCTATATTAATTAGTAGTAATATTATAGATATTTATCTTTAAGGTACTAAATAACTACCTAGAAGTATTAACTATTACTTATAATATTAATACTTTTATAACTAAAAGTATCTCTTATACTCTACAATAAGGGCCTTCTTTATACTAATCTAAATATAGAAGTAGTCTAAGATTTAAAGCCTTTAATAGATATCCTTATATTATAGCCTTTTAAGTTATATAACTTATCTAACGCTCCTTCTAGTCCCTTCCTAGGAATAAAGCTCCTTCTTATTTAAACTATCTTAATAGTTATATAAGTTATTTACCTATTTTACTTTTTCTATTATTCTTATAATTCTTATAATAGCTATTAATACTATTAACCTATAGGGTAGCTACTATTAAAGGCTCTAATAATATCTTATCTATTCTAAATATAGCCTCTTTAATTCTATTAACTATCCCTATATTATTAGATATTATTATTTAAGCCTACTTAATATCTAATTTCTTTAATATTAGGTATATATATAGCTAGATTATTTAGAAGGTAACTTATAAGGTTATATATTTTATTACCTTTAAGTATAAAAGACTTCTACATCTCCTTTAAAGACCTACTTTATTACGCGGTACTTAATTAGAATCTTAAGATTTAGATTAAACTAAATATACTTAGTTAAATAATTAGGCTATTAACCTACCCCTCTTTAAGGTATTTATAAAAGCCTTTATTATTATTATTACCTAGCTATATAAGTCTATTAAGTCCCTATTAATAGGTATTATACCTATATTAATCTCTCCTAGATTTAGGCCTATTAGATTAACCTAGCCCTAGGCCTCTATTTACTAATAACCTAAGGTATATTAATTAAAGGAGAGATATATTATAATATAATATAGCCTTTTATAAATATAACTACTCTATTCTTATAAGTATAAGCTAATTAAATAGCTACTATTATTATTTAAGTAATAATATTATAAAATTAGTAGTAAGTTAATAGTAATTAAGTAAATCTAGTAAATTCTAATTAATAACCTTTCTTTACTTAGTTTTATACTTAAAATATAGGCTACTTTAAATTAAAGCCTAATATACCTATTATTAAGGTTAAGGATAGGTATAATATATATTATAATATCTATAGTTTTACTACTAGATTATAAGTAAAGGCTGATATTATAAATATAGCTATTTTATAATATAATCTTAATACCTATCTACTTAAAGAAGCTAATAACTAGTTTACTAGTTAATTATAGATTAAGATATAATCTTAATAGTATTAATAGTTAGTATAATATATTAAAGAAGAGATTTTAAGATTCCCTAAGTAAATTTTTAAGCTTAGTTAAGTCTATTTATTATATTATATAAGATATTTAGAATTAATATAACGCTATTAAATATATAATTAATATTATAATTAATAGTCCTAATACTAGTATTATAACTATTAAATTATTATAGGTACTCCTTACTTATAAATATATAGATAGTAAACTCTATTATAACTTAAGTAGGCCTAATTAAAGAATTATATTAATAGAAGGATATTTGATTTAATATCTATATAAATAGTATATCCTTTATATTAAAGACCTTAATAGCTATAATAGGTTAATAGTTATAAGATAATAGGCTAATTAATTAATTTAATTACTATTAATCCTAAGTTATTAACTAGCTATAAAATTAATTAGCTAGTAATACTTACCCCTATTATTAGAATAATCTAGCTTATAATTTAAATTTAAATTTAAATTATTAAGGCTAAGATATACTTTAACTACTATAACTATTATAGCTACTCTAAGCCCTTTAAAGACTATAAATTATAATAGGCCCTATAGATAAGTTATATTTCTAACTATAAGGGTAGAATAGTAATTATTATAATAGTAGTAGATCTTAAAGGGCTTATTAGGTGATAATAGAGGAGTCTATAAAAGACTTTAATAATAAATATAATTTATTAGTTAACTAATATAAATATAATAATAAACTATCTATTAAAGGCTTTTATTATAATAATAAATATAATAAGACCTAAGATATTAACTTCCTTATATAATTAAGGGATATTAATTATCTTTATTTTAACTATAAATCTACCTTCTTATCTTAGAATAAGCTATTATATTACTTAAGATTATAATATTAGCTAAAGTTTCTTAAGTTAACTAAGTTAATACTATAGCTATTAAAGCCTTTACTAGATAACTCTTAGATTAATCTAGGGGATATTATAAATAAGGACCTTAATAATATCCTTAAGATTAACTTTATCTATACTAACTCTAATATAATTCTAGATTAGAGTAAGCTATTAGGCTACGGCTCTTATAAATAGATATATATTACTATTAAGGTATCCTAGTCTAAATTAAGCTAGGAGTAGATTAATATCTATCTTAATAGTAGTTATATTATTATACTTAATAATTATATATACCTTATAAAGTACCTCCCTAATATCTAACTTAAGAAGATACCTTTATTTATAGTAGTTTATAATATAGGAAATAAGACTATTAAGACTTATAAGTACGCCTCTATTAAAATATATATTTAAGGTAAGGTTAGAGACTCTCTTAGATAGGCCTTAATAATAATAGAGGTTTATATTATTAATAATCTTAGAACTAATATACTTATTAGTAATAATATATTAGTTCCCTAGGGTATTATTATTAATTTTAGTAGGAAAGTAATCTCTATTAGATTATATAAAGGCTTAATAGCCCTAATTAAAGTTTATACTTATATATCTCTATAATTAAGGCGTATAATTAAGGTAAAGTTAACTATTATTATCCCTTATAATTAAAGTCCTAATAATATATAAAGGTAATATACCTAATAATTATAACTATCTTTTTAAACTAGACTATTAATAAGATTATAGTCTAGATAGAGGTATATATATATATTATTAATTCTCATATATTATCTATATAGATTTATAATACTTTACTAGTCGCTATATACTTATACGCTATTACTCTACTTATATACTATTAAAGTACTTTTTATCTTTTAATTACTCTACTTATATGCTATTATTACTATTCTACCTATTTTAATATATAAAAGTACTTTTTATCTTTTAATTACTCTACTTATATACTATTACTTATATACTATTATTAATAATTTTAATAGCTACGTATTATTACTATTTATATAGTATTTATATAATACTTTATTCTTATTTATTATCTCTTATATATCTTTATATTAGTTACCTTTCTTCCTATAATTAAATTATAATAAAGAATAGTAAATTAAGATAGCTAAAGGTCTTAGAAGACTATTAGTCCCTTCCTATTAATAAATAGCTCCTACTTATATAAGAAATATTTAAATAAATTCTTAAGTACCTTAAAAATAATAATTATATTAAGTAAAAATATATTCTTTATATTACTATTATAATATTCCTCTAAATAGTAATTATAATAGTTAGTAAAATAATTAAGTAATTAGATAATAAGGAGCTTCTTAATACCTTATAATACCTTAAGACGCCTATTAAGTATATTAAAGGTAATATTACTATTATAAAGTATAGTATAATTATAGTTATAGTTATAACTAACTACTCTAGCCTTATAAACGCGTAGAGAAAAGGCCTTATATTTACCTCTCTTTTATAAACTTAAGCTACTACTACTTATTACTCCTCTTAATTAATATCTCTATTTAGAATAGAAGATAAGGAGGAATACTAAGCTATTATTAAAGTTAAGGATTAAATTATAATTACCTATTATTATAAAAGTATATTAAAATAGTTATAAGCTTATATTAAAAATTATTTATAAGCCTACCTAACTCTTAAAGTAGCTAGGGTAGAAGCTATTACTTAACTTAAGTTAAGGGATATCTATCTATTAATAATAAGTTAGGGGGTAATAAAAACCCTAAAAACTACTAAAGAAAGTAGAGATTAAATAGTATATTTTAAGAAGGAAGCTTTTATCCTAATACCTACTTTTAAGATAGTAATTTATTATATTTTAATTAAAGCCTACTAATTCCTAAGAGATACTACTACCTTTATTATACTTATTATTAACGCGAATACCTATTAGATCCTAGGGGCGGAGTTTAAGTATATTAATTAGTTAGATAAAAATAAAGTTAAGAGTCTATTAATTACCTCCTTAGTAATTATTATTAAATTTATTAAGGCTTATTATATAAATATTACCTAGAAAGGAGGCTTAAGCTAGTTAATTTCTATTAAGGGAAATAAATATTATAATTATATTAAATATATTAGAGCTAGCTAAATTATTAAGTATTTTTAATATTGGAAACCTAGTTATATTATATCTTAATACTTAAACCTAATACTAACCTATACTTATATATATAAGGAATCTTAGAAGGAAGGATTTAAACTTAAATATATTAATTATTAAAGTACTTATTTAATATTTAATCCTAATAATACTAAGATTAAAGTAATTAATATAATAGTAGTAGAGAAGTAGTAGGGCCCGTAAGCTCTCTACCCTAAAAGTAGTAAGACTTTAGTATTATAATCTAAATTAAGAGGTATCTAGTTTAAAGCTAAATCTACTAAAGTAATACCCTAAATTATAAAGTTAAGTAAGGAAGGTACTATAATAAAGCAAAGTTTAATAGCTATAATATACCTACTTAAGGTACCTTAAATAGTAAAGTATTAATAAATTACTAGCTATATTAATCAAAATTAATTTCTTAAAGCCTATTTCTAATAAGCTTATATATAAATATTATATCTAAGGCTACTAAAAGGCGGTACCTTATAAGGATACTATTTAATTAGGGGAGTATTTAATAGAATTTATTTATAGTAATATTATTAGCCCCTTTAACTTAATAGGTTTTAAAGGGAGTTAGTACTTTATAATATTTAAGGATAATTTTATATATATCTTAATTATTATTTACCTTAAGTATAAGAGTAATACTTTCTAATTATTTTAATAATTTAAGGTAGCTTATAAGCATTTAAACTATTAAATCTATTACCTTTATATTAATAATAGGGGTAAATATATAAGTAATACCTTTATTAACTACCTTAGGGACTAGGGTATCTACTATAAATCTATAATACCTAGGAACCCTTAAATAAATAGGGCCGCGGAGTATTTTAAGTAGATATTATTATATAAGATATAATTAATACTCCTTAGCTCTAGGCTTAATAAGTCTTTTTAGCCTAAGATTATCTTTATAATTAACTACCTTACTATCTAATCCCTTAATACTAAATTAGGGAAGACTCTTTATAAAGTATAATATAAATACTTATTAAAGCTTTTATACCTCTAAATAATAGGCTTAATAGCCTACGCCTTATACTATATTTAGAAGAAGTTAGAAGATAAGAGTAATAAATACTACCTTCTTAATTATAAAGGGGACTATATCTTTTAGTTATAAAACCCTATAAGATAAAAGGTTATATAGGTTAATAATATCTATTTTAAAAAAAAATGCCTTTAATATATTAATATTAATAAGTAGTAGTAGCTAAACTTTAAGCTAAGTAAGCGCCTATAAATATCTACTTTAAAGGAGAATAATAAGAAGTAGGATATCTAAGATAATATTAACCCTATCTAATAAATAGCTCCTACTTAGTAATAAGTCTATACTTATAAGGTAGAATATATTAATAGGGAAGAATAAGCTATTTAATAGGTAATATATAATTATCCTAAGCTAGTTCTACTAGATTTATAAGATCTATTATTAGACCCTTTAATTATAATAGCCCTTATACTCTTTACTAATATTAATAGGATTAAATTATTTAAGTTAAAGACCTATTAATAAGTAATAAAAGATAGTTATAATATCTAATAAAACTTTAAGATAGATAATAAAGTTAAATCCCTTTAAAAAAAAATATTTAAAAGGTAGTTAATCTACTTATAAGTAAATATACCCTAGGAGGTAAATAGATTTATACCTTAAAGCGTAGCCCTTAAGGATAGGTTATATATTATAAGGTACGCTAGGTTATTTATAAGTTTAAATA
>JAABUV010003775.1_pt1 | contig 18879 bp, 29 predicted proteins | sample 5559971 | NCBI WGS metagenome assembly JAABUV01 (sample SAMN10711881, study PRJNA513362) | rock metagenome | isolation source: Antarctica rocks | place: Antarctica: Victoria Land, Knobhead nord | collected 2015-12-19
CACGCTGCTCCACAAGGCGCGCGCCCCGTGCATGCCCAGCTCACTGTCGCAGGCGCCCTGTCCGCCCACGACTCCGTGCTGCCGCGCTCGCATGTCGGCCACTCTCTCCGGCACACGTCCGGGTGCAATTGGACGTGAACGCGCGCTGCCTGCCCTGGCGCTGACAGGGCGATGCTGTGCGCCCAGATCGCCGGCTGGGTGGGCATTTGGGTGGCCTTTGTCGCCTTCTACACCGCGACCGCGATCCTGACGGCCGAGGTCTGGGAGCACGAGTGGCTGCCGATCGGGCACATGATGAAGACGGTGCCGAGCAAGACGTGAGCTCGGCACCTCCCCCCTTGCACACCCAGTGTGCTGCACCTAGCCACGCTTGCGTGCCTGGCATTGACGTCTGCTCCTGGCCAAATGACCCGAGCAGCGAGGGTCGTCTGGCCTTGGCGTTGCGCGTGCGAACCCCCTACCTCGCGACACAGGAGCCAGCTTTTTGAGACCTGACCTGGCGTCGTCTGCAGGGTGCGCCGGGAGACCACTCCTCGCGTGGCGCCCGTCGGCAAGACCATGACCGCGTAGCTGCCGGCGTATTGTCGCACGGCAACCGCTGCAAGAACGACGCTGGTGATGCAGGATGGACGGTGGTGACTGCCTCAACCCCGCATGCTGCGTGCGCACAGCTGCATTTGCAACCCGTGCATACTCCGCACTGCCTACAGTGTTTTGCAGTACAGGTGCTCCCAGTTGACGGCTGACACGCCAGGGAATTACCTTGTTAAGCAGACCCTGGCGCCCGCCAGGACTCAGGATACTGTTTTTGGACCTTGTGCCTGCCTGTACAGAACTTGCCCCTTTCGAGGCCGCTGTGATTGCAGCACGCGGGGTGCTTGCATGCGCGCCTGTGCTGCTTTCGAGCAGTGGGACATGATTTTGATCGGCCCCTTGCTCTGGTGTGTCCGCGGGCTTTGCGAAGTGAAAGCAAATGACCTGTGGTTGCGGACGTCGTGACTGGTGATGCAGACACCTTGAGATCACGGCGGACCCACCACAGAGGTGTGACAGTGTTCGTTGTTGTGTAATAATAAAGGAATAGAAAGCTCAAATGGATGAGCTGTCGCATCGGAGCTGTCAACAACCAGTTCAAACTCAACTTCATCGGAAAATTAATTTCTTCGCCAGATCCCGCGTGTTTGTCGCTGGAGGGCAGCGGCTTGTTGCAATGTGCGGTCTGTGTCCCGTCTTGCACGTTGTACAACCCACGCGCAGGGTGCGGAGCGTAGTCCGTCGACAGGCTGTCCCTGGGCAGCCAAGAGTGGCTGGGTGCGCACCATCGCGCCTGCCCTAAAAAGAAAGCACATACTACGTCTAAACTATTGACAAGTCTGGATGAACTCTAGACTCTGCTATCACTTTTGCCGTACCCAAGGATCGTACTGCGGGTGGCTGGAACCAGAAGTCCATACAGGCGGGAGCAGCCTGCACGCAACTCGGAACGAGCCATGGGGCTGCGGTGCAGGGGAGCGCAGACGCCACGAGCAGGCGCCCCCGCCTGCACGCACCGCCATGCGCACGGCGATGCTCGTGGCCTTGGCCACGCTGAGCGCGGCAGCCATTGCCTGCTGGGCCTGCCTGGGCGCGGCGCGGCCACTGCCGCCGCCGGCGGCGCCGTCGACCTGGCGCTGGCAGTGGTCGGGGCTGCGCGCGGACGCGGCCGCCGCGCTGCGCAACGCGACGCTGGGCGCGCCCGAGGAATTCCGCGTGCTCGAGGATGCGCTGGAGCGCGGCGTGCAGCGGCAGCGCCGCCGCTTGCTGGCCGAGCGCGCCGGGAGGCGGCGGGGCGCGTGGCAGCGCCTGCTCGCCGCCGCGCTGGGCGCGCGACGCGGGGCGGCGCGCCGCGTGCGGCGCCTGCAGGAGGCCGGCGGCGCGCCGGGCGCCGCGCACCGCCATGCCAAGTTTGCCGCGTCGGGAGGCACGCCGGCGGCGGGCGCGCCGCCGGCGCCCGACGGCGGCGGCGACGACGCGGGCGCCGGCGACGGCGCGCACGCCGGCAAGCCGTGGCTGGCGGCCGCGCCGCACCTGCCCGCGCCAGCACTGGAGGAGGCCTGCTACAACTCGGCGTACACGGACGGCGCGTCCGGCAACTCGGCGGGCACCATCATCCTGACCTCCGGCGCGCCCCGGGCCGCTGCGGGCCCCGCGCTCGCCAGGGGGCTCCGCCTCCAGCGCTTCTTGCGCGGCGGCGACAGCGCCCCGGCTTCGCCATGCATGCATCAGGCTCCCAGCTGCTTCCTGCAGGCGGGCCTGCTCAAGGGGTCCGGCCGCGTCAGCCGGCGCTGGTCACACGCGCAGCCGAGGCTGCGCGGCGCTGACCCGAGCGCCGCGCGCGCAGGCAACAAGTTCATGCTGGGGCGCCTGCTGCCGCGCTTCCTCAAGGGCGCCAAGACGACGCTGACGGGCGACGTGAGCAACCACGTGGTCGTGGTCGCGCTGGGGCCCAGCGCGCGCAACGTGTGCTCCGGGCTCACCGCGCGCTACAGCCACCAGTGCGTGGAGGACCCCAACTGGGACGGGCCGGAGGGGCAGTATGACGTCGGCGACGAGTGGTTCATGGCCGTGTCGCAGAACAAGCTGGAGCTGGTGCTCAACGTGATGACGCTTGGCTACAGCGTGCTCTGGCGCGCGCGCCCGGCCTCGCAGGACGCATCGCCGGATCTCCCTACCTGCATGCTGATGATGCTGTGGGCTGCCCCCATTTGCAGCAAGTCAGGGGTAGTAGCAAGGCGTGGACGGTGACAAAGTTTGCACACCTGCGAGCTGACGGGCATGCTCATCCTACGTTTGGCAGGTTTGAAACGCTGTGCGCGCTTCATGAGCTCTTCACACAAATCGTTGTGAGGGCGCGCAGGATGGACCTGGACGTGGTCCCTTACCGCAACCCGCTGCCCTACCTGATCGGCCTGAGCGCGGACGTGGCCGTGCCCAACAGCGCGTGCGCGGCCACCAACGACGCGGAGCCGCTGCGCGCGGGCCAGCGCCTGGAGCAGGACACCGGGCTGCTGTACGCGGACGCCAACCCGCGCGCGCTGCGCTTCGTCTACGACTGGCTGCGCGTGCAGCGGCACTATCGGTGCGCGCGGCCGCCACGGCGCTCTGCCCTGCGCATGCATGTCGCACCGGCACGCCGCTCTGTGCCCGAGACCAGGGTACGCATGTGCAAAGGCTGGGTCGTGCCAATGGGGCACTGATTGCATGCATGGCAGATGTAAGGCCATGCCACCTACCCGCTGTCCGTACACAAGGGTGGTCCATGCCCATTGTCGACCAACAAGCGCGCCTCTCGCACGGCTTCACGATCATGCATGCAGCATGCCGTGCCTGTCGCGCGGTGCCAGCGCAGCGACAGCGCGCCGGGCGCGGCGCGCAGGCACAAGCTGGCCTCGGAGCCCACGCTGATGCACGACGGCGCCATCCTGAACCTGCCGACGGCGCCGCACATAACGAACGCGTTCGAGGGCCAGAAGCCGCTCGTGCGCATCCACCAGCTGTCCCAGGCGCGCCCGCTGGCGGCCTCCATGGCCCGGGCCGGGCAGCTGCGCACCGCCGTTGTGCCTCGGCCGGCGCGGCCGCCAGGGCATGGTGCTGTGCCGCCAGCGGCGGCGGCGCGGCGCGCTGTTGTCTTGAGTCGCGGCTGGCAACTATGGCAGGGAACAGATCCTGCTCCTGGCCGACGGGCCGCCCGCGCGCGCAGGACCGCTTCTCGTCCTGGTGCACGGGCCCGTGCGGCTGCCAGGGCACGGACGTCGTGGCGCCGGCGCTGTGGGACCACGAGGAGGACGACGAGGACGAGGGCGTCTCGTCCGGCACGCTCGAGTGCCCCGAGGAGCTGATGGAGGAGCGCCTGACCATGCACCTGAGCTGCGCCAAGTCGCTGGCCGAGAAGGAGGTGCTGGTGGACGTGATCCACAACCAGATCGAGGACGTCAGGCCCCTGGACGGCTTCATCATGAACTGAGCCGGCGCGCTGCGGGGGCGTACGAGCGCGCCTGCCGTGCCGCAGCGCAGCAGCGGCGCCGAACATCTTGCATTTGTGACAGGTAGCGCATGTCATGAAGTATCTTGCTGAGTTGAATGATGTGATGAATTGAAATGTGTGTTGAGCGGTTCGCTCAGCGCTGTACATGCTGCCTAGGTTGCCTTGTATTTTCCATGTCCATTGGCATGTGTAACCGGTGTTCCTGCAAGGTTGCTTGACTTATCTCTGCATGTTATATTGGGGGGAGAAGAGATGTTTCCAAGTGAAACATTTGGGAGACCCATCTCATCATGTAAAGTAGGAACCGTCATGTGAGACGACCTCTCCAATCATATTGTCATACACCATGGTGCATCCTTTGCCAAGGCACTGCATGCATGTGCAACAAGTGCAATTACTGCCTACTGCATGGGCTGTTTGCAGGCCTGCTGACATGTCGAGGCAAAAGTGAGGCCTCGGTGCACAGTGGCTAATGCGCAGCACAACACGGAGGTTTCTTGCGCCTGGTGTCCAAGCCTAGGGGGCGTGCCGGCTTGACAACTGCGTGCACGGCATGCAGGGGCGTCCGCGAGGCGGGCACTTGCGAGCTGCGTACCAGCGGCCTCTGTGAGCTCAGGGCTGCTGAGGAATGTGCCATTATCCTGCACAACGGGAGGGGCGCAGGCAACCAGGGCCCTCCAGGGGTACGAAAAGGCCCGCGCCTGTATGGGGTGCTGGTTAGGTCGAGGAAGGAAGGCAGCAAGCGCACCACAAGGTCCTTTCTTGGGCGCGGCCGGGCTGTAGCCGCCGCTGCCGCACCGGCGGTGCCAAGTGCCCTATTTGGTTGACCAGACAGTTTGATGTGCGGCACACTTGCTGCGCAGGCAGACATATGGTGCGCATGTCTATGAGAGCCCCTTTTTCACAACGCTGGTCACGCAAGTGGCGTAGCCTGTGTGTTGCGCGCAGCCAGAGGGCTCTCCGGACCTGCTCGGCAGGTGAGTGAAGTCCTTCGCTTGCTTGCAAGTAAAGTGGCGCTGGCCACCGCATCAGGCAGGCAACCAGCGGCGAAACATGTGACTGCCTGGACCTTAAAGTCGCATACATTTGGTCCTTGGCCCGCGGCTCGGCGCATGCCCCGGACTGGCGATGGGGCTGAACCTAGATATGAATTGGAAATCGGCGAGTGTGCACAGCCACGTTTGCGCACTCGCCTTTTCCTTTACAAGAGCAGGCACGTCTGATGCTGGCGCCAGGCGCACGCAGCCTAGGCTGCGCCGCTGGCTCCTCTATGAAGTCTGCAATTACAGCGACACTATTGGCGACCTGTGCGATCACCGCCCTCCTGGGGCTGAGGCTCGGGCAGCTGGCTCCTGTGCCGGCCGCGGACAGGCCACAGCCGCCTGCCACAGCCCGCCGTGCGGCGCACCTTTTGACACTGAGCTTGGAGGAGGACGCAGGTGTGGCAGCAGGGTGGGTGCCTCCAAGGCGAGCCCCGGACCTGTTTGCGCTGCGGCCGCGGGGCGAGGTGGTCCTGGCGGCCGCTGCGGCGGGCCGCAGCGCGCACTCTGGCGCAACCAACATCATGGGGCTGGGCGCGGCGCGCACAGCGCGCGCAAGCGCGCTGGCCGACGCGGCTCCTTACTTTGATTGGCGCGCCTACCTGGCGTACTACCCGGAACTGCGCGCTAAGGGCATAGTGACCGAGGACCTCGCGCGCAAGCACTACGCGCGCCAGGGCCGCATACAGGTGCCCCTACGCTGCGCTCCGAGCAGGGGCCTGACATGCTGGCGTGCAGCAGGGGCACTTTGACTGTTTTCTATTGTGATACTTTCAACATTTGGTTTGCTGCGCTAAAACAACTTCATCCGTTAGTGCCAGACCAGCAGCCAGACTCACCCTGTAGAGGACTACTGCGAGTGCACGCTGAGGGCCGGGGCACTGTCCCGTTCACATACGACGCCCGACTCTCGCGAGCCTGTTGGCGACAGGGCCGGCTGTGCAAGCGGGTGCGGCTGCTGCTGCGCTACACAGCGGGCACGGGGCTCATCAACCAGCACTACAGCCACATCGCCGCGTTTGCGCTGGCTGCGGTCCTGGGTGCCGAGGTCGTCCTGCCGCCGGGGGTGCGCCCCATGTTCTGTTCCTGCTGCGCAGGGCAAGGCTTGCACGGACATTCACACAAACACGCACCTTCACGTCTTCGGGTGAAATGAGCAACGTCTGTCCCTTACCCATCCACGCACCTGCCTGTCTGTGCGCGCTCGAGCTGTTGCCCGCACAGGCGTGAGCAGAGGTGCGACACTGCGGCTGTGCCGAGGCGCTCCCAGACCTAGTGGCAACCAGACACGAGCAGGCGGGCGTGTCTGTGATGGTCCTCGGCTGGGAGGCGCGCCCTCAGCGCGCCCGTCTGGCGCAGGTGAAGAGGGACTCCTTCGAGCACTACTTCAGTCCGATTAAGGAGCGCAACAAGGTGACCTGGACGCCCACGCCGCTGGAGACGCTGCTGGACGTGGACCAGGTGGTGGCGGCCTGGCGCCTGCGCGGCCTCATCGTCCACCGGGCGCGCCGCTGTCGCTGAGCGGGACGCTGTGTCGGCCGCCTGCACCAGGCGCCAACCAGCCTATGGTTGAGTGCGTGATTTGTCTTCCCCTGCACGGATCACCTACACGGGTACCGCAATGGCAGACACTTCTGCACGTGCACTGCTTCAGCACAGCGCATGCGTGTAGAGTCTGGCAGGGAGATTCCCCTTGCGAGCATGTGCGGCGTGCGGCAGACGCCCGACCTGCGGCGCTTCCCGGACCTGACAGGGGCGGCCACAGCGTTTCCGCAGTACGCGCAGCCGGGCATCGACCCACGCCGCGTCGTGCGCTTGGAGAACGTCTACCTGCAGGCATGCTGCTGCGCGCTGCACCTCTGCATGGCTGGGAGACAACCCGCAATTCACGTGTACGCTCACGACGGCCGCGTATGCCACAGCGTGCCGGCGCCGTTGATCCCGTGTTGCTTTGGCACCCGGCCAAGGCGTGCGCCCGGCACAGGCTCAGCCGGAACGGCACCGGCGCCTCCGGCCGGCACGTGCAGGCGGCGGCCGATCATCGCATGGCGGGCTGGGGAGCATGGATGAGGCAGCGGGCGCCGCGATGGCGCCGAGCGCGTGAAGCGCGCGGCAGGACCTGGAGATGGCGGAGCTGGTGGAGCGCGTGCGCGGCGCGGCGGTCGCGCACGCGGCGGCGCTGCGCCGCGCGGAGCCCGACGCGGCCGTGGACTACCTCGTCGTCGACCTGCCCTGCACCTTCTTCATGCTGCGCGCGTCCAGGTGCGCTGCAGGCCCTCGGACCGTGCACCGTGTGACCCGCTCGGCTCCTGCGTCGCTCACCCCCCGTGACACGTTGAGCGTCGGCGCGCCTTTCGCCGCCGCGTGGCCCGCACTGTGCAGCCCGAGAGCCACCCACATGCACAGATGCCTGCCCCCACCGCCCTACACGTTGCGGCCTGGAAAGTCTGGACTGTTGAACAGGTTGCCCTTGACCGCCGCGGCCGTGAAGCACAGGCTGCTGCACATCCCGGGCAACTCACACGCTTGCTGACTTACACGCCAGCGACCTGCTCGCTCGCCGACCACACTGTGGAACAAATCTGCAGCCTGCATCGCTTGGCGCTCGGGCGCGCACCTGGCGCGCGTCTGCTCCTGCTCCACGCGCAAGACTTTGGGCCGGGACGCCCGGCGCGCAGCAACCTGCCCCTGGTGGGCGACGTAGCGCGCACGCTGGTGTTCGCGCCGGCGGTGCGCGCGCTCGCCGACCACATCGTGGCTAGCATCAGTGGCGGCGGCGGCTTCGGCGGGCCCGCGCGCCGCGCGTACAACGCGGTGCACCTGCGCCTGGAGAAAGACGCGCGCGACTGGTCCCACCGCATGGGCGGCCAGGCCGTGCGCCCTTTGCCCGCCCCGCGCGATGCCGTGTGAGCAGGCGTCCGCCGTGCTGACATGCGTGGTGCGCTTGCGGGCATCGCGTGGGGCGCGCTGTGACGCCGGGCCGCTGCCGCCGCGGAGCGGTGGGAAGGAGGGGCGCATGCATGGCTGGTGTGCGGGGGCGTCATGTCGAGCAGTGCGGGGCTCTGCTGTGACGGCTACAACTGGAGGCTGCAGCATGTCGGGAGGAGGGTGCCATACTCGAGTGTTCCGACGTCTACTCAGCCAGGACCATGCCATGTGGTCCGTACACGCTCAGCGTGAGGGTGCCCCTTCACGGTGCCCAGGTGGTCTGGCGCAAGTACATCCAGGCGATGCGCCAGGCAGGCTTCGGCGCAGGGGTGGGCGTGTACGTGGCCTCCGGCCTCCTCACCTATGGCGCGAGCCAAGGCATGCGGCCGTCCACACACAGCTGCACGCGCTGACCCACCCGGCATGTCTGAGCAGGTCGCCGAGTGCATGCGCAGGCAGGGTTGCCACGCTTCATACATGCAACAATGGCGAAGTGTGCTAGCTGTCAAGGAGTGGACACATCGCCAAGCGCACCGCGCCGCACCTTGCTGCTGGCACATGTGTGCCGGGCAGCGCTTGCCCTGCATGCCGCCATGGAAGCAGCGTGAGGGGCCCTGTGAGCACGTTTCATGTTCCCTGCACCTACCGCGCACCGCAACCGGGCGCAGAGATGGCGGACGTCGTCAAGACGCTCACGGAGGAGGGCCTGTGCAGCGAGGTGTACCACAAGGAGCTCTACCTGCCCGCATCAGCGCTGAGCGGTGCTGCCCCTCGGCTCTCTGCGGTGCCCGATTGAGGCGCGCGCTGCAGCAGCATCAGCCTCGCTGGGCGCGCGTGAGCGGTCACAGCCGAGCGCGGTTGCCCACTGTGAGCAAGCTCGGGAGAGCGACAGCGGCACAGCAGTCTGCAGCACTGCCACGATGCCCTCCAGAGCAGGGTCGACCGGACGCGCGCGCCGCCCGCGCGCAGCGCTGAGATCGGAGCAGAAGGCGCTGGTGGACTTCCTGGTGCTCGCGCGCGGCGCGCGCTTCGTCGGCTTCGGCTCGTCCACGTTCAGCTTCTTCCTGCGCGAGTTCCGCGCGCTGGCCGGCACGCCGCGGTCGTCGTCGCTGCTCGTCGACGCGTCGCTCATCGGCACCGACCCGCTCTTTGTGTCCGCCGGCACAGTCGTGTGAGGCGTGGCGCCGGCCCGCAGCATGGGCGCGCCAGCCAGCTGTCTGTGCCCGGCACGCAGGCCTTGTCCAGCGCGCATACTCCGTTTGACCAGTGAACCTCATTGAGGCCTGTTGCTTGCGCACCTCGCCTTTTTGCAACCCCCGCCGCCGCTATGGATGCAGTCCGATTTTTTTTCCCACTTTTTTTATTTAGAAATAGCATTACACGCGAACTTGTCACTGCGTTTTGGTGTAAGTACGTGTCTGTGGGCCAGGACAGCCTGCAAATCCGCATATGGCCGACTTGCAGGCTGTCTGAGCATGACATGCATGTCGTGCTTAGGAAGGAGCATACGTTGCCTTAGCGAAGACTTGCAACTACCTTGCTTTCTGTGTTATTGTGCATATCTGGTGCCATTAGCTGACTGCGTAAGGGGTGTCAGGCTCGCACGGAGACATGGCCTGCAACGTGCGTGGTGCACCGGCGGCAGCCAACATGATGTACAAATGTTTGTCTCAGGAGGCACTGCACTTGTGGCACACATGCACGAAGCTGCTTGCGCGCATTTCGCGGTATCTTGCCACACAACTGGGTGAGGATTGATTAGCCAACAGCCCTACTGGGGAGTGGGTCCCCACTGGGGGACCCCCTTCACAGTAAGTGTACTTGTTTCACCTTTCTGCAAAGTATCGAAGCAGGGATGGAGATGCAGTCTGGAGACGACCACGACGATGGGGCTGGCCAGCGGTCCCCGAAACGCGCTCGCGCCGATGCAAGCCAGCAGATGGGAGCGCTGCTGCTGCGCGGCTGGACGATGCGTGCAGAGTCTTGCCCGGACTGCATGGTGCACCCCGCTGCCCACAGACATTTGCAGTGCGTCCCCAGTGGAGTCTGGCTTCCCCAAAACAAGCGCCGTCTGCAGGTGCCTCTGATGAGCCTGGCGCAAGCGCCAGACTGGCTGTGCGTAAACTGCTCAACAAGCTTCCAGCCTGGGGGTGAGGGCCTGGTGCCCCGCCAGGCGGCAGAGTACCTGCCGTCGCCCGGAACGCCCGACAAGGCCGGGCTCCTTGGAGCGCGTCTGGCAGCAGGGCCGGCGGAGTCGCGCAGCGGCGCGCTCGCCGCCGAGGAAGACGCAGCTCTCACTGCCGCGGGCCAGCAGCCAGTCGGGGCAGGGCCAGCAGCGCCGGGCAGCGAGGCCGGCGACACGCTCAGCCTGGCAGACGAGGCTGCGTTCGCGCACGCTGAGGACCTGCGCGCTGCGCTCCGACGCGCGGGGCGCCCGGCCGCCGCGCCCGTGCGGGACAGCGGAGACGCGCTGGCCGAGCGGGTGCTGCAGGGCTGGGTGCTCACCAACGACCACTGCCCGCGGTGAGCACGCAGCCCCCAGCCGCACAGGCCGCTGACCTCGACCCGGGGCGCCAACTGGAAGCAGTCTGATAGGGCTGTTTGTTGTGTGCAGACGTGACCTTGAGCTGCATGTAGGGAAGCTGCGCAGCTGCGTATGCCAATGCCATTGTGACAAAGCGCGTGACATAGCAGGAGAGCAATACTTAGCTTCTGATGTCGTGCAGGTGCCAGACGCCGCTGGTGCGCAGCCGCAAGCGCGAGCTGTTTTGCGTGGACTGCCAGCTAGACGTGCGCGCCGCGCCCGGCAGCACTGGTGGTGCCGAGGGCCAGCAGGCGCAAGCGGCTGGCGTCCAGGACCAAGGCGGCGCGGAGATCAGGGAGAGCCCTGCGCAGGCGCAGCCAGGCCCAGCGGTGAGCGGCCGAGCAGCGCGCGCGCCTGCCGCTGCGCAGCGTGCCGAGCCGCATGCGGCGATTGGCGCCGAGGCGCCGGCAATGTCCAACGAGGTGGGAAGGTCGGTCGCATGCGTATTGAGAGTGATGGCGGAAGCACGCGCGCTGCTGGAGGGCGCGGGGGCCACCGGCGAGCTGGTCAACCGGCACCTGCTTGTGCTCAGGGACTGCGCTGATGCGCTCAGCGCCCTGCAGCGCGTGTGATGCTGGCCGACGAGTACGAGAGCCGCTGTCGTATACGAAGGAGTATGCATGGGCAGGGTCGGTGTGCCGTCCTTGGGTGCTCTCCAAGGAAGCAGCATGCATGAAATGAAATGTCTCATGCACTGTACAAGAGAATTGTGCAGAGTTGCCTCGTCCAAGAAGTTGTAAGTTTTTTCTTACATATGCCACATCAATCCATCTCAGCAGTGCAGTCCAAGGCACATAAGGCAGGACAATAGCCTGAGCCTCGCCGCGGTTGCAAAAGAGCGCATGCTGAGGCCGAGTGCGTGCCCGACATTGTGAACGAGCTGCAGAAGAAGAACCTCATGGTGAGCTGAGGCCTTGTCCAGCGCAGTGCAGCAAGACCATAGCTTTCCTTCGCAGAATCAGAGATTAAGAAGCGTGCTCACTTTCAGTGCGGACTGACTTCCCGCAGGACGAGTGGGAGCGCGAGGTTGCAGCCCAGGAGGCAGCCATCAGGTCGGAGCTCGTCAGCGGCGCGCCTGGCGGAGACGCTGGCGGCGACGCTGGCGGTGATGCTGCGCGCCTCACTCAGGGCCAGCCCGCCATGCGCAGCCAGAGCCCTGGCGCCTCTGACCGCTGGGAAGGCGCCGCGCTGCCTGCCGGCAGCCGCGCGCCGGACGACCTGCCCCTTGCCGGCTTGCTCAGCAAGGTGGCGCAGGCACTGCCGCAGGCTGGCCGTAGCCCTGGCCCGAGCGCGTGCGCCGCGGAGCAGCAGGGCGGCTCCCCGGCAGGGGCAGCGGCGCTCTGCCCCGTCGCTCCCGAAGCACGTGCGACGGCGGCTGTGGCGCGCAAGATGGAGGCCGCGAGCCTCTGGCTGGACCGCCTGGATGTTACGGACCCGCAGTGCGAGCGCGTGCTCACCATCCTGCAGACATGCGCGCTGACGCTGTCGCTGCTGTCGGGCAGCACCCGCCCGCCTGAGGAAAGCTCCAGCGAGGCAATGATGCAGCGCTCATGAAGAAGCGCCCAACCATCTCAGGCTGGGAACGTGCATGATGTCGCGGTGTCCTATTGCCGACGCTATAACGGGCGTGCCATGCATGGAGGTGCAGCTGCTGGGTGCGCTGCACCGCCGCTGCAAGGCGCTGTTGCGGGCATGCTTGGAACGGTGGGGACCGCGTGTTTGCTGTTCGCATGCTTGCACACTGGGCTAGCCCTGAAAGCATGCATGTGCGCCACACGGTAGCCCAGCGCAGGCCCGGGACGCCCGGGCGTGCGCGCACAGGCAGCCGCGTTTCAAAGCCACCCCAGCCCAGGCGCCCGCGCTAGAAGGTGGTCATCTTGAAGCCCAGCTTCTTCATGGTGGTCGCATACGTGCTGTGCAGGACCGCGCTCCTGCGGTGCGTACGCAGCTGCTTGCCCGTCTTGGACCAGCGCTTGTGCCGGTGGCCCGGGTGGAAGAAGAGCACCTTGCCGGTGCCCGTCAGCTTGAAGCGCTCCTTGTAGCGGCTGTACGCCTGCCGTGCGCCGGAAGCCGCAGGCACGCCTCAGACGGCCCGGGGGTCTCTCCCGAGCGCAACACGCAGGGGCGCGCTCAGGTTGGAAGCAAGGCCTGGCGCTGCAGAGTCTGCACTTCAGACGCGGGGAGTCTGCAGTGCAGACGCGCATCGGGCGCAGCAGGACAATCAGCTGGGCACGTAATTGGCACAGCATCGGGAACAGGTACGCTACCTTCATTTTGCCGCCCCTGAACACCGGCCGCAGCTTGGACGTCGCAGCAAAGCTCCGCGCGCCGCCCGACCCCGCCGCTCGCCACGGCGGGGGCGCGGGCCGCAGGCAGGCAGTATTTCGTAGGCTGCAGCTGGACAGCAGGCCGCTGCTGGCACGGCGCAGGCTGCTCCAGGCCCAGGTGCTATTGCAGGCTGGCGCGCTCGCCCAGGTTTGCGCTCTGCTCTGCGGTGCCTGCACAGACAACGCTCCTGTTGTCAGCCTGACAAAGGGTGTGCTGGGTGCAGCCTAGATGCGCTACGCACTACTGTCAGTGACAGCTGAAGGGCCAGCACCTCCTCCAGCGCTCCTCCCAGCCCTGCCGTCATGGCATTCACAGGCAGCGCGGTGTTCGAGCTCGCAGACAAGTATGAGCAGCCGGCGCTCAACGACGACTGCCTGCGTACTGACAGCGAGGCTGCAAGCGAGGCAGTCTGCGCAAGCCTGCGCAGCGCGGCCGCCATAGCAGTGCAACGGAGGAAGTGCTGCACTCTCAAGGGCTACATCGTTTGCTCAAATGTGACACTGAGATCTGCGCAGTCTTCTGGTGCCAGTCAACAAGCTGGTGAATGCAGTTCCGGTGTTGATCCTGGCTATATAGATATTCACCCAACTGCAAGAAACGGAAAAATGCCCTCGATTGATCGATCGGCGGCCACCGATTATGGCTATATTATTACAAGTGTAAATTCCTTAAAGGGCACAATTGAAATTGGGTGACCCCGAGAACAAAGCCAGGCCCTGAGGGTTGCGTGCTCTCCCCACCATTTAAATGCAGGACACGCCTACATCGAGCGGGGTGCTGCGGCAAGCGGGGATGGGGGCAACCAAAGCATTTTGATGACCACACTGTAGCACTCGCGTGCGCTGTCAGGTTCGTGTGAGATCGCGGAGACAGGTGTGGCGGGCTGGAGCAGCGGTTGCTGGTCCGGCAGCAGCGAGAGCAACGCATCAGCTTCGGTGTCAGCACGGCCACTACCTGCTCCGCCACCTCACCACTGTCAGAGGTGCGGCGTTGACTATGATGCAAGATGGCGCCTCACCAGGGTGTATGCCCGACCCCACTCGTGCTGTGTTGAAGCAGCGGTATCCCCTGTCTTTTATCCTCACAGCGTAGGAACAGGTGAGAGACGGCCGTCTTCATATGTGTCCCGACAGGCGGTGTTAAGCAATGCTCGAGCTCAGGGCATGCAAGCGACCAAGCAAGCACCGGCAGGCGCACTGTAGTGGACTACGGAGCTGTAGAGTGTTGGGGCGCCGTCAGACGTGCCTGATGTACTGCATACGCACAGTGCATCACCAATGTGCTGGTGTCCCATTATGTCATTGCACGCTGCAGTGTGCGCTGGTGTGCATCTTTGCGCCTAGAATGCAAGGCTCGTCATGCGCTGCCTCGTGCGCAGGAACCAACAGGTTGTTAGGGCGGCGCGTGTGTGCGAGTACAGCTTCGGAGCACCCGCTGAGCAGGGAGTTGTGCAAGCACGCCAACTGGCCTCTTGAGAGCGGCAACGCTGCGTGCGCACCTTGCTTTGCAGGGCCGAGCGTAACCTCTGTCCGTCTTGCAGCGCACCTACTTCAAGCGTCTCTGGTTGAGTGTGCGCAGCCGCGAGACAGCAAATGACGTCGCTGCGTGACTATGAAGCCGGCCGCGACGCCGCAGCCGCCAAGAAGCTGCCGCTGCTCTGCTGTGGCTCTTCCGGCAGGCCGAGCTTCGCGTGGGCTGCGAGGAGGTCCTTCATCGGCACAGTGCTGCTGTGGACCTGCCTGGTGCTCGCGGGCGTCGTGCTCGCGGGCCTGTTGTCGCCCCTCCTGTCCCCGGGCGGGTATGCCCCAGTCTGTGCTGAAGCCTTGACAGGCACCAGGAGCGCCTCCTCCCCTGACCACTGTGGCACACCGCGCTGCAGGGAGCTGCCGCGTCTTCGGCTGCGCGTCGCGCGCGCCGAGCGCGACGACGCCGCAGCGGCTGAGCTGGCGACCCCGCCGATGCTGGCCGCAGACACGCTGGTCCTCTACGTCTTCTCCAACACAGACCCTGAGAGCGAGCGCAACCTGGGCTTCTTTGTCAGGCACGGCATGGCCGAGGGCGACGGCTGTGACTACGTCGTCATCGTGCAGCAGGCGCGCGCCAGGCCGCACGGGGCGCCGTGCATGCAAAGCACCTTGGCACGCTGCGCTCGCTGATCGGCATTGCCGTGGCACAGGGCAACGAGCTGTTCTCTTCCACCCGGCTGCCAGACCTGCCGGCTAATGCCCAGTACTTGCCCCACGAGAACCGCTGCTTCGACTGGGGAGCGAATGGCTGGGCGGTGGCGGAGGGCAAGGTGGCGCCCACGCGCTACAGCCACATCATCCTGGTCAACAGCTCCGTGCGGGGCCCGTACCTGCCGGCGTACTGGCCGGTGCGGCACGCCGTGCGCCCGACGTGCACGGTGCTGGCACACGCGCCTGAGCATGCAGTCCCGCTCAGACTCGCGCCACGACGGAATGTGCACCTGCTGCAGTATATCACGGGCCGGTGGCCAGGGCTGCTTGGCAGCATGGCTGCATGTTGCTGTTGCCTGTTTGCGGCGCGTCGCAAACACGGCTCTAGTCGCGCGGTCACGCTGTGCGACCCCAGGCCTGGCTGCGCGACACCCGCAGGCAGGCGTGCACTGGAGCGCTGTGCTGACCACACGGCTGAACGACATGGTCAAGCTGGTGGGCCCGACCATCAGCTGCGAGCCCGCTTACCTCGCCGGCGAGTTTGCCAAGGAGAGGCACCAGAACGCGCACGTCCAGTCCTACGTGATCGCCACCGACCAGGCACGCGCAGAGCGCCCGGCTGTCCCCCTGCGGTCCCGGAGCACGGCCCCTGCTGACCTGGCAAGCAGCCACCAAGCGCAGCTCAGTCGCGACGCCCTGCCGTGCAGGTTGGTTTTGGTCTGCTGCAGCGCGACAAGCGCATTTTTGAATGCTACGAGGACCTGGCGGACACCGTGTTCTACTCGGAGGTGGGCGCCTCGCGGGCGATCCTGGCGGCCAACTACACCATCGACTCGCTCATGCTGCGCTACCAGGGCGTTGACTGGACGGACAAAGCAAACTGGCACTGCAATGCCGGGCACGCCCCTGGCCGCGCGCGTGCACAGCGACATGCGTGCCATGTTGTTCGCACCGTATCAGAGTATGCGCCAGCGACGCGTGCGCCCAGGCTCAACCTCTGTGAGCGCGCAGGCTGAACCCCTGTGGGAACGATGCGTATGATGGCGTGTCGCTCAGCCCGCTGGAGACCATGTTTGTCAAGGTCAAGGGCTTCCAGCTGGAGGGCGACTGGGCGGCGGCGCGCACGGCTGCCGCCTACGACCGCTGGCTCGCCCAGGTGCTGTGCCGGCGGTGCTGGCCGCGACGCCCCAGCTCCTCGTGCGCACAGCAACTGGTGCTGCGCGGTCCCTCGCGTCCGCGCGTCAGACGTGGCGGCGCGCAGGGGCCGGCGGGCGACATCACGAGCAATGACTACGCTGCGCACACCGCCGCCTACAAGCTCCCCAGGGCGCTGGCGATGCAGCGCCGCGGCAGGGCGTGCTTCGACCACGAGTTCTACCGCAACCGCAGCCGGGACCTGCCGCGCGACTGGGAGGCGACCCAGCTCTGGGACCACTTCGTGGAGAACGGCCATTTTGAGGGCCGGACATTCAGGTACTTGCGGTGGCTCCCTGTGACATGTCGGTGCTCATCCCATCGGTCACCCATGCATCTCAGGATGCTCGCACGCAGTGCGTCAACAGCACCGACTCGCTGTCTCAGGGAGAGCGCACCCGGCGCACTGCAGGCATCTCCTGCAATGGCTGTGTGTGCGCGTCCAGGTTCCACTGCGAAAGTCCGCTTCGCAACGAGGCTGTTGCTGCAGCGGTCATACGGGCCTCCGGCCGGCCGGCGGAGCTCGACCGCATCATGGCGACAGCGGCCGAAGCTGCGCGGGCGTCTTCCCCGCCTGCCACGGCGCACGTGACAGAGGTACAGGCAGGCACGGCGATGGCATCATCCGCGGCGGCAACTGCGGCGGCGGTGACGCCCACACCCGATGCGGGCGGCGCGGGCAGCGCGGGCGACAGCGCCCCTGGCCCCATACCTGGAGCGCCTGCTTTGATGGTGCGCCGGGCGGCCTGACCTGGGCGCTGAACCCTTGTTTGAACCTTGTGCCAGACCGTGCGGGTGTCAGCTCCACGCCTGTATTTATGGAACGCCCATCTCCGAACAGCCAACCTGTTGCCTCAACCCCACTTGTCCTTGCTTGACCTGCTTGTAGCCATGCAGCGTAACTGGGATGTGTTCTGCTTTTTACTTTCTGGCCTGCAACTTGGCTGGTATGCCTTGAGGGTGGCACTGTGGTGCTCTTGACAGCTAGCATTTTTTTAATGTGCGTGCGCGCAGGTAGCTGGCACGCACCCCTGTGCATGCCAGCTACCAGTGCACGAGCAGCACTGTTTGCCCTGGCTTCACGTATTTTATTAGTATACGATTCATTAGCTGGCATGCGGCCTTGAATGCATGACCTGCAGAGGTCGCCGTTGCTTTAGCATGAAGTCAAGAATACAGGCCATCACACTGGTGGCTGACATGCACCCCGAATGCATGACCTGCATAATTGCTTGCTTTCGCATGCAAGACGTTTATTTTGTGACATGCTTGTTGAACGTAGTTGCTTGCGGAACGGCCTGTACATATGTACGCATGTGTGCATGCATGCAGGTGTGACATCAGTGTGCATGCATCCTCGACCCTTTGTGACTATGCTACCCCGGCCTGAATAGGTCTTTTAAGTGGTCCTTTTGTCTATTGTAAATCTCTGCATTCCAAGGGCGCTTTCCGATGGTTGCTCTCCCGATGTACTTCAGCCAGTTCGATATTCCCACTACGCTCTGGCCCCACCCGCAGACACCCTTCTCTGTGCCCCGGCACCATTCGCACGGACGCAGTTGCAGCTTGAGCCAGCCCTGGGTGCGGCAGCATGGCCGAGCGTTGCGACCGGCTGTGAGAGCGCAGCAGGCCAGCAACTTTGCGTCTTTGGTCCTGCCTCCCTCTGCTGCGCCGCTGCATCCGCTGCTGAGGGGCACGCCGAAAGGCTACCGATGCCCCATATGCTTCAAGGCGGAGCACACGCGCAGCCTGCTGGCGGAGCACGTGGTGCGCCGCCAGCCCGGGCCTTCCCGGCAGGCATGCGATGGAGTGCTTTGCTTGGCTCGCCTCACACGCTAGGCTCGCCTCACACGCTGGGCGGGCCTTACTCGAGCAGGTGGTCGCAGGTGGGCAAGCGGCACACGCAGCACTGGGCCCTGCAGCAGGCAAACCAGGCGCTCCTGGTGTGCCCCTACTGCGGCCACCCATGCCGCGACAGGAGCGCGCTGCGCAGCCACATCCGGGACGCCTGCAGCCACCTCACGGCCGACTTCATGCAGCCAGGCTTCGTGCGGGAGGTCTCGCAGACCGCCCTGGACGCTGACCCTCGCTATGCTCCCTTGCACGTGGTGCGGGCTCGCTGAGCTCCCTCACGCATATAGTGTAGAGCATCACCAGCCTGGCAGCCTTTCACGAAGGTGCGGGGTTGCAGCTCTGGCTCTCTGTACCTGTTTCAGAGCAAACGGATGCGGTTTGTCTGCTGGGTGGCCTGCCTGGCTGCAACCCACTTCAGCCTCTGCTGCACGTGTCCAAGGTCCTTGTGCCATGCGCACGGCCCGGTTCCGACCTGGTATATTGCTCACCAGCCGACATGCATGCACCTGGCTGGCAGACACGGCGTGCTGACACAGCGTCACATGGGGCTGAAGCCGCCTGCTCTCCCTTACAGTGCGCTGTAGCAGCGCCCGGACGCCGCGCCGCGCAGGACGACAGCGAGCTGGGGCGGCTGGTGGTGCGGCCGCTGCACGAGGCGCACGCGTACGAGACGGCGCTGATCCTGACCGAGGCCTTCCTCATCGACCGGCAGCCGCCCGAGTTCCCCTGGATGCTGTGCGCCGCCCGTTG
>JAABUV010003776.1_pt1 | contig 18873 bp, 19 predicted proteins | sample 5559971 | NCBI WGS metagenome assembly JAABUV01 (sample SAMN10711881, study PRJNA513362) | rock metagenome | isolation source: Antarctica rocks | place: Antarctica: Victoria Land, Knobhead nord | collected 2015-12-19
CGGGCGCCGAGCGCGGGGCCCGCGCGCGCGTGCGCCGCCAACAGCGCCTCCCGGCCCAGCCCGGCGCCGCGCGCGCCCGGCGCGGCGGCCGCGCAGGGCGCCGGCCGCGCGGGTCCCGCGAGCAGCAGCCCCGCGCCGGCCGCGGGCGCGCCCGCCGCCGCGGCCGGCGCGGGCCGTGCTCTACCGCACCTCCTGCGCCCCGCCAGCGGCGCCCAGCCTGCGGCGCGCGGACGCGCGCCCGATCGCCGGCGCAGGCTCGCACAGAGACCGCCGCCTGGGTGGCAGGAGTCCATCCCAGCGCCACAGTCTGCAAGCCTGCACGCACAGCAACCCCGGCACACCTGCCGGCGCCACCGCCCGCCCGGCTGCGCGGCGCGGCGGGCGAGCCTGCGCAGCAGGCAAGCGCCGCGCGGCTGCTGCAGCGCCCGCGGGCGCGCGCAGGCGAGCACTACAGCAGCACGGCTGCGGCCAGGCGCGCGGGGGCGCCGCAGCGTGGCCGGGTGCGGCGCACGCCACGCGCTCCACCATGCCAACTGCTGTCATGCACACGCAGCGCCCCACCGCTGTAGGCTATTGCCGGCGATCCTCCAGCGCCTGAATGTATTCGCAGATGATCATCATCTCGCCCAGCATCAGCCCAGCCCTTTGAGGGTTAGGGGCCCTGCTCGTACTCGAGCGCAGCAGTTGCTACAGGAAGTCGGCGAGCAGTTGCTGCTACTGCTGTCCTACCCAGCGAGCACCTCAGAGTGTCGAAGCTGACACGATGCGGTCCTGGGTGAGTCGCGTGCTCGTGGTGATGTTTGTTACTGCCCTGGCCGTTGCTGAAGGCGCGTTTGGCCACCCGCGCCTAGGTCTCGAAGCATGTCGTGTCGTGCAGGCCAAAAGGCAATCCCGAGCAATAAAAGCGAGTTGTGCAGCAAGTGACCTTGCTCACACCTAGAGTTTGCCTTGGCGGGACGCCAAGCACAGTGCTTGCGAAATCTGCTCACGATCCTTGCAGCACCCCAGCAAGCGCTGCGCCCCTGCTGTGGCGACCTGTTACAAACAAGCAAGTGGATGCCATTCTCCACTAAGCACGCAGGAGCTCAGCAGAGGCTGTGTGCGCTGTCGTTCCGCGCTTGAAGCTGCCTTGTTCCGACGGTGTTCAATGCTGCGTAGCGAGCAGCAGTGAGCGCTGCCTGGCTGCAAGCACAACGGGCGCCGTTTCTGCCGCGCAGAAACAGCGCCGGACGCCCCGCCCGTGCACCTGCCGCTCCGTGCCCCCACCGCGACAAACGGCTGCAAGGCGACCGCCGAGCTGCTCTTTGTGCAGACGGCCGAAGAGGCTGAGCTAGCTTTCGGGCCCAGCGGCAACCTCACGCTCGTGATGCGCAACGTGTCGAGCATCACCACCTACTTCACAGGCGCGCCCAGCTGTGCCCCCGCTCCTGCCTGGCTGCCGCGCCACCAGCAGGGCCTGATGGGGGCTTTACGGTCTGCAGACAAGCCGGAGCGGCGAGCGGGCTCGGTGTACACACAGCGCTTCTCCCAGGACAGGTCGTTCTACGCGATGCAGAACACCAGCGGGCAGTGGCTGGGACGGCCGAACGCCGCGCTCTATGGGCTCCAGGGCGTCCCGGTGCGCAGCCCCATTGTGTGGCGTTCGGGCATGCACAGCCTGAGCAGGCGGCCAGGGTCCAGGCCCTCACTCGGCTCCTGATGCAGCCGCATGCGCGTGTTGTCTGCCAGCGTCATGCATAGGTCAGCAGGGCTGCATGGATGCTCGACAAGGCAAACGGCAGAGATGGACCCCAGGCAGCGCCCCCGGGCACCACGGACCGCCTCGTGTGCAGGGGCGCGCGCAGACGGCGGACACCGGCGAGACGCGCAACGACACCGTGTTCGTGGTGACGCTGTACACACCCGCGTACGACGCGGAGCGCCGGACGCTGACATACCCTGTCAGGGTCGTCCCTGACGGCAGCGGGCGCAACGAGAGCATCGTCGCCTGGTACCGCCGAGTGCGCTCGGGCGACAAGAATCTGCCCACGGTGCGCAGCCTCACAGAGGGCCGGTGGCCGCGCCTGGTGCTGCGCGACGCGGCGCTCTTCATCGACGACTGGAGCAGCATGGAGAACTCGGCCTTCTGCGACGACTGCTGCGCGGTCAGCTGCTACATGAACAGCGGCACGATGTGGGGCCTGGGCGGGGGGTTCTGGTGAGCGGCGGGCAGCCTCCCAGCGTGGCGGCAATAAGATAAGTCTAGCGAGGCAGCTTTGCCCAGCATACTTCCTATATGCTGCTTTCATGACATGCCTTGGATGGCATGCGCTCGCTCCTTCATGACTGCAGTCCTATGACAAAGAATGCCTGCCCAGCAATTCGCGCGAAGTACAAAGTACCCGAAGCTTCCTTGTTGGCTTTTGTGCACCAGATCTGGCTTGACATGCGTGTCGCCTGCAAACATGTGCCACTGCATGTTTCAGGACTCGCTGTGCTGCTTGCGAGTCATTTCATGGCTCTTCCAAACTGCCTGTTATCCTGCCTTCTGTTCTGCTGTTCGTGAAGTGAGTGCAAATGAAGCGATAGTGGTGTGTGTGCCCCCGCAAGTGCCTGAAATTGCAACATGCAGCTGCTTGTGTAACAGATGACAATGCGCATGACGCGTGCATCAGAGCGCATGCCATGCAAGCCTGCTGCTATATACTGAAGGAGCCCACGAGTTGCAAGGCCCTGCATGCCTTCGAGCAACGCGTACTCACTGCAGTTTGCTTACTGAGCCACACTGCACATTGGCAGTGGGTGGACAGGCAGTTCGACAGGGGCATGCAGCCTCCAAGGCTCCTACACGGTCCCTGCGGTGGGACAAGCCGCGGTGTAGCAGCGGCCAGGGGTGCCACGCCGCATCGGCTAGCGGGTGCAGCACCGGTCGGACAATCTGTCCGCGGACGCGCCCAGCCATGCCAGGGTGTGAGGTCATCTCCTGCCCGAGGACGTGCCCAGCCATGCCAGAGTGTGATATCATCTCTCGCCAATTGTGCGCCCAGCCGTGCCAGGGTCGGGGTCTCAGACCCTGCCCGCGGATGCGCCCAGCTGGAAGGACGCGATTGCCGGGCGCAGGCGCGGCGCGGCGGCCGGCCAGCGCGCGTCGGGCGCCGCGCCGCTGGCGAGGTACAGCTGCCCGGCGGCCGCTGCGGCGGCCGCCACCACGTGCAGGCCGTTGGGCAGGCTGAACTCGTACCTGCCGCGCGGCGCGGCCGGGCTGAAAGGGCCAACGCACGCGCGGCGCATGGGGAGGCTGGGCTGGAGGAGGCGCTCCGCGCGCGGGTGCGCGGCGGTTGCTCCGCGCTCGCTGCCGCCAGCAGGCAGCCATGGCTCCCGCTGCAGGAGCGTGGACAGCGCTTGCAGGATGGGGGTAGAACCAGCCCTAACCCACCCTGTACTAAACGGTCCAGCATTGAGCCTTGTTGACGAGCTGACCAATCAAGCGCGCACCTGTACACTGTGCACGGAGGCGGCTGCACCAGGCCCGCTGGCGTGCCGGTGTCGCGCGGCGCCTGCGGCACCGCGGCCGCGGCTGCCGACAGCAGGCGCGCGCCGCGCGGCAGTAGCAGGCGCGCCGTGTCCTCCGCGCTGCCCCACTGCGCGATGTCCGTCAGCTGCGCGCGCGGCGCCGGGGCGTGACTGGCCGCGACGTGCGGCAGGGCAGTGACAGATCCTGACCGGGCAATGCTGGGACCTCTGTGCATGGATCGCGTGGCATGGTGCAGTGCATCACGCCAAGCCCTGCGCAGAACTGCAGGCGCTCCTGCTGCACGGCCTGTGTCACGAGGCGTCTGTCTGACACGCCACAGCGATGCTGTGAGCGTACTAGCAGCTGCTTCACCAGGAGACCGCTCAGTTGAGAGGGAAGCGGAGCGCGCCTGCAAGAAGGTGGGCCGAACTTTCGACGCCTCGCTGGCCACCACGGTGATGAGCTCGCTGCTGTCCGCGGACGCAAAGCGCGCCTTCACCGGCGAGACCGGCGCTGCCTGGCCGCGCCCTGCCGCGCCGGGGCCGTGTGTTGCAGGCCAGGCGCCTCGACAGACAGTTCTCGTGCGCTGGCTTTCGCACAGGCTCAATGCACGCTATCAGCCGGGCATTCAACCAGTGCTACAGTAGCTACAACGCAAGCCTGCGAGCAAGTGGGAGCGACAAGGCGTGCGGCCATGACAGGGCGGCACAACGTGAACACCGCTACATGCTCTGTGCATGTTCAGCTGGTCGGATAGCAAGCCAGAAGGCAGCAACGGCACTGAGAATTGAGCGTGGTTGGGCGGCCGTGCTGCTGGCCGTCCTGCACACTTCCTGCCACGCTCCGTGCCAGCAGGCGTGGCGCGCACCCAGGTTGGCGCGGTTGGGCGGCGGCGCAAACACCTGCTCCAGGCCGCTGGGCACGCGCAGCGAGAACTCCAGCGTCTCAAACAGCTCGTCACTGAGCGCCACTGCGGCACCCCCGCCCGGCGCCGCTGCGGACGTGCCGGGAGCGCCGCCGGCCGGGCTCAGCCCCGCGCCGCGTGCGGCGCCGCTCTCCTCGGCCCGCGCCTTCCAGGGCGCGGTCGCCTCCAGCCTGGCGCCCGAGCAGGTCTGCAACTGTGTGTCTGTTCGTGCAAAACAGTGGTGTGCCGACATGCAGAGGCGCCCGAAGCAATGTGCGCACAGGAGCGGGGCGACGAGCGCGGTGGAGAGCAGCCGCCTCCGCGTGGTGCTGCAGGCGCTGACATGCCGCAGGGGCAGGTCGCAGGCAGGATGCGCAGCCCGCCCTGCGGCACAGCGGGGAAAATCAGTAATTGCGCGTCAGAGCAGGCAGCATTTGCTGAGAGCGTCAGGCCAGGCGCACCGCTTGGCGCTTGAGTAGTTCTCCCTGCCGACTGAAATGCTGAGCAGCTGGCTCCCGCGCAGCAAAGCATCGTGACACGCCTTCAGCGTGCACGCTAGATGCACAGTATCTTGGGAAACAATGAGGCACTTGCCGCACGCTCTTCGTTACAGGCACCTGAAGAGGTGTGCTGTGGCCCTTGAACTGGTTTGGCTGTTCCGAGCAGTGCCAAGGCATGAGATGGATGAGATGCAGTCTTCATCTTCCCGTTCCTACTTGCTGCCACATTCCTTCATGTGCATATTCCATGCACGCCATATGCCATGTTCAGAGTATATATGAGAACCATACAGACCTGTACAAGCGCACTCCGCTGGAGGCCAGACGGTCATGTATGTTGCCGCGAGCGATGAGCAAGAGGGACGCTGATGGCCTTCTCAGCGGTATGGAGACGGTACGATGCCTAGCACCGTACCTAGCACTTACCTCTAAGCGCGAGCATAGCGTCGTGTGTAAGTGTACGCTGCCCGCAGGCACATGACCGCTGCTGAGTCTCCGTGCTTGCGGCCACTTGCCGTGTGTGCAGGCGCACACTGCTTCAAAGCTTGGCTTCCTGCCCATGGCGCTGCATACAAGCCTGCGGTTTGTCGAGCGTGCCGGGAGGCCCGCTGCTGGTCGTGCACCCGCGCGACAAGCCGAGCGCCCACCTGCAGGTGGGAATGCGGCAACTGCCGCCACTCTTGCTGGCAACCAGGGCCATACGCGCTTATCCACACCACACCTGTGAGCTGCTCCCCAACGTGCACCGTCTCAACGGGGCCGACCGGCTCCGGCCGCTTGTTGCTGCCCCGTGGACTCACCACGCAAGCCCAGAGCGCTGCCGCGTGCGCGCGGTGCCCGCAGCGTCGCGCACGTCCTGCCCCATGGTCGCCACCTGCGCGGCCATGCTTAGGGTTTGGCTAGGGTCTCACCGCGCAGCATCAGCACAGGAGGCGCTGCGCCTGGCGGAGACGTATGCCGGGGAGGCGTGCGCGCACGTGAAGGTCGGCCCCGCGCGCGGCGGCGCGCACGCGCCGGCCACGTACCTGGGCAGCGGCGCGGTGGCGGAGCTGGCGCAGCGCTGCGCCGCCGCGGCGCCCTCCCGGCGCGCGCCCGCGCTCGGTTGCTCCTGAGGGGGGCCGATGTCGCAGCCTGCGGTCGCCAGCCCGGGCCGCTAAGGCCCGTCGACGCACGTGAGGGGGCACCAGGCGAGCGGCGTGACTGGCCGAGCGGGGCTCGCGTGCCGCTGCTCATGCAGCCAATTCAAAACAGGCGGTCCTGCTCCGCCAGCCCGCACGCAGGCCGGCACGCCCGGCTTGTGTATCCGCCCGCCACGGCCGCGTGGGGAGGGCGTCAGCCACCGCCGCGCGCGCGCAGGGTGTTCGTGAACGCCGCGCTGAGCGGGGTGCAGCAGCGCAACCTGGCGGCGGCGTGGGGCCGCCCCGTCATGGACCGCGTGGGCCTCATCATCGCGATCTTCGGGCAGCGCGCGCGCACGCGCGAGGCGCGCCTGCAGGCGCGCCGCCCCCGCCTGGCTCTCCTGCAGACGCGCAGGGGCATGGCCGCTCGGCGCGGTCCGCGTTGGCCGGCTCGCGTTTGGCGAGGCCGACCTGCGCTGCTCGGCACGCCTTGGCTCTGAGCGCAGAGAGCCGCTGCAGGGCGCATGCTGATGCTGCTGTGATGCCACTCGAGTGGCCAGGCGCTCTGTCGGCCTTCAAGGCCTTTGCCGCCTCCCACCCCGGCACGCGCGTTGGCCCAGCACGCACAGCCGGTCGGCGCCGCGCCCTCGCCTTGCGAGCTGCGTGCGCGCGCACCAGAGCGCCGCCATCTCCACCCGCGCGCGCGCGCCTCTGCGCAGGCACCCTAACCCTACCATACCCTACACTGCGCAGGTGGAGATGGCGGCGCTGGAGTACCGCGGGTCGCGGCTGGTGCGCACGCTGGACCCGCTGACTGGCCGGCGCGGCGGCTTCGGCGAGGGCTCCGAGGTCGTCAGCGCGCGGTGCGCCGCCCGCGCGCCGCGCGGCGCAGACGCGCGCCGCCGCAGGCCCCGGCCTCCCCGGGCAGGCGCCGCACGTGGTTTGGGGGCCTGCAGCGCATGAGTGCAGGGCTTGTAGTGGTCCTGGGTTTGTGGGAGGCTCGCCCTCCTTCAGCGGCGGCCTGTGCACCGAATCTGCGCAAAGGGTGTTGTTCGGCGGCCTGTGCGCCAAATCTGCGCAAAGGGTATTGTTCGGTGACCCCGAAGCGGTGTCTCCGACCTCGAGCATGAGGTCTCCAACGTAGCTCCTTGGGTGAGAGCTGTCGTGTGCCTCAGCCTGTGCCGCGGGCGCGCGCGCGCGCCGCAGGGAGCGTGGCCGCAGCGGCAGCACCTCGGGCGGCCTGGGCGGCGCGGGCGGCGGCGGCGAGTCCGAGCTGAGCCTGCAGCGCACGCGCCTGCGCGCGCGCCAGAAGGTCCTCAAGGCGCAGCTCGCGGAGGTGCGGCACGGACTAGGAGAGCTGCGCCAGCGATGCTGCCCCGTGCGCGGGTGTTGAGGCTCTGCTTGGCACGCCCTGCCCGCTGCCTGGGCCTGCGGGTAGCGCGCCGACCAGAGCGGCCACCTCCCTGGTCCGCCGCCCCGTGCTGCTAATGCGGTTCCGTGCGGTGATGCCGGGGCGCGCTGCACCTGCGGATGCAGCCTCTGCGCGTCCCAGTGCGGCTGCTCGGGCCTTGGCGCGCCGGTGACAGCACGCAAGCGGCCGTGGCAGAGAAACGACGCCCGCGCGGCCGAGGCCGGGCGGGCGGATGTGAGGGCGCGCACGCGGCAGGTGCGGCGGACGCGCGAGCTGCAGCGCGCCGCGCGCCGGCGCGCCGGCAAGCCCGTGGTGGCGGTGGTCGGCTACACGAACGCGGGCAAGAGCAGCCTGGTGGCCGCGCTGTCGCGGCAGCCGGTCGCGGCGCGCGACAGGCGCGCCCGGCGCCCGGCCCCGTAAATGCGCACCTGTCTTCGCGGCCCGCGCGTCGCCATCCCCTGCGACCGGCCTAATGCGTGGCGAGGTTGACGCCTGTGTGTGGTCTCACACCGAGTGCGCTGGGGGCGAAACATGCGAGCGTGTGGGCATTGTGCGATGTGTCTCCCCCACCTCAACCCTGGACGGAGGCGTGCTGCTCCTCCCTGCCATGCACGCGCGCGCCGCGCGTCGCGCAGGCGCGGCGCGAGCGCAGGGGCGCGGGCGCGCGCCGCGCGCGCTGACCGCGCGCCGCACCCCTGCGCGCGCGCAGGCTGTTTGAGACGCTGGACCCCACGGCGCGGCGCGCGGCGCTGCCGAGCGGGCGCGTGGTCATCCTGTCGGACACGGTCGGCTTCATCTCCGACCTGCCCACGCAGCTCGTCCGGGCCTTCCAGGCGCGCGCGCCGCCCGCCACTGAGCGCGTGTGTGCTGATTGGTTCTCGATACATATAGAGTAGGGTCCCCAACGACTTCATCTCCGACCTGCCCACGCAGCTCGTCCGGGCCTTCCAGGCGCGCGCGCGGTGGCCAGGGCCTGCTCTTGCCAGCGCCCCACATGGGCAGGAGGGACCGGTGCATGATGTGGCCTGGGGTGCCCATCACCGAGCGCGCGTGTGCGGACCGGTGGCCACGACACTTAGGGTAGGGTGCGCATGCGGTCCTGCGCGCCTGGCCTGGGCGACTCTGTGCAAGGCTCAGCTGCGCCAAGGCGGTCGGGCAGGCGCCGCTGCAGGGCATGCTGCCCGCGCGCCCGCGCGCTCGATGTTTGTGGTTTACCCTGTCATGCGGCGCTGCAAGGCGCGGCGCCTGCGCGCCCGCGCGCTCAATGCCTGCAAGTGAACGTTGCCAGGCAATGCTAGATGGGTTATGGAGGCGGATCTGCTGCTCCATGTGGTCGACGCGGCGTCGCCCGCAGCAGTAAGCCTAAGCCTAATCCTAAACCCAACCGCCAGGCGACGCTGGAGGAGGTGGTGGAGGCGGACCTGCTGCTGCACGTGGTCGACGCAGCGTCGCCCGCGGCCGGCGCGCAGCGCGCCGCCGTGCTGGCCGTCCTGCGCGAGCTGGGCGTGCCAGAGGCCGCGCTGCGTGCGCGCCTGATCGAGGTGCACAACAAGGCGGACCTGCTGGCGGGCGGCGGGCTGGGGCCGCTGCCCGAGCCAGCGCGCGTCGCGGCCGACCCTGCCCGCCCGGCCGCCGGGGGCGGCCGGGCAGATCAGGCGGCTCGGACGGGGCCAGCGGCTGAGGGCGAGCCTGTGGACGAGCTGCCGGGAGGACCTGGCTTGGAGGCTGCAGGCGATGCGGCAGGGCCAGGGGCGGAAGTGACCAGGGTGCGCACGTCGACGGTGACGCGCGCGGGCCTCGCCCAGCTGCTGGAGCAACTCGACGAGAAGGCGCGCCCGGTGCTGGCAGCCTAGGGTTCTGAGCCGTGCGCGAGCATGCGCGCGCGGCGTGCCAGCGAGAGTGGCCTGACGCGCATGCTGCCGTGGCGACGCGGGCCGCGGCCTGGCCTTGCATCAGCACTTTCCTGGCACAGGGTCAGAGCACAGGCAGAGCGCCGATACGAGCAAGCGTGCGGCCCGCAGGACACATTGCTTGACAACAAGGAGCTGAACAGTGCTATCCCTGCTGTGGCAGGTGCGTGTACACTGCACACCGCGGGCACGGGCAGACGGTAAGGCTGCTGCGTCTGACCCTGCGCTGTCCGAGGCTGCGGCGGGCTCGCCGCCGCCGAGCGCGGCCTGCGCACGGCTGCGCATGGCAGCGTCCGCGGCCGGCTCGTAAGCGCAGGTGCCTGGCCTTTCCGCGGGCTTGTTTCGTGTCTCAAACTGTAGCCTGGCTATCTAACGCTTTCTGCTGTGTGCTGCGTCTCGCCTAGGCCCCCCGTGTATTTGCACAGCCTCAACAATGCTGGCGGCATGTCAGCAGGCCATGCGGACATCTGCCACCACTGTAGCCAAGGAGCACTGCGCAGCGTTATCGCGCCCTCCACACCTTGCCATTCGCGGCAGGGCAGGCCACACGTCACTGTGATGCAATGACACTGGGTGTCACGTCTGAGCTGGTCCTCGCAGAGGTTGGATTGCAAATGAGGTCATCGCAAGTTGTGACATACGCACAGCCTCTTGCACAAGGCATGAACAACACGAGGCAGGTCCCGCAGCACGCCTGCCACCCAACGCGCCAGCACTCGCGTGGGGGCCCCGAGGACCAGCCGCCGCAGCACGCCGTTGCTAGCTTGCAAGCCTCACGATGCGGCCCAGCATGGCAAGCACCCCTCGCGCGCCGCCGCTGCGACCGCCGCCCTCAAACGGCAGCGCCATGAAACACGACCTTACCCTGTCACCGCTCCTCCGCCCCTGCCGCACCATTGGCCACGACCTTGGAGCGCACCCGCCGCTTGTGCCCCGCAGGCTCCCCCGCTGCGCCATCGCCGCCCTCGCGGTCGTGCGCGCCTTCGTGCGCGCGCGCTTGCCGGCCGTCGCCGCCGCGCTCCAGTGCGGGCTCCCTGGGGCGGCCCCGCCCGTCGCCCTCGCCGCCGCCGCCGGGCGCGCGCGCGCGCTCGGCGGGGGGGTCTGCCCTTTTGCGGTGCCGCTCCTTGCGCGGGGGCGGCTCGCTGTCGCTGCTGTCGCTGCTGTCGCTGGAGTCAGATGAGTCGCTGTCGCTGGAGCCGCTGCTGTCGCTGCCGCTGCTGTCGCTGGAGTCCGAGCCGGAGCTGCTGCTGGAGCCGTCCGAGGAGCTGTCGTCCGACGAGGACGAGTCTGCAAGAGCGGGGCCAGGCTCTCAGCGCGCTGGGCAGCACCGCAGTGGCTGTCTTGTGATGCGAGGAGGGAGGAGCAGTGCAAGGAGGTCAGAAAATGACAAGTCACGAGACACACAGCCCGGCAGTGGCCACTGGCAGACTGCGCCGGAGCTGGAGTGTTGAATTTGTCCAGGACCAGGAACAAGCGAGACGCAGCCGCGCAGGTCGCATATGGCGCAGCGGGCAGCGGCGCACAAACGCGAGGCCGCACCGGAGGAGTCGCTGCTGTCATCGGAGTCAGAGTCGGAGGAGGAGGAGGAGGACGACGACGGGGCATCCCGCTTCTTCCGCTTCTTCGAGCCGGGCTGCGCCGCGTCGCCCGCCGCGCCGCGCGCGTCCGGCAGCAGCTCGCTGGGATCCATGAAGCGCGGCCGCACCTTGGGGTTGAGCAGCTGCTGCGTGCGCGTCGGCCGCGCTGTGTAGCTGGCCGGATTCTTGCACTCGTAGGTCCAGTGGCCCGCCTGCACGCCGTCGCCGTCCCAGAGGGGTTGACTAAACTCCTGCCAGGTTGTCAGCCAGTGGCCAGCAGCAATCATCCACGAGAGAGGTGCGCGCCTGCAAGCACCGCTGGCAGATGGCGTTGACGGCCGCCGCGCGTGACGGCGCTGGACGCCGGGCATAGCGGCCTGCAAGGTTGTCGCTACCCGTGCCAAGCAGGCTGCTCATCGAGCGAGCGCGTGGCTGGTGCGCGCGCCCTGTCTAGCAACCCAGCTGCGTGCTCTCTATCAGATTATCCCTCTGCCTTAAGTGAGCGCGTCCAAGCACTGCCCCACAACCTCCTTGGCGCAACGGACGGTGCACGAGCCAGAGATCAGCCTTCAGCACTACGTGCCTCCTGTGTGTTTTCTGCCTTTACCCACACTTGCACAGTCTAACTGAGTGTGCAAGGAGCGCTCCCCTGCTATCAGGAGCGCTTGAGGGGAGCACATACCCTGCACAGGAGTGCAGGGTCTACTCTGGCCAACGGTCATATGGCTTCCCAGGTGTGGGGACAGCGTCCCCGGGACACATCTGCAAAAATAAAGCGCGATCAATTTGGCTTTCTAGATGAATATAACCATGAACCGTAGCCTGCTCAAAGGCCTTGTCAAAGGACGCGGAGCTGTTGGGGGCCGTGCCACGCATACCTCATGTCCGCGGCAGGCAAGAGCGCCCTTATCACAGGCGCCAACACAGGTGAGCCTGGCCAAGTGGTCATACTGAGTGGCCGCCAGCAAGCGCCATAGCAAGGAGTGAACAAAGCACAAGGCATGTGCTGCGCCAGGCATCGGCTACGAAACTGCCCTGGCCCTGGCCGGCCAGGGCTATGCAACCGTCCTGGCCTGCAGAGACATGGACAAAGCGCGGGCAGCGCGAGACAAAATAAAGTGCAAGCCTCTTCGTTTAATACGCACTTGGCTCTTGCGTCGCTGCTTATTTCATGTTGTGTGCTGCTCGGCACTAGACCTCCTGTCGCACATAGTTTGGGCTTTGTTCACTGCTCTGTTGGCGCCTTGCTTTGCTCGCTGCTTACACAGGGCGTCGGCCTGTCGTGGAGCTTTGCTCTGTGGCTCCGCACAGCTTGGAGCCCGTGCTTTACCAGCACAGCATGCCGTAGCTCCGTTGCTGCGGCCGCTACACCGCGCAAGCACTGCTTGTTGCCAGGGGGGGCTCGGCGGCCAGCGCACATAGTGCACGTTCAGAACAGCATACCGTAGCCTTGTTGCAGTCGCCGCTACGCCGCTCAAGCACTGCTTGTTGCCAGGGGAGGCTCAGGGGCCAGCGCGCGCAGGGCGCAGGTCCCCGCGGCCAAGGTGGAGGCGGTGCCGCTGGACCTGGCGTCGCTGGCGAGCGTGCGCGCGCTCGCGCAAAAGTGCCTGGACGGCGGCAGGCCGCTCGACGTGCTGGTAAACAACGCAGGTGTGGCGCTCTGTGCGACTGCGCTGTAGACCAGCCTTCCGTCGCGCCAGAGTTGCCGAGCTATGGTCTTCGTAAGGCACTGGCAGGGCGCCGCGCTGGCCACAAGCATGCACCTGTCCGGCCCGAGCACTGTGCGCAAGCCATGGCGCTGCAGAGGCGTTGGGGGGCCATGGGGTTGCAGGCATCATGGCGTGCCCGGAGATGCAGTCCAAGGACGGGTTCGAGCTGCAGCTCGCCGTCAACCACCTGGGCCACTTCCTGCTGACGACGATGCTGCTGCCCCTCCTGACCGGCGCCGAGCGGTGCGGGCGCGCCGGCGCCGCCTGTGCGAGGTGCCATGTAGGGCACGCAGTGCATGTGCCCCGTGGCGGCACACAGTAGCTGGGGCCAGCGAAGGTTTATAAGTTGAAGCTACAGAAGTGTGAACTTGAAGCTAGAGGGTGGCGGGGCGGGAAGAAAATGGGCAGGTGTTGCCATTGTGCCAGCAGAACATTGGGGCTGTGCATTCCCATGCGCCACGCGCGCGTGGCACAGGCCGTCGCGGGTCGTCAACGTCAGCAGCTCCGCGCACCAGTTCGGCACCATCCAGTTTGACGACCTGCAGAGCCAGCGCGGCTACCAGCCCTGGCGCGCGTACGGCCAGGTAGGCGCCACGCACAGCCGAGGTCTGGGGCGTCCTGGTTCCATGCAGGGCCTGCCAACAGCACCAAAGCGCCTGACTGAGGCCACAGGGAGCATAGCCGCCCGATATGCCAGGACAGCGGCCTTGCACGCTGTAGTGATGGCTAAGCAGTGATGTGAGCATGCGTTGCTTGCTGCATGCTTGCAGGTAGGCCTTGAAGCGCTGCCAGCTCCACGGGGCTGCGTGAGCTCAGCAGAACGCGCCCCCAGCACAGCGCCGGCATCCGGCCGGGAGCCCTGAGCGCTGCGCTCGCCACGCTCGCCGTCCAGTGGCGGGACAGCGCCGCTGCACAGGCACCAGCTCGGTCACCACAGCCAGCCGTGCCGCCGCGCGGGGCTCTACCCTGACCCTATGCCACGCGCAGTCGAAGCTGGCCAACATCCTGTTCACGTACGAGCTGGCGCGCCGCCTGCCGCGCGACGCCAACCTCACTGTCAACGCTCTTCACCCGGGCGTCGTGCGCACCGAGCTGAGCAGGCGCGCGCGCGCGCCGCGGCCCGCAGCGACACCGCTTGCGTGCCAGCGCCCTGCACTAATGCTGCTTGCTATGCTGGCTGGGGGCTGCCGCATGTCCTGCTGCGTCTCAAGTACAATGAGTACCCGCTCACCCATGCTGCGCATGCCGTGCTGATGCATGTAAAACATCTGCACAGCAGCTCAGAGCCAAGGTCAAGCATCCCGCAACCGCAATTGCAAGTGGCAAGTGTGCCCCTTGCAGTGACATCGGCATGGCCTCTTTCTATGCAAGCAGCAGTGAGGTTTATGGGCTGTTGTGCACATCGTCAGCCTAACATGTGTTGGCGAGGAGTTGTTGAGGATGCATGCGGCGCTCAGGCCTGCGGGCTGCGCGCGGCAGGTTCCTGGTGGCCGACCCGGCGCCGCTGTGGCAGAGGCCGCTGGTGGCGCTGTCCGGGCTCTTCCTGAAGTCGCCCGTGCAGGTGCGGCAGGGCGTGTGGCGCGCCCAACCCTATGCTGACGCGTGTGCACCCTGGCGCGCCCTGCAGAGCGGCCCCCACAGAGCGATGAAATAGCGCCGCTGATGCAGAGCATCGGCATTCCAGACAAGTCCGTCAGCCTGCTGCAGACGAGTCTATTGGCCTGCTGCAGACGAGTCTATTGGCCTGCTGCAGGCGAGTCTGTTGGCCTGCTGCAGACGGGCCTGTCGGCCTGCTGGTGCGCAGGGCGCGGAGACGAGCATCCACCTGGCCAGCTCACCGGCAGTGGAGGGCGTAACCGCCAAGTACTGGGCGGACTCCCGGCCGGTCCGCAGCAACGCGGAGAGCTACCGCGAGGACGTCGCCGCGCGGCTCTGGGATGCCAGCAGCGAGCTGACCGGTGCGGCGTGCGACCTGGCGCGGCGCGCGCCCGCTGCGGCGCGGGTCGAGCAGCGCGCCTGACCTGGATGCGGCCCTGGCGCGCGGCAGCGGAAGAGCCGCCGCGCGGGTGCTGCTGCGCGGCTCTGGCTTCGTCAGCCGCGGGCTGACCAGCTGCGAGAGCCATCTTTGGCCTCCTGCTGGGGTGGTTGCGCGGCGGCGCGCGCGCCAAAAGCAAGACGGCCGGCGTGATGCTTACGGGGCCGAGCTCGACACTGTGACGACCATGGCGGTGCTGCATGTGCTGACTTGGAAAGTGAGTACATGAAAACTCTGACCGCACCACTCCACACTGCATGCTAGGCGGCCGCTCAAGCGAGCATTGCTCTACAACACTGCCAAGCACGCTGGAAATGCAAATCACGTCCAGCAGGGAGGTCAGTTCATATAAATCGAGACAGCTTATGCGCTGCCATACACAAATGCAAGACCGAAGGTGCCGTTAAGACTGGAAACGTCAAGCTACTCTGGAGCGGCAATGCGCTATGCTGTCGCGCCTCCAGCCGCCTCCACCAAGCCCCTGTCCGGCTCGGGGGCCGCGGGCGCGGCGGCCTCCGCGGCCGCGCGAGCGCCCTGGGCCACCAGCCGCCGCGCGAATGTGAGGTACCCGGTGTGCCCGCGCGTCTCGGGCGCGGGCCGCGGCAGCGCCTGCCGCGGCGCCGCGGCCGGCTCCGCGCCGCCTGCGCCCCGCGCCCGTGCCGTCATGGGCCGAACGCGCGCCTTGAAGGCTGCCGCCCCGCGCCGCGCCCGCGCAGCCATGGCCTTGCACTTGATACACCCTCTCGCCGTAGTGCGCGCTTTGGCAGTCAAATATGCTGCGAAAGCAAACTCTCCAGAGTCTGGGCAGGTTGTACGGGTTGTGCGCACGCATCAGAGACTTTGGAAGGTCAGCTGCGAGGCGCTTGCGCCACACCACTTGCCATGGCAGCGCGCCAGGCGGGGCTTGCCTGCATCAGGTCCGCCCACGCCGTCCTCTGACGCCCCCGCGCTCATGCCGCGCTGCTTGCGCTTGCGCTTGCCGCCCCTCTCTGCGCTGTCGAGGTCCCGGAGCAGCGCATCCGGCCGCGCCTGTACCTGCAAAGTTTGTACCAGTTTGCATAATCCGGGACTGGCTTTCCACACACAAAAACTTTCACAGAGTTCCAAGGAGTACTAACACTTGCGGCATAAGCCAGGTAAAGCCAGCCGCCTGCATCCACTGACTGCAAAGCCACTCCTGTCACTGCAGCACAGCACCTGATTCTGCACATCACCAACACACCCCGTGCGCCACACAGGCAGGCCCTGTCCCTTGCGTGCCGCGCGCAGCCGGGCGCGCGCCTACCTCATACTCGCGCAGCAGGCACTCCATGGTGCGGGGCGCCGTGAAGCCCGCGCCGGCCAGCTCCGCGGCCGTTTTCTGCACCTGCGGCGCCATGTCCCGGCCTCGCGAAGCGCTTCACAGACTGCTCAACCGCGAGGGACCCGCCATGCGCAGGAGACCAGGCACACAGGGTGACGCACAGGTGACGAGCATGTTTGGGTTGCGAGGAAAGCCTATGAGCGCGCGCACACCGGCTCGACGCTCCAGGCTGTCAGCACATGCTGGAGCCGCAAGCGCACCTGCTCTATGCAGGGGCTGAATGAGCAGAACACGCCATCGCCGCGCAAGCACGCCGCCGCCGACGCCACGGCCTGCGGAGCGTCAGGGGTGCTGCGCGGTCACGCTCGCCTGGCTGACGTGCGCCATAGGCGCTGGATGCGTCCGGGTACAACTTGCTGTCTGGCCTGGCCGAGGTCACAAACACCTGGGCTGAACTGAGCAAGGCGAGCCTCTGCGGCCACGTCCTGCAGACATGTGTCCATATGTCCAGCAGCCGCTGAAGTGCGTCATGCCGCAGACAGCCATGCCGCAGCGAACGCCTCGCGCGCGTGACGCGCGCCAGGGCCTGCTCGCAGGCCGCGTCGCGCCACACGGCGGCGCCCTGCGGCGCTGGCCGCGCCGCCCGCCGCCCTGGCGCGCGGCGGGCAGGCGCGCGCCCGCCAGGGGCTGGGCAGGTCCAGGGTAGGGTAGGTAGGAGCGCACCAGCCAGGGGCTGGGCAGGTCCAGGAAGACGCCGTCCGCCGCGCCGGCCAGCTCGGCCGGGAAGCCCTGCGCCTCCACATTGCGCTGGCGCACGGTCACCAGGCCGCCCAGGCCGTTGCTGCCCAGGTCCGCCTCCGCGTCCCGCGCGCGCACCTGCGCGGGCGCCGCGGGCGCGGCGCGCGGTTCGCCGCTGGCCAGCCGCCGACGGACACGCATGAGCCCGAGCGCCAGGTCGTCCAACGGGGTCCTTAGATCAGCGGGAACGTGCAAAGCTGGCGCGCCGCGCACGTCACTGGCCTTCGGCCAGAATTTTGCTTGCAAGATTCGCAGTCAGCGGACAGCAACTAGCCAGGCCAGCGCCAGCGAGCGCGCGCCTCGTGGAACTCAAAGGTGTGCACGCGGCCGTGCGGCGCGACGGCGCGCGCCAGCGCGTGCGTCAGCGACGCGCTGCCCGTGCCGCTCTCCAGCACTGCGCGGCCCCGGGCGTCTCAGGAGCGACCAGCGGCCGGAGAGCACACAGCTTGAGAGGCGCGCGCCGGCGCTGCGGTGGTAGCCGTGGCACAAGCGGCGCAAGAGCAAGGGCACTGGCCCTCGTGCACTGCACGTGAGCTGTACGGCGAGCCCAGGCAGACACCAGCATGGCCTCGAGAGCAGAGGAGATGACGCGCCTGTGCAGCCAGGTCGCAGCTCCAGGAACGCGCACACGAGCGCTATGTCGGCGGCGTAGAGGATCTGCGTGCGGTGCCGCAGCACCAGCGTCCACAGCTCTGGCGTGGGCGCGAGCAGGTACAGGTAGCCCTTCTGCGGGGGCCGCGCGCTGACGCGGCAGCCGAACTGCCGCCCGATAAAGTCCTGCGCCGCCACCCGTCGCAGCGCGTCGCCGGCGCTGCCGCTTTCTGCGTTCAACCTTGTCTGCACTCAAACCTGTCACACGGTTGCTCCTTCCTGGATGTGATGCATGCACTGTCACGGACATCAGTGCGTACGGTGCGCCAACCGGCGCTTGCCTTGTGGGGAAAGGACCCATTGCGTGTGTTGTGGCACTTCGCGGCGTCAATGTAGACCGCCTTGAGGCTCTGGTAGCCCTCGTAGACGACGACCAGGTCACCGGCCCTTATGGTGCGCCCCGCCGGCACGTCCGCGGTCAAGCTTGCCTCCTCCGCCGCGCACTTCAGGCGGTCCATGCAACCTATACCTGCCCAAGGGAAGTGTTACGCGCAGGTGCGGACCGCATGACGACGCCCATGCAGCCGGGCATGGAGGTCAAGGGGTGAACGGGTGAACGAAGGGGCGGGTAGCTGATGGTGCCCATTTATTGGAGCTGTACGTTCATGATCGTGCAAGTGACCCAGTGGATGGCCGCAGCCTGTAGCCACTGCCAGCGCCGCACGCTGTTCTGGAGCTCCTGCAGGCCCGTGAGTGCACAGCAGCTGGCCTGATGAAACGCGCGCGCCCTGACGCGGGCGTGCAGGTGCGGCAGCAAGCGTCTCTCTCTGATCCCTGAATCTGTGGCCAGCGCACGCCTGTGTTCCGGTCCTCGTCCGTATCGTCACGGTCCGGGCTGATGTACTTTGTCCTGTTTGCACGCCTGTGCGCAGCAGCTCAACCAGGGTGAGATCTAAGTGAGTCTGACCACGCCCCGCACGCGCCCTGCCCCAGGCTCAGAGCTTCAGCGCGGCTGATGGGGATGGCTGCTCCTGGTCGCTGGAGCTTGAGCTTGGCAGCACGCCTGTGCGCCGCGTGCGGCTGAGGCTTGAGCATGGGCCCCACGGCTGCAAGCAGTCTGCACGTGATACCTATGTCGCGGCGCTGGTAGGCCCGCCTGCGCCTGGCGCATTCCTTCACGTGCAGGCTGCCACTGTCGCAGCCTGCAGCGCCGTCGGACGGCGCTGTGAAACTTGCGGGTTGAGTGGCCGGCTTACCTGTTTCTGGTATCCCTGCTGCATGGCCAGGGTGGTCGCATATGCACCTGCTTTGCAGATGCGTAAAAGCACAGCGTGAGGGGCTGCTGCTGCTGCGCAGGAGCGAGCAGCGGTGGCGCTGGCGACCCTGCTCAAGGGCAACAGGCAGGACAGCGATAGCGTCAGCGCGTGCGGGGGCGTCGCCGCGCTGGTCGGGCTGCTGGCGCCCGGCGGGACAGATGTCGTGCATGAGCAGGCCGCCGCGGCGCTGCGGAGCCTGTGCAGACGC
>JAABUV010003777.1_pt1 | contig 18868 bp, 24 predicted proteins | sample 5559971 | NCBI WGS metagenome assembly JAABUV01 (sample SAMN10711881, study PRJNA513362) | rock metagenome | isolation source: Antarctica rocks | place: Antarctica: Victoria Land, Knobhead nord | collected 2015-12-19
GGTGCGCCAGCTTGCCTGCGCATGGGGAGCGCCGGTGCGCACTGCCGCCCACGCCACGCTTGCACGGCGTGCTGGCCATTTCAGTCCTGGGGCCGCGTGTGCGGCAAAGAGCTGCGGGTGAGGCGTGACGGTCTTGACCACGTGGTCCTGGGGAGAAAGGAGGCTGCTCTGATCTCAGCGGCGCGGCCTTGGTGCTACCTAGCACCATCAAGCGCACCATGATGGGCACCTGGCAATTTGAACCCTAGGGCTGCTCAGCACTGCTGCCACAGGCATGCAGTTACAACGGAATGAGGAATATGGGACTTCCAGCCTGTACTTCAAGGAAGCCGTAGGAGCTGTGCATTTTCCAGCTCGCTCGCTTGGAGTTACTTTAATTTCAGGGACGCAGCCACCATGTCTCAGCTCAAGATTGCCCTGCTGCTGGCTCTGGTCGTGGTCTTCCTGTGCCTGTCGGCCGCTGATGCCGCCCGCCAGCTGCTGGATGACTTCGACAACTGTCACCAGGGCTGGTGCGCGACTCAAACAACAACGGCGTGGGCGGGGCGAGCATCGCAACCTTTCAGGAGCTGATGCGTAGTCAGGTCGCCACAGGCAGGTGGTCGTTGGCTCGGCCGTCTGCTTGCTGTGGCAGGCCAGAATGTGTGTAAGGGCGGTTCTGCCGGCTGTTATGTTGCTCATCAGCGTCTCATCTTGACGTTCTAAACATCGGTGGTGAGTAGCGCTTCCGGCGGCGTGGTAGTGCGCTCTTCTCTAGTATTTCTTGTTTATGCTTCACGTTGTAGACGTAAAACAGGGAGCCAAGCATGGCTGTGAGTACAGCTGTTTCATCTGCCTTCAGTTTCACGTGCAAAAGAGTCTCTGCAGTGCCTTTGTTTGCAGGGGGTGCACACACTACCTGAGTTTCCACCTGACAAGCGCGGACGAGAGCGAGTACTGGGGCGAGCAGATGAGGTCTGTGGCAGGGGTGAGGAGCAGGCGTGCAGCGTGCTGATACGCTGTCTGGTCCCTGTGCTGCAGGGACGGCTGGCGCCGCGGCGGGTACCGCGGAGACTTTTACTGCGACGGGCGCCACTGGGACCGCGGGGGCGGGTGCGGGCCCTGGAACTTGGTCGTGTGTGGTGCTTTGTTGCCTTCTGCTGCCTGCACTTTCTCAAAAATGCATACTGCTGAACCTTTGTACTGTGGTTCCCAGGTACTACTATGGCAACCGGTGAGAGCCCTTTGCTGCTTTGGCAGTCCTGTGACGCCTGGAATTACATTTGCGGCTCTGCTGTTGCTGGGCCTGCTGCTGAGGTGCTAGCAAAGGTGAAGCTGCGAAAAGCAACGCACTGACACGCGCGGGGATTGTTCCAGGTACTACGGCCCGGGTGACCGCGGTGCGCCCCCGCTCTGATACCAGATGTGTATTTGTCCGCAGTGTATAACATTGCACCTTCGCACATTGCAAACTGAGATTGATTTGTAGGCCGGTCAATGTATGCGGCTAATCTTATGTGCGCTTGCAGGCGGTTTCATCAACATCAATGTTGGCAAGTAAGCTCAGCATGCAAGTAGTCGTGAGTGCGATGTAGATATGTTGCGCAGAAAGTGTGGCTGTTGGGTGTACTGCATGGCTGTGGTTGTACTCTGATGCTCATGTGTAATCATGGAGGGTGCAGCTATTAGAAAATACTACTCCAACAGTCTAATGCATTCTTTGCTTTCCTACCAGAGGCCATTCATCAGCACGCGTATGCGCCTGCAATCATGTACTCGTTAGATCACAATCAATGTCAGCGATGCATGGGCGTTCAGCTTGTCTACTTCAAAAGAACAGCCTGGTCCAGATACAGGAATGAGCATGATTAGTGTCACCAACGCGCAACAGGCAACTGGACACCACACCGCCATGCATGACACCGTAGTTTAAATCTGCCATCCGATCCAAAATTGATGTCAATAGCCCCAATCTTCCGGACAAGTTCTGGATTGCAAGTGCACTCAGCCTGCAAATAGGGCTGGCAGAATGATCAGACATGCGATGATGCTTTACGCGCTGCATATGGTGCTTTGTGCAATGGCATGCAGATGGCAGTGATGCATCATATGGCATGCAGATGGCATGCAGGTATGCGTCATAAGCAGGTGGGCGTATGCGGCATGAACGTGTAGCCAAGAAGGCTGAAGATGCTGCCAGCTTCCACGTGACTCAGTGAAACATCGGGTGTCGGCGCTCGAGCAAGGCGTTTTGACCAAGCATTCTTTCGAGCGCTCCTGAGACACGACGAGCTGGTGACACGAAGGATGTGTGACGTGCTGCGGCCTCAGCGAGAACAGCTGCGGCTGAAGCACATGCGGCCAGTGCCAGCTGTGCCAGGGTTGTGGCAGCCCTACCTTAACGCTTATGTATATGTAAATACCAGGCCTCGGACACACTCTTTGCTCGTATTGCGACTGTGGAAGAAACTTTCACCATGTTTGCTCACCTGAAGCTCGCGCTGCTGTGCGCGGTGCTGGCACTGATCGTCGCCATGTCTACTGTGGAGGCCGCTCGCCAGCTCCTGGACCGCTACGACGACTGCCGCGGCGGCTAGTGCGCCCTGCGCTGGCAGGCTTGCTCGTGTGCGGTGGTACTGCGTGTGCAGTTTGTACTGCTTGTCAGGGCGCTTGTGGGCTGCGCATGCCAAATATGGGACGCTGTTGTCAGAGCCTGCCACACGCAGCGTGTGCCAGCGCTGGCGGTGGCAGGTGGCGCGTTTGTGGTCTGTCACCGCAAACGTTGAGCGGTGATGCGTGCGCACGCTGCATATTCTTGTAGACAAGCTGACCGTAAAGTTCTGGGTGGGGAGCAGCTATGGGTGGAGGGACCGTGGCTACCGCGGTGACTACTACTGCGATGGTCGCCGCTGGGACCGCGATGGCCGGTGCGTGAGCTGGCGCATGTCAGAAAACTCACAAGCGTCCTAAGCGCTTGCCTGCAGGATTTTGCTGACCAAGTTGTTGTCTGAGCTGTACCTCGTTGGTATGGCTGCTGCTCAGTGTTGCTGTTCTGCGTTTGCGCGAGTCGTGCACTATTGCGCTGGCTGCAGTGTTGAGAAGTTGGTGTCGGGGAGCAGGTACTACTCTGGCGACCGCTGGTACGGCCCTGGCGACCGCGGTGGCTTCGGCATCTACATCGGCAAGAAGTAGACGGCGCGTGCAGCTTGCACGGCGCGCGCCGCGAGCCCGCGGTGCACAAGGAGCACTGTGGGTCGGACTTGCACCAAGAGCTGCTCTTCCACCAAGAGCGCATGCTGGATGCACAAAACTGGTCAAGCCAGCAAGGGCGCGTCTGTGAAGTAGTCTTACTCAATATACATGAAGTGGCCTATGTCTGGGTCTGATGTATGGTGCCAGGAAGTCAGCTTGTCATGAAGAGTTATGGCACAGCTAATTTCATTGATTCGATCGGAGCACTGGTACCATAGTATTGGGTAGGGCTACTGACAAGCCTGTCTTGTCACCTTAGCCGCCATTAGGCAAACTGTGTGCGCCTTCATTAGGCGCATGACTTGCTGAATCAATTTTCTTTTAAGCTGATCCAGGGCTTGCAATTGTGTATGTGCAGCATTCTTCTGTGCAGTATTATGAACAGATCAAACTCCTATGTGCAGTACTTTCGAACAGTATGAAGGAGGGTAGTGTCTCTTTTAGTGCACGCTCTGAGCGCGTCTTTGCCTGGTAATGCATGTTTGCATAATAACGCGTGTGTAAACGGAGTGTCTATATATATTGTGTAGTATATACTCTATACACAGTGCTCTACCTTGATGACTGTCGCAACGTTTAGTACCACTCACTGTCACTCGAAAGTTTCGCAAAGCATTCTGTCACATGAGGCCTGCGAATGTATGTGCTAAAAAGCAGCAGAGGATGTCCTGGTGATCAAAATACGCTTATATTAACCCTTACTAGGGCCTTGAGGTGCCCATACATCCCCCCCCCCTGCGAGCCTGGCGTGCGTCGGATGCTAGCTCCTGTCCTATACAGGCCACCGCCATGATGCACATCCTGGTGCTCGCCGTGCTGTCGGCAGCAGGCGGCGCCGCAGCGTTCGAACCTAACACAGGCAGCTCGCTCCTCGTGCAGGCCGGCGCGTGCTCAGCGTTCGAGTTCACGCCCCAGCCGGCGCACAAGTTCTCGTACACGCTCAAGCTGCTGAGCGTGGGGGCCGCGGGCTGTGACCGCGGCCTCGTCAGGTGGGTGGCTCCGCGCGCGCCAATTTGCAGCAGGCGGTGGCCACGTGGTGCCTGGTGCTGCAGGGCGGCATCTTGTGTCCAATGCTGCGACCCGGCGGCCAAACCCACGCGCACCAAGCTGGCGGCCGGCCGGCGCGCCGCAGGCTGTCCAAGTTCTACATCAAGGAGGCGTGCCTGAAGCAGCGCGACAACGAGCTCGGCCTGGACTCGTACAACACGCTGACCTGCCCGGCCGCGTCGGACGCGGCGGCCTCGACCTGCGCGTCCGCCTTCCAGCTCGGTGCGCTTTTTGAGTTCACCGAACCAGCGTCCATGATGTGCGTCATCCAGCTCGTCGCGTTCCCAAGCGCCGAGCCCGCCCCAGTCCCGGCCCGGCTGGCCGGCCCGGAGCCGTCCGAGGCTCATGGCGCCTTGTCGCGGCCGCACGCCGCCGCCCACGGCTCGCCGCTTGCGCGAGCTGCTGCCCGCCGTCGTCCGGCCCCTCAGCCTGCGCGCCTGCTCGGGCCGCCGCTGGCGGGGCCTGACAGAGTCCTCGACGCCGCCCGCCACCCTAATCCTATCCTTGCGGGGCGCGCAGCCAAGCCCGAGTCCCTGCTCACTGCCGGCAACGCCACCGACGCGCAGTCCTTTGACTCCGGCAACGTGTGCGCATCCAACGGCGACCGCGGCTATGTGTACGTCACCAACGGCTGCGCTACGCCAATCACCGTGGGCCTGGAGGTGCGCCGCCGCCGCCGCGCCCGCGAGCGCGCTGCGCGCCGGCGCTTGTGGGCCAAGAAGCTGCTGGGGACACGCGTGGAGGCGCAGCGCGAGCAGGGCGGCCGGGCGTTGTGTGTCGCGCCACCCTGCGGCCGCTCGCCGGCAGGCCCAGACCCTCAGCGCGCCGCCCAGCAGCGCCTCGCGCTCGCTGTCGCTCTCGGCCCTGAGACGCGGGTCGCGCCCTGCCTTGAGGCTCGGCGGCGCGACCACGGCGCCTGGCTAATGACGCTGATAGGGTAGAGATAGCTACAAACACTATACTCTATACCGCTGACGCGCCGCACGGGGCCGCGCGCGCAGCTGGACACGACCGACTACCAGGGCAAGCTGTGCGTCCAGGTGGCCAGCAAGTCGATCAGCGCGGTGGGCATCGTCGTCATCGCCGTCGGCACCGTCCTCGCGCTGCTCCTCCTCTCCTTCCTCTGCTGCTGCTGCTGCCGCTGCTTCTGCTGACCCCGCGTCCGCGCGGGGCGGTTGGGGGCCCGGGCGGGTGTGCGGCGCGAGAGAGGGTTATCTTGCGCGACGCGGCGGCCGGCTGGTGCGCTGCAGCCGGAGGTCGGAGGGGCGCTACGAGGATCTCAGGTGGGCCGGAAGCAGTGTGGCGACAAACCGGCGCCCTCGCTGTGCTGCCAGCGCCGCACCTGCTGGGAGTGGTGACGACCCACACTATACTGGCTTTAGTGCAGACGCGGCAAATTCAACTGGGTTGGTCGTTGTTTGGGAGCCTGTCAGGTCGTCGTGCAGAGCAGGCGCCCCTGGGGCAGGCTTGCGGTGACGTCTGATTTTGCACTGAAGGTACCCTGCGGAAGTATGCACAGCTGTGCTAGCAGTTGATGGGGCATGCCAGCTGTCGATGTCAGTCAGGATTACTCCTTATTGCGTTTCGTTTCCAGACCTGGTGCTGCAGCGTATGTGCAGAGCACAGGCTAAAACGTCGCGCGAGCTGGGGTTTGTATGGGTTCCTAATTGTAGCGCTTCGGTGCAGGATGGCGAGGGGTTGTGTGCGGTCCAGCATGCCAGGCTGCATGCGGTCCTGCGAGGTCTGCCTGCCGCCCCTGGAAGCGGGCACGCATGCGCTGCCGCCCAGGCTGGGCACGACAAGGCCGCACGCCTGGGACGACCCGCAGTTCCTGCTCTTTTTCGGGGCTAGCAATCCTGTACAGTAACGTACCACGTATGTGGGTGTCAAGCGCTGGCCGCGCTGCATGCCGCACGCGCGCACAGTCATGGTTGCAGAGGCGCCTGTTGCCCCGGGTCACAGAACTGCAATATGTTGCACGCAACCTGTGCAAATAGCTTGTTGATCACTGGGCTCTGTTTTCAGGGTATGTTGTCTGGATGTCGCGGGCAGGCTTGGGGTGGCCAGCAGTGTTGCAAGTTCTATGTGCGCCTTACACCAGATGCGTAGGCTGCGCTCTTACGGAGCACTGCGCGGTGCACGTATTGTGAATGTCCAAGAAGTCTGGCCGCAGTGTGGAGAGGCCTTCGTTAGGAACACATTGCATTCCCTATGCTGGCACGCCGCAGTTGCGGGGCTGTGTGCTCAGATGTCTGCAAGCGTAATCTTGCTGTGCGTGTTTGCGGCGTTCATGACAGGCTCCCAGGGATTACGGCTGCCTGCTGGGTGTCGCGGGCCTCTGAGCTAGCGCACTTTGCGATTTTGCGCGCTGAATTGTAATAACCTGCGCGAATGATGCATGCTGATGCCCCGTGCATTCCTCGCCACTGCCGCGAGCGCGCATGACGGGTCAAAGACCAGCTGCACACACGATGACCACCCCGCGCAACGCGTGCACACTTCCGGCAGACCCACCTTGCAGGACATTCGGCCCTCATGCTGCACACCGCATGGCTTGCCCCGCACCGCAGCAGCGCACATGAGGCAGTATCCTGTGCCCCACCCGTGCATGGCACGGACCAGCCAGACCCGCGTGCAACCCCAGGGCCTCGCCCGCCACTGCGGTTCCCGCCCGGTGGCAGAACCGGGTCTGCCTGGAGCCCCGGGCGTGCATGCTCGGAGCGCAGCCCGCATGCATGCAGTGCCAGCCGAGCTACCGACCGCTGGCCAGGGCAGAAGCAGGCGCCTGCTAAAAGAGGGATGCACAACACTCACCTCAGCATGGACCAAGCCGGCACAGGCCCGGGGCGTCCAGGGTGGGGCCCTGCACGGCCTTGGGCCTCCGCTGCGGCCTGCAGATAGGGCAGAGTATCCGGCAGGTTGATCACGATGCATGCCCTTGGTCCTGCAGGCGCCCTTCGCCTGGCGCATGCGCGACAGCATCCGCCGCGGCCTGCAGCCAGACAGCCACGCCGAGCGCGCCCGGGTCGGGGTGGCCCTGGTACTGCGCGCCTGGCACATAGCTCGCCCGCCCGGCGCCCGCAGCCAGCGCGGCGGTGCGCTGCGCGCCGGCCGCTGCCGCCTCCGCCGCCCGCCGGAGCGCCTCCGGCACGCCGCAGCCTGGGCACGCCCGACACCAGTTGCGCACACGCAGGGTGCAGGCACCGCCGTGGGCTTTGCGCGAGCAGGGCTGGCGGCAGGCTGCCGCGCGGGTGCGCTCGTCAGCAAAGCGGCCGGGGCATCGCTGCACTGCGGCGCGCGTCCTGCCGCGTAGCCGTGCACGCACGGCCGCGGGCGCGGCCAAGCGCGAGGTGAGGGGCGCGCGGCGAGCTGCGCAGCCGCCCGCCGGGCTACGCCCCATGCAGAGAGGCTTCGGGCGCGCACCCGCTGCTTCGCCCTCCTGCAGCGCGCGGGCCGCGGGCGCGAGCGCGTCGAGCATCGTGCGGTCGCCCTCCCCCGCGCCGCCGTACCGCGAGATGGCAGCCGCCGCGGCCTCCAGCGCGCGCGCCAGTGTGCGTGCACCGCGGGCGCTGCCGCCGCGCAGGCTGGCTGCGGCGGCCAGACCGGGGCGCGTCACCAGACGTGCAACCTTCCTCTGCTGGCCCCGCCTGAGCACCAAGGCGGGGCGAGCGCCCGCGCATGTGCCCTGCGTTGGCGTCGGCGCGCGCCCGGCCGCTGTGCTTTTCCGCGCTGTTCATGCCGTGGTATCCTGCAAGCTTTGAGGAGGATGCAACAGGCACACTCGCTGCTGTTCTGTGCTGCGGCCCTGCCGCTACTGCACAGCGCACCCTGCGCGGCGCCCTGCGGAGGCGAGCAAGCGCGCACCCGCGGCCGCCGACAGGCCCAGGCTGTACAGCGCGCCCGACGTGCCGCCCATGCTGCGCACCGCCGCAGCGAGCCTCGCGGCCGCGCCCGCCGCGGTGTCAAAGTCCGCGGGGTTCTCGGCCAGGGCGGCGGCAATGGCGGCGCCGCCGCGCTTGAGCGTCGAGCCGCAGTCGCCGTCGCCCGCCCTGCGCGCGTGCATCAGCAGGTGCCGCCTGCGCCAGCGCCACATGCCGGGACCCGGCAGGAGTCCTATCGAGCCTGAGGGCTGCAGGAGCGCACAGAGCGGTGCAGCAGGTCCTCGCAAGTGCCGCTCCTGACCAGGTCAGTCGCCGCTTGCGATTGACGCCGCAGCAGAGGCCAGCAAAGGCACGCCCTGCACCAGCCGCGTCTCGGACGCGCTGCAGTCAATGCACAGAGACTGGCTCCGCTCACGGACGAGGCCTCCTGTAACAGCAGCCTGGACACCCCGGACTTGCATGGGATCCTCCTGTGCTCGCGGCACACCTGCCATCCAGCTCATCCAGCTGCGGGGCGGCGGCCGCCAGCGCGGCCACGGCGGCCGCCAGCGCGCGCCGCACCGCGGGACCCAAGCCCGCCGGCGGCCCCGCGCTTGCGCCCGCCGGCGCGGCGGCCGCGCGCGCGGCGGGCTCGCGCAGGCCCGCCGGCAGCCGCAGCGGCGCCTTGCCGGGCTGGTGCGGCTGGAGCACGCTCGGCCAGGCGGGCGCCTGCCGGCGCGCCGCAGCGGCCCTCATGCAGGAGCGCACCTCATGCGACTGGAATCCCGCCCATGAAGCAAGGCGCCCCGACATGAGAGGTAGCTTGCTGCATGTCTCAACATGTCAAGCACACCAGCGGTCTTAGGTCGCCACAGGGAGTATGGCGCGGCAACCCCTTGCTGTGCACCGTGCGGCTCCTCTGTCTGCCCTTCAATCATCGCTCGCGGCACCCACTGCATGCAAGCACTCCGGGGCGCGCGCCGCGCGCGCGCGCGCACCAGCGTGGGCGCGTCCAGGCGCGCCAGGCGCTGCGCGTCCAGCACCAGCACCGACAGGGACAGGCCGGCCATATCCAGCGCGGTCATGAACGCGCCGACCAGCACGCGCTCCACCGTCACCTGCGCCGCGCGCGCCGAGAATGGTCAGGGTTAGGGCCGGGAGGGCGACGCCGAGCGCGCCAATCAGCACGCGCACCACCTACACCTGCGCTGCGCGCGCCGTAAATGTTTAGGGTCGGGGGTAGGGCAGACGGGAAGGCGCCGCCAAGCGCCTGCGCAGCGGCCAGGCGCCTCGACGCTGCGCAGGCGGGCGTGCGCCACGGCGAGGGGCACGCCCGCAGGGGGCAGCCAGGCGCGCCACTTTGTGAGGATCCACATGCGCCACGGTAGAGCGCGCGCCTGCATGGCGGCCAGGCGCGCCAGGGCGGCGCGCGCGGCCACGGCCAGCTCCATGCCCGCCGTCGCGCCCAACGAGTTTACCATCAGCGCGACCCGCGCGCCGGCCACGAGTCCGCCGCCGGCGCTGCCGCCGCCGCCACCGATGCCCGCCGCAATATGATCCAGCATCTGCCGGGCTTCCACACGCTCGGTCACGGCAGGGCCGCCTCGCAATGAGCAGCCTGTCCTGCGGGGTTTTTGAGGCTCCCAGAATGACGTGAGGAACGCTCCCAGTGCTGGCGCTGTGGGTGCAACCGGTGCTGGCTGGAGCAGCCGCAGCGGTGTGCGCGTCGGCGGCGGGCCTCTGGCACGCAGACGCATGCTGCTCAGTGCCTTGAAAGAGACGGCAACAGCGCGGCTTCCGGTGCTTGAGCAGGCCTGACGGCCAGGAGCAGGAAGGCAGGGGCTGCCGACCTGGTCCACGACGGCGTCGGCGGGCTGCGCGGGGCCCCGCATCGCGCCCGGCTCGCCGTGGATGCCCAGGCCCAGCTCCATCTCGCCCGGGCCCAGCCTGCGAGCGCGCGGCGCCCCAGGGGCCCGGGTCGGCTGCGCCGCCCTCCGGGTCCCGGCATGTGGACGCCCTGAGCCTGACCCACAGGGTAGAGGTCTGCAGGCATGAGGCTGTCGGCCGTTGGACATGTATGCGCGAGCCAATGGAGCAGGGTACTTGCAGGTAGAGGGAACGACGTCAAACAGCGTCGCCGCGTCGTGGCTGATCAGCTTGCCTTTGTGCATGCACGCATGTACTTGCACATGTGCAGCACGGCAGAGCCGCGAGCCTGGAGGGAGCCAAGCCGCAGGCTGCCAACGCCGGCATGCCGAGTGCATGTGCCGCATGTGCAGCTGCGCAGGTGTGCTGGACGGCGGGCCAGCCGAGCGGGGGCCGCGGACCGGTCGGATGGCGCGGCGCCCGGCAGGGTGCACACCGCGGTGGCCACGCCCATGGAGCCGACGGCGCGCGCCGCGGCCGCGGCCTCGTTGGCGACTGCCTCGAGGCTCAGGCCGGCCGCCGCGGCCGCGCCGGCCACCTGGCGAGCGATGCGCACCACTGTTCGGACATGCTGAGCATGCAGATCGGGAAACGATATTGCAAGCGACACACCATTGCGACCGGATGTGTGTGACCAGTGCAGTGTAAACTGCAGTGTAGGCGTGACTATTTTGGACAGGAGGTATCTTGACATGCGCATTGCTGAGCCCACAGAGCAAAAAGGAGCATGCAAGAGAGCAGTAAGGAGCATGCACGGCATGGGAGTGTTTCATCGGCATGTTCGGGGCACAGGGGCGCGCACCTTGTGCACAAAGACGGTCCCGGCGATGCCGCGCCGCCCCACGTTGCGCTTGTCTGGCAGCGCGCAGTCGTCCGACACGATCACCATCTCGACCTACGCTGCGCGCTCAGGCGTTGCATCTGTGCATCTGGGTTGAGGAACTCGCGCAGAGGTCTCTGTAGGCGCCGGGCGCAGGGTTGGTGGCACTGCGGTTCGGCATGCGCTGCTGCCCGGCGCGCTGCTCGCCGTCGTCAACCGCTTCAACCGTGCCAACGCGGCCCTGCTGCCGTCGCCCAGCGGTGCGTGCCCGTGGTCTCGCAATGCTGGTCCTGGCCTACGTGGAATGCACAGATGCAGCATGGGCAGCCTCGCTCCTCGACGCAGTGCACGCTGTGCCTTGAACCATCATATGCTGTCCACATGCTCTCGCAATTGCTGCAGTCGCGTCCTTGCATGAGCTAGTGTCACAGCATTTTGCCAGGCACCGTATTCAGGATGGTGACGGTGTCTGGCAGATGCTGTGACGCCAGCTCATCTTAGACGCGGCCGCAGCACCCCGCAGCAGCATATGGGCAATGAGCACAGCATATCACGGTTCACGTGCAGCGTGAACTACCCCGAGGAGTGAGGCTGTCCGCGCTGCATCTTCATTCCACGTCGTCCCAGGCCAGGAACAGCGCTGCAGTACCATGCACCGCTGCGCGACGGCAGCAGGGTCGCGTTGGCAGGGCTGAACCTGTTGATGACGGCGAGCAGCGCGCCGGGCAGCAGCGCATGCCCGCACCGCAGCGCCGCCGGCGTGGCGCCGGGCGCCTACCAGAACCCCCGCGTGGCCTCCCAGCCAGCTTGCCAGGCCAGCATTACTGGGTGCTGGCAGTGCCTCTGCCTCGTCAGCAGCATGCAGAGCAGGAGGGGGTTGGGGGGAGGGGGGGGGGGCCTGAATCACCTTCAGGCCCCTGGCCTTGGCCTCCTCCGCCGCCATGCCAAAATTCAGGCGGTCCCCTGCGCAAGTGGCCAGGCTCAATGTGGCCCTGACTGGCAGTGCATTTCAAACCGCAGAGTGGCTCCCAGTCTGGCACCCAAGCCACGTGCCGCACCTGTGTAATTCTTCACAATCAGCAGCGCGCCGGGAGGCCCTGTCACGGCCAGGATGGCTGCCAGGACTGCCTCTGCAGGCGGTGACGCAAAAATGTCGCCCGCGACGGCTGCGGAGAGCATCCCGCGGCCGACGTAGCCGGCGTGCGCCGGCTCATGGCCGCTGCCGCCCCCTGAGAGCCAGACGGCTCTGTGAGCGGGTGCTTGAAACCAGTCTATTTGCCTTCAAGTGCACACCAAGCGGGGCGTGCAGGCTGCAGGAGTACCAGAGATGATGGCTACGGGGTTGTTCCCGGCGCCGCCACCGGCCTCGGCGCTGTCACGGTAGGCAGAGCTGTCTACAACCACCTTGACCTGTGCCAATCTTCACATCTCGCCTGTAAGCCTTTCCCACAGTCACAGGCAAGAGGAGCAGGACAAGCAAGGCATGCTCAGACCAAGCAAGGCGCGCCTCTGGAAAGCCATCCAGCCGCTGCAGGTGCGGCACCGAGGCTATGAGGCCGTCCAGCATCTCTGTCACGGCGTCCTCCGGCTTGTTGAGCAGGTACACCTGGGCCAAGGTGAGCACTGTACTCGATGCGTTGCTTATTGCTTTGCGGAGACGGGTGGTATACACATACACAGATGAGCCCTTCGGCCTATGCGAGTCAGCGTGTCTGCGAGTCAGCGTGTGTCATAGCTGGCTGCTAGGCAGACCACGCACGCACCATGGCGCTGAGATGGTGCTGACTTGGATAAACCAAGTGCGTGCTATTTCAATGCCTGTGCTGACTTTGGGGGTGCTGCACCTCAGTGCAGCAGCAGCGCATACTGCTCTGGTCACAAAAAGTGCAAAGGGCGAAGATTTCTTCGAATGGCCTGCGCATGCAGACAGATCTGCATGTGCATGACGCCCAATCACTAAATGCTCATCTCATCAACGGCTGCATGTGGGAGGCAGGTCTAGTGCCATAGTCTCAGGCAGGACTAGTGCCATAGTCAGCTTCACCAGCCATTTGTCTCAGCCACAGACAACTCGCCTTACAGTCAGATTGAGGCCAGTCTGACTGTAGAGTGGACAGAGCGCCAAGTACTGCCACCTGCATACAAACAAGGCAATGCATGTGCTGCAACAGACCGCCGCTCAGCACCACCCCGCGACCTTTTCAGGCATCCGCGGGCCGCTCGGTGAAGTAGACGCCCTCCGTGGCGGCCCACCAGTCGGCCTTCTTGCGCCCGCAGACCTCCTGCTGGCCGGAGATCGGCCGCCCATACTTGCGCTCGCTGGAGGCCAGGTACACGCCCGTCTCCACGTGCTTGAGCTTGACCTGGGCGCAGGATAGGGTACATGACAGGGTACGCAGTATAGGTGACCGCGCCCGTCTGCTCGCTCGCTGGGCCGTGTGTGCGCTGCGTGCGTGTCGGCGCGTATGGCGTGGGATGCACGCGGTGACGGGCAGTGCAGGCGTCACGGTGAGCATGTTTCCCAAGTTAGCGCCCGTTTCTGAGCACGGCATGCACCACGCATGATGCCGGAGCGTGAGGCCACAAGGCACCACCGGTACCCGGCGACATGCTGCAGCAGGCTGCGCTGCTGCATGCGCGGCCTAGGGCTGGGAGGGCGGCAGTCTCCTGCCTTGCAAATGGCGCCGCGCGCGGCGGCCTGCCCGGCGCCCCGCCTCGCCGCCGGCACCAGCCAGCCAGCATCGGACGTGCCGTGCGGGGGCCACGGACCTTCTTGTCGCGCAGCCACTGCGCGCCGCTTCCCTTGTCCCAGCTGACCTCCCACACGTCCAGGTGGTCGCTCTCGCCCTCCCCGCCAAACGCGCTCACCTGCGCGCGCGCGCCCCAGGACCTTGGCGGCCGCGCGCCGGCCGCGCGCCTGCCGCCCCCGCCGCGCTGCCTCCAGGCGTGCAAGGCCACTGGCAGCGCCGCCGCGCACACGCCCGCAAGGTTTCGGCCTCCGAACCTGCCAGGGTTTCGGAGCCCGACTTTCGCCTGGTGAAAAAGCGACAAGTGGGTCCCGCAACCGCGGCGCCCTGCCAAGCAGCAGAGCGGCCTGAGAGCAGCCCGCGCTGCACCAGACGAGCTGCGGGGCGTGCCTCCTGGTTCTGCGTGAGCGGCGAGGGGAAGTGGTGGCTGTGCAGCCAGGCGCGCGTGTTCACATGCTGCAGCCGCACGCGCGCGCCAGACTTGAGCGCCGTCCCCTGCGGGCACTCCTCGCCCTGCGCAGGCCGCGCCGTACTGGTCAGGGGGGCCGACGCACGAGCCCCCGTCCGTTGCCTCCGGAAAGGCAGCAAGGCAGCGCGCGAGCATGCCGGCAGGCACAGCGGACCGGGCCAGCGAGGGCGCACCAGCGGCGCGCGCACGGCCCAGAAGCTGTTGGCGTCCTCGGGATCGGCCATCGCGGTGACGGACTGCTGGCCGCTGCCGCTGCCATAGGCCACCTCGTGCGAGTGCAGGTCCGCGCCGGTGCCCAGGTGCTGCAGCTTTACCACACTGCCGCAGGTCACCTGCACGCACCGCGCGTCTGAACAGAGTGCACCCGGACTTACAGTGTCAAGGGTCGCTCGCGCACAGCAAGCCTGCAGCGACAAAGCGCGCGCACCCGTGCCTCATCTGCGCCGCGCGCTGAAAATGCGAGCGCCGCGAGCGCACAAGCCCAGAGGCTGAGCCTGATCTGGTGCCACATCAGCTACCCAAGCACCCCTGCCAGTGCTGCAGGCCTAGCGGTGCATCGATGTGGTGCGCCGCGCTGATTGGTCGCCGTGAGGCTCCTACCAGCTCTTCTGCACCTTGAACAACTCTTTCAGATAGCAGGCAGTGTCTGCTTCGTGCCTCCATCCATCGCCACGAACCCGACCGCCAGCTCGATTCCAGACCTGGGACCCTAGAAACTCGTGCCACCAAGGAGCTCCAGGTAGACTCGTAGAGCCCTGTCCAGCTGTGAAATAGGAGGGCTGCTGCTCGCAGAGCAACCTGTGAAGCAGGGCACGGTCAGCCTCGTGTCAGAGCCGTGCGCGTGCTGGCACCATCACAAGCTCGCCACTCTCTCCTAGTTTGTATCAGGTGGGTGCCTGTCGCCGAGCTGAGCAAGGCAGGGTTGAGAGATCGAGCGTTGAAGCGCAACACGCTAAAAGATGTTCCTGCACCGGGTGCTGCAGCGTGTGTAAGGGGTCTGCAAGTGTTCGCTCTGACCGCGCTGTCAGTGGTCAGCTTTCTGTGCACCCAGAAGCTATCGTCCTTGCCGTACCCTCCACTCGCACACCCCCGACAGGCCAGCGGAGCGCAGCAAGCGGCTCAGGCTGTGCGGCGCTGCGGCAGGCAACGGCGCTGGCGGCGGGCGCCCGCGGCACAGACCCGGGGGGTTTGTTTGGTGGATGCCTGCCGCTCGGCGGGGGCGCTGCTGGGAGGGCGCCGCGCGGCACCTCGCACGCGCCAGCAAGCGCCAAGCGGGTGGCGCATAGACGGCTCTGATGCGCATCCTCCCCCGCCGGAGGGCGCGCGGCGCCTCGCCTGAGCCCGCGCCCGACGCCGCGGCGCCCTGCTGCGGGAGCCGCGCCGGCACGGACTGCGACGCGCCTGCCCCCGCGTTCGCGCGCCGGCGCACGCGCGGGCGGTCCCCAGAGGCCGCCGCGGCCGCGCTCGCCGGCGCGCCCTGCGTCGGCGGGCCGGCACGGGGCGCGCCGGACGGCGCGGCGGCCGCCGATGACCTGACGCCCGGCGCGCCCGCGGGCCTGAGCCCCGCGCCGCGCGAGACGCGGCGGAAGGCGCTGCCGGAGGTGCGCGGCAGGGCGTAGGGTTGGACGCCCGCCCTACCGGACACGCCTCTGAAACGCCTTCCCGGAACCGCGCTGCTAGCACCCGCGTGTCTTTCCCGGCCGCTCCGCCTGCGCGCCTCTGTCTCTGGCTGGCCGCCAACGAGCGTTGTCCTGTTGCCCCGCTTGCTGGCTTGGCGCAGCAGCAGTCCTGCCCTGAGGCGCGCGCTGCTCACGCGCCGCGCCCCCGGGCAGGGGCCCCAGTACCTGGACTGGGCGGCGCTGGCGGAAGAGGTGCGGCCGACCGACGCGCAGCTGGCGCTCTGTTGCCTCTTCTCCAACAGGCGCGCGCCCGCGCGCCCCGGCCGCCGGCATTTCTGCAGGCTGCCACCTACACATGGACGTCCTGCGTTGACAGGCCGGACGTAGCGGCATTGTGCGGCCTGCAGCAAACGGGCCCGCCCCCGGCGCCCCGCCCCACACTCCAACACTCGAATAAGCAGCAGAGCTTAGTCTGCACCTCAGCTGAGGCGGCCGCCGCCGCGCCGCAGGTACTACACGCAGCGGCGGCTGGCGCGCGCGGCGGCGAAGCTGGGCATCCCGGAGCTGGCGGTGGCGCACCAGCTGGAGGACGTGCGCGTGGGCCTGCGCATGGTCGTGTTCACGGGCCCCGTGCGCGACCTGGGCGGCGGCGTGCAGGCGACTCCCAGCGCCTGGCTCCGCCACACCCGTCTCGCCGAGCAAGGAAGCCCAGAAAAGTGTTGGCAGGCGAGAGTGGTGGCGCCCGCGGCGGCGCCGAGCGCGGCGTCGCGCAGAGGCGAAACGCGCATGGGCTGCTAGAAAGCCGGGCGGCAGGCGAATGGGCACGGCGAGCACGAGGCAGGCTCAAGCCATCTGTGACTAGGCATGCGACGTGCGGCATCACATGAGCCTGCGCACGCGCATGCACTCGCTGCAACGCCCGCCCCGCGCTAGCGCAGGCGCCTGCGCCATGCGCAGGCCCGACCAGGCGAGCGCGGCGGCCGCCGACGCGGGTCGCCGCACAGGCCTGCGCGTGGCTGCGGCAGCGCACGCTGAGACGCTCGCGCGCCCGCCAAGCAAAGAGGCATCAATGCAGCAGCCATGTGCTCCGCCGTAGCATAACCCTAACCTATCCCTGAGCGCGCAGGTCGCGCCGTGCGTGTTTGCGTTCCGCGGCACGCGCCTGACCAAGGCCGGCACCGTCGCGGCTGACTTGGAGCTGCTCAAGGACCGCGATGCGGAGCTGTACTACTCCGCGCGCGCGCTGCGCCTTGTGCGCCGCCACGTGCGCCGCCTGCAGGCCGCCGCGCCGGACGTGCAGTGGGCGTTCTTCACGACCGGTGCGCGCGCCGGCCGCGGGGCGCCGTGCCCTGCCCGCCACTGCGTGCCGCCCGCCCGCGCCGGGCCTGCAGCGTGTGGTCCATGTTGGCGCCCTTGCACTGGTTAGGGTTAGGTATGAGCCGACGCCGACCGAAGGGGACGCTGTGCGGGAAAGCGCGCACCGCAGCCAGCGCCTCGGCCAGGGTCCTGCAGGCAGGGTCATGCGGCCGGGGCCCGCCGAGCGCGCCCGCGCCCGGCCGCGCAGGCCACTCGCTGGGCGGCTTCACGGCCGTGAGCTGCGCGGTGCTGTGCGACCGGCTGCACAGCGCGGTCGCATTTGAGGCGCCCGGCCTGACCACCTTCTACCACCGCGCGGCCGCGTGCCGCGGCGGGGCGGGCTACTGGCGCGAGCGCGTGACGACCTACCTCGCCATCCCCAACCCCATCAACATGTGCCAGAGCCACCTGGGCCGCATTGTGCGGCGCGCGCCCGCCCCGCGCCCGCCCCTGGAGCCCAGCCAGCCACGGCCGATGGCCTCTTGACTGCTGAAGTCATGCGCACCGAGCAGTGCTCCCTCTGCATGGCGTTCTAGCCTTCTTGGTGGGGTTTGGCCTGGTGGGGTGTTGCCGAGTAACGGGGAGTTTAGCGCCATGGCTCGCCGCCCGGCCTTGCTTGTTCACCGACATGCCAGCATGTTCCGGGAAGACGTCCTGGCCCGCAACCGTCCACCAGCCAGGTGCCTGAGCAGGAGGGTACGCCCGCCCGCGCAGGGTGCACTTCCCGCGCCTGGAGTGCCGCACGGACGCGACGCACGTGCTGCGCTGCCTGCTGGGCACCGGCGTGCGCCTGGTCAACTGGGCGCTCGCGGCCAGCGCGGGCGTGTCGGCCATGTGCCTCGCGTTCGGCGTCTCGCGCAATGTGCTCGTCTGCCGCCTGTTCGAGGCGCGCGCCCGGTCGGCCCTGCGCCTTGTGCCCCTTGCTGCGGCGGCGGTTCGGGACGTGTTTGTTGTGCGCCGCGCGTGCGGCGTGTCCCGGAACGCGCTCGTCTGACCCTTCGTCGGGGATGCTGCGGGCTTGCTGCGGCCGCGCTCTGCTGATTGCCTGTGCTGCAGCAGCCGACAGGGGCGGCACATGCCTCCCGAGTCCCGTGACAGAGGGCGAGCTCGCGTGGGTCGTGCAACCTAGCCGGAGCTGTCAAAGGGATACAGCGTGCATCAGTCTAACAGCAAAAACAAGAAGCGTGCGGCGCGGGGGGCAACGCGGCGGGCGAGCCCGGCAGCCCGGCGCACACTGGCGGCGCTGAGCCGCGGGGGCCGCGCGCGCGTGCGCAGCTGATTGCGAGCGAGTGCGCCGTGGAGGTGGCTGTGCCGCCCGTGGCCGCCTCGGCGTACTGGGGCCTGCAGAGCGCGGCCACGTTCGTTGCCGCGCGCCTGGGCACCACGCTGCGCCACATCCTGCAGCAGCACTCCATGTGGCACATGGCGCAGGCGCGCGCGCGCGCGGCGCGTTTGTGTGTGCTGGATAGGGTTAGGGCAGGGTCAGGCTCCCGCTGCGCACGGCGCCCTGCTGTGCTGCCGCACGACTCCGTTGCTGCGGCGCCGCGCCGCACTGAAGCCGTCGCCAGAACACCTGTCCGTGTGCCCAACTGCCATTTCACAGGAACGCGCATGCTCACCGCCCTGCAGCGGAGGGCGCGCGCCCGCAGGGCGCATCCACGCGTTCGCCTGCGGCGGGCCTCGCCTGCTCTGCGCCGCACCATCCGTTGCGCGTGCGCGCGCCCCCCGACTCGCGTACCTGTCTTTGCCTGACGCGCGCCGCGCCCGGGCCGCAGGCGTTCAACCCGGAGACG
>JAABUV010003780.1_pt1 | contig 18855 bp, 22 predicted proteins | sample 5559971 | NCBI WGS metagenome assembly JAABUV01 (sample SAMN10711881, study PRJNA513362) | rock metagenome | isolation source: Antarctica rocks | place: Antarctica: Victoria Land, Knobhead nord | collected 2015-12-19
GGCCTCCACCCCGTCCTCGAGCGCGTCGACGCGCAGCGCCAGGCCGGCGGCCGGGCCGGCGACGGCGGCGAGGCGCGCGTCCAGCGCGCGCGCGGCCGCGTCCGCGGCCGCGCCGCGCCGCTCCAGGCGGTCTAACGCCGCCTCGGCGGCCTCCAGGCGCGGGCCGGGGTCCGGCGCGGCGGGCGCGGCGCCGGCGGCCAGGCGCGCCTCGAGCGCGCGCGCGGCCGCGTCCGCGGCCGCGCCGCGCCGCTCCAGCCGCTCGAGCGCGGCCTCGGCGGCCTTGAGGCACGGGGCGGGGTCGGCGGCGGCCGCGGGCCGCACGCCGGCCGCCTCAGTGCCCGCGCCCTGGCCGGGGCCGTCCAGCTGCGCCGCGTGCGCGGCCACCTGTGCGCGCGAAGGGGTGCGCGCCGCTCAGTCGCGTCCCAAGCTTTGCGACGCGCGCATCAGCAGCACCGGGTGTGCTTGCTCTGCATGCGGACATGATCCTGCTCCTCGGGGCGCAGCACGGCTCTGCGGCGCACTGCATGCGAGGCGCTCGTTCTGCGCCCCGGCTTCCCCGGGGGAGGGTACAACGGCAACACTGTTCCAAACGTGTCCTGCCCCATGCCCCACCCCGCCTGGGTACCCAGCACGCGTGGCGCGCAGGCAGGCATGGAGGGTGCGGGGGACAGCGGTCCGCGCCTGGGCCCGCAGCTCGCGCAGCGCGGCGCCCTGGCCGGCCAGTTCCTCGCGCGCGCCGCCCAGCGCGGCTTCGTGCTGCGCGGACGCCGCGCGCGCGCCCGCCGCGCCGGCGCCCAGCGCGGCGAGCGCGGCGTCGTGCTCGGCCAGGCGCTCGAGCACGCGCGCCACGGTCGCCGCCGCCTCGCCCAGCGCATCGGCCTGCGCGCACGCATCACAAGGCACCGCGAGTTGGGCCACGGGCCAGGGAGACCTGGCGCCGGAGTGCCGCCCTGGCACCACGAGTAGGGTAAGGGTTAGGATACACAATACACAAAATGCACAAGCTTGCCGCGCCACGCATGCTCGTGCTGCCCAGGGCGCGCACCTGGTGGTGCTGCGCGGCGGTCGCGCGCACGGCGGCGTCCTGCGCCTCGCCGAGCGCGTCCACGCGCGCGCCCAGCGCGGCGACCTGCTCCGGCAGGGTCTCCAGGGCTTGATCGGGCTTAGTCGCCGGTGCGGCGTCGCGCGCGCCCGCCGCGTCGCGGGCGGCGCTGTCGCGCTGCTCTTCTTCGGCGGCCGCGGCAGCCGCCGGGGCGGCGCCGTCCGGCTGCGGCTGGCCGGAGGCCGCCGGGGCCGCGGAGCTGCGCTCTGTGGCCCGAGCGTCCTGCGCAGCGCGCAGCTCCTGCAGCAGCTCCGCGGCAGCTGCCGCCTGCACGGCCAGGCGCTCGAGCAGCCCACGCGTCTCGCGCTGCGCCGCCTGCGCGGGCGGCCAGGAGTCGGGGTGCGAGTGTGGAGAGCGCCTATTGCAACACGACGCATGGCATGAAGGGATAAGCAGGCGCGTGGAGAGCGCCACCCCGCTGTCGTGAAGTGCAGCAGTGCAGCTCCCGCTCGCGTTGAGATGGCTTCGGCATGAGCAGGGTGAGGCATGTCAGGGCGGCTTGGCAGGCAGCAGAACACGTCCGACGGCGAGGGAGTTGCTGCATGCGGCTGCCATGCGTGCTCAGGCATGCAGCCCGCTATCACGCTGCGGGAGACGCCGTGCCTGCAGGGCGGCCACGTCGCCGCCGTCGCCGCCCGCGGCCGCTGAGGCATGGCCGGCGGCGGCGGCGGCGGGCGGCTGCGCGCGCTCCAGGCGGGACATGCGCTCGTCGGCAGCCTCCTGCGCGGCGTGCGCGGCGTGCGGTGTCAGCAATGGTCACGCAGGACATGGCGCCACGCCCGTTACCGTCCAGCGCTCTAGGGCACTTCCAGGTGTCAGGGAGCATATACACATGCACATGCACCAGCCCGCTGTTCGCCTCCAGTCTCCATGGGCTGACTTTGTCAACAAGGCCGGCATGAGCCAGTCCGAACAAGGGTCTGGTCCACGCGTCGCTGGAGCGTGCGGACGGGCGGCACCTGCGCGCGCCAGAGGCACGCCACCTCCGCCGCGAGCTCGACCGGCGTCGCGTCGCCAGGCCGCGCGCCGGGCGAGCGCGCGCTGCGCGGCGCCGGCGCCAGCGCCAACGCCGCGCCCAGGCGGCCCTCCAGGTCCGCCACGCGCGACACGACGCCGCCCAGCTGCTCGGCCGCCGCGCCCTCAGCGGCCGCGCGCGCCGCCGCGGCGGCGGCCGCCGCCGCGGCCAGGCCCTGCTGCTCGGCAGCCAGCGCCTCCAGGTCCGCGCCGCCCGCGCTCGCCGCCTCGGCCGCCGCGGCGGCCACGCGCTCGGCGGCCGTCGCGCGGTCGCCGGCGGACGCCGCGGCCGCCGCCGCGATCGCGGCGCGCTCCTCGGCGGCGGCGGCTGCCGCCTCGGCGGCAGCGGCGGCAGCGGCGGCCGCAGCCGCCGCTGCACGCGCGCCCTCGTCGACCGTGCCGGCGGGCGCGGCCTCGGCGGCGGCGGCGCGCTGCGCGGCCGCGGCTGCGGCAGCGTCGGCGGCGGCGGCCCGCTCGGCGGCGGCGGCGGCCGCCGCGTCGGCGGCGTCGGCGCGCGCGGCCAGCGCGTCGGCGGCCGCCTCCGCGGCGGCCAGGCGCCCGGCGAGCGCGCGCGCGGGCTCGGTCGCGGCCGCGAGCGAGGACTCCAGGCAGTCGTCCAGCGCAGTGACGGCGCTGGCCACGTCCGCCAGCTCGGCCGCCAGCGCCTCGGCGCGCTCGTGCACCGCCTGGCCCCGAACCCCCATAGGGCCTCAGAACCTTATGATTGGCGCATGGAGCAGTACTCGGCCTCAATCTCCGCACGCGCCAGCAGGCGAGCGTGCCGTGCCCGCCGGTTGCAGCGTTTGGCGCGCGCGTCAGGCACGGCGCGGAAAGAGCCCGCGCGGCGCTGCCCTGGACGGCGGCACCCCACATACCGTCCGCTCAGCGGATCAGGAGCCCGCATGCTCGGCAAGGTCAAAGCGTAGGCGCGCGTTGGCCTTGGTGGTGATACAAACATAGGCGTGCCTCCATTGCGCCGCGGCCGACGGCATGCTCGGCGAGCGTCTGCACGTCGCAGCGCAGCTCGGCCAGCTCGCCCTCCAGGGTCTGCGCTTGCGCCTCGGCCACCTCGGGCAGCCCGTCCACCGCCGCCTGCGCCGCGCCGCGGCCCGCGCTTGATGGGACCGCTGCAGCAGGCTGCCGCCCACCTGCAGAGGCTCAGTCTGCAGACCAGTCCGCGGACCGGGAGCGCCGGCCGCCGCCGACTGAGACGCTCCACCATTCGCGTCCGCAGGGCCGGCAGCCGCACACAACCCCACGGCAGGCCGCGGGCAGGCCCGCCCGCGCCGCCTAAGTACAGACGTATTGACCTCTGCGGCAGGCACCGGCCGGTGCTCCCCCTGCCGCGGCGGGGCCGCCGCGCGCGCCTGCAGCGCGTTGACGCGCTCCGCAAGCGCGAGCAGCTGCGCGCGGCCGTCCGCCTGCGCCTCGGCATATGTGCCCACCGCGGCCGCCACCTGCTGGCCCACCTCCGCCAGGCCGTCCTGCACCTCCTGCGCGCCCAGGCATAGGGTGGGGTAACGCCTGGGCGCCGGCCGCCTGATAGGTTAACGGTAGGGTAGCCAGGCCGTCCTACACCTCCTGCGCCGCGGAGCCGCGGCGCCTGGGCGCCGGCCGCCCGAGCTGCGAGCGCGCGCCCGGCGCGCCCAGCACGCTTGCCTGCGCGGCTCAGGCAGTCGCTGGCGCGGCGCGCCGCCGGCCGCCGGCCGGGCACGGGGCGTGTGGCCGGCATGCGCGCCAGGGGCGCGCTCAGGCTCCTTCGCGGCGCGGCGCTGCTCGGACAGCACGCCGTGTGCATGAATGAGAGAGTGCATAAATGCCAGCCTGTTAGGGCTAGAGAAAAGCCCGGGCGAGTGCAGAGTGGCGCGCATCGGTGGGGTGCGCGCGCCTGGAAGTAGGCCGCGTTGGCGTCGAGGCGCGTCTTGAGCTCCGCGACCGCGCTGCGCTGCTCGGCCAGCGCGGCGCGCATGTGCGCCTGCGCCAGCGCGTCCGCGCTCGCGCCGCTGTCCGCCGCTGCGCCGTCGCTGGGCGGCGCGGGCCGCGCGGTGTCGGCGGCGGGCGGCGCGCGCGCCAGCTGCGCGGCCAGGCCGGCCACGTCGGCGGCGGCGGCCGCGGCGGCCTTGTGCGCCGTGGCGGCCGCGGCCTCGGCCACCTCCGCCTGCGCGCGCGCGCGCGCGCGCGCTGTCAGCAGACGCTCGCCGCGCCTGCATGTCTCCACCCTTGACACTCTCTTCTGGAACTGCATCGCAGTCGATGGGCCCACCATGCTGCGCAGAGGGATTTGCGCCTGGAGCGCTCGCAGACGCGCTCTGCACTTCACGGCAGCTCCCGCGCTCATGGGCAGCGCCTCTGTCTTGGCCCGCAACAGGCACCCGGCGGTGCCGGCGCTGCGTGGCCATGCGCAGCCATGCGCCAGGCAGACTGTGGCAACGGCGCTGCGCAGGTCGGCGTGCCGGCCGCCAGCTTCCAAAACCCTGCAAGCTCGGGCCGCGCATGGCGTTCTCCTCACCGCGCGGCGAGAAGCGGCCGGCCGCTGGGGCTGCGCCTGCGCTGTGCGAGCCGGCGCGCAAGCCGCGCAAGGCCTCTCGCATCAGAGTTTCATTTCAGCTCGGGCTGCGCCGGGGCCCCACCTTCTCGCGTGCGGCGGCGCAGCCGGCCGCGGAGTCCGCGACGGCGGCGCGCAGGTCCGCGCGCAGCTGCACCACGCGCGCGTGCAGCGCCGCCAGCGCGCCGCCGGCGCCGCCGGGCGCGCCGGCGCCCGGCGCCTCGCCCGCCTCGCCGCCGACCGCCGCCGCCAGGTGCTCCGCCTGCTCCTGCGCGACGCTCGGGCCGGCGCTCGGGGCGGGTGATCGCACGACTGGTCCCTAGGACAACACGCAGGGCATCAGTTGAATGCGGCAGCTTGCCGGCGCAGCCCCATGCGGCACGCGACTTGTTGCACAGCAAACTCCACCGTAGCTACGCATGCAAAGTATGCAGCGGGCGCCCGCCACCATATGCATGCAGTCATGCAGCCATGACAGCATTGCATGCAGCCAACCGGGCGCGCGCAACGAACCTGCCAGGCGGCCTCCATGTCGGCCATGCGCTGCGCGAGGCCGTCCGCGTCCTCGTCGGCCTCCGCGCGCTCCACCGCCGCGCGCGCGGCCTCCGCGCGCACCTGCGCGGCGCCGGGGGCCTGCCTGATGCAGAGCCGGGCCGGCTCGGGGAGCCCCGACAGCGCGTTCGGTCAGGCCTGCCCCCGCTCCATGCATCGCGTTGCAGCGGGGCTCGTTCGCCCGCTTGACAGGCTCGGCCTGCAGACACGTCGGCTTGGCGGCCGGCAGGCCCCGGAGGCGCGTGCAGGGCCGGCTGGTGTGCCGTCCATCACACGGCGTGCCGCACTGGGTGGCGCGCATGCATCTTCCCATTGTCAGTCTGCAGGCAGGCCATGCATATAATCACGTGTGCATTGCCCTTAGCCTGACTTACCTTACCTACACCCACTGAGCTGCGCGCGCACGCACCCCTGCCGCACTTGCCCCCAGGCAAACAGCGCAAGCGCGTGAACGTCGGCCTGATCTGCTCTACCCTACACCTACAGGGCGGCGCGGCGCGCGCCTCCACCATGTCCGTCTCCAGGCACGCGACGCGTTTGGTCACGCGCGCGACGTCGGCCTCCACAGCCGCCACGCGCGCGAGCGGCTCGCCGGCACCCGGGAGCGCGCGCGCGCTCGGCGGCGCGGCCGGCTGCGCCTGCGCCTCGCCGGGACTTGCGGCGGGCGCGGCGGCGGCAGCGCGCGGCGCCGCCGCGCCGCCAGAGTCCGCGACCGCCAGCTCGATCACGCCGTGCAGCTCAGCCATGTCGCTCTGGCCGCCGCACGCGCGCACACACCTCTATTACGATCCGGCGACCCTGCACAAGCTGGCTGGCGCTTTGGGGGGACCCGCCGGACCTCACCCGCTACTCTAAGGTGAGCGGCACGCTCCAGAGCTTGCTGCAGGCCATCAGTGTATGCTTCTGGCCCAGGCAAGATGCGGTACTCCTTAATGTGATATGAGGCTGCCAAACCCCTGGGCGTGCGCCTGCCACCAGAGCAAACGTAGCCCAGCGGCTCGAGCGAGGACCCGGCGCCTGACGCCTGAAGGGAGGCCTGCACCTGCAGCTGCTCGGTGGCCTCAGCAAGCTGGTCGGTGCGCTGCTCGACGGCGGCCTCCGTGGCATCCAGCCGCGCGCTGAGCGCGTGCACGCGGCGCTCCAGCAGCGCCTGGCCGTCGCCCAGGCGCCCGAGCGCGGGCGCGTCCGGGAGCGCGCGCGCCTGCTGTCGCGCGGCGGCCTGCTGCGCCGCCGCCACCTGCGCGGTGCATTTAAAGTGCCTCTGCCTGCCACGCGCTGCAGAGTGTGGGCTGCGCGCTGCTCTGCGCCAGGCACGCCGGCACTTGCAGCCACTCAGATGCTGTCATCTTGATATATAGTGGTAGACAGGCGCCGCACCCGTCTACCAAAGCAGCAGCAGTGAAGCGCGGCCGCTGGGCAGGGCCTGCAGAGCTTGCGCAGAGCAGCTCCACGCTGTGCGCAGGGGACAAGATCCGCCAGCAGGCAGCCCGGCACGCAGAAGCCGTGCGCGCACCCCCAGCAGGATGTATCGCCCGAACAGGCTGGCGTCCGCCACGGACGCGCAGCCGCGCCCCAGCTTTGCCAGCTCGCGCAGCATGTGTGCGCGCTGCCGCTCGGGCGTGGAGACCCGCCGGCTGCCAGACAGCAGCGGCAGCTGGGGGCTGCCGCTGCTGGGAGGGTGCGCAGCCAGGGCTGGCCCCCGGTCATCCATGCTGCCGCCGTGCGCTCCTGCGCCGCCTGCGGCGTCGGCCTGCGCGCACATGGTGTCAGATCCGGGACATAGGGTGCAGGCCAATCTGTGTAGGGGCGCGGCCCGCGCCCGGCCTGTGCAGCGCACAACTGCACAGGGGGCTGCAGGCGCCGCAGACAGGCAAAACTAGTTCAGGATGCAGCAGAGCGCGCAGACTATCCTAACGCGTAGGCCCGGCGGGCATGCTTCCTGCAAGGGTTCTGCGTGTAGGCAGGGTGGTGACACAACGCAGTGTGCAAGCGCCTTGCGCTGCTGCCGCGCACCATATATTTTCCACCGCCACAGGGCGTCAGCTAGCCTCGTTGACAGGGGCTACATTGCGTGCAAAGTGTGCAACCTGCGCTCTGTGGCCACTTCAGAGTCCCGTCCTGGCAGTCCAGCGCTTCTCCTCTCCAGGCACGCACCCAGGGCGCAGCGCTGCTAGCGTCTACGCATGGCGACAAGTTTGAAAGGCTCAGGGTCTGTCGCAACGATGATGAAGAAGAAGAGGAAGACGCTGTCCTGATGCTCAGCAGTGATGCAAGAGCACGGGGACCTCACGCGCAGCGGGCGGCAGACTCGGCTCACAGTGCGGCGTGCCTGCTTACAGCTGCTTCCAGCTTTGTCCACCTCTACACAGCGCACCATCCTCCTAGCCTAGCCTGTCTAACCTCAACGAGCGCTCTGTGCAGCCAGCACAGGAGGTGCGGACAGGCCTCAGGGACCTGCAGGCCTGCCGCCGCCTAGGCAGGCTCGGCGCCGCCGCCCGCCGCCCGGCCCTCGGCGCCCTGCTTGGCGCCGGGGCTGAGCACCTTGCGGACCTGCTGCTGCGCGCTGCCGCGCAGCCGGTCGCCCGCCGCCGCTAGGGAGCCCGCCAATTTGCGGCCCTGGCGCGGCGCGGGCGCAGCACGGGGCTCGCGCGAAAGCAGCTCAAGCGCGCATGCAGGCGCCGCGCTCTGGGCAGCAGGACTGGGTGCGTCGCACGGCGTGAGCACGCCCTGCAAGGAACGCGCCACAGCCGACCAAGCGGAGCCATCCCTGGAAAGGCCGCATGCTCTGCTGCGTCCACACTCAGGTGGCGTCGGCGGGCTGTGAACGGACACAACACTATGGAGCTGGGGCCGCCGCGGTGACGAGGCGCGCCTGCTGCACGGTCGCCGGGTTGCGGCTCTTGAACGCCTCCCAGTTCTTGGCCACCGCGCTGCCGGCCAGCTCGCGGCGCTGCTGCAGCCACGCGGTGCGGCTGCGCGCGGCGCCGTCGCCGCCGTCGCCCTCCCCCGGCCCTGGCAGAGCCTGCGCGGCGGCGCCAGGGTCGCCCTCTGCGGGCGCGCCCCGCGCGCCGCCCTGCGCGCCTGCATCGGCGCCGCGGCCGGCGGCGTCGGCGCCGGGGCCCCGGAGGGCGTCGCTTGTCGTGCCGGCCCAGGCGCCTGCGGCGCCTGCTGAGCGGCGCGGGGGCGCTGCGCGCGCAGCGCGCGGCGAGGCGTCCGCCGACATCGTCCCGCCTGCTGCGCGCGCACACAAGCCGCCAGCTCACAGCACCTCCCACGCCTGCAGAGGGCTGGACATGCACGCCGTGTGGCGCGCGCAAGAGCAGCAAGTTAGGTCTACACGCCCAGGGACGAGCTGTGTGGAGGCATAGGCAGTGACATGCGCAGGAAGCATGCATATTAGTCCATGAGGGTTTGCCCTCCGGTCACGTGTGCACAGTGGCTGACAAAGGCGCAGCGCACTGCCGCCTCCGCACCAGTCTCGCGCGCGTCCTCACTCGCGCTAGTGTGCGAGCGGTGCCGCGGCGGCAGGGCGAGCGGCTCGCCGCTGCCTGTGCCGCTGCCTCTGGCAGGCGCGTCGGGGTCGCCGCTGCCGCGGCCCATCTGCCCAATCGCAGGCGATGAAACTCCTCGGTGCCGCGCGGAGCCGCACACAACGCAGTGATAGTAAAGGGATGCATGCAGAGCGCAGGCACAGCACAAGTCCCCCTGCAGACGCCCACCAAGCGAGCCAGGATCCAGGAACAGCAGCAGGGGCACGCTGCCGCACGCACCTGCGCGTCGCTGCTGGCCCGCGGCGCCAGCGCGCTCTCCTCGTCCGGCTCCGGCGCGGCCGCAGGGTGCAGGGAACCCTGGCTCGCGGCGCGCACGCGGCCCGCGTGCAGCGCCGGCACGCCGTCTCCCGTGCCGGCCGCGGGCGCCGGCGGGATTGGCACCGCGGCGTCGGCGGCCGGCAGGCGCGGCGCGGGCGCCGGCGGCGCTCCCGCGCCGCGGCCGTCGTCCGCCGTGCTGCTGAGCGCGTCGCCCAGGCCTTCAGCGGCCGCGGCTGCGGCGTCAGCGGCAAGCACGGGCGCCGCCGCCGCCTCCAGCGCCGCTGCCATTGGCAGGCCCCCGCCGGGCCCGCCTGCCTCCAACCCTGAGCCCTCCAACCCTAGGCCCTCTGCCGCGTCGGCGCCCGCCGCCTCCACGGCCCTGCGCATGGGCGCGAGCTCAATCGCGGCGCCGGGCGCCGCCGCCGCCGCGGCGTCGCCCGTGTCCGCGCGCGCGGCGCGCTCGTCGGCAGGCGCCGCCGGCGCGCTCGGGCTCGTCGGGGGCCCACGCGCCGCGGCGGCGTGCTCGCTGGCGTCGACGCCTGCACCGAGCGGCAACGCCTCCTCTTCCTCTTTCCCGCCGCCAGCGCTGCCCTGCTCGGCGCGTGCTTGCGCAGGCGCTGCCGGCTCCTGGGCCGCCTTCTCGCCGCCTGCAGCGCGCGCGGTTGTCAGTGAGGTGGCGCCTGGTGATGCTGCGCCGCACGCAGAAAGCTCCTCAAGGTGCGCCGCCCCTCGCAAATGTGCTGGCGCAAGCCGCCCAGCTTCGCCGCGCGCACTGGCATCCAAGGGGCCGGACGGAGCGCCGGAGCGCGCCACCCGAGCACGAGGTGGGCTCCGGCAAGCACCTGCAGTCCTATGCGGCCACGCCAAGCGCGGCGGTCTCCACAACAACGGTGACCCAACGTTCTGTTGCCCTTTGCAACGCTACTTTGAAACCCCTAACCCTAACCCTACACCGCCGGGCCGCACCATCCTGCAGGGCCGCCAGGAAGGCGGGCAGCGCCAGGCCGGCGGCCGGCGCGTCGGCCGCCAGCAGCGGCGGCAGCGGGATGTCGGCGCACGACGGAAAGGTCAGGTTCTTGCCGATGGCGCCCTGCAGCTTGCCCGCGATCCAGCCCGACACGCGCGCCGCCTGCGCTGAGTACTTGAGCAGCCGGCCGCCGACCTGCGCGCGCCGCGCCGCCGCGTCACAGCCCGGCCGCGCTCCCCCGCGGCATGGCCGGACGCGCCGACGGCCGTGGCTGCGCGCGCGGTGCCCGGCCAGGCCAGGCAACCGCGCCGCACCGCCGGCCTCACGACGTGCCCAGCCTCGGCGCCACCGTGCACATCACCGTACTGCCGAGTAGAGGCAGGCAATCCGCCGCCACCCGCGTCCTGCTCTGGTGCGCACGCGGCTCCAACACGCCGCGCGCCACGGGCGTGGCGGCAGCCTGCCGTTCATGTGGCGCCGCAGATGCCGAGCGCAGGCCTTGAGAGCAACCCCTGCTGCCTCACTGGGAGCTGCATCGGCGGTGGCGCCTCTGTCCTGTGCGGCGCAACATGGGCATGGCGACAGCCTGCAGCTCAAGCGGCGTCGCAGAGGCCCAGCGCAGGCCCAGGGAGCCACGCTTGACTGGGAGCAGCATCACGGTGACGCCTGTGCGGCGCACCATGGGCGTGGCGACGGCATGCAGCTCGGGCGGCTCCACGAACGAGAACCACAGGCGGTCGCCCGGCGGCGGCGGCACCCAGGCGTACACGTGGCCGCGCAGCGACTTGATGTGCAGGTGCAGACGCAGCTGCATCCTGCGCGCCGGCGGCGCCGCTCGACGCGCGCTGGGCAGCGGCGAGCGCAGGCGCGATGGCGCATGCGCGGCTCGGCAAGACCAGCAGGCGTGCACGATTGGGCTCGTACTAGCGTCAGCGACATGCGACCTAATGCCTGGCAGCGCGGAGCCTTAATGCGCACATGCACTGCTGGCCGGAGCACCGCCCGACTCGACGAGGGGCACAATAAGCAGCTCAGCACTTGCGCGAGCCGCATGCAATAAAGCATGGACATTCGCAACTCCATTGTTTGCCGCGACAAAAGGCACGCGCGCGTCGTCTCTTGCTTTCAATATCTTCCTCTACGTCTCTTGCTTTAAATATCTTCCTCCTCTACGACAGCAATAGCTGAAGCAGGCGCGCCGGTCAGGCCCGGCCGCGCGCGGGGGCGCACTGCGAGATGCGGTCCGCGGCAACCTCGGCGAGCTGCCGGATGCCGTGCGCAAAGCGCTTGCGCAGCGAGCCCAGCACCACGCGGCCCTGCGGCGCGGCGCTGGCCGCGGGCGCGCCTGCGCGCACATGGAATAGAACAGCGGCGTTCAAATCCGAGAGCTGTGCGTGCGCCAACGCTCGCAGTGAGCGCGCCGCGCCGCGGCACAGCAGCGCCAGGCAGGCGCTGAGCTGGGTAAGGGGTAGGAGGTTGCTTGCAGGCCGGCAGCAGCCCACCCATGCAGGCAACAGCAACGAGATCGCTGCTGCTTTCTGAGCCTGTGCAGCGAGCGAGCCGATGCAGCCCTGCCAGGTCACACGCCCACAGCAACACGCTCCGAACCGCAGCCGCAGCGCCTGGGCAAGCATCGCAGGGCGCGCCCGGGCTGTCGGCCTCCGACTCGGCGTCGCTGCTGCCGGGCGAGGCGGCCAGCGCGTCGGCGGCGGCGCCCTCGAAGCGCGTGATCACGCGGTCGAGCGTGCCCCAGGCGGCGCCGTCGCGCAGGTCCACCTTGACCTCCAGCACCACCGTGATGTCGCCTGCGCGCGCGGCAGCCTTGGCAACTGGTAGGGTCTGCAACCCTAACCCTAAATCTAACCGTTGTGCAGGTCCACCTTGACGTCCATCATGATGGCGCGCCGCCCGGCGCGCCGCCCAGGCAGGCGCGCCGGCCTGGGCAGCTGGTAGGGTCTGTAACTCGAACCCTATGCTGGGCAGCACGCCAGCCTGGGCCACAGGCCAGACCTGGGCAAGCGCGCCGAGCCTGGGCGGCAGCGGGCGTGTGACACCTGCATGCGCGTGGCGCCATGGCTGTCCCTGCCACACCGGTGTGGCGTGCTCGCGGGCGACACGGGCAATGCTGTCAAGCGTGCACCAGGCTGCTGCCTGCAGTGTCGGCTCTTGCACGCCCTGCCGGTCCGTCAGCACACCCAGGGCTCTCCGCGCCCAGAAGCCGGGCCACAGGGACCACGCCGCTCGGGCCCACAGCAGCAGAGGCGGCGCGGCGCGGCAGGGCGGGGCCGGGCGCGCGCCCTCATAGTCCAGGTCGAACAGCGCCTGCGGCCAGATGGCGGCGCCCGGCGTGGGCAGCGCGCGCAGGTTGCGCACCGTCGGCACTGTGCAGCCCACGTCCACGTCCACCACCTGTGCGGCCCGGCAGTTTGGCACTGCAGGCGGTCCTGCATTGCGCGCCTTGTGCCAAACCCCAGCCCTACCCACGTCTGCCTCTCCGCGCGCGCGCGGCGCCCATGATGCAGGCGACTGCAGAGCCGCTGGGGCGGCCCACTTCCCTAACACGAACCCTACCCGCGTCCACCGCCCTGCGCGCGCGCGGCGCCAGCGCTGCGGGCGGTTCTGCAGGGCCAGCCAGTGTGCCCCGCATCCTGACTCCTGCAAAATGGCGCGTAGGCGCAACGCCGCATTGCATGTGGGACTGCGTGCTGCGCACGAGACAGGGCTGTGTGTGACATGCGGCCCATGGGCAGGGTAGGGCTCATCAACAGGCAGGGCGCGATCCATTCCTCCCTGCCATGCGCGGGACCACCATCACGTGAGCTGCTCGGCAGCCTTCCCGGCCCTTCAGGACCCCCAGCCCCGAGCGCAGGCGCGCCTGTCCAAGCAGAACACTCTGCCCAACCTCGCGCGCGGGGGCAGCCAGCAGTGCAGCGCAGGGTCGGCGCAAGAGCTCGCGCCGCGCCTCAGTGCTCTGCCAGGTATCCGGCGTGCGCAGGGGGCAATCGTATATCCTACCCTACCCTAACATAGGGGAGCGCAGGGCGCTCGCGCCGCGCCTCGATGCTCTGCAGGTAGTCCGGCGTGCGCAGGCCGTTGATCTTGCGCTGCACATGCGCGGCCACCCCCTCTTTGAAGGCGGCGCTGCGCAGCATGTCAAAGCCCACGCGCGCCAGCAGGCCGTTCACGGCCGCGTCGATCGGCAGGGGGACGCCGCTCGCAAGGGCTGGCAGCGCCTCAGCGTGCGCGCCGCGCGGCGGCGGCGCTCCGATGGCGCTCAGCGCGCCTGGCGGCACGCGCGCTCGGCCTCAGCACGCGCCAGTCGGGGAGCATGCAGGCTTGCTGGCGGCTGAGCGGCGCAGATGAGGTGCACGCGCGCAGCCGGGTGCGCCCGTATACTGGAAAGGACTCGCGCAGCGGGCCTCACTGTGCCGCCAAACATGCACCCGCTAGCACGACAGAGTCACGGGAGGTCAGCAAGCCTGCACGTGCATGGGCCCCGGGCGCGCCTGCAGGCGCGCCGGCGGCCGCCGGCAAGTCCAGCCGCGGCGACCCGGGCGACGCGCGCGGCTCGGCGCCCTCCCCGCCCGCCCCCGTGACCCCCGCGCCGCCTCCCGCGGCAGCGCCCGCGCCCGCCTCTGCGCCCAAGGCTGCGCGCGCGTCATCTGCGCCGTCCAGACCCGCCGGCGCTAAGGCGGCGGACGCCGCGGCGGCGGCGACCGCAGCCGCGGCCGCGCCATGCGCGGGCGCGCCGCCGGCTGCGCCCGCGCGCGCTGCGCCCATGCGCGACGCCACCAAGGGTGCCTTCTCTGGCGTCGCGGTCGGCGTGCCTGCCAGCCCCGCGCATGCGTCTCCTGCCTCAGCAGCACCACTGCACAGCGCGGGCCTGCAGCGCAGTGCAGGCTGGCTTCAGTGCAGGCTGACACCCTCGGCAAACCTCGCGGCCCCGCCGCTGTCCGACAACGGTTGCCACCAACGTTTCACTCTGTGCGTCTGACGCTGCACGTCCGGCGGCGCCACCTGGCACGGTCCGGCAAGCAGCGCGGTCGCCTGCGAACGCACAGAGGCAAGCTACCCTGCAACGGACGGTTCAGAAGGTCAGATACCACCGCGCCAGCCGTGCGCCGCGCCCCTGCAAAGGATAGCCCGGGCGGAAGCGCCGTCGCCGCCCGCGCTGCCGGGAGCGCGGGGCGCGCGCCTGCGGGCGTCGACCGCGCGCTGCTGCCCGCGGAGCGGCCGGAGCGGGAGCCGCGGGCCAGGCCGCTCAGGTGCTTGCCCATCCACGCCTGCTCTATGTCCAGCGGGCTCACAAAGGCTGCCGCCGCGCGCGCGCGCGCGTCCCCGTCATGCCTGGCGTCATGAACATAGAAGCAGCCATGTTGATGTTGAAGGGGGCAGTGAAGAAAGCCTTAAGCTGCGACACAGCACTATGTGTGCGGCCCATTGGCAGCACGTGGTTCCATGGTAAGCATGCATTGCCGGTTTCAGTGTCAGGTGACAGGACCTGGTGCCGCTTCGAGCAGCCGTGGAGGCAGGCCGCCCGTCACCGGACAGCCTGCGGTGCGTCGCTGCAGCGGGCCGGCGCGCACAGGAAGCAACGGCCAGGCCGCGGCGCGTGAGCCCAGGGCGCGCGGGCCGCGGCTTGGCGGCGGCCTTCTCCGCGCCGCGCGCGCCCCAGAGGCGGCCCCAGCGCCGCCGCTGCGGCGGCGAGCTACCGTCGCCGCCGGCCGCCGCCTCGGGCGAGCCTCCCTCGGCGGCCTCCTGCCGGCGGCATTATTGCGCTTGCTTGACAGCCCGCATCAGAGGGCGCAGGTGGGACCCTGCAGAATGTTGGTGGGGTGGCAAAGTCTGCTTGGCCCATCAGTCCCCATGAATCTGTCTGAGACAGGCCAGAGCCGCGTCCAGCAGTCGCGGCGGTGTTTGAAGGCACCCCATACGCATCCAGCGGTCCGCTCGGAACAGGCCTCCGGCAGCGTACGAGCAGACGTGCTGGGGGGCTGCAAGGCTCGGCACGGCAGGGGCGGGTAGGGTTAGGGCAGCACAGCCCACCTGCGGGTAGGGCACGGCGGCCACGTCGCGCGCATGCACGCAGAAGGCGTCGTACAGCGCCTCCACCGACGCGGCCGCGGCGCCGACGGCGCCGGTCCGGCCGGCGGCATTACCCTCCGGGCCCGCGTCAGGGTCCGGCCCGGCGCCCGCGGCGCCGCGCGCGAGCGCGCAGTGCCACTGCTCCTTGGCCGCGCTGCCGCCGGCGAAGAGCAGCACCGCGCGCCGGCCCGCCAGCAGCGGCCGCGCCGCGTGCGCCAGCTCCAGCGGCGCCTTGCGCAGCCAGCGCGACTTGCCGGCCAGGCCGTCGGTCACGACCTCGACGCTGCGCGCGCATACGCCTCATTAGGCCAGGCCGAGAGGCGCAGGTCAGCAGGGCGCTGCCAGCATGCCGGCCAGCAGTAACGGACAGGTCAGCCGCTGCGGCGCCCTGCACACTAGGGTTGGGGGTTAGCCCTATGCAGGCTGTCTCCGCCGGGCTGTCCACCGCCGTCTGGTGCTGCTGCGCAGGGAGCGGCGTCATGCTATCCGTGCTGAAGCCACACAGCACCCCTGCACACAGGTTCACATCCACAGCGACGTTCCTGCCCGCGCAAGCGATGGCGCGCCTGTGCCGGCGGCCACCGCGGCCGCGCCGACACCAGCCTAGCGCAAACCCTGATGCTAGTTTCACACCCAGTGACCTCCATACCCACTGAGCACGGACTCGTGCTCCAGCACGCCGGGTGGGCACCAGCACGATGTGGCACCCACCTGCAGCCCGCCAGCCGCACGATCTCGACCTGCAGCACGCCCCCCTCCGCGCCGGCCGCCTCCGCGGCTGCCTTGGCGCCCGCCTTGGCACTCCGCGCCCGCCGCGACTTGCCGGTGCGCGGCTCCCCGGCCGCGGGCCCCGGCCGCGCCAGGAAGAGCGTGCCGCCGCGCAGGCTGCCCCAGTAGCGCACCGCGCCCTCCCTCTCGCTCGGCGGCCAGCTGACCAGGGTCTGCGCAGTACCCCCGCTCGACTTCAGAACATGAGCTCCGACTGCCAGCGGGGCTCATCACGGTGGCAGCGGGGGGCGCCCTACGCGCCCGCGGCCGGCTGACAGGCATCTATGCTCATCCCATTTCCTGGCGTCAGGCCCTTGTGCTGCTGCAAGCAGCGCTCCCGAGCCACAGCGTGCGGCGCCGGCCCGGCTCGAGTCGACGGCCAGCTGGCCGGCATCTGTCTATACCCGCCTGGTGTGCGGCTCAGACTGCTGCTGCAAGCAGACTGGGCCCTTTCACGAATGCATCCTGCATGAGGACCAGCCATGCCGCTCGCCATCACCCGTAATTTGCCCACAGAACTCTGTTAAGGGATAGCGCTGGAGGCTGCAAGCAGCCACGCACGCTCTACCACCGGCACGTTAAGCAGACGGATGGGGGCCGCGGGCGCGCCTGCGACCGGTCAAAGGATGCAGGGTCGAGCGCCCAGAGCCACCCGCAGTATTCGCCGGCCTGCGCGTACGCATGCGGCGGCGCCTCCGGCGCCGCGCCCTGCACGCAGCGCCGGCCCGGCGTGGGCGCGCACGAAGGCCCGCTCACCCAGCGCGCTGAAACACGCGCTGCGCTGCTGCAGAGAGCGGCAGTCTGTCTACGTGGCGTGAAGTGTTTGGCTTGCGCCGCAAGAGCGGCCAGGCCGTCGGCCGCATCAGTACGCTGGGCGCAGAGCAGGGACGGCCCATCAAGCCGCTGACAAGGCGTGCAGCCGTCAGGCTCGAGTGGCATCTTGGTGCGCAGTGCCCCGCCCCGCCGCGCTGGCGATGCCCATGCAAGCGGGCATGCGGTGCGCCCCCGGGGGTCCCTACCTCGCGCATCTCGTGCGCGAGGGAAGCCAGCAGCTCCGGGCTCAGCTCGGGCAGCTCCGCTTCGCTCGCGGGAGCCGGCAGCGGCCGCGCGGGCTGCGGCGCCGCCGCGCCGCCCTCGCGCGTGACGATCATGAAGAGCAGAACCTGGGCGCACGAGATTTCGGCCTCGAGCCGTGTCCAGGCACCTCATGTCCTGAGCAGGGCTGCCAAGCGAGCGCGAGCAGCAGCGCAGCCACGGCGAGCAGCACAGAGCACGGGATGGCTGGGAGCCGTCCCGAGCAGTGCCAGCAGCCGCAGTGCCGCTCCGCCTCCCGACGCACGGGCCCGCAGCGCCACAGCAGGCAGACACAGAGCAGTTAGGGCAGGAGACCGGCGCACCGTGCCTACGACCAGCGCCGCCACGCCGCCCGCCGCGCCGAGCAGCAGCAGCAGCGCCGCGCCCAGCGCGCCGGTCGGCGCGAGCAGCTGCGGCAGGCAGCGCAGGATGTATACGCCCGCCGCCGCGCTGACCATCGGCACCGCCCCCTGCTCCATCAGGCGGGCCAGCTCGCGCACTGCGGCCCGGGGAGCAGGCGAGTCAGAGGCCTGACCCGCACCACACACGCCAGGCTGGACAGTGGGCAGGCGAGTCCCAGGTGGGGTAGTCAGATCGCGTCGGGCGCATGGGCAGGGCCAGCGTGGCCTGCAAGCTTGTCACTGCTTTTCATCCACGGCTTTTCACTGCTGCACCGAGACGTGCGGGCGCACCCGGCCTGCGCTGTGCGGTGCCAGGCGCGCCCGAAGCCTTGCCCAGTGGGTGTTCGACGGCCATTGCGGTCTCCCTGCCTCCCCAGGCCCGCAAGGAGCGCCGAGCGCAACAGCGGCGGGCCTAGGTCTGTGCCGGACGGGCTGCAGCTGCGTGCTGAAGTGCCTCAACCACTGCGCCGAGGGGCTTATGCGGTCACAGAGGCCCCAAGGCCGGCCGGACTCTGGGCAGGCATACTGAAGTGTTGGTGTCGTGCGCTCACCACCCAGGCAGTGTCACACATTCAGAGAATGCATGACGCTGGCCCCTCCTGCTTCACTGGCAATAAACTGGGCATTATGCACAGGGAGCACTGAACAGGGCTGGGTGCAGGCACAAATTGGGAGCTCCTCAGAGGATGTCCCTCAGCAGACTCTGCATCGCCGCATCAGGCACAGGGTGCGGGCGCAGGTAGGCAGGCAGCGCCCCCGGCAGCGCCCGCGCCGGTGCAGGCACGGGCGCCATGGGCGACCCGCTGGAGGCCTGCGTCCAGCCCGCGGCGCGCCGCAACACGTCCATCATCCTGACGAGATCGAAGACCTCCGACCAGCACTGCCTGGTCACCTCGCTTGCCACCAGGCGCGTCCCGATGATCCAGCGGCCCTGGTCCGCGACCGCCCTGTCTGCTCTGCGTGGGCTGCCGCGGCCCGCGGCAGCTGCTGCTCTCGTGCGCCCTGCAAGCGACGGCGGGCGTGGGCGCACGGCGTGGCAAGCGGCTTACGGCGCGCGTGCCGCGTGCGGCGCAGGGCGGACACGCAGCTGATATTCATAGACCCCGAGGACGGCCGCCTGAAGTACTCCAACAGCCCGGGCATCGACAACTTTGACTGCGAGGCGCGCCGGCCCCGGGCGCAAGCGCTGATGTGGTGCCGGGCCGCGCTTGCTGAAGCCGCGCCGCTGCCACGCAGGGAGATGCGCTGGATTTTTTAGCGACTGTGGACCCTTACGAGGTGCGCACGGCCGGCCCCGCGGCCAGGCCCGGCAGCAAGAACCGTGTGCCTGCAAGGCCGGCGCCCCTTGCTGGCAGCCTGTGAGCGCGCACCTGGATATTGTGCTGCAGGGCAATGGTGCAGTGCGACGCCACCCCAAGGCCGCCCGTCTTGCTGGGGCGGGGGGGGGGGGGGGGGGGGGGGGGGGGGGGGGGGCGGGGGGGGGGGGGGGGGGGGGGGGGGGGGGGGGGGGGGGGGGGGGGGGGGGGGGGGGGGGGGGC
>JAABUV010003781.1_pt1 | contig 18844 bp, 16 predicted proteins | sample 5559971 | NCBI WGS metagenome assembly JAABUV01 (sample SAMN10711881, study PRJNA513362) | rock metagenome | isolation source: Antarctica rocks | place: Antarctica: Victoria Land, Knobhead nord | collected 2015-12-19
TAATCAACTGCTCATAGTTCAGGCTGCTGACATTCATCTGAATCAATAGAGCTTTGAGCTCGCTGAATAGTTCATTCTTCAGGTTGAATTTTCGAATTACGACGTCATATTCGATTGCATCAATGTGCTGCTGAAAATCGAACAGATATTTGATGAAGATGCGATTTCGCATTCTTAGAGCTGAAATAAATCGCTGAACGATTTCTTGCTTATCTGAATCATCGAAGGCTTGTCTTAACAAGGCAACTAATTGCTCAATCGTGACTAGCTTGTCATGCTGAGCAGTCATACGCGACAACGCTTGAGCGACAGCGTTTCTCGATAAGCGACTGTACTCATACAGAAGACGAGACTCGGAAGTTGAATAATGATTCGCGTTCAACTTCAGCTTGCTGATCAGCTCGAAGATGAACTGATTTAGCTTGTTTTCTCGCTCTTCGATATAGAGTTCTGAATTTGAATATTTCTCTGATTTGATATCGATTCTGCTCATGCTCTTGAGTTCTTGAATCATTTCTGACAAGGTTTCATTATTGGTCTGAGACTGCTTAAGTTCGATCTGAGTTTGCTCATGTTTTTGTTGACAGACTGAGACTCAGTTGATATACTGAGTGATGATGTCGTTGAACCAAGTTTGAAGTTCGATCAGAAAAGTGTATCACGCTTCGAAAGCATTGTTGACGTGGGTTCGAAACTGAACGACAGTGATGAGTTCGTTGATCGAAACTAGAGATGTCGACGGCAGAGTGTTACTGATATTCTCGAATTAACTCATGATGTAGTGTGATGCAACGTAATGTCACGAACTGAGAGCTGAATGAAATCAGAATGAAATTCTAATAACTAGATTTTAGATACAAGACGTTGCACGAAGAAGAAAGAAAAGAAAGAGATCATTCAGAGATTCTTATACTTCATGAACGCTGAGTATCATTCGTATCGAGAGACTCTCATAACATTACTGATAATCTCACGTCTATCATCATCTATAATATTGTTCAACATCATTTAAGTGATCTAACATTTCTTTTCTCAACATCTTTCGAGTAACACATGCTAAAATCGTGACAAAACTCAATGATCATCAGATGTTGATGAAAAACGAATACGATGATCGATGAATGACGTAAGAAACATATATTTAATCAGCTAGATTGATTGATTGTATGCTAAAGTCTAATGTCAATGTTGAAGCTCAGATGAAAGAATTTATGAAGATGTGATAACATGTCATCACGCTCAGAGAATATCAAAAAATCAAACAGTCTCTCTCATCTTTCGATTTCAAATCATTAAGTTCTCGATCAGTTTTATGCAGCAGCAGTTTCATCTTTCTCAATAAACATCGCTGAAGTCATGATATCTGCTGAAGTTATGATCTCTGTTGAAGTCATGATTTTTGAAGATGTCATTAATGAAGTAATCATCATCTGTTTCTTTGAAGATGATGCATCAATGAAGATAAAGCACTCTTCGAGAATGCAAGCACTTTGATCAGTCTGTGTGTTGTCGTGAGGCTGCTCGCATCATTCTCACGAGATAGTTAGTAAGAGGGAAGAGGTCGGGGTCTGAGTCAATGATAGGAGAGTCGAAGGGCGTTTCCCGAGTGTACATATAGATGTCATTGCGACTTGTAGATAGAGACAGACATATACACGTTTTACAGTACCTTTCTACTAGCACGATCATTGCACGTGTTCGTTGTTTGCTTTCTCTGTTGCTTCGATACGACTCTCTATACCGCATCTGTATTCTATTTCTCGACATTGAAGCTCAACGCGAGAATATCATTTTTATGATATCTTGAATAGAACAGTTGACTGAACAGCAGAGAGCGACACGACATCTCTACAGTGATCAGGGAATTTACGAAAGGTTTGAAGTGAGAATCGGTTTGACTCTGAAATACGGGAAATTGGTATAGCGACTTCATTTCGCTTAGAGATATTGACGGAAGCTATTCAAGCCACAGAGTTCTCACAGTTGAAACTAGAAGAGACGCGTATCTTCAGCTGACGAAAACTGTCTCTCTTTGAGCGAAGATGCAACAGCGAAGAAGAGAGAAACTGGCTTTCGCGAATGACTGACACTCAGAAGAGACGCTCTGATCAGAAGAAGAATTCGTCTGATTTCGAGACTCGCAAGAAACAGACAGCGAAAGCGAGAATCAAAGAACGAATTCGAAGCGATGTAGACAAAAGTACGAGAAATGGCGTCAGTTTCAGCAGTGAACCATGTTTCAGCAGAAGCATAAGATCGAGCGTTGTTCATCAAATAAAAGAAGGGAAAAGAAAAGCATCTTGATCAGTTGTAACAATTGCAAAAGAAAGAAAGAAGAACTTCGACGAGTCGAGAAGCAAAAACAAAATAACGAGGCCTTTTTGACTGCTCTATTATTTTTGCTATTCTGTATTTCATTTTCACAGCTCTCAATATCAACTCACAGCGACAAAATGACAAGCTCATTGAGAACATCTGTTGTAGACACGAGTGCTACGCTCATCAGCTCTCGAGCCAGCTCAGAAATAGACACGATCACAATGTCGTTTCTGAAATATCTGACTTTCATGTCATTGCTCGAAACTTCGAGAGTCTCGTATTTTGAAGAAAAGAACATGACTGATTTTCTAGAAAGATATGAAGACTTCTGTGATGATTATGAGCTGAATCAGATCGATCGATTTCGCAAGCTGTCAAGATACTGCGACAAGATCATTGACGATAGCATCAAGACTATGATCGAATATATTGACTTCGACTGACAAGAACTGAAGAAGGCGATGAAGAAGAAGTATGAGAAAGATGACACTGATCAACAGCTGAATTCTCGAATTTTCCTGAAAATCTTCAAGAATAAGTCTCGTATCATGAAGAATGATCTGAAGCTGTACAGTCGACAATACAAAAGCATATCGCATTCGTTGATAAAACGCGAGCAAATGAATGAGTATATCAGATGCTGCTGATTTGTCAAGAGCCTTTTATCTATACTAAGCGAAAAGATCGTACGAAAGTGTGCACTCGATCCTGAAGATCTCAGTTTCATGAACTTCAAGAAAGCTAGTGACGCGATAGTGATCTACTGCGACTCTGTCAAAGCACTGTTGAAATTCTCGATCACGATCAAGAATTTCGATGATCTCAGCAAGCTCGTGAACGAATATCAGATCAAGCGATCGACGATGTCAGACAAGTTCTTCGATTCTTCGATAGTAGCACAGCTCAGCGATACGACAATGAATGAGATGATAAATAAGTTTGAAACGATGATGCTTTCTTTGCAGACAGCAACGAAGAAGATTGAATCTTTCATGCAAAACATGACAGCATCTGTCTCGATGCTCAACGCCTATACCTCACGCGAACTCGTCACGTCTGCTCGTTCAGCAATATCGATGTCATCATCGTTTTCGCTTTCGAGAAGTGAACGAGCGCCTTCGATGCCTAGAATGAAAGAATGCTTCTTCTGTGAAGAAATAAAATGTCAGAAGATCAGATGTTGTCAACTGAATATCTATAAGACAGAAGAGAAGATACACGTGAATGAAACAAACAGACTCTGAATGAAACTCGCTGAAAGGAATGACAGATTGACATCTTTCACATTGAGTCATTCTCAGAAAGAGCTGATTGACAATGCTTTGAAGAAACAGAATCAGCAAATGGGGACAGAACATGTTGACGTCATCAGACTGACAAGTGTAAGAGCAACGATCACGAAGAAAGCAGAGAACACAGACGAGAAACAGAAATGAGACGAAGAAGTAATGATTGTCACAGCTCGACACGACTATAAGTCAGATGAGAATGCGACGAAGACAGCGACACAACAGAGAACGAGTTCGAATTGAACTTGAAGAGAAAAAGTAAGAAAAGAAGAACGTCTGTCGAGCATGAAGAATTTGCGCTCTGAAGAATATCTGTCGGTTTCGGAAACGTTCTTGAAGAAGCGAACAAGTGAGAATGTGACCATGCAGAATGCAGCTGCCTCGAGAGAACGGTAAAAACAACGAAGAAATTGATGAGAAAGAATTCAGATGACAGCAAGATAGAGTCAGGCAATCGAGACAAGAGAACGCAAAACATAGTAGAGAAACGCATAGACACAGAAGACGTGATGCATATTATAGCGAATCAGAAGATGCGAGACGTGAGCATTGAACAGATGTTTACACATTCGTCTATTCTTCTTCGAGCTCTCTACGCTCAAGTAAAACAACATAAGAAAAAGGAAACGAAAAAGACTGACGACGTGCAAGTAACAGCAGTAAAATTTGAAGATTCTTCACTCGAAAAGTCGAACGCGATTCTGTATGCAGTGACGTGTTCGAGAACACGAGTGCTGATGAGCGATGAGATTTACGTTAAAACACTGCTTGATAGTGATGCTGAAATCAACGTTATGTCTGAAACTCTTGTCGCAAGAACTCAGTTGTCTATGCGACGAGACATTCATCTAGATATGATAGAAGTCAGCGAAGCAAAGACTAACATCATTGAATGCTGCAACAACGTGAAGATCGATATTGACGAAGCAAAATCAGTGGTTTCAATATTTGTGATCGAAAGCGACGAGTACACTCTGATACTGAGCAGATCATATGAGCGAAAGGCGCGTCTATGCACCAACAATACTTCGAAAGAAACTTGTGAGATGACAGTCACTGACGATGATGAAAGAATGATGTTCTTTAAATCGATTCTAGCGCACAATTCTGTCAATCGAGATGTGTTGAAAATATTTCTCGAGAAAGCGAAAGACTTTTTAAACGAGTAGGCGAGTGCTCTGTCGAAAGCGTATCTGCGATGAGAAGTGTAAGCCCGAAGACTGTCGATTTAGCGCGCTTGAAAAGCTCTGAGACATTCGTCGAGATCAAAGAAGAAAAGAAAAAGAAAGATCGAAGCTTCGTTCAATGATTTTGCTCGAACAATAGCATGCGACGCGCACAGATGTTATGATGTCGTTCGAACAGGCTTGCGATGCGAATGACACGAAGATTTGATCTGAGTTCAATTCGTCAGCATGAGAAGATAGATCATGTCAAAGTAGCGACAGCATACAAGAGAAAAGCTCAGAAGATTCGATCTGTGAATTCGTCAGAGTCGAACGACTCAATATCAGAAGATTTGACAAACTGAAAACAAATCTTACTGACTCAGATCAAATTGAATATGACAGAGATGAAGTAAGAGAAGTACGATCATTGACTGTTTTTCAAATTCTTCAAAATTGCTCGAGAATTTAGACTGACTTCGAAGCGAGCGAAGAGAATGATATGCGACGATGCTCTAACTCTGCAAGAGAAGAATTTACTACTGAAGATGTTGTTTAACAGAGAAGCGACAATGATCTGAGACTTCTCAGAAATGGGAAAGGTAAAAGACATAGTCTCATTTTCGCAGCAAATTCGAACGATATCGCATGACGCATGACAGGCACTCGGTTTCCCAGTCTCTAAGACACTTCATCAGATCGTCATAGACATGCTCAAGAATTGAATAAAGCATGACATACTGAAATCTTGTCATGACTCGTATCGAAATTTCTGATTTCTGATCAAGAAAAAGTTCAACCAGTATCGCATGATCAATGCAGCGATGAATATGAACAAGATTATCATCAGAGACGTCAATCTGCTCTCAGACGTGAATGAATTCTTCAAAGAATTCGCCGATATGATTATGATCTTCCTGATAGACCTGTTTTCTGAGTACGATCAGATTACGCTGACAAAAATATATCGAGACCTCACAGCGTTCATGACATCTCTGAGATTATTGCGACAGACGACGTTATCACAAGATGTCATCAACTTCGTTGCTCAGTTTGTCAGAGTCATAATCAAGATATTGAAGAATCTTCTTGAGATATGCAGATCTTTTCTCGACGATATTGAAGTAAAGAAATCGAAGACAATCTATGATAATGCAGAGATCGCTTCAGAAGTACATCAGTTTGTGCTGAAGCACATTAAGAATCTTGACTTCGTACTCTTGAACTTTGAGCTCGTCGATTGCATCATATCTGACGAAAAGTCGCAATTCTGCATGTCGAGCATAAAGATTGTGAAATTTGTTTGTGACTTTCATGATCGCAGATCAGAAGATTTCAAAATTATCAAGATTCTAGAATGACGTTTCTGTCATGATGTCACATTTGCTCGAGCATTCATTGAAGTATGCGTGTATTATCGAGTGTGAATAGAGAATTTCGTCTTGATCGCAGCGTCAATATTTCAGCTCTTCAAAAAGAAGATCAAATTCATGTGAGAAAGAGAACAAAAGAAAGTCATGAACAAGCTGAAGCTGACACTGATCACTGCATCGATCATGAGAAGTCTGAACTACTCTGAGCAGACAGAAGAAATTGTTCTCGTTGTGAACGCAAGTCTTCAAGAATGAAGAGCGATGTTACAGCAGACAGCATTGAATTCTAAGAATCGACACTTCGTACGATACGAAAGTGAGCTATGAAATGAGCAAGAGACAAGATATGATGCTGAAAAGCGAGAATGCAAAGATCTGATGAAGACACTGAAGAAGATTCGTTACTGACTATACGACACGAAGTTCGTTATTGAAATAGATGTCAACATTCTGATGATGCAACTGAATCGATCTGCATCAGACTTATCAGAAGCATTGATGACACGATGACTTGCTTGAATTCGCTTGTTTGATTTTGATGTTCATCACGTTTTCGATCGCAAGCATAGCGCACTCGATGAACTCTCGCGCAGACTCAGAGAATCTTCAGATAATGAAGATGAGACTCACGAGAAAGACATAAATGACTTCATTGATGCTCAGTTAAATTTCATTCATCTTTGCTCAGTCAGTATAGTTGTTGAAGAAGACATGTCAATATTAAAAGATTTGTATTCAGAACATTTCAAGAAAATAGCTCGTTATCTAATCTTCTTATCGCGCTCGTTCGAAATGTCAACAAAAGAATTTCGAAAGTTCAAACATGAAGCGCTGAAATTCATGATTCAAGATAAACATTTGTTTAAAAGATTCAACAAGACTGCTTCTGTGCAAAGAATGATGAATCTTCAAGAAGAACGCAGTAATATTCTGCAGAAACTGCATGATGAAAGTGATCATTATGAAAGAAAGAGAACATATCGAAAAATGATCGACAGATATTGATGAAAGAAGATATGAAAGAATACATGTGCATATGTAAAATTCTGTGAAGAATGTCAGTTGCAAGCATCAAGACGAAAGAAGAAGATTCTGCATTCTATCTGAATCTCGAGAGTCTGAGAGAAGATTGAGATGAATGTCATTCACATGTCTTCAAGCGAAGAGAAACGCTATATTGTCTTGACAAGAAATGACTTCTCGAAATGAGTAGAAGAGAGAGTTCTGAGAGCAGCAACTTCGAAAGCGATAGCGAAATTTCTGTAAGAAGATGTGATTTGCAGACACGACTGTTCAAGAAGATTTGTCATGAACGAAGAATTGAAGAACAAAGAAATTGTAGAAACGCTGATCGAGAAATATAAAATAAAGCAAATGATGATGTCGACTTATCATTCACAGACGAATGATCTTGTGAAGAGAGATCATACAGCTGTTGTGAATGTCTTGATCAAGATGACAGTCGATGAAAGCATGAGATGAGTCAGAAGCTTTGTCAGTGTGCTATGAGCAGACAGAATCATCGTGAGAACTTTCACTGAAATGACTTCATATCGTGTCTTGTATGACTGCGATGTCGTTCTTTCTATAGAACTTGATGTTTCAATCTGACAGATTCTTTCATGAAGCAATGTTCGCACGACTGATGAGCTACTGACTCTTCGTGCTTGACAACTCGAACGCAGAGACGAGAATTTGAAGAAGATCGCGCTGCATTTGAGAAGAATGAGAGAAATCGACAAAGATGTATGAAATGATCACAGACATGTTCATACTAGTTCAATTCTGAAGAGTGATCTTGTACTGCTGCATGACATCAAATTGAACAACATGCATACGCTGAAATTGACATGAAGATGGCTGAGATCTTTTCGAGTAGTGAAGATGAACACTGAAAAAGAATGGTATAGAATTGCAGAGCTCGACGAAGCGATCTTGAAAGAAACGATTGCAGAAAATAGATTGAAGAAGCGTGTGAGTCGAGCATCGAAAGATGAGATCAGCAATGAACAGAAGAATGAAGATCAGAATCTATCAATGACAACGCTCATTGAGAAAATCGTGTCAGAAATTGCGATCAATGTTTCGATCAGAAATTCGAATGCGTTGCTGAATTTTATTCACTATTAACTGAGAGTCTCTGTGAACTTGAAAAGAGCGTCTGCCGCTGAGACTTCTGTTGAATTGAGATAAGATTGTTCACACTCAAGAGTGCAGCTTCGATAGCACTGTCTTGTACAGCATCACTCGTATTAGCTCTTTCTCTGTCGAGTCGTCAAGAAGCGAAGTTGATGCAAGAAGATCATGAGTTGTTAAGAATGTCATAAAGTCGCTTCGAGTTACTTGAGCATATGAAAAGAAGAATGAAAGTGAAGATGCAGACGTCTGCAATGTCAGTACTGAATTACTTCAGTACTGAAGATTGAAAGTTTCAAAATGCTCTAGTCTCGAATGAACAAAGCGAAACTCTAATCGATTCGCAGAGTACGCGCTAAAGTTCACTGCGTAATGATTAGAGCTAAAGCTTAGGGCAAGGATCAAAATCGATCGATGATCGCATATCAGAAAATATATCAAGATCGAAGATCGAGAATATATCAAGATCGACTTAAACAACACACGACAAGACAATATGACGCTACATCAAGTTGATCTAACTCATGTGACGCGCAGCAGATAGCGTAGAGAAATAATCAATCAGTCAGCTGAGAAATTTGTTACTAATATCGAGTCATCAACACTCTCTCAGCTATGACAAGCGCAAGTCGCAGAAAAATTATTTGCAAAACTGCAAGCAATTTCTACTAGCGCTGAGCTCTAGAAGACTCAGCACGTATTTTCTATCTTTCAACATAGTTATCATCTCTGTTATTCGAACTCGCACTAGAACGTCTAAAAATCTCACGTATTTCATCATCTCTGTTATTTGAACTCACACTAGAACGACTAAACATCTCACGTAATTCTTCACTCAGCATTTGTTTTCTCAGGCATTAAAAGCTCACATCGAAGCTTTCGTCAACGAAAGCTCTTACGCATTTTCTCAGAAGAATCTCATTCGAATTCTTTAACTATCTTTACTTTCATCATTTCAATGACACTCACTAGAGCAAGCTCTGCGATAACGCTGCATCATCTGAAACACTTCATAAACGATCAAAAAGAACTAGTCAATTACTTGAACTCTCTGCGCACAGAACAAGAACGACAGACAGCAATTCGTCAATTTCGAAATCAGATTATGCAATTACACGTCAATGTAGAGAATCTGATGTACAGCTTCGTGAAATTTCTTGATAACAATTCACTTTATTCAAGAATGACTAGCAAGAAAGAAGAATGAGAGACGATGAATATTGAGCATGAGAGAATTGAAAAAGAGAGAAGAGATATAGCTGAGACAAAAAGAATCGTGATGAACAGATGAGACTCGAAGCTACTGAATCTTTGAATTTCAAAGAAAGATTCTTCATTGTATTCAGTAAAAAGAGAAGCGATGAATAAAATGCATGCGATCATCGCAAGAATTCAGAATGAGCATCTGGTCAGAGCGATGATGAAGCAGATAGTATATCATAGAGCGATGCAGGCAACTGTCAGCAGAGATCGAGTTTCGATCTTCTCATTTTCACAACTCACAGACTTCGACAAATTGATCGCGAATCAGATTGAAGTTATGTTAACGAACGAGAAGCTAGATCACATGAACTGAAGACGAGTAGAGTTTGACTTGCTATGTGAGCATATCAGCGACATGATCTTGAAAACAGATCATGTCGAGACTGTTTTTAGCTCATCAGCAGTCTTGCAGTCCGATTTCGAAAGAAGATCAAGATCATCGATACTGTCGTCGCAATCAAGACGCTCGTCAGTACTGTCGAAGAACGAAGACTCACACTTCATGTTGACTGCAAGCGATGTAGTAATGATCTCAGGTCTTAATTCGTCGATGTCAGCGATGCGAAGTCTGATGATAAGATCTCGCCAATCATCAAGAGTTGTCACATCAATTTCTTCTGACACGATCGCTTCGTTCACGTCGTTAAATTCTTCAAGAACATCACGCGTACATCTTCTTATGCCTTCTCATTTTCTTATCTCGATCGCTTCGACATTCTCAAAGCTAGCAGAATATGACGAGCAAAGACTTGCTCTCTCGCTAGATGTAGTCATGAATAACGAAAAGATTCTTCTACAGTACAGCTTAGAAACAGGAATGAGTGATACTGCGAGTGTCTGCGAGAAAGCTATCATTGCGACAGCGATAGAAAGCGTACGATCGAAAGTTCAACGATCGCGTTATCAAATCGTCGAAAATATCTGAAAGATGAGAGAGAGTAGAGCATGCTCTTGCATACGAGTGTCTCATACATGAAAGCAGAGACTCGATTATCTTGGTTCGATATCTTCGATCGCGACAATGAAGTTGCTGAGAGAATATCGCTTCGAAACTAAGAATGAAGAAACGTTTGTGTGTCATTCACATCTTCAGAGGCTGGGAAATAGACTCGAGCTACTGACGAATGAGCTGTCGTTTGAAATACTTATTGATCGTATAAATATCATATACGACTATAGATTTCAACTAGGTTTCGTGAAAATCGATGTCACTTTCGCAGACTGGTTTCGTCGAGATAGTCGCCTCTTTCGCTTCACTGACTCACTACAACTATTTCGACTACGATCGCATATGTCACAGAACTACAAGGTTGATACGTCTCTGATTCATAACATGTTCATAGAAAAGATCAAGTATCAGAAGTGAAAGAAAAACGATGCAATAGTGCTATCAAATGTGTTTGATTGAATATTGAACAGCAATACATGAGTCTTGATAAAAGAGAAACTAAACATGTACTTATGACATCAAAGAGATGACTTAGACCTTACAAATCACGACTGATTGAGAACGACTATGTACATCACGTTGCAACAACTAGTACGTCAGAATATAGTGTACTATCTCATTACTGTGACTCTTCGATCGAATCACGAAATCGATCTTCTGACTTTCTCATATTTCATGAAGATCACTTTCAAGAACGATTCAGAACTCATAAGACATGTGAATCTGAATGTCAATGATTTGATGAGTGATAGAGAACAAAGTCGAATTCAGAGCACAGCAGTGTTTGCAGACGAGTCGACTGACAAAGATGATGAATTCATTCTTGATCTACATCTTCGCATGAAAAAATGATGAAAAGAAGCGATCAAGCGAAATCTAGCAACGAATGAATATACTCACTGCGTAGTATTCGAGATGTTCAATGAGAATGATTCGCGAAGATCAGGTCTGAAATGAATGAATCAGTCTTGTTTCGCAAGCAGTGTTCGTTTCTGAATGTCATATCTATCACACGGTAATAGGGGTAAATCTGGCGAACAACGCATTGCAGTGTTCATCTATCACACAGCGATCTTCAAAGATGAAGTCAACATGGAAATTGCGAAATGTGAAACTAAGAATGAAGTGATCATCGCACTACGAGATCAAAGACTCATTGACGCGATCTCTTCTGAACTAGAAAACGATAAACAAGAGAAAGTATCGTTTTGTCATTCTGTCATCGTGAAAATTCGAGAAGTATGTTCGACTTCGAACGCGCTGATAGGTCTTCGAAGCTGAAATTCGATGAAGGTGTTGAAAGAGAGAAGTCTTTTGTTTGATCAGAATCTGAAGCAAGTAAAAGAGTTTGTTGAATTTCATCGAAAATCTGCATTGAATCAGATGAGAAGAACTCACGAAAGAATGAAAGAGGCAGAGATTGCAGCCTATGGACCTAAATTCTATTTCTACTGCGTCAAGAATGGTATTAAGTCGATGAAAGACGATGAATGAAAGCGTTCGAGAGCAATTGCTCGGACGTTAATGATAGGTTGTATTCTTTCTGTTTTCTCGAACGTTGACGAATAGATTGTTTCCTTGCTGTTCTCTTCCTGTTTTCTTCTTGGTTCTTTCTGTAGTGATCAAGGAACGATCACTAATTAGATGGGGAACGAATGTCGTGAGACTGCTCGCACCATTCTCACGAGATAGTTAGTAAGGGGGAAGAGGCCGGGGTCTGGACCAATGATAGAAGAGTCGGGGGGCGTTTTCCGAGTGTACGTATAGATGTCATTGCGGCTTGTAGATAGAGACAGACATATACACGTTTTACAGTATCTTTCTACTAGCACGATCATTGCATGTGTTCGTTGTTTGCTTCCTCTGTTGCTTCGATACGACTTTCTATACCGCACCTGTACCCTATTTCTCGACAGTGTCATGCTGATTGCGATAACGTTTCTTCACTTTCTTGAAGTCGATTTTGTCGACTTCTTTGAAATTCGAATGCAACGAAATCTTGTTGTAGAACTTCAACAGTTGATCTCTGAAATTCAGTCTTTCTTGAGTGACAAAAACATCGAGATAAAGCTTCATCTTGATAGCAAGATTGACATAGATTGCTATAAGTAAGATATCAGAACATGCAAGATAAGCAGTTACAATAAAGATCAACTGACATTTCATATAGTATTGATCTAGCGAAGTGCTTGTTTCAAATTCAACGTAATCTTTCATATACTTTTAGACTGCAAAGAAGTTGTCAGACGTAAAGTATTTTGCGAAGAAATTCAAGAGAAGTGAGCGAGTTCAATACAATTCTTTCACATTTGCATTCTTTAACACTTCTAGAATCTCTTTGATATGCTTCTGTTATTGTAAGATAAGCTACGACAAAGTAAACAAGCTGAAGAAATACATATCTTCATATGACGAATTGTGCTATGTTTGAATCTCTTGACGAAATCAAAGATCTTTATGCGCATGTCTTGATCGCTATCAGAGTCAATATCAAATGCTTTATCGTAACATTTCTTTGCAATGTTCTTTCATAACATATTTGTAAAGTGAAGAAAACAATTTCAACGTGTCAGACGATCTAGCTTGCGCTGCAATTTAACATCACTAATGTCTTTCTCTTCTTTGATTTCATTGATCTTGAAAGAAATTCTCTTGCGCTTTCTCTTCTTGCGACTGTTGATTGCCTTCAGAAGCTTTTTTCGCAAGAAACTTGAGATTAATGTCGTAAATGTGTCATCAGTCAAGAAGATGTCATTGATCTTTGAAAATTCAGTTGCATGATCAATCGCTCGATTAAAATTGATAGACGATACAGAAGCTGTAATCGTGAGGCTGATTGTTGCGATAGAGAAAGAATTCTGACCGTTTATCGTTTCGAAGTTCAACGTGAAAGACGAAGACAAGTCTGAAAACGTAGCTTGAATGATGATTGTAAATTGAGAGAAACTCGCAGAGAATTGTGACGCTGAAGCGTTTTTATTCTTACTATCGCGCATCATCACTATTGCGATAACTTGATGAACGATACAGCGTTGCTTGAATGATGATGAAAGTACGTTCTTAGATGAAGATGAATGAAGTTGAAATCTAAAGTGCAAAAAGCAATCAGATGAGATATGTAAATCATCATGTGATCTCGCGTCGCTTTGATCACAAATTCACTTTATGAAAAGTGCTCTTGCTTTATCACAATCTCTACAGATCAGAACAATGCATCAGTCACGACTACATCATAGCAATCGAATGAGTGAGTGAATTGTTCGCACTGCATCTTCATAATCTTCAATCTCTACAAGTTACAAACATCAAAACAAACGATTGAAACCTTCGAAACTCTCAGACAGCGACAACGACTGCGAATCATTGTTAAACATTGACTGATCAAATGATCAAGACAGTGTCATTGTGAGTCTCTTCTAGTCTGTCTAAATAGAATCAAACAAACATCATCTGATTTTTATCGTAAAGAATGTAGATGATTGTAATGATTGTTTCTTTAACAACACAAGATATAAACAAAGATCAGTATAGTAACAAACTAATCACTAGACTGAAGGTCTGAGAATAGCTAAAACAATAGACTGTATTGACTATTACATGAGTTGAGCACGAAGCTTCTATCTAAGAGAACGATCATCGTTATATAAATATAGAAGAATCGTGTCAAGTTGTCTCTGCTCTGAATGATCTCTTTGATAATTCTCGAGCAAGATGAGCAAGATGAGCATCATGCTCATCATGCTCACTGTGATCACTTCTGATTCGAGCGATCAGAGCGATCACTTCGAGACTCTGATTACTCAATGATTATTTAATCATGATCTTATTTAATCATCTGCGAGAGAGTTCTAACAATGATCTCGAGAATCGTCTTCATCAAGTTGTTGAGCTCGATAGTGAAACGAACGAAGATATCAAGACTGAACTTTCGTGAAATATTGATTTTCAGAAAGTGCAATTAGCAAATCAATATCAAGCTCTGAAACTGTTATTGCAAGATGAAGATAACATTCAATTCATCATTGAGTTTGATGACGTCATTAACGACGAAAACATCAAGAAGAATTTGTCAAATATATTGAAATCGATTACTGAAGTCTTCAATTCTATGTCTTCTTCTCAGTCATGTCGTTCGTCTCAAGACTTGTCTGAAGCGCTATCGTAATCTCGAGTTTAAGACGAAGATCTCGACTCTTTCATGTTAGCTCTCGATCTGTGATGTGAGAAAGCTGAAATCTCTTGCACGCAGTACTCAAGTCTGAGAGAGATTCTTCGCATGCTGAAATCTCATTCAATACTCAATCGTTTACTCAAGAATTACGCTTCACTACGACGAAAGATCAAGAGATGATTATCACAACTACAACTACGACGAGTCTTGCTATCATTGAATGTCAGCAAGATGTTATTCTTAGCAGAACAGCAGAAGAAACACGCAACAGCAGATTCAATAAAGAAAGATTTCTACTTTTTTGATTCGATCGATCTTTTTCAAAGAATTCTCAAGTTTAGACTTATCAAAAAGATGCATTTTGATTTTGATGAATTCAGAACTCATTCTATCGAACTTTAATAAAGCTCTGCATGAACAGCATCAGTGAGAATCACATCAGAATAATTTGCGCATTATTGCAACGATGAATCTGTGTTTTCTTCAGACTAAATTTTCTACAAGTGCGTCTCTCTCGAATGTGATACTCGTCATTTAAATCGCATAATCGAAGTAGATCTTGATCAGCGAGATGAAGTCTTGAAATCAGAGCGAGAAACTTTGAAACTCAAGATACAGCATGCTTTCTGAAATCATGAAATTTCAGTCGTCTCTTTTTCTTCTCAACTTTTCGATAGTCATGAGATCATGTTGCGAGCGAAGTATTCTTTTCTCGATCAGCAAGCTATTCTATGTCAACAGTTTAATGTTAAAATGCACTACAGCAATGAGTCTTTATTGCAATCTACGTCAACTGATAGTACTCTGATTTGTCGTTCGCTTTTAAATAAAAAGAGATGATTACAATCTTTTGCATTCTCAGCTTTGCATCGAGAAGAACTCGAGATCGAAAAGTATGATCATGAATATTTTCGCAGTAATTTTGATGCTCAAAAAGATAACAGATGTCTTTCTTTATCTTACTTACTATTTCTTGATGACTTCGATCTTTATTGAAACTTCTACAGAAGTCTTATGAGCGCGTATCTTATTCTTGCGTCTTTTGATTTTCAGGAATGAATGCGACACGTCAACGTTTTTCTCATTACTCTTGAATCACATGAAAGCAATCTCAACGATGTTTTAGATATTCTGTCGTCTCTGAGCATTCTGAACAAGAAAGCTATTTTCGAGTTATTGCAATCAATATGAGTTTGTATCTTTTCTCTGTGCATGATCGAAGATATGTCTCAACAGCAAGCTAACGCAAGATTCAAATTGCAATGAATCAAACTTGATTGTCGCTTCTGTCTAATTTTGAGTGAAAGTCGTGATGAACTTGATTTTGATATCATTGCAAACGACAGATTTCATAATCAGACTATGAAACAACGTCGCAAGATGAGTCAATTGAGTGCTGTCACAAAGAGAAAGATCTTTGCTACTAAATGAGATTTAACGACAGAGAAGTCAGCGCTGTTGAGATAATTTTCAGCTCTCGATGTTATACTCACAAGATCTAGCAATTCTGCGCACTCTGAATATGCTGACTTATGCAGGCAACTTCATCATCTGCTGTTCGAAGTCATTCTGACGTCAACAGCAACTCAATCATATGCTATCAGAATTCACAAATGATCATTTGCATCAGACTTTGCACGAATTCAGTCTTCACTTCATCACTTGAAAAGCTATAGCTTGTCGAAGCACGCAAGATGAATTGTGATGATATCAGCGCTGCTAAGATGTTGATTGAAGAAGAAGCACTTGCAATCGTACTATCACGTCGCTCTGCAGATGTACATGACAGTCAACGTGAATGACTTTATTACAATCGAGATCATTATTCGAATCTTTGAATTGATGACAAAAAGTACATCTCTTCTTATGACTGACAAGTTAGAAGAAAGAGCGCAATTTCTAGACATTATCAAGAAAGCGAGACGCAAGTTTCAGATGTTGCTTGACGTTGCGATCAATGTCGCAAGTACTAATTTCAGATCAAGATCAGCAACATCAGTTCAACGAAATTCTCAGTCTGAAAGATCTACGATTTCGTCAATAGAAGACGAGTTGAAGAAGATTTTAAAATCTCAAGACTATTGCAACGATCAGAAACGATCAAACATGCACATGATTATTCATTATGAGACTATGATGACAGAATATGATATGCTCAGCAACATCAATGTTCTTGTTGAGAAGAATAAGCATAGATAAGCACTACTCATGTGATTCATTCTTCGTATATTCTAATATGCATCTATCGCAATTGTTAAATGATTTAAGAAAGTAGTTTATCAAATAAATCACATCAAGATCGAGAAACTGCTACTTGAACATGAATGTCTACGTCAAAGCATTCGACTGATTCTCATGAATACTTGAAAGAGTGATGAGTCTTTGATAACTGTCATTATCAAAGATCTCTATCGAAAATGTTCTTCTTTCTTTGATACACTGCTCTTCAGATCAGAACAAGCATCACTGCAATCATCACTTATAGAATGCGAAAATGAGAAGAATGAGATCGTTTTGCAGTCTGATAGCTCTCATAAGCATGTGATCGCAACTGATCATCTGAGATCAAGATACTGCAAAGAAGTTCTTCAGATATCAATTCGCGTCTCTGATTTTCTCATGATGACAAGATTCAAATCTCAACTTAGAGAAGCATTCGCGAAAGACTACAATCTAGAGAATGTAATGTACTTCGAAACTTTGACTTTTCAATGATGCAAGAAAATTGCATTCACTTTCAGATGAAGAATGCAATTGCGATAAAACATTTAAATACAGTACAGCTGACAACATGTATCTTAGAATTGCAGAGCGACGTTTCTTCTTCGCTTTGAATGACTTTGTCAGATTTCACATCAACTCTATTGAACACATTGATGATCTGTTTGTTGTGCGAATTTCTACAATTGCAAGTTCTTGACTCTTCTTTAAGCTTACGATAACTCAAGAGAAACATGTCTCGAATTCTATCTTGAACATTTCTGTGTTTGAGCTGTCAGAATTTGATTGTGTCGTCGATCTTCTCAATATCGACTCTGCTCGATCTTATCTAATTTCTGTTATTAGCTCAGACTCAGATCGCGCTCTTCGATTGTGACAACAGAATGACATTGCAAATCAAGAATCAACTGAACAAGAATTGTTGATGATTTCGTGAAGTATGCAATATCTTTAGAAAGATGAACTTCTATCGCAACTAAGATATCTATAATGATTACGTGCGACAGCGCTACTATTGATCGAAGTGATGCATAATATGATGAGAGTTGAAAACATCGATGATGAATGATGAAGCAATGAGAGTTGAAGAGAGTTGAAAGTTGTCGCAAGTCGAATCGCAAGTCGAAATGAAGTTTGATTTATGATAATCTTTGATAGATTACAGGTTAATTACAGATTTTCGACTGCTTTGCGATAGCAGAATGATTAACATTGCTATAACGTCATAAAATTAGAGAGTCAAGAATCAGTTTCTGTGACATTACGTTTCAAAGTCTTATCACGTCGTTATCGTAACTCGTATTAACTGTCAAAACGTCAAATCAAGTCGATGTTTAAAAGTCTTATCACGTCGTTATCGTAATTCGTGTTAATTATTAAAACATTAAATCAAGTTGACGTTTAAAAAGGTCTAAACGATTTGAACTATATGACGTACTATGATAATTAATCGTATGACGCTTACTACGTGTTTCAAATTTCTTCGCCTAAAGGCGAGAGGGTTGAGTAACATCGTTACAAAACCTTTACCGTAACTCAACCGTAGATTCATCGTAAAAAGAATTCTGCATGAGTCGCTAAGGTATTTACGGGGTTTCCGTGCACTCTAACCTAGAAAGGTTAGTTTCAGACAGTATCGAGTTTAGCGTGCTGAAACGAGCACTAAGATAATTAGTCATAGTTAGCGTGCGCGAAAACCCCGAAAATATGAGGATGCCAAGAGCATCAAGCGAGGTCACGGAAAAATTGACATCTGGTCAAAAAGGCCTCGACTGTGCATATGCGCAGCATCAACTGAGCATAAAGAAACATAGGAAAGCATCGACGCTGAATGTTATGGGTTATACCCATTGGTCGGTTGGTTGGTTGGTTGGTTGGTCAATCGGTTGGTTGGTTGGTCAATCCTCTGGTTGGTTGGTCAATCCTCTGGCTTGTTGAGGAAGGCAAGGGGGCAAGGG
>JAABUV010003782.1_pt1 | contig 18844 bp, 14 predicted proteins | sample 5559971 | NCBI WGS metagenome assembly JAABUV01 (sample SAMN10711881, study PRJNA513362) | rock metagenome | isolation source: Antarctica rocks | place: Antarctica: Victoria Land, Knobhead nord | collected 2015-12-19
CAACCGGAGTTGTCGTGGGTAGCGCAGAGTGCCTTTTCGTGAGCGTGGCCCGTTTAGAGGAGAAGCGAGATAATCTCCTCTGTGCCTATCCAGACAATGTCGAATGATGCGACATCCAACGATTCCTCCTACGAAGAAGACTGGCGCCTGTACTATGCCCAGCGTCGGAACATCATTCAGCGGTTCGCTCAATGCGCGGCTGGAGCCACTATGTCAATCCTGCTTTTTGCAATCGTCCCAGATGCAACCCAGGTGCGCCATCCCGCAATAATGAATGTTTTGGGAGCAATAGGGGCGCTCTTTTTGTTGGCTACGGCCTTCCAGTGGTTCCGATTCATGTGGACGCCTGGAGGCTGGATTTGCCCTCGCTGTCGAGAACCTTTCTTTCATTCGACATTCGTGCGAAACCCGTTCGGCCGTCGCTGTCGTCATTGCAACCTTCGGAGACTTACAAGCTCCGAGATCGCTCAGGGGCTCCACCGCTGAACCGCTGCCTGGAAGGCTCGTTATCGGCAACTTCATGCCGTTGAGAACACCCTGATTTCCTCTCAGGATGATCTTGTATTTACTGAAACGGACGTTTCAGAGCTGACAGCGTTCGCATTGGTGGCTCGTCCTTAGCTAAAACGGTCGTTTCAGAGAGTACAAGTGCAACCCCCTGGACAGCAATGTTGGGTTTCGACATAAAAGAAGTTATGGGTGGTATTTTCCCACCGCGCCCTGAAATCGACGTTTAGAGGCCGAAACGGGCCGCAGGATCTATCTGCGGATCAGCCGGGCGTAACGGGCCAGCTTCTCCACATCGACCTCACCTCCTCTGCCGACACAGTAAACCCTGACTCCAAGGCCTTCTGGAGCAGCGCTACCTGTCCGGCAACCCTGCCGCTCAGATAGGCGGCGGAGCGCATTGGCCTGAGAACGACCACCTGGGGTGGTGGTGTCTATTTCAAACCCGCCAAGCTGTCGAAAGGCTTCGATGAACCGCTCGTCTTCCACGAACTGTCCGTTAACAATGACAGCCACACTTTTCTCCAAATTCTAGGTCCCTGCACGGAACGCAGCGAAAGCCTTCAGCTCGCTTTTGCTCAGAAGGTCAACCTCGCGGCGACCTGAACCTGACGAGGAGCACTAGCCGAAGTGATAACACCGTATAGCGTATTACCGACCGTGCTGCCCGGTCCGTTGAATTGTGGGTGATTCAAGACGTTGAATCCTTCCAGGCGCATGTTCAGATTCGTCTCGCCTAGCACTCGGATGGGAAAATTGCGTTGCAGACTCAGGTTCAACTGATTCTGATTTGGTGCTCGAAGAATATTCCGCCCCGCGTTGCCAAAGGTATAGGAGGGTGTATTCACATAGCAGGCCGTGTTGAACCACTGCTGTCTCGTGCCGGCACCGCTCAGGTTTCCATTGCAGACCTGCGTTGGCCGCGTTAGTGTACCAGCGTTGGCCGCATCAAAGCTCAAGCTTGGCGTAAACGGCAGACCCGTCTGGAACTGGTACACCGGAGAAATCGCCCAATCGCCCAGAATTGCGCCTGCAAGTTTCTGGTTCGGGAGAAGTGTCCGGCCGGAAGGCACCTGTATTATTCCGGTGAGCACATAGCGAAACCGCACGTCATTATCCGAAGAGGCGTAGTTCGCTGCACGATTGTAGTTGTCCTGCAGAGTGTCACCCGCTCCGCATGTGTCGCAGAGGTCAAGCGCCGGATTCTGGAGGTCGAACGCGTGTCCATAGGTAAGCGCGTTCAGAAATGACAGGCCCGCGTTGAAGCGCTTTTCTACCTTTGCTGAAACGCCCTCATACTGGCTTGAGTTCCAATTGCCCACCGTTTTAACCGGCGCAATGGTGAATGCCGCGAGAGGCCGGCGCGAGTTCACAGGCGTGGAATTCAGCACCCTGGGTTGATTGCCTTGACCTACGCCGAGCAGTTGAGAACCGTGATTTCCCACGTAGTTCACCTCCGCCAGCACCTGCCAGGGCAGCTGTTTCTGTACGCTCAAGCTCCACTGCTGCACATAGGAGGTCTGGAAGTGCTCGGCCCAACTGACGAGGGCAGCGGTCGCGGTCGGCACCAGGGTAAAGCTTGACGCCGGAATAGGCGTAGGCCGTGCGATTGAAGCATTTGGGGAAAGAATAAAGCCGCTTGCTGGATTGAGCTGGTCGCTCGAGATGGTCGACGATCCATACCCGAAGAACGGAGGATTACTGGTGAGCCGGTTGGTCACGCCCGTTCCCTCGTCCTGTGCGTAGAAGATCCCATAGGACGATCGGATCGTCAGGTCCTTTACATACGGCACTCGGTATGCAAAACCCAGCCGCGGCGCGATGTTGTTTGTGTCGGTGTAGATGAGGCTTCGAGGTCTGGCCGGGTTGCCGGAAAAGATTAACTGACCATACAGCGGTCCGGGATCGAGTACGAGGTTCGCCATCTTATTTTGTGTCTCGATAAATGGCGGTGTTAGTTCGTAGCGCACACCGTAGTTCAGGGTCAACGCGCTGGTCAGTTGCCATTGGTCTGCCGCGTAAAAGCCATAAGCTAAACCGCGCTCCTCATTGTCAGCCGCCGTACCCGTAGTCAATGAGTTGGCGTCTCCCAGTAGCAGATCGGCGATCGCGCTTCCACTCGCACCACGAGCCCTCGGGTTCTGCGTAAAGACGCCGGTAAACCCAAAACCGGAGCGGCCGTTTAATGTGGCAAACGTGCGGGGCCGTATCCAAAGGATGTCAGTGCCGAACTTCAACTGGTGCCTGCCGCGAGACCAGGAGAAATTGTCCGCGAAGTCGAATACGCCGGAGGTCTTGTTCAGAGGGCTGTTGCCGCAGCAGGGTGCCTGCCCACCCAGACCCGCGATGCTGGATACGTTGAAGGACGGTGTTCCCGTGGTGACGCGGGGGTCGAGCGAACCTGGAATGACTTCGTCGCGCGGTTGTGTACCGCCCGAAGCGATCCCTACAGTCGTCCAGGAGAAGCGAAACTCATTCACGGTGGAGCTCGTCACAATGCGCGTGTAGCCCAATCCCAGACCTTTAGAAGCTGTCGTTACGACACCCGGATTTGCTGCAGGTGCCGGTAGCGCAGACTCATTCGCTGTAGAACTGGTCGTCTGTGCATAGCGCACGAAGGTCGAATCTTTCTGAGAGATCTGGACATCTCCACGCACGATACCGTTCTTGCTGTCGTTGCGCTCGGGCGAGTTGCGCTTGAAGACGTTGACTCCAAGCGAAGGCGTATTGGGTAACGGATACAGCTGTGCCAAAGCCAGACCGATCGCGTTCAGTTTCGGCGTTGGGATGACATTTCCTGCAAACTGAGTGCGGGTTGCCGTCGTTCCAGTACCCGCCGTGGTTGACGGATCGTAGATAGGAACAACGACGCCGGATGCGTTGGTTGTGCGAGAAAAGTCGCCCATGCGTTCGAGTGCGGTCGGGACTAGCGCCGTAGCAGGGGTTTCGGCGCGCTGATGAACGCCATCATAGGCCAGGAAAAACCACGCCTTCTCCCGCTTTACAGGTCCGCCGAGCGATCCACCGTACTGGTTTCGTACCAGAAGCGGCTTGGTCGAGGCGAAGTAGTTCTGTGCATCGAGACGGCTGTTTCGCAAAAAATCGTAGGCTGAGCCATGCAGCTTGTTGGTTCCGCTTTTTGTGACGACGTTCACCACACCGCCGGCTGCGGCGCCGTACTCGGCGGAGAAGTTGCTGGTTTGCACCGTGAACTCTCGAATCGAATCGAGCGGCGGCCGGACCATGTCGCGTGCCAGGTTGTCGAGTCCGCGAAGATAGTTCACATTTCTCGAACCGTCCAGCAAGAACGCGTTCTGCAGTCCGGTATTCCCGTAGGCGGAAAATGAGTTGTCACGCCCGGACGATGTTGGAATCACCCCGGGAATGTAGTTCGCCGCGGTCAGATAGTTCCGTCCGTTGAGAGGAATGTCGGTCAATGCCTTGCTGCTGATGACCTGCGCGATCGTTTCCGACTTGTCCTCAATCAGGGGTGCGTCTCCAGAAACTGTCACGGTGTCGCTCGACTCGCCGAGAGTTAATGCGATGTCGAGCGACACGATATTGCCGACCGACACCGTTACGCCGTTCCGGTCAATGGTCTTGAACCCCGGCGTGGCCACGTGCGTGTTATATCTGCCCGGCTGCAGCAGTGGCACCTCAGCAATGCCGCGATCGTTGGACTTTAGGACGCGAACCGTAGCTCCTGTATCGGTCCCGGTGATCGTTACGTCGGCACCCTTCAGGACAGCGCCGGATGGGTCCGTAATCGTGATGCTCAACTCGCCTGTTGCTGTCTGTCCAACCCCTCGGGGGGGCAGTAAAAAGGCGGGTAGCAGGACGAGGAATACAAATCGAATAGAAACTGCAGAAATGCTCTTTTTCATGGGATGCTACGGCTTCGCGCCGCCTCCGTATCTTTATGCACGTCTTCATGGGCTGCGTGGAAACCTGCAGCGGCCTGCTGCGCTTGTTCTTCGGAAATCGAATTCAGCTCGCTGCCCGGCTCTCCGGCTTGTCAAGGCTCAGGGGATCGCCCAGTTCGTGCTGCATCTGCTTCAGGCGTCTGATGAGATCGGACTTCACCTGAGCGTAGGCGGGATCGTCAACGAGGTCATGCATTTCCCATGGGTCCTTCTCCAGATCGAAGACCTGGAAGCGCCGGATCTTGGGATAGAACATTAGCTTGTGGTCCCGGGTGCGGATAGAACGCTGCAATCCGCTCAGCCAGCCGAACATCGCGTCGTAGATCGGCTCCGGCCGCTCAGTTTTGAGCATCGGCGCAAGTGAAGGAAACTCCACGTGCGAGGGAACCGGGACACCGGCCAGCTCGCAGGTCGTCGCATACATCGAGTGCTGGTAGACCATCTCGTCAACTCGGCTGCCTGGCCGAACTCCGGGACCGGACAAAATCAGCGGCATGCGCATGGAGCACTCATACTGATTCTGCTTGCCCATCAAGCCGTGCTCGCCCACCGCCAGCCCATGGTCGGCCGTCAGGATCACATAGGTGTTATTTGCCTTGCCAGAGGCCTCAAGCGCGGCAAGAATACGCCCGATCTGCGCATCCATGTGCGAAATGATCGCGTAGTACTCGCGCCGGTGCACTTGAACGTCGTATTTGGTGCGCGGAAAAGGCGCCAGCAGTTCATCCCGTGTCTTGTACTCCCCTTGATCGAAAGGGTGCTGGGGCAGGTAATTTGGTGGAATGGCGATCTTCTCCGCCGGGTAGCGATCGATGTACTCCTGAGGCGCTTGGCGGGGATCGTGCGGCGCGTTAAAGGCCACGTACATGAAAAACGGCGATTCCCGACCGGCCACAGCCTGGGTGAGGTGGCGAATCGCGGCATCCGCGTACAGTTCGCTCGAGTGCTGGATTGTGTCGTCCTTGTGATTGAGCCAAATGCCCTTGTGGAGCCAATGCCCCTCAAGGGATCTATCCGTCGGGCTCCAGGTGTTTCCCGGCGCTGGCCGGTTGTACTCCTGCGGAGTCGAGAGGAGAAACCCGGGGGCGACCGGGCCCATCTCGGAAAAGGAACGCTGCAGCGTGACCGCGTCCAGGTGCCACTTGCCGGTGATAAACGTGTCGTATCCTGCTTCCCGGAGGGTCTGTCCCCAGGCCGGCTTCGTACTTGCCGTGTTAGCCGCGTCGAAGCGGTTTGCGTGAAACGTCGTCAAACCGGTGTTCAACATTGTCCGGCTTGCCACGCAGATTGCGCCGGTCCACGAGCCCTGGTGGAAGCAATGGGTGAAGTGACAACCTGAGCGCACCAGACGATCAACGTTCGGCGTGGATACCTCGGGGTTGTTGACTGAGCCGATGGTGCGGTACATCAAATCGTCGGCGATCAGAAAGAGGAAGTTCGGCCGGGCAGGGGCCGCCCCCAGCGCCAAGGATGGTCTCGCTTGGGTTGCGGCAAGAGCTGCGGACGAAAGACTCAAAAACCTACGTCGGTTCACACGGTCTCCCTGGTCGCAAGAATTGGTACAGGTCGCTTCCCTCGGAGAGCGCCGCTCTCTGCACCCGTCTGAACTCGTCAGCACAGCCGGCGAGGATGGGTCATTCCTGCAAGCATGTGAAATCTAGAAGCGTGCGGCGCGGATGTCACGGGAAACGGGGTGCGACACGGTGATAACACCGTGTCGCATCCCAAATTCACAGGAGTCTTTCCTGCCTTTTGCGACTTGAGATGGCGGGTGCTCCCGGAATCGCCCAAGCCGGGTTCATGTATGATTTGTGGATTCCGGCACGCTGCGGGTGACAAAATAGAGCAATATGGGCGAAAGGAGCACGCTGGATCACCGCGTAGAGATTGGAGCTGCTCTCTGCAGGCAAGAGGTCGACCGTATCCTCGCCGGCGAGACCTTCGGCAAATCTCCCCGTCTGTGTTCTCTGCTCAGCTATATCTGCGAGAATTCATTTCTGGGCCGTGTCGACGAGTTGACCGAGCAGCAGATAGGCATTCACGTCTTCCAACGCTCGCCTGGGTTCAACTCCGGCGAAGATACGATCGTTCGTGGAACGGCCCGGCACCTGCGTACAAGGTTAGACGCCTACTACCTGGCTGAGGGGAAGTACGATCCGGTGCGCATCAGCATACCCAAGGGTGGGTATGTCGCGACCTTCTCTCCTTGTCATGAACCCGGAAGCACCAGCTCAGACATTCCCGCTGAGGCGGTTGTCTTTGGTTCGCCTGACACTCTCCATCCTCTAAGCGTTCCATCTCCAGCCCGTGATCTGAAGGGCCGCTGGCCTTTAGCGGCTAAAGTGTCGCTGGCGTTTGTCTCGCTGATAGCGATTATTCTGGGCGTAATAGCCGCGTACCCTGCGCATCCAGGCGCTCCCGACAAAACGCCCTCAGGACCCATGCCGCTGTGGCGTGCGCTCTTTACGGAAGGGCGGCGGACCCTGATTGTGCCGGGGGACGCAAGCCTGGACGCCTACATCGCGTGGGAGCAGCGACCTGTTCCGCTGGACCAGTATGCCAACCAGACCTACCAGCGTGAGGTAACGGTTAGCCAACCACCATCAGCAACGGACGTTCCCCTCAGCGTTCGGTCCGTTACGCCCATGGCAGACCTGCGTCTGGTCGCCCAACTTGTGCAAGTGTCTGAGCGGCTGGGGATCACGCAGGCCCCGAAGTGGATCGAGATACGGTACGCCCGCGATCTCGCGATCGCTGACACGCATGAGAACAATCTCATCCTGATCGGGGCCGAGAGCTTCAATCCCTGGGCGGTCCTTTACCAGCCGCAAATGGACTTTAAAGTGGGCTGGGACTTTCATTCCGACGTTTACAGTGTGACCAATCGTGCTCCGAAACAGGGCGAGCCCACAAGGTACGTGTACCGAAGAAACGCTCCTGGCAGCAAAGCCCTGACGCTAGTTGCTTTTCTCGACAATTCACAAGGTCATGGCCACGTTCTTCTGGTTCAGGGAACCTCCATGGGCACCACCTACGCGGCTCTGAACTTCCTCACTAACGAACACCTCTGGAAGCCGGTGATCGATGCCGCAAGCGCTCAGGATGGATCGCTGCGCAACTTTGAGGCCCTGCTCAGCAGCGATTTCGTCCACGGAGGGGTCAGCAATACACAGCTTCTGGCTATCCATATCCATTAAATGTGCAGACAGCCTGCTGTAATTCAAGTGCGTCTCTCCTCGGTACCGGCCCAGGAAGGCCGTTGGCTGACAGCTCAAAACTTGGTCGCCAGTAGCGGGCTGGCTCGAGCGTTGATTTCAGGACGGCTTCTGAAACAGATTATGAGGCGAATCGGGACTGTTGCAGGCACTTCGCCTATCGTCGCAGAAACGGTCGTTTTCGCAACAAAAGCCGTTCGCAGGGTGCAAGTTCAGTGTCTTCAACGCGCTTTCGTCCTTAGCATTCATCTTAAAAGTCAAGCCTGAAGCGAGATAGCCGGGAGCGGATTCGAAGACAGACTTGGGGAAGATAGGTGTGCGTTCCAGGTCTGAGCAGACTTGACCATGGCGTTGAGTTGGACGAGGAGCTTTCGCCAGAGCTGGCATCATCTGAGGCAGATAGGATTTAGAGGCCGAGTCCCAATCCGTAGCTGTGGTCCTGCTTCGGCGCGATCTCCTGCTGCGGCGGCTGAATGGTCTGCTCTTGGTTATGCCGCGGCGTGTGGGCGCTCTCGCGGGAGACCTCATGGCCCAGCGCGGCGGGCAGCTTCTCGCGGTCATTGGTAAAGAGCTGCGCATCGTGCGCCCCGCGCGAGACGGCGACATACGCCATGCGGTTATTGAGCAGGTCTTTCGCGCCTAGCTCCGTATCCACATGCACAAGCACCCGCTCGGCGGTCTGCCCCTGGCTGGAATGGCTGGTTACGGCATAGCCATGATCGAGATGCGGATGCCGGGCTGGATCGAACTGGACAACACGTCCTCCTGGGCGGCCATCGTCCATGCGCAGCGACATGCGGCCTTCGGTGATGCTCTCGACAGTCCCCAGCTCGCGGTTTGCAACCTTGAGGTCGTTCGCGGGCGCGGTGAACTGGATGCGGTCGCCCGTGGAAAAGCTGCGCGGCTCCTCGCGGTAGACCGAGACTCCCTGCTGGCGGTGCGGATCGTACGTCCGCTCGGTGCCGTCCTTCAGCGCCACCGTGATCCGGTTGTGGGGAGCGTCGATGCCCACCACGCGGGCGTATTCGCCTTTGCCGATGCCGGTCTCCTTCGACGCCCGGCTGTAGCGCAGCACGTTGCCCACCACATATCGCTCGGCCCAGGTGCGGGCCGCTCCGGTGAGGTCCTGGCGGGGCACCAGCGTTTCGACCCGATGCTCTTCCCTGCCCACAACGCCAATGCCCTTGCAACTCGGCATGGATGCGCTGATTGATCTCCGCGCGGGAGCGGTTGTCGGGCGAGACAACCAGCGTGTTCTCCGGGGATTTCGCGTATTCCTTCGCGATGGCGTCCATCCGCTTCTCGCGGCCTCGGAACTCATGCACCCGGCCCTGGCTGTCCAGGTTCTTCACCGCAGCTTCCACCTCGCCGCGCGCGAGCTGCTCGACCACCTGCCGCAACTCCGGCTCTTTCTGGCGCACGATCTGATCGAGCGAGATGGTCTTCATCCCGGCTTCCTGCAACTGGGCGAAGGGCTTTCCGGCCTCTACCGCCTCATGCTGCCGCCGGTCGCCTACCAGCAACACGCGGTCGTTCGGGTGCAGGCGCGTCACAAACTCATGCGTACAGCTCATGCGACTGTACCGAGCGGGTCTGGCCGCTCTCGCGCTCGGTCACGTTGAAGATCACGGCATGGGTGTGGAGCTGCGGCGCGGCGTAGCCATCGACGGGCCGCGCCGTGTCGTGCTCGAAGGTCGCGGCGGCGAACTTTCCCGTCGTCTCCGGGGCATGGACGTTGCCGATCCGCGCCTGGGTATAGTGCTCAATCTCGCGCAGGGCTACGCGAACGCTCTCCCGGTGCGCCTCCCGCACCCGCTCATCGCCTCCCACAAGCGCGGTCAGCGAAACCGACTTCGGCGCGGAGAACGTCGCATCCCATCCGGCGCGGTGCTCCACGCTGGTCACTTCCTTGCCGCTCTTGCCCTCGTAGGTCCGGGAAACCTGATGCCGCACCAGCTGCTCTTCGGTGAACGGGTGCTGGCCTTCGCTCAGCCGTGCGAACTGGTCATTGCCGACGGACCCGGAAAGGTCCCACCGCTCGGCAAGTTTGCCCTGCCACTCGCTGAAACCCTGCTGGTCCCGGCTCCAGTAATTCTGCCGCTCCGACGCGAACTCTCGCGCGTGGTACGTCCGCGCTTGGCCTGCCGAAAGCGGTTTGGAGAGCGTCAGCATAGAGATCCTAGACCCGCAACGTTCCCTCGATGACCCGAACTCCGCGGCCAGCGAGCCGCACAACATTACCATGGACCTCGACCGTCAAAATGCTCGGACGCTTCATCTCGTACCCTTGCTCGATCCTCATGGTCGAACCATCTTTGGCAATGCCATGCTTGACCAGCTGGCAAGCAAGTGGTCCGGCGGCTGTACCTGTCGCTGAATCTTCCACGATCCCCATCGTCGGGTTGAAAAACCTTGCATGAGCAACCGACGACATTGACACCGGTTCGAGGCAATAGATATAGCAGCCCTCTCCACCGACCGCCTTCAGCACTTTTGCAAGCCGTTGCGAATCGGGGTGAGCACGCTCGATGGCGGACCGGGTATGAACAGGAACGAGAAGGTGCCCGGCACCTGTAGATACAACCTGTGCAGGTAAAGAGCGAGAGATATCGGCCTCGCGTAGCCCGAGTGCTTCAGCCAGGCCGAAAAAGTCTTCGCACACCCTGGCGAACTCAGGAGGTGATTGCGTGAGGACTACGGAGACAACCTGTCCATCCTTGTAGCGAACATCCACAGGAAGAAGGTCGTGTCCGATCTCTTGCGTGAAATGGTTGCTGCCGTCACTAAGCTTCAAACGGCCTGACTCTGCCAGCCACCACCATGCGCCCAGTGAGTTGTGACCGGCCCCAAAGATTTCGTGTCCGGGAGCGGTAAGAGAGCGAAGACGCCAGTCCGCAGACTTGGATCTCGGAGGGAAAATAAACGTCGTCTCCGCTTGATTCAGTTCTGCCGCGATCTGCTGCATTGTGGCATCGTCCAGGCTCTGAGCGTCAGGAACCACAGCGAGAGGGTTGCCGCTCAACGGCCGCTCCGCAAAAACATCAACGAAGTAAAATGGAATATGCATTATGCCCTCATATTTATTGGATCCAGTGATACCGGAAGCACGATTTAGTTCGCTGGCATGAACGACGTCCGGCAGCATTCTCAATGCGCCTGAGGTCACCAGCACCGTTCCGGAACTCAGAAGAAATGCGCGCCGATTCATGCTTTGTTCTCTGCTTCCATAAGAAGAATCACTCTCTGTACCCAGAGATGTATCTTTACGTAAAGATACATCTCTGCAAGGACTGCGGCAAGGCTTATAGAGCTTAATTCGGATAGTAGGCTGGTGTACGGTGACAAAGCGCTCTAAAACAGATCCGGTGGATGAGATCCTCAAACAATGGGGACGCGAGCGTCCAGATCTCGATGTCACCCCGATGGGTATCATCGGCCGCATCTCACGGGCCGAAAGACTGATCGATGAGCAGATGAAAGCCGGGTGCTCCAGGTTCAATCTGGAGCGCTGGGGATTTGATGTTCTGGCTTCCCTACGGAGGGCCGGTGAACCGTATCAGTTGACTCCAACACAGCTCTACAGCTCTTTAATGCTCACCTCCGGCGCGATGACCAATCGCATTGATCGCCTACAGGAAGCGGGTTTGATCAAGCGGCTGGAGAATCCCGGTGATCGTCGGGGAGTCTTTGTTTCGCTAACAAGAGAAGGTCTTAGAACAATAGACCTGGCCGTTACCGACCATATGGTCGTCGAAGAGGAGATGTTGGCTTCGCTCTCTGTGGTGGAACGTGAGCGTCTTGCCAATCTTCTGCGTGTGCTTTTGGACAATCTTGAGAAGGCTAGTCACTCTTGATCCTTTGCGATTCCTCAAAGGCTTCTCGTCACTCAATCTCCTTACTGGCATCCCAAACAAATCCTTCCCGCCTCACAGTGGGTGCTTCGTCCAGCGGGAGCACGACCTGAATCGGCTTCTGCGGCGGAGCCTGTACCGGCATTGGGTTGACCGTCGCGACCGGCTTCCTCGGTACAGGCGCTTCCATCGTCCGTTCGATGAACTCGAGCTGTTTCTTCCGCTTCTTCGCCAGCCGAAAGCGAACCGGCACAACCCGGTTCTCCTGCTTGATGTAGGCGCGGTGGCTGTCGAGGCCGGCGATCTCGGAGGCCATGATGAGCGGCTTGCTGGCGATCTCCATCGCGTAGGACTTCTTCGCCCGCAACAGTCCCATGCTGCGCGACTCCTTCAGCCGCTCGACCTCGATCTCGCCGATAGCCTCCGAGATCCATTTCGCCGCGCGCGGCTCGGAGGTCCTGAAGAATACCTTGGTCGCGGGTTGCGAGAGCATGGCCTCGGCGTCCTGGCCGTAGCGCTTTTCCATCTGGCTGCGGCCCTGAAATCCAAGCACCACCGGGTTTCCATACTTGCGGTTTTCGGTGACGGCAGTATGGAGCTGCGGGAGCTTGTTGAGACTCGCCAGCTCGTCCAGAACGAACCAGACCGGCTGCGCGTCCGGGCAGTGGCCCATCATGCGCAGGATAAACAGGTCCAGCCACACGGAATGAAGGGGCAAGAGCTTCTCCCGGTAGCCGGAGCTGGAGGTCAGGAACACCCATCGCTTCCGGTTCGATATCCACGACGATGTAGCGAAGCGCGGGGCGTTGGGTTCGGCATACTGGGGCAGCAGCTCCAGGCTGTCGGCCACCATGTTCATGCTCGAAACAATCCCCGCCCGCTGCGCCGGAGCGCCGGGATCGAGGTAGGCGGCCAGCGGCGTTCCCTTCACGATCGCGGCGATCTCCTCGGGGTCGCTCATCCACCGCAACAGGTCCCTAACCTGCGGTTTGCGGCGCAGCAGATGGGCCAGAACCCGGCGCGGCGCGTCGGTGAAGAATGCCTTCTCGTATTCTTTTTCCGGCAAGAGCGCGGCAGCGATGGAGGTAGCGATCTCGTCGTTGAATATCTCATCCGGCAAGGACCAATAAGGAAAGCGGGCGTCCAGCGGATTGAGGATTAGGTCGCCGCGCTCGGGCGAATAGAACTCGCCCACGAAATCCATCGCCGGGTCGTAGACGATGGCAGTGTCGCCCCGCTGCTTTACCTGCCGGAGAATCTGCCGGATGGCGGACGACTTCCCTGCCCCGGTGTCGCCCATGAGCATGATGTGACTCGACTCCAGACGCTTCGGAATCGCATAGCTCCGGCCCCACGGAACGAGCTTCGACCCTATGCTCTCGTCCTGCAATCGGAGCCGGATGCCGGCGTTCCCCCGCCATCTCAGCCATGCCGGGCGGCTCAGCTCCGGCCCTTTGGTCCTCCGTCCGTGGCGTTTTTCATGCCGCCGATTCATCCGGGAACTCAGTCCATCGCCCCATGCATCCTTCGCCTTTTGGAGGGCGAGACACACGAAGATCAGCCCCACCAATCCATAGAGCAAGGGAATGCCAAGGATGCGCGGGAAACTCTCGCCGTCGTACATCAGATCCCGGAGCAGCGGGGCCAGCTCAGACGACGGAACCCTCTCCGGGGAACCCAACACCACTCCCCGCCAGCCCTCCGCGACCGCCTGAGCCGAGAGGCTGACGGGCAGCTTTCGGTTCGGTCCGGCGACCGCATCCTCGGGAAGCATGGGGACGGATTTGCGTCCGGGAGCGGTCTTCAGCACCCATCGAATGCTCGTCACATGGCGCGGCTGAGTAGCCCCGATAGAGCTTGCTGTGTAGCTGCCGAGATAGAACTTTTCGAGCGGCGTGAGCGTCCACGCCAGCCAAATGGAGGCGGGGAGAACGAGCAGAAATGGCCCCAGGGTGATCCCCAACAGGAGCAGCAACACCCTCCCGCCGTGACTCGGAAACCGCATCGGGCGGCTCACGACTGACCCCCGTCTTGCCCCTCCTGGTATGAAAACTTTCGATCATCCTGCGGGCGTCGGCCAGCTTCCGGGCGTCCGCCTGGTCGCGGATTTTGCGCACGGATTTGGCCAGCAAATGCTTCCCTTCCGCGTTCGCCTGGGCGGTCGCATGGAAGAGATTGAGGAGCATGTACCGGGTCGCCGACTGCTCACTCAGGAGCAGCTCCATCGGGTCCGCCGGACGCTGCCGCGCCGCCTTCAACGCCAGATCGCGCAGCCACTCGGCCAGGGTTTTGCCATCCCGTTCGGCGGCGATCTCGACCTCCCGCAGCTCCTCGGGCGTGATCCGCGTGGCGACGGTTTTGGTGCGAAAGCCGGGCTTCTCCTCCACGCCTGCGGAGGCGTTTCGGGTCGTCGGAGCGGTCGTGCCGGGAGTGCTCAAGTGGTAATTGTCCTGCTGGAAACCTAGACCGCACCGTCAAAGCCCGTCAAGTCGGCTGGAACGCCATTTCGAGCTAAGTAGCTGCACATCAATGCGTTTACGCCAGAGTAGCGAAATCGGTTCCATCGGGAACCGCGCGTAAACAGATGTAAACGTGATTTATATAAGTTGCTCATTACAAGCACGTTTACTTTTGTAAACGCGGAGCGCCTTCGCGTTTACCTACAGTTCCCATTTGGGGATAATGTGTCAGACCTTCTTCCGCTGCGAAGCAGCGCGTCTTTGGACTTCGCCGGTACCCGCGAGCGATGCGTCGGCGCTCCCGTGCGCCGCAAACTACTACACTGGCGATGAGGCCCGTCACGCATGTCCTTGAACGCCGAACCATCGCTGAGCTGCCCTAAATGCGGCGCTTCCATTGCACTCACCGAGTCCCTCGCCGCACCGCTGGTCGCCGCTACACGAACTCAGTATGAGCAGCGGCTCAGTGCCCAAGCTAATGCCTTTGCCGCCGAGAAGCAGGCGGTCAGTGCCCAGCAGGAAGCGAACGAACGGAAGGCCGCAGAGCTTGAAGCCACTGCCCGGAAGCAGCAACAGGAGATGGCCAGAGCCGTACAGGATGGCGTGCAGAAGCAGCTCGTCACCGAGCGCAAGGCGATCACTGAACAGGAGTCCGTCCGTGCGCAGCAACGGGTGGAGGACGAGCTTAGGACTCAACGAGAGGCAGCGAAGTCCCAAAGCGAACGCCTCCAGGCACTGACGCAAAAGTTGACGGCAGCTCAGGCATCGCAAGCCGATCTGCTGAAGAAGGAACAGTTGCTCGAAGATAAGGAACGAGAGCTCACGCTCGACGTCCAAAAAGGCATCACAGCCGGACTGGCTGAAGCTCGTGCCAAGGCTCTTGCCGAAGCACAGGCCGGACTCGACCTCAAGGTGCAGGATCGCGACAACACGATCACCCAGCTGCGCGACCAGATCACCAGCTTGCAGCGAAAGGCAGAGCAGAGCTCCCAGCAGGCTCAGGGCGAGTCGCTCGAGATAGCGCTCGAACACCAACTGCGTTCCCAGTTCCCTTTCGATGTCATCGAGCCGGTCGCCAAAGGGGAGTCCGGCGGAGACGTTCTACAGCACGTCCGGGATCACACCGGTCAGATCTGCGGCAAGATTCTTTGGGAGTCGAAACGCACCAAGGCCTGGTCGGATAGTTGGCTCACAAAACTGAAGGGCGACCAGCGGGCCGCTCACGCTGAACTGGCTATCATCGTGTCACAGATCATGCCAAAGGATGTCACGCACTTCGAGCAGATGGATGGCATTTGGGTGTCAAGTCTGAGCTGCATCCTGCCGGTCGCCAGTGCTCTGCGTGTGAGCCTCATCGAGCTCGCCGGCGTGCGACGGTCAAGCGAGGGCCAGGAGACCAAGGCACAGCAGATCTATGCGTACCTGACCGGACCTCGGTTCAAACACCGCGTCGAGTGCATCGCTGATAAGTTCACCGAGTTGAGCAAGGACCTGGACAACGAGCGCAAGTGGATGACCAAGCAATGGGCCAAGCGCGACCGCGACCTCCTCATTGTTCTGGAAGCCACCTCCGGCATGTACGGCGACCTCCAGGGCATCGCCGGACGGAGCCTGCAGGAGATTGATGCGCTGCAAGGGCCGCTGCAACTGGAGCTCAGTACCTAACGCGGATCGCTCTCCGTGACGGGAGAACCAGCGGAGTAAAACCCGCTTCATGCGCCGGTTGGGCTGTTCCATCAACAGACTGGTAATGGAACCTTGGTCAGCCGTCTATCGCAGGGAGAGAGTGTCTCGGACTCTGCCTGAAAGATCTGAATGCTCCTCCGACCATAGGCGCGCCTAGCCTAGCGCAGCGACACAGCTAGTTCAGCGCGAGTTAGTGCACTAGGGTGTTGAACTCCGCTGCGGTTCCCTGCTCTAGTAGCAAGGCGATCCTTCCGCAGTAGCTCCTGCCCAGCGCCGGTGCGACCGACTCCTTGAACTCGACCTCCACACCCAGCGCGATCGTGAAGTCGAGCGAGTTGCGTCCGGCTTCTGCCGCGCGATGTTGCCGAAGGAGCTTGTAGTTGTGGAGCTTTCAACTACGCTTTGGTCAGCTCCGAGGCGAACCAATCCATCACCTTCAGAAACTGGTCCGTACCCTCTTGGGTAAGGTTTGTAAGGGGAATCGATGGGAACCTGACAATGCTGTCACTCGGTAAATCGACCCCTGGTACTCCATTCAATTGATTCAACCATTCCCCTCTCTCTTCATCTTTTTCAAAAGGGGGCTTCATGCAATTCCCGAAGTTGATGAAGAGCTTGGCTCGGGTGGTCAGCGTTAGTGGATAAAGTTTGACTCCGCCGACGAGAAAGTAGGAGGTGATGGAGCCCTCTACCTTGCCGTGTCCGTAGACCACCCTGGATGCATGTCCATGCATCCAGGCCAACAGCCGCCTAGCCGTCTCGACGACTGCTGGCGAAGATTTAGACATAAGCTCCTCAATGAAGCTCACTTCATCCCAATTCCGGCTCACTTGCGTCGACTTGATGCCCCTCGCTTCTTCAGTCTGGCCGAACAGAGTAGGAGCGAGGGTACGGAGCCCGTTGTCCCCGGAGTATTGCCGGAGCTCGAGGGCGAGCACCTCGACCGGGTTCATCTGCCGGTTTAGGAATTCGACCATTCTCCTGAGTTCGCGGGGAATGACATCCGCGACGAAGAGCAGTCGCATCTTCTGCGCCTCGAGATTGGTCTTCACCTGTGCCCAGAACTTCGCGGGATCGACCTCCGGGCCGAGTTTTGCAAGCAGCTCTTGTTCGGGATCTTTCCCCTTTTTCGCGCACGTCGCTTCAAAGCTCGACCGGATGGAATCTGCTGTCCAATAGGCGACTCCATTGGCCGCATAATCTAGCATTTGGGCGACGACCTCGCGACGTAGCCGCGTGTCGGTCTGTCGCTTCACCTCGACGATGGTGGGAATTCCATCCTGATCGAGAAAGAGATGATCCGCGGACCACCAATTTGAGCCATTTTCTTCACTGGGGACGCCAATCTCCCGGGCTACCAGAAGCCATTTACGTGGCTCCTCCGGATCGATCAGCTCCCCGGCGAGCAGCTCGGGATATTCCTCAAGCAATCTCTGAAAATCATCCTCAACCACAAACTGCGCTGGTTTTAGCGGAACCAAGCTTCCGTCTTCCTTCAGAACGAACATGAATGAACTCCCGGCGAGCAGAATACAGGTGCTGGACTCCTGTTGCCGCGCGGCTGTGGCTTTGTGGGATGCTCTAATGCTTGAGGGCAGCTTTGAGTATCAGACGGACCGGGAATCGCTGCTGAGCTACTTGCAGTGATATGTGCTCGATACCTTTGTCGGCGCAAGGCCGGCTGCAGGCGGTGAAGGTCGGGGACGAGGTCCTCAAGCAGATCGGCTACTTCATCGATTGAACCGGTTCGCTTCAGGGGCGGCTTCAGGCGTGTTTGGAGGATGTCTTCCCTGCCCCGATCGCTTGTGGGGCCGCCACGGTCCAGTCTGCAGCGCTAGCCTATGCCACAATGCGGCTCGAGGCCTCACCTCAGGAGCTCAACCCACCCCTACCCTCAACAGGAAGGTCTTTGCTTTTGTTGTTGTTTTTCTGAGGGGGGAGGTTTGGAGGGGCGCAGCGCCCTCCATGGGATTGTGAGCGTAAGCGAACTTGGTTGCCTCGAAGAGGCGCTCCGCTGGTTTTTCCTCTTGTGCGATGACCCAGGCTACAGGTGTCTCTTTTTATAGGGAAGTACTATAGGGACATACAGGCCATAGAATAACCGGTCTGTTATCAATAGGGTACAACCATTGCGGTCGGCGTTTATGCGTATTTCGGTCGGTCTTTATGCGTGGAAGGTCGGCGTTTATTCGTAAGAGAGCCCGTCAATAGCCACTGCATACGGTCGGCCTTTATGCGTGGAAGACTTCACCATTTCACAGGCTGTCTGAGGATTCCTCTCACGTGCGAAGGGCTGGGGTGCAACTTCAAGCCGAACTTCCCTTCCCCCACCCGCGCGCGTGGGTATTGGAGCAGCACCTTCTTTAGAGCGAACCGGAACTCCGGCTTGAAATGCTTCAGATCTGAGTAGTCCGAGCCGAACTGGGCGGCGAGTGCCTCCCACGGTATCTCTGTCTGCTTCGATAGGTAGCTCATGCGGTATGTCAGCCAAGTGTAGATATCGAGCGCCAAAGGCGACCTCCTGAGTGCCTTCAGGGCTCGTTTGTCGATCGGCACGCTGTGCGCTGTGATCTCGTCATAGAACTTACTCCCGAGGGTCACGTGGGACTGCCACAGACCAACCTGGTCGGGTTCCTGCGGCTTCCACCACATCGCATAGGAGTCCGCGATGAGGAAGTTAACGCCGGCCACTCCCCTTCCCTGCGGGTCCGCGTAATTGCACGAGATGGTGCAGGAGAAGAGCCGCTGCATTTGGCTACGCAATCTCGGGATGGTTCCCCATCGGCCACCTGTAGGTACCAGGTCCAACTCAGTCATGAAACTCGTGAGCGTGTCTCCTAGCAGCAGCGTTTTGTCTTTCTTACGGATGGCCTCGGTTGTAATCCAGGCGAGCAGGATGCGAGGCACAGAACCGTATGGCAATCCGATTGACGGATTGGACATTAGGGAAAGCTGGAAGTTGCCATTCCTGCGTACAAAGAAGTTCTCTTTGACCTGGGAGTGCGGCAAGGTGGCCTGCACCATACATCGAGCCACGAAGCCAAGAGCTCCAGCATCCTTGGCGGACTCCTCCTCTATAGAGAGAGCCTCTTGAATCAGCTTCTCAATCGCGAATGGACTGGGCTTACGTGGCATAGCGTCTTTGCGTCATGACGTCACTACGTCTTGACGTTAGTTACCTCCTGCAAGCTTAGGCAAACCCT
>JAABUV010003783.1_pt1 | contig 18842 bp, 27 predicted proteins | sample 5559971 | NCBI WGS metagenome assembly JAABUV01 (sample SAMN10711881, study PRJNA513362) | rock metagenome | isolation source: Antarctica rocks | place: Antarctica: Victoria Land, Knobhead nord | collected 2015-12-19
GCGTTCAAGCTGGAGGAGGGGCGCTTCGGGCAGCTGACGTACATGCGCCTGTACTCGGGCCGCCTGCGCAAGGGCGACACCGTCACCAACGTGTCCACCGGCAAGAAGATCAAGGCGCGCCGCGCGGGCGGCGGGCGCCCCGGCCCGCTCTGTCGGGCCGCAGGCGGGCTTGTCGGCTCGCGGCGCCGAGCTGCGGGCGAGCAGACAGAGTGCTCTGTGCTGCTTGTGCGCAGCGCAAGGCACCTGTGCGCCTGACATCCCCATGCCGGCATGCTGTGCAAACCGCGCTTTCGAGACTGTTGGCATGCAAGCCACACCGCTTCAAAGAGCCCACCGCGCGCTTCAGAGGTGGCATATCCGCATGTTGTGGGAGTGGGATGCTCGCGCGAGTGGGCGCCACCCCTCCTGCACCTTTCCTGAACAGGGCGGGCGCGGCCGCAGGTGCCGCGGCTGGTGCGCATGCACGCGAGCGACATGGAGGACATCCAGGAGGCCTCCGCGGGCGACATCGTGGCCATGTTCGGCATCGACTGCGCCACCGGCGACACCTTCACCGACGGCTCCGTGCGGTGCGCGCGCGCGCGCGCCGGCGCCAGGCCATGCCAGCACTCCAGCCGCCCGCCGAGCGCGGGCGCCGTGCACCACGGCCGCCGTGCGCCGCGGCCGCCGCTGAGCGCGGCGCCGCGGGGCAGGTACACGATGACGTCCATGAACGTGCCGGAGCCGGTGATGAGCCTGGCGATCACGCCGCGCACGCGCGAGGGCGCCTCCAACTTCTCCAAGGCGCTGTACCGCTTCACGCGCGAGGACCCCACCTTCCGGGCGCGGCCCCCGCGCGCGCCGGGGGCATGCGGCCGGCGCGCGCCGCTGCGGGCAGGCGTGCGCGCTGCCGGGTGCTGCAGCATTGTCGGCGGGCCAGGTGCCGGAGCGTGTTGTGGGCCTGTGACGAATCAGCACACCCGGCCGGTGCACGTGCACAGCAGCCAGGGGCCTGGACGTGGCTGCTCTGCCCTCTGCGCGGGCGCGGCCCTGTGTCCGCACGGCGCGTCGCTGAGGATGGCGCATGCGCAGGTGAGCACCGACGGCGACACGGGGCAGACGATCATCAGCGGCATGGGCGAGCTGCACCTGGACATCTACGTCGAGCGCATGCGCCGCGAGTACAAGGCGCGCCACGCCAACTTTGCGATGCAGCGCGCTGGCCAGGGAGGCGCGGCGCCGCGCCCACGCCTGCGACGCAGCGTGCCGTGCCTGCAGTGGTCACCCGGTGGCACTGCTCCGCCGGCCTCCGCGCGCGCTGCTTTGCTGCGCCGCGCTGATCACCGGGCGTGACCAAAGCGCTGGTCGGTGCTGTGGCGCGGTGGCGCAACAGGCGGGCGTCCCGCGTGCAGGTGGAGACGGAGGTCGGCCGCCCACGTGTCAACTACCGCGAGGCCATCACGCAGCGCGTGGAGTTTGACTACCTCCACAAGAAGCAGTCGGGTGCGCCCCCATCGCGCACCCCGCTGGTGCTTGATGCTGGCACACCGGCTGTCCTGACGCAGCCCGTACGCCTCCGCCTGTTCACGAGAGCACAGCATGACAAAGCCTGCGTTCTGGCGTGTGGACGCGCGGGACACGCTGCCGGCGCGCTCCGGCGCGTGAGGCCGCCGGCCGACCCCGGGCGCGCCCGCGCGCGGCCGGCAGGCGGGCAGGGCCAGTACGGGCGCGTGATCGGCTACATGGAGCCGCTGCCGGAGGACGCGGCGGAGAAGGTGGAGTTTGCCAAGGAGATCATCGGCAACGCCATCCCGCCCACCTTCATCCCGGCCTGCGAGAAGGGCTTCCGCGAGGCCGCCAACTCCGGCACGCTGATCGGGCACCCGGTCGAGGCGCGCGCCCGCGGCCGGCGGCGCGCCGCGCTTAAGCGGCGGCATTCCGACGGCGCCGCACACCTGTCTAGAATACACGTGTGTGCTTGATGCCTGCAAGCGTGTTGAGGACCGCTTACAATACCCAAAATTGCAGCTTGTACACGCGTCTGTCTTGCCGCACCCTTGCAACCAAGCCCACTTTGTCTGTGTATCATAGCGTGCCTGTTGCCACGCCTCCGACATCGGCGCGGTGGGTGCGTCAGGGCATCCGGATAGCGCTGACAGACGGCGCAACGCATGCAGTCGACAGTAATGAGATCGCGTTCAAGCTCGCGTGCCAGTACGCGTTCCGCGACGCCTTCACCCGCGCCGGCCCAGTCATCCTGGAGCCGATCATGGCTGTTGAGGTGCGCTCACATGGGACAATGTCTGGCTGTATGAACAGGAGCGTATCAAAGTGCAGCGCTTCATGCAGCCCCACGCACCTGTTTGGGCCAGGCAGGACCTCCTCCGTTAACAAATGCTCAGAGGGCCCATGTGACCTTGCGCACGCGGTGAGAGAACGGTGCACTGGTACTTGCATCGGCGTGCTGTCAATCACTTTGTCCTGATCCTTTAGAGGTTGGCAACGTGCAGACGTATGCAGCGTTTGGCTGGAGCGCAGGTTCGCGCGCCGGTCGAGTTCCAGGGCACCATCATCGGCGACCTGAACCGGCGCAAGGGCGTGATCCTGAACAGCGACAGCGAGGCTGACGAGGTCGTCATGCAGGCGCAGGCGCGTCCGCAGGGCCTACCCCTAAGACACTGTTTTGAGCACATGCCTGGTTGTCTGAAGCGTTTGCAGGCTCCACAATGTATATAAAACTCCCAGTTCCGCAGCTCCGCATAGATAGGGGGCACTGCCGAGAGGTGCGCCGCGGACAGCCCACATCATGCTGTCGGATGCAGCCAAAGCACAAGAGTCTTGGTTTGGAAGGCGCGGCCACACGCGCGCTGCGTGGCTGCCCACACTTGCCAGGGCTGACCGCATGCGGGGGCCCTGCAGGTGCCGCTGAGCGACATGTTCGGGTACAGCACGGCGCTGCGCAGCATGACGCAGGGCAAGGGCGAGTTCACGATGGAGTATGCGCGCCACGCGCCCGTCACCGCCGACCGCCAGGCCGAGCTGTCCGGCGAGTACCGGCGAACCAGGAGCAGCAAGGAGTGAGTGCGCTGCGGGGCAGCCTGCCGTATGCCAGCTTGTGGTCCTGGTGTTGTGCAGGGTGGTCTGCTAGGGCCTGTGTGTCTAGTCATAGCCGGGGTTGCTTCGGCGGCGTTTATTTATTTGGCCGTGTGCAGTGCGCCACGAGCTGGTCCGGTAGCCTGAAATATGAGTCTCTGCAGGACCCGCAACCACTGCCTAAGAATGAATGTATGAATGAGTTACAGCCAGGCCTAACAGCCTGGAGGCATTGGTGGAATGCATAGTGATTGAATTACAGCCGTTTATCAGCCAACTTTGGCTGTGGGCATAGCCCAACAGCAGGGCTCCGCAGTGCAGATCAGCTCAACCAAAGCTAGGCACGCAAGAATGCAGTGGGCTGTTGTGCGTGTGTCCGGGTTCTGGATAAAACCAAGCATCGTGCAGCCAAGTGCTTGAATGGTGGGGTTGCCCACATAAAAAAAAAAAAAGAGGAGCAGAAGGTTACCTCTGCATTTAAGAACCTGCGACCCTGAATCTTCTCGGAAAAGAGCTTCATACTGTGCCCCACGTTCAACTTTGACTTATATTTTTCTCTGCCTGTCGCAGCCAGCTCTCATGGGCGCAGGAATGCTACGTGCCACGCCTTGCGCTGCACTGCAAGGCCCAGGCTGTTCTCGCCAGAGCGCGGCTGTGTGGAGCGTCCAGGGGAGGGGCTTGCACCAGGCGCTTCGTAAGGCGCGCACCGACAAGCGGCGCAGCAGAGGATCAGCCCAGCGTATCCTGGCGTATAAGGATGGCGCTTCCGTGGAGACAGCTCACCAGCTGAAGGGGGAAAGCGACCAGCACGGCGCCTCTACGAGTGGCTTGGGCAAGCCGTGAGTGTCCTTCACAGCCTTTGTTACATATTCTGCATATTTTGCAATACACATAGTGGAACAGAAGCGTTCTTATGAGGGCACTGTGTGCGCTGAAGGAAATAGCACTGGACTATGGCAGCAGGCCCAATATATTGATGGTGTTTTCTGTGTGAAGTACAATGAAAAGCTGCAACGAAAAAGGATCACTTGTTGCAAGTGACCCAAGCAGTTATAAGCAACAGTGGCGCTGCAGCTGAGCTCTGACCCTCAGTTCTGCGCTCATAGGCAGCGCGCCATTGTCGTTGGTGCGGGCCCTGCTGGAGCTACAGCAGCGATCTACCTGGCGCGCCGCGGGTTCTCAGTGGACGTATTTGAGCGCCGGCCAGAGCCCAAGGGCGACCAGGCATGTTCCTATGTCCCGGTTAACCGCAAGCGCTGGTCCACTTTCCGGCAGCCAGCATATTCGAGCATAGAGAAGCCAGTGTCTATGCGGCTGTCAAGTGTAATATACGCGAGTTTAAGCACTGCTTGGTGAATTTGCTGGGGAGGGTGATATCCTGTGGCTTGTATGGAGTGTGTAGCATATGGAGCACACCCTTTAGTCTCTTAAGGCTGTTGGACCCTGCTGCAGAGGTGGTGCTATGTATTTAGTGTCATTCAGTGTTCAGGCATGTTTACAAGGCGGATGAATAGCAAAGAGGTTGATTATTACAGCTTGCTGGTAACACAGTCTATGGCTGCTCTGCTGTTCCAAGATAGACACTGCCGTTTTGTCAGTTGACAGGCAGACTCACAGCTGGCTGCAGGTGGACAAGCGGCGGAGCTACATCATCGCTCTCACTGAGCGAGGTATGCATGCCATCGAAGCGGCCGGTGTGCGCATTCCGCCGCTGGGGGACGGCGGGGGCTATCTCGGCGCAGTCACGCACCGGGCGAGCGGCAAACCGAGCGTGGGAACCGCTGGCGGCAGCGTCAGCTTTGAGCGGTGCGTCCCCTGCCCTGTACCATATGAGCAACGTGGAGAGCATTGTGTTGCTTTTTCAGCATGCGGGCCCTGCCCATGTCCGCATGACTTTTTTACTCTGAGCTTTGTACCATGCACGCGCATGCCTGACTTGCGCTCAAGTGGGCACGCATCTCATGGCCTGATGGTGTGTCATGGGAAACCTTAATCGGGCTGCTTTTGCAAGCCTGTTGCATGCTTTCGCATGATCTGTGATGTTTGGAGCACTGGTGACATTGTGGCGCCTTGCTGACCCGTCAGGGTGGAGCTGGCGCAGCTGCTGATCGATGAGGCGAGGCGGTTGGACACAGGCGGCCGCACGCAGTTTCACTTCCAGGCGCCGCTGCAGTCCATCAACTTGGACCGCCGCGTTGCTACATTTGGCTCGGCTGAGGGCGGCGTCACCGAGGTGCGTAGCTCCAGCACTGACGTCTGCAGGCTCCATGTGCAGTACCTCTGTATGCTGCTGCATAGCCCAGCATGTTTGACCCTGCATCCGTTCTCGCACAAAAGCAATGTATCTGCAGCATACAGCATGGTTGGTTTGCATGCACCATGACTTGCAAGCATGCACACATTACAAGGCTGCTGCTGCGCCTCAGCTGTGCTGTGCTTACAGTCCTGCAAAGTTGTCACAACTGTGCTTGCCAGGTCGGGTACGACCTGCTGGTTGGCGCGGATGGCGCAAACAGCGTGGTGCGTCACGAGCTGCAGCGCAGCAACCCCGCCATGCAGGGTGACGCCTCTTTTCCATGCTGTTCATTGCCACCGTGTTTTGTGACATTGGAATGTTTTGTCAAAGTGGGACGTTCCATGGGAAGGTTCCAGTGTCCACACAGGGATGCCATGGGTGTGTCACTGCTTAAATTTGATGCATGATATTTTATTGGTGTGCTTCGCAGCTGTACAGTGCTCTTCTACACTGCTTTGCGCCTGCTCAGCTGGCTGCCGGGGACCCGGCGCCTTCTGCTCAAGCGCATCTGCATGCTGCGGCAGTGTCCGAGGAGGACTCTGGGCGCGAGTACAAGACCTGGAAGAGCCTGCCTGCGCCCCCGGGCCTCGAGCCAGAGCAGTTCCGCGGCAAGAAGGGCCGCACGCTGCACCTGTTTCTGGTGCGCGCGCCCCCTGCCGCCATGCGCTTGCCTGTGCTGACACAGTCGCTGACGTCGCATGCAGCTGGCTGCTATGTGCTGCGGGTGCAGCCAGCGGCACATCATAGGTGCTCGTGCATGTTTCTGGTGACGCATCAATCCGTTTGGCGGGGCGCTCGCAGGGCAACAACACGCTCAGCTCAGTGAGCGCGCACCGCAACACGGACGGCACATACTCTGGCACCATGGCGCTGAAGAACGACGGTGCGTCAGTTTCAACACCTCCCATGTGCGGGTGATCTGCTAGCTGTACGCGTGAACAGAACTGCTCTATGCAAGTTCCAGCAGAAGCCAGTGCGGGGGGCAAGTGATTCTGCCCCCGAATGAAAACACCACCGGTATTGGTCAGGTGAAGCGCATGCTGCATGCGTGCAGAGTTCGATAAGCTGCGCAGCGCCGCCGACTACGAGCGCCTCATCACGGAGCAGGTGCCGCGCGTCCCGCGCGAGTGGCGGCGGCCCATCGGCGAGCAGTGCATGGAGGCGCCGGTCAGCAGCACCGGCAAGCGGTGCGCTGCTTGGGGGCCTGCAGGCTGCGTTCCATTGATACAGGCGCGGTTGGGCATGAGCTCTGGAGGGCCTGTCCCGGCGCCGCTGCCCTCCCTCATCACAACGCAAGCAGACGAGGGGACTCCTCGTCTGGATGCCCTGCGCAGCAGACCGTGCGGGCACCAGCGCACTGCCAAGGACCTCGTGCTGACTGGGCGCCCTGATGCGCGGCAGGGTGCGGTGCTCGCAGCTGCACGGCGCCCAGGTGGTGCTGGTCGGCGACGCCGCGCATGCTGTCACGCCCGTGGGCGGGCAGGGCGCAAACGCGGCGCTGCAGGACTGCGAGGTGCTGGACCACATGCTGGGCGAGTACGGTGTGCCACCCCCTGGGGCTGAGCGTTGCTGCAGCTGGCTGGTAGCTGGGGCTGAGAGGAAAGCGAATCTTGCCATTACGGTCTCATGTTTCTCAACACTGTTCACTGGCTTGCATGGTTGCGTGCAAGCTTATGCGCAGCCTCTGTTGCCTTGGATCGCGCAGGTACCCGCATGCGTTACTCGCAGTCTCGTGCGACTGTGCCCATTCAGCACGATGCGTGCACAGGGCCCAGGCGTGTCTGCGCAGGCAGTGACATGGCGGCTGCGGCGGAGCGCTGGACGGCGGTGCGCGGCCCGGACGCGCAGGCGCTGGCGGACATCGAGGCGGCCTTCTATAAACTGGTCGGCGGCCGAAAGCTGGGCTTTCTGGACCCAGGGTTCCTGCGGCTGATTGCGCACATAGCGCTGGGTGCGCCTGCTTGTTCACATAAAACACCACATGGACACTGGGTTTGTGGTCGAGCAGAAGGTCTGCGTGCTACTGTGCAAATCTTCCGCCTGCGTGCAGTTCAGGTAAACTTGGAGGGGAGACTGCTTGACAGGTGTTTTGGTTTCTGCGAGGTCGACTGTCAGCGCCACGGTGCATGCAAATCTCCAGGTCGAATGAGCAGCTTTGCGGCTGAGGAGGTGCACAGTGTTGCTGTTGCAGGACACTGGGGCGGTCACTCTAAACACTGAGGAATGGGCATGCAGGCACAGCGCGCTACGCACTCTTCAAGCCTTTGGGCGCAAAGCCGCCGGCGCTGGCGCGCCTGGGCTCGCGGCTGCCATACTCAGAGATCAACGCTCAGATCACGCGCGACGCGTTGACTGCGGCGGCGCTCGTTGCTGCATTGCTGGGTTTCGGAGCAGTGCAGCTTGTGACAAAGCTGTGACACTATGCTGTTGATACGTATGTTGCAGTGGCGCGTGCCACTGTGCACTAGAAAACCTTGCGCCTGTTAGCTAGTCGTCAACACGAAGAACGGATGAGCTGTTGCAATATGGACGCCAATCATTGACATGCAAAGTGTAACTACAGGCTAAGTAGCACTCGCATGTGCATCTATGGCCGTCTTCTCATTACTCAGTGTGTCACATCTCGTTGCCATCAAGCAGCCAAAAGAAGGGGTTGGAATTGTGCAGCTGCAAATGATATATGCTTCACACACATGCACACGCAGTCAACACTGTACCACCCAGCAGACCCCAACATGCGCTGTGGTTGTTGTCAGCCAACCCTACAGACCTTGCAGCATGTGCGCTGCGGAGGTGGTGGGCCTGGAGTGCAGCAGCTCCACATCGCCGCCATCAGAACAGAACGATGTTGAGGTCATTGGAGGGATGGTAGCAGTGCGCAGTATGGTGCAGCTAGTCAGTTTGAGGAACACATATGCGTATGTAATTTTGCTGCATATATTTTGAGATGCAAGAGCATGGTAGTACTAAGTATGGTAGTATTTCTGTGTGTGTGCATGCAAGGATGGGAAAGGGTGGGCGAATTCGGAGGGAGTGAAAGTCCGAACTCACCCGCCAGCCCAGGCGTCGGCAAGCCGACCCCTGGGCTGCCCAGGAAAAATTCAGTTGACAATCATTGGGGGCAATGCCCCCGTTGTAGTTGTCAAACTACAAAGAACAGATACTACACTTGATCTTAGCCAAAAGGCCGAGAAAGGTATGCAGAGCACTTGCTGGTGGTGAATATATACTGAACAAGACCCGCAGGGTTGCTCATGGAAATGAACACCCCACTACAAGGGGCCTGGCGGTGTTTGAGCACAGGACCCAGCCCCTCTGTGCAAACAGCATAAGAAGCAAGTACCCCCGGTCGCGGGGGTAGGTGCTTGAGGACATAAGCCCTCTCGTTAATCGTGGCAACGGTCTGTGCGTCAGCGACAGGAAAGCTGGACAGGATACCCCTCAAATCATTGATGGGGATGCGCAGCGCTCACATGGCACCTGTCCGCAGACTAAAACTATGCGGCCTCCCTCGTCCACGCAGTTGCGCAGCGCACCATGCAGGCTGGCCGTGTCTGCGGACGTGTTGGCCAACGCAGCGTGCGCGCTGTGCAGCAGCTCCCCGCCTGCGAACAAGGTGACAACGCCGTGCTGTGGCTCCCCGCCCAGCGCATAACGCCGCGCCTTGCAGCCCTGCCTGCGGCGCAACGCGTGCCCGCCCCCGCCCGTCGCCTGGTGCACTGCTCAGCAACGCACCAAAGGAAGCCTGTCCGCCCCGCCTGCCACTCCAGCGCTCCATCGCCTCATACCGCCCCTGCGACGCTGCCCTGCAAGCGGCGGCGCCCCAGCTGGCCCTTGCTGCGCCTTGCAGCGCCATATGCACCTGCCCGACACCGGCTGCACGTCCAGTGCTGGCACGCGCCTGCGCACGTGTCTGTGCGCAGCCACAACCTGTCGCAACTGTTCTCACCGCTCCCTCTCCTCTCCCACGAGCTGCGCCCCACTCCTCCACCCCGCGGTCACGCTCTTGCGGTAGCCCTGTGTGCGCACGCGCTGTGCTGCAAGCCCTTGCCACAGTGGGCGGCAGCGCGCCCAGAGGCGCTCGCTTGCGGGCTGGAGAGACCCAAACGCCGACGCGGCCGCGACGCTGGCCACGCCGGCTGCAGGGGCGCTGAGTGCGTCTGCAATAAGTCTGGCAGGGCTACCAAGGCATACCTCCGAAGCGGCCAGCAAGGGGCGCTGGAGCAGCGCCAAAACCCGCCGGCCAGCAGTGCTGAGCGTTCCCCATGCTCTAAGCCATACGCACGCACTGGCGCTTGGGCACTCGCGCACCCAGGCCCGCCTACCATATGACTGTAGTCCAACCTCTGCTGCCGTGCCATCGTTGCTCAGGACCGCCTCTTCCCCGCTTCTCGACTCTGCTGCCAGCCCCGTTTCTGCTGCTGCCAAGTGTCCTTGGCTGACCTGCCGGCGCAGCGCTCCTGCACTTCCCTGACCGCTGAGGCTGCAGAGCGGCACCAAGGACAGCCACCAGTAGGGCACAGGTTCCAGCGCTTCTGCGTGACGAGCGTGTCACGACCCCACCCGCAGAGCGAGACAGAGAGCAGGCACGGGCGCGGAGGCATGACGCAGGCCGGGAACCGCTGTGCGCTCACAGAGGCACGCGCCTCGCCTGCGAGCCGCGCCTCGCGTGCGTGGCAGCATGAGGCATGAGGTAGCCTCGAAACTGGACCAGAGCGTGCGCTGCACTGCTTGCCCCAGCTATCACTCTGCAGCATTCCTGCACACGCACGAGCTCCGACTACCCCCTGTGGTGCGCGCCTCGTCTGGTAAGGGGCAGGGCGCCTTGCTCAGCGCCACTTCACAGAACAGTTTCAGGCCCCTTGCGGCGGGGCTGTCATTCCTGCGGGCAACCAGCAGGGTTCTGGTAGTATATAATCGGTGTCGCAAAGCCGCCTGCATACCTTTCTCGGCCTTTTGGCTAAGATCAAGTGTAGTATCTGTTCTTTGTAGTTTGACAACTACAACGGGGGCATTGCCCCCAATGATTGTCAACTGAATTTTTCCTGGGCGGCCCAGGGGTCGGCTTGCCGGCGCCTGGGCTGGCGGGTGAGTTCGGACTTTCACTCCCTCCGAACTCGCCCACCCTTTCACACTAATGAATACCATTCCTACTGGTTAAAAAAAACTACGTCTTTACTATATGACAACGCTCATCGCATCCAAACAACATTTGCAGCTACATATGATGTGCATTGCCTGCTCCACACTGCACTCTGCTATCACCCCACCAGTCATCTCTATGATGTCACTACATCACAGTGGCGCCGAGAAAGGTGTGTCTAGCTCATGCATGCATGCTCTACCTCTGACAGCGCCAGGTGCTGCCACACTGAATGCGCGCTACCTTCGCAACATGCATGCTGCAAGGGCTGTGGGGCTAGTTGGCAACCACAGTGCATGTCTGCGGGTGGCACAGTGCCTGTCTTGCATATGCATGCGGAGCCCTGCTCCTAGAACTCTGTGAAATTTGCTGCTGTATCTGGTCCGAGACATGCAGTGTGCATAAGGGTCAAAGTCTGTATGCACATGCTCTGCAACTTTGCGCTTGTCTGCGGACTCTCCGTACTGCGCTGCGCAGTCTGCGCAGTACATTCACGAAGTGCTCAAGGCTGTGTGCCACACAGCCTTGAGCTCCTACACACAGCAGCACACATGGCAAAGGAGTTTTCTAGACAAGCACGCACATGCAGCCAGTGACGCTGCACACGGCCGTAACATCCAGGGTACTGCTCTGTACAAAATTAACGCAACATTCTACTGTGCAGACGCTGCACCCGGTCCTGCCTCCTGGCAAGTGCAGGTCGTCTGCGCATGCATAGGTACAGCGATGCGCACAAGCTATTGCTTGCTGAGAAGTTGCGCAATGCGCAGGCGCTGAAGAGTCGGCTGTTCTGTAAGTGGTGTATGTACATGACAAATGCAAAGAGTGGTAACTATGATGATTGTGCTTGTGGAGAAGTGCTTGCTAATTGTGTGGAAGAAGTACACTTGATCATTTTATTTGAAGTGCATTTTTGCTGTAATTTGTTTAGGAATGATGATGCATTTTTGCTGTAATTTGTTTAGGAATGATGATGAGTCCCGAGGCCGCTCGAAAGCGGGCCCTCAGGCTTGAGAAATTGTCCCGTGTTGAACACCTGGGCGCCAACTACCCACACCGAAAGAGGAAGTGCAAGCTCTTTCAGTGGGATATGGGGGAGGCCTTATTGATCGCCCCCACCCACCGGGCAGGTAAGTATGCAGGAACCTTCGCAGGATGGACTATATACCAGGGGTCCACGGGAAAGCAGCCCCACGAGTAGGGTGCAGCATTTGGTTGTCATTGCTCGTGTAGATGAGGTGTCGCTAGCACTCACACAGGTCTGGGGCCGCGTTCTGCACAACATCTGCAAGCTTGAAGGCCTGGGGTGACAGCTGTATAGCCGCAGAGGTCGCACGCGAGGGGAGCAAGCTGGACACTGGTAACAGTCGAGTGCGAGAGGGAGCACTCGTTCAGGACACGTTATTGCATGCGCTGGTATGCTTGGACACACTGCTTGAAGAACATCCTGACATAATCTAGTGACTGAGCTGACATATTCAGCACCTCGCACGCACGCCGCTCCCAGGCCACAAGAGCAGAGCCAGGACACCTCACTGCAGTGGCGGGGGCCGCGGCCCGCCCCAGCGCCCCGAGCTGCGGATGACGCCCCGCACGACGCCGGCCGGTACGGGCGCGGCGGCCGCAGGCACCGGGGCAGCCTGCGCCGCTGCTGGCGCTGGCGCCGAGCTGAGTGCGGGCGCGGCGGGCGCGCGGGCCGCAGCGCGCGCTTTCCTCGAGGCCTCCTTGGCCTCCTGTCCAGCGACCCAGGGCAACACGTCGGAGCACGTTCGGCTCTTGCCCCCGGCCTGCAGCCTGCCAAGCGAGGTGGCGACTGCGGGAAGCATGGAGCAGAGCGGCAAGCGGGAGCCCTGGGCGGTGCGCCGCGTTGCCAGGGAGCACGCAGCTGCAAGCGCAGGCCCCGCGCCAGGCACGCAGACGCGCCTGTGCACGCTGCGCGTCCTCGCGCTGCTTGTTCAGCGCAACCTGCTCCAGCAGGCCCTGCGCGTTCAGCTGCGGCGCGGAGCCGATGACCGCGCCGCGCCTGCGCGCGGGCGCCGCCCGGGGCTGGTACGCCACCTCCGGCGCATGCAGCTCCGCCAGCGCGGCCGCCTGCGCGACCGCGACCGCTGCGCCCGCCGCCGCTGCGCGCGCGCGCCCCCATGCTCGAACGACACCCGGCTCGCCTGGCGTACTGCCTCCTCATGCGAAGGGGCACGCTGCCTCGTCATGCGAAGACACGCTGCCTCCGGCCAAGTGAAGAGGCACAGGCTCCTCGCGTGAAGATGTGTGCAAGAACTGCAACAAAGCACAGCAAGCAGGCCGCGCGCCCGGCAAGGCAGCCCCATGTGCACTGCCAGAGCGCAGGCAACGTGGGCGGGCGGCACCTGCGGCCGCCTGCGCAGCCGTGCTGATGCCGCCGTCGGCCGGCGGCGCGGCGGCGGCGGCGGCGGCGGCCGGGTACGGCGCAAACTCGCCGGTGGCCGCATCCATCGCCAGCCAGCGCTGCGAGGCGCTGTCATAGTACAGCCCGCTGTTCGCGTCGTAGTAGTACCCCGAGCTCGCGTCATAGTAGTAGCCTGCCGCAAGCGGCAGGCTGTCATACAGGCGCTGTAGACGCCCGCAGGGGCCGCTATTCTCGGAAGACTCGGAAGACAGCTGCCGCACGGCTCGCTGCAGCTGTGCAGAACGCGCGTCGGCAAATAGCAGCTTGAGACTGCTCACTGACGTGGGCATGCAGGCACTTCAGGCATCGCCGGTCCCCTGCAAAGATATGCACATCATTGCAGCAGCCTGGCGTGCCCCACGCAGCACAAGTGGGTCACAGCTGGGCCGCGCGCCCGAGGCCGCATCGTACACAAAGCTGGCCTGCGAGCTGTCGCCGCCCATCACCGCGCCGTCCGCCGGCGCAGCCACGTCTCCCCTTCCGGGACCCCGCGCGCCGGCAGATATCGGCCCTGCGGCGGCGGGCGCCCTCGCGCTCGCCGCCGGCGGCTCCGCCACCACCGCCGCGTCGTCAAACTCCTTCGGCTCCCAGCCGGAGTAGGCGGACATGGCCTGCGCGGCCTGCAGCGCACGCCGCACGCGTCGTGGGCGCATCCTCACCGCGTGACAGGCTGCGGGAGCAGGCCAGCCTCCCGTGCGACAAACAAGCTCGTGGTGCTCCTGCATGCTCTGAGGAGCCATGTGCGCGGAGGCTGTCGTGCGCGCCTCCAGCGCATCGGCGGCGGCGCCCGTGGGCGCAGAGCGCTCGCGCGCGTAGCACAGCCGCAGCGCGCTGGCCTGGCCCTCCACGCTCGCGCCCTGCGCGCCAGGCGCTGCACCGGGCTGAGCGCCTCGCTGTCGGTCTCGCGCTGCCAAGGTGCGCCTGGCGGCTGCGTGACTGGAGGCGCCAGGTGGACAGCCAACTGCTGACAGCATGCACCGCAGCACGCATTGAGGTTGAAAAGCATGCCAAGCAGCGCCCCAGCAGGTCCAGGCCCAGCCTGCAGCAGCCGCGCGCAAGCAGGGCGCCGCGCCTGCAGCAGCTGCATGACGCGCGCGGCGTCATAGATGGAGTGCAGGTGCAGGAAGCAGAACCCGCGCGGCGCGCCGGTGAACTTGTCCCGCACGGCGCGCACCTCGCGCACTGGCGCGTGCGCCCCCGCCATGGCCGCCAGCACGTCCTCGCTGCGCGCGCCCAGCAACAGCATGGTTAGAGTCACGATGACCATGCAGGAACCGCGGAGCATGCTTGTGCTGCCGCGCCGCTCCCTGGCGCCTCCTCGTCACACAGGGCACGGCGGCCTGCCGGCACCAGTGGCGCACACAGCTCCTGCAGGCGGAGAGGCATGCCCGGCTGACATGGCTGCAGTCGGTGCCGCTCCAGCGTGCACAGCCATGCCATGCACCACACAATTTTGCAAGGACAGGCAGTGGAGTGCGACGCGCGGTCTGTGCACAAGCTTTTGTCTTGGGGCGTGGTGCAGGGAGCGCAGCCGCACCTGACATGCGGCTCCAGGCCGGATACCTTCAGCACGCACGAGGGCGCATCCGGCTCGGCGGTGATGCGCAGCGGGTCCTGCGGCCGCGGCGTGCTGCACTGGTAGCACTCCATCCGCCTGCCGTTGCGCCGCGCGCAGCGGTCAGGCAAGCAGGCTCTGCCGGCCGCTCGCGCACCGTGCGGCCCCGCAGCACGGAGACAGGGACACCAGCGCGCGACACCAAGGGTAGGTCCGTGTGAAAGTTGAGGTCGCGGCATGGCGGCACATGCATTCGTGCTTGCCCTCCGGCACCTCCCGCCCACGGCGCGCGCGCCGGGCGCGCGCCGGGCGCGGGCACGCCTGGAGAAATTGACGGCCTGGCACATGCCGCAGACCCAGTCCATCGGCGCGCCGGGCACGCCGCCGCCGCCGCCACCCGCGGCCGGCTGCGGCGCGATGCTGTACTCCAGCTTCAGCACCTCGCCGTGCAGCGCCAGCGCGTGCCGCCCGGGCGCCTCCATGAGCGCGCGCGCCTCGTCCACGCTCGCAAAGTCCTGCGCAGCGTCCGGTGAGCGGGCCCTGGTGCATGTGGCCGCACGCCCGCTGCGGGCCCTGGTCACGGCGACTGTGGCAGCCTTGGCACCCAGGACAGCTGGGAACAGCCCACTGGCCCTGTCGTGCTGATGCAAATTGTATGGCAGGCCACCGTGCTTCTGACTTGACCCATGCCTAGACCCTTGCCAGAGTGCCGTGACGTTGAAACGGCATCGCCCAAAACACACCTGCAGACCGGACTCACGCCTGCACCATGCAAGGGAGCACACCACAAACGCAAAGCCGCGCGAGAGCCCGGTGTCGCGGTCGCGTGTTATGCGCACGGCCTGCACTCCCGGCCATGCTGCGACCGCACAGCCGCTATGTGAGCTCAAGGAGGACAGGCATGATGCTCCGACGCAGGCGCAATGTTTTCAGTCGCTTGCGGCACAGCAGGCCTGCCATGCACTCCCGGCACGCATGTCCTGCTGTTCGGCAACAAGCGCTTCATACCAAGGCAAGTGCTCACGCCCCTCCCGCAGCGAGGAGAGCAAGCCTTGAAGGGCACGTGGTGCACGGAGCCGCGCACGTTCAAGCAAGGTGTGGAAGTCTGCTTCGTCCGCGACGTCCGGCACGCCCTGCGCATGGCCATGGTCGTCTGCCAGGTGACAGGGGGCCGCAGGAACGCCCTCGCCTCCCCGCCCTCGGGGAGTCGCATGTCAGCGCACCCGCACGTACAGCGTCGAGGTGGGCGCGGCGGCCTGCCATGCGCCGCCGCGGCCGCGCCGGTCGCCGTCCTCTGTCCGCGCGACCCCATGAGCGCATGCGCAGGCGCGGCTCGCGTCTGCAGGCCCTCCGTCCGAGCAGCGCATGCAGGGCCTTCCGGACTCCCCGCACACGCCAGGCCCATGGCCGCGCAGGGGCGCAGCCAGCTCGCACGGCAAGGTGCCTCAGAGCCAAACCGCGCTGTCGTGCCCAGGTCACGTCATCGCGAGCTGCCAGGCTTGCATTTGTAAGTCAGGGAGCCTGTCCTGAGCGCGTGTGTTCCCAGCCCCCGGACCATGCGCGCAGTGTCCGCTCACCTGAGTGGAAGACCGGCAGGCCGCCGTTGTCCTCGAAAGCTCGGCCGCCGCTGGCAAACGTGCGGGAGTATTGCTCTGGGTTAGCAAGCAGGCGCGGTCAGCGCGCTGGCAAGAGTGGGGCCAGCACGACAAAGCGTGCAGAGGCGAGGCGAGGACAGGAACGGGCCTTTGAGGTCGCGGCCGGGGTCGTCCCAGCTGTCGCGCTCCCGGCTGCCGCGGCGGTCCCTGCGGGTAAGGCTGCGCACAGGCTGAGGGAAGCGGCGGTGCACAGGCGTGAGCAGAGCAGAGCAGGACGCAGGCGCGCCTGTACTTCCGGTCGCGGTTGCGGTCGCGGTCGCGGCTGCGGCTGCGGCTGCGGTCGCGGCTGCGGTCACGGTCATGCCGGCCCCTGTCCCTCTCTCGCTCCCTGTGCCGGCTGCTGCGGTGCCGGTCGTCCCTGTGCCTCTCCTCCTCCCTGCGTTACAGCAGACCTTGAGCAGGGGTGTCGCAGTCCTGCTTCGGGCGATGGCTCAGGATGCGCTCGCGCGGCAGCCACCTCGAGCGCGAGCGGCTCCGCCGCCTCCGCCTCCGCGAGTCTGTGCGTCAGCAAGCCCCCTGAGAACAGGGAGCGTGCGCAATGCTGTGCACCGCCCAAGGCGACCGCGTTCCACGCCTTCCATGCTTTTCCTCTCCTCCGCAATGGCGTGTGTTGAGCTCCGCGTCGCCTGGCAGTGTGCGGGAGCGCGCAGGCGGGATGTGTGGCAGCGCGGAGCGCGGCGCTGGCCGTGATGCAAACAGTTTGTTGGTTGGCCAGTGGCGAGGCGGAACCGGCTTCCAGGGCTGGTCTGTAATTGAATATGAGGCTGTGGGATGAATGCAGATGGCGAGCTACAGCTGAGGAAAGGGGAAGGCCAGTGTTGCAGCAATGAACACCACTCAACGCAGCATTAAATGCTCTGCAGGGGCGCATTGGCCCTTGAGAGGCCAGCGGCAAGGCATGCACATGCACAGCATACATAGCATGCTTAGCGTGTCTTACAGATCCTGGCAAGACAAGCCCGAGCAGGGGGAGGAGGGAGAGGCGCCCAGGATGGGCTCCATAGGCGTGAGGACGCTCGACGGCAAGCACACAAGCTTCGCCTTCAGTGCCAGCGACACAGGGCACTCTGTGAAGCAGCACCTGCGCGCCACGTGGGGTCTCAACTACAGGCTGCTCTTTCGGGTCCGTGCCCTGAGCTTGCGGCAGTGACACAGCAAGTGTGCGTGCGCACATGCATGGACATCTGAAGCGTGGGCGCGCAGGGCGTGCCCGTGGACAACAGCGCACTGATCGAGGCCTTGGAGGGCCGCTCTGACGAGTTCCTGGTGCGCGTCCCTGCCGAGTGTTTGTTGGGAGCCTCGGCCGCGGTGCCACTTCTGAGCGCTGCCGCTGCGCTCAGACGGCGCTGCCCCTGGCGAGGAAGAGCCAGGCCGCCAGCGCAGTGCGCCCAGCAGCACCGGCGGCGCTGGCAGAGCCGGAGCCTGCTGCGGAGGAGCGCCAGCCCGCGCCGCCGCCAGGAGCGCCTCCACCGCGACTCATCCCCCCGACGGCCGCGGCGTGGCAGGCGGCCAGGGAGCTTGCGGCGCCGCGCACGCCGCCGCCTGCGCAGACCCCGCCACGCTCGCCGGCGCCGTCGGGGCCGGGGTCGCAGAACCCGTCGCCGGCCACCTCGGGAGGCCACTTCACGCTGCTGCCGGGCTATGTGTCGCGCCCGCAGCCGTCGCCGGCCAAGCCGGCGCCGCCGCCGCAGCGGACCGGCGCACTGGAGGGCGGCTTTGTGCGCCCGTTCTCCGCGGCCGCGGGCACGGAGGCGTACTCGGCCTGGGCGGCCGGCGGCGCCGGCGGCGCCACCGCCTGGCGGCCCTGGGCGCGCGACCAGCCCGCCTGCCACGCGCCGCCGCCTGCAGCGCGCGCACAAGAGCCTGCAGGCCCGCTCGGCGCCGCTCCTGGGGCGGCAGTGGGGCCTGTCGACCAGGCAGCGCCCGGGGCGGATGCAGCCAGCCGTCCCGCGGGCGTCGCGATGGCTGGCGGGGCGCAGGCGGGCGCAGAGGCCGGCGCGAAGCCGCTGCGGAAGCGACGGAAGCGCGCCGGCAGGGAGAGGGAGAGCCCAGGGGGGGACCTGCTGCTGCTCGGCGGCCTGCGGAGGATCCTTGCGGACACGCCAACCCCCACAGCGCGCCCCTGGGACCCGTTCATCCCTGCTTGCCAACCTGCAGCCCGCAATATTGCACATCTGTACTGGCAGGCCCCCAGGACTTGCGCTGGGGGCGGCTAGGGTACTGTACACTGTTCACCCTGCAAGGCCATTCCCATTCGTTTCAGTTCGAGCAGGCCTGTGCGTCGAATGTGGCATGACGGCAGCCTTTGCTGCGGCCGCCAGGTGGCGGGAGTGCTTGCCGAGCTGCTGCTGCCGCCGCCGCTGCAGCGCCTGGAGCGGCTGTTTGGCCCGCTCAATGCGGTGGGCGCGTTCCTGCTCACGCAGCACATTCAGGCGTGGCCCGCTGCGACATGCATTACTTTATAGCACAGTTCAGAGTTCAGCGTGAACCAACCACTGAAATAACGAGTCATGCCCGTGCTTGCTTTGCTCCGACTGTAGCCAGAGACACCCATGCCACCAGGTGTCCTGCGGCAGCCTGCGTTCAGTGCCCCATGTGGCCAGCATCGCTGAGCACGAGTGCAGTGGGCACGGGGTGGCGCGCCACTGCGGGGGAGGGCCTGCCTGTGCCTCGCGTGTGCTCCGGCTCTGCACCAA
>JAABUV010003784.1_pt1 | contig 18840 bp, 27 predicted proteins | sample 5559971 | NCBI WGS metagenome assembly JAABUV01 (sample SAMN10711881, study PRJNA513362) | rock metagenome | isolation source: Antarctica rocks | place: Antarctica: Victoria Land, Knobhead nord | collected 2015-12-19
CTTTTAGCCCATTTGTAAAATAATCAATCATCATATGTATTTAGTCCATATATACGCGTATCCGTATAAATACACGTATATACAGGTATTGATGGCCCAAAACTCGTGTATATCCCAACCCTACTTTGATGATACAGCTGAATTCAGCTTGGACAACTATAACTGGTGTGCCACTTCTGGCTCTTTCAGCTGCTTTTGCAAGCTTGGCATCAATGTTCAATTGTTTGCTCAACACTGCAGAAGGTACATATCGAGCTAAAATATGGTAGGCTCCATCTGGTTTGGGACATCACTGAAGAGCCTCAGCGCACACCCCGTCATAGCTTGCTATACAGAGTAACGGATGGACAAACTGTGCTTCAAATTGTTAGGTTGCTGCCAGGGGTGTTGTCGCCCTTCAATGCATTCTCTGGCCCTGGCAGACATAGTGCAGCAGGTGCTGGATCTTTTGGCTAATGCAGTCAGCCATTTTCATGCCCATGGTCGCAATCACGTCAAAGTTTGCGACCCAACCACGCTCTGACCCTGATCCAGACTGAGTTGCTGGTATCGATAGGCCACAGCTCAAGCAGCGTGATTCTTGTGCATGCGATGGAGCTTCCGAAGTACGCTTAGGGGCTGCAGTTATTCTCAATTTTTACTTAAAGTTGGCTTGCGCTCAATTCACTGTTCTTGTACTACAGCAAGTTTGATGATAAAGCAGCATCCTTGTTTCTGCTGAATGGCCCCTGCTGCAACACTTGGATCTTGGCCGGCACCACTTCTCCAGATCTGGCCTAACCATGAGAGGGCAATGGTGCAACATTTTGCTGTTGCAAGTACCGTATCACTTACTCACACTTACTGAGCAACCCCTTTTACCAATACCCTTTCTAGTGAAGGTGACATATCCCTTTCTTCCAATTATTGGCGTTCATTCAACGCTACGTAGGCATATCCCAGTTTTGGAATGCACTGGGGATGCCTTGTGTCGTTCGGTCGCAGTAAATGTTGAAAGCGTGAGCACTTAGCAATATCCAGTCACACCATACATGGAAAGATTACTCAGGTAGTTAGTAATGGTTGCATAGGCCGCGTTCCTTAGCTAGCGGCCTATTACTTTGTACATATGTGTCTTGCACACAGCGTTTAGACACAATTAGGAGAGCTGTTGTCAGTAGCTACACAGTACACACACCATGTAAGACACGGTCCTGTTATGCAAGCCCGCCGACTGCACAGTGCATCTCAACAGGTTATGGGCCCTCACACGTTGTAAGGAGCAGTCGAGCGGGCACTGCAGGTTGTGTAGGTAGCACTTTTAGGCAGCGTGTTCGGTTGAAGCATAATGGCAACCAAGCCGACCACAGAGTCGCAGACATTCTGTCTCAAGGTGCAGACAGATGCCTGTCTCCAAGTGCAGACAGAAGCCTGTCTCAAGAGTGCTAACTGCGGATAGCAGGCGCAGCAGTACACAGACAGATGGCAACCAAGACGACCACAGAGTCACAGATATCCTGTCTCAAGAGTGCTAACTGCGGATAGCAGGCGCTGATAAGCACATCTTTCAGGGAAAACATCGATTCAGCTTCTGAAACCGATATGCGCGACCATTTTTGGTCAACGCAAACGGATTCGTGGGCAATGCTCAAATCGATTTTGGGAGGAGATGAAACGATTTTGTGTCCTCGTTCGCACTTCAGCATGCTGTCGAAACTGCATTTTTTGCCGGCCAGTAGCCGTAGACGTGTCCGTCAAACCCATCCACTCAAATTTCATAGTAGTCAGGCACGACACGTCTTGTCTTCTCATCGAAAAGCTCACTCTGCGCCAGACGGTCCGGTTGCCAGCTTGTTGTTACTGTGACTCCAAGCACCACTAGGAGCCGTGGCGTCGTTGTGCGCCGACTGTTGAGCAGCGCTTGTTGGCAAAGTTGTGTGATAGCAATGTTGTGAACGACTTTACACCGGTCGCTTGGGTAACGCTCGCATAGCATCATAGCATGACAAGGGAAGTCATGCTGTGCTCGTTCGTCCTGCAAAATATTTTGAATTGAGAGCATGTGGTCGCACCCGCTACGACAGCAACATGCCTCTTTGTTTACACCTGACACAGACACGATGCGATCTCTTTTTGGGCAGAAAGACCACATGCAGGTCTTCAGTTTTATATTGAATTGTCTTGATTTTTGGTCGCCCTACTCTGTTTGGTCGCACCCCGGGGGTTCCACGTGCGCCCTAGGAACCCGGGAAACCCTGTGACGCTGTGTGAAACCCGGTGACGCGTGGACGGGGCATCGTGATGCGGGAACTTTCGCAGCAGCAAGGTCCAGCTTCCAGCTTTTGCATCCTGCCGTGTTTCCCGTGTTCTCAGTAAAAACGACGACCTTTGTTGGCGTTCAGAGCAAGCCACAGGCATCGCAGCGGCAGATCAGCGATGTGCTACAGCCGCACCTAGCAGGTGATGCTGGTGTTGTCCGGCGGTGCTGTCGCTGCTCTCGTCTTTGTTCGCTCACACGTCAAGCCTTTGTCTGTGCCGCTTCTGCCATCTATATCACCTGCTGACAGCTTGTGTGTGCCACAGGGGGCCTCGAGCTGAGACTGGCCACGCAGAAATCGCACGAGTTCCCAGGTAAGGTGTCTGCATTTGTCAGTGTGCCTGTATCACCCTGTTACAAGTTGGCCATTCTTCATAGAACATGGCATCCGTTGTTACTATGTTGAACTTCACCAACCTATCTGTGTTGCAGTGCGTCTCGTGCTGCTATATGCCAATCAGTCATTCCCTCTGCCACAACAGCAGCAGCGTACTGCCCCCTGAGGCACGCTCCCAATGACACCAGCAACCTTGCGGCTAGAGTCTTTGCTGCCTTTGCACACGATAGGCGGGCTCAAGCTGAGACTGGCAATGCAGAATTCGCACGATATCCCAGGTAAGGTGTCTGCATTTGTCAGTGTGCCTGTATCACTCTGTTACAAGTTGGCCATTCTTCATATAACATAGCATCCGTTGTTACTATGTAGAACTTCACCAACCTATCTGTGTTGCAGTGCGTCTCGTGCTGCTATATGGCAATCAGTCATTCCCTCTACCACAACAGTAACAGTGGACTTCAGCCCCCAAGCTCTTCATTGGGATGCCTCTCTGTCGGGTCGGCTTCAAGCTTGGCAGGACACATGTGGCAACTACTTCCAGCACCCTATGGTCTGTGCCTTTTGTGGCATTTGCAAGCTTGGTGGCAACGAGGCTGCACACTTCAGGCAGGTGGCTGCCTCAGCTGTGGTATCCCCGTACGGCTATGCAAATCTGTTCCTGCAGAGTACTTTTGGATCATGCACTATGACACACAAAACTCCAGCGGATACAATATCTGCAAGCAGGATCCCATGGGTTCTGGTTCTTGCGCAGGCTGGCAGCATTGGGCTAACTCCTTGACTTGTGTCTCTGTGTGCATTGCCTGTTATTGCTCTGCTCCTCCTGTGCCATGTGTGCATGTCCACTATCCTTTGGACATATCCACTCAGTGAGTGACTCACTCAGCTTGCTGATGTTTGCTTTGACGGAACAGGTGCATTCATGCTGGCGCTACAATGTAACATGCACCGTGGCACGCTTCATGCACTGTTTGCACAATATGGTGGCCGTCACACCTTTACTTGTGTCTCTGTGTGCATTGCCTAGTATTACTTTGCTTCTCATGTGTATGGATGTCCACCACCTATTGTACATATCTGCTCCCTCAGCTTTGCTGTCTACTCTGGACACATTGCACAATGTCGTTGCCTTCATGCTTCGGGCTGCTGATTGCCTGCGACGCCTGTGTGATGCGTTGAGTCGGGCGACCCATCATGTTTTGAAGGTATGATCAGGTTTTTCTGACACACGTGATCAGACTTGTTGGCTGGCTAAAGCGTGCAATCATGCAAAATTTATTTGGCACGTGGTGACAAAGTCGTTCGGAACGCTCTTTCGTCTCAAAATATCGTTGCAATCTCGTTTCCGATTGATTTCCCTGCGGATAAACAGTTGGGTGTGACGCATCAGTCAGCTGTGCATGCATTGGTGTTTCGCACTTCTGAGTGCCACACTGGAAATGGCACGTATGTTGTGGTTCCCGTGAACATCAGTCACAAGATCTGTCTGTTCGTGATTGACGAGCTTGGTTCTGCAGCATGTTTCATCATCGATTGATGATGTCTTCTAAGCATAATGTCTCAGTCAGCACATACGTTTTGTGTCAAGTCATCAAAGCACTCAGATGTGCGTGCCACTGGTGTTCTGCACGTTTGAGCGCTGTGCTGGGCACATGTGCTGTGTTTGCAGTGCACATCAGTCACAAGGTCTGTGTGTAAAGTTGTCCAATTCAATTATCCAGCATTTGTCAGTCACCTTTTGTTCGGTTGTATTGGTTTGGATGCAAATGCAAACCTGTATGTCAGCTTGTCTTGAAGTTTTGACAGGACAACCAATGATTTGCTTTATGTACATCAAACTTGTCTGAGTGTCAAGCTTTTTTGAGTTTTATCTTGCCTCAACACCCATGACAGCTTGCTGCAAGCTTGATAACCATGCCTTATGTGCAGCTTTGTCAGCAAATCTGGCTGCCAGCTGCTCAACACATGACCTCACTGCAAGTAAGCCCTCAGCAAGAGCATTTGACACTTCCAGTTCAACCTTTTGTCTGACATACAGGGGGATCAGGTCTAGAGCATCCACGACTTGTACCATCTTTCCAGGCGTCAGCTGTGGATCAGCGTCTGCCACTAGGAACCCATCTGATGGTGCTAAGCCCTCTTCCTCCTCTCCCTGCATGATATCCTCTTGTGCAACAGCTGTGGAGTACAGGTCTGTCTGCATGTCCCCCTTGAGCAGTTTACTTTGATCTAGCTCGCGCTTCCAACTACAGGGTAGCATCGCTTCAACCAGAAGAGGTAGAGCTGCAGAGATAGGTCCTATTTGCAGCAGCTCTGTGATGAGGGTGTGAAAACAGTGCTGCCTGTAGCCACTTGTGTAGGGGCCCCTGTGCAGCAGCTTTTGTGCTAACACACAAGTAGCTAGCAGCAGCTGGCAACGCAATTTTGTAGCCCTTTTCATCAGACTGTCTTCCTGCTGCATGACCAACTGGACTTGATCTGGATGTAGCTGCACACATCCTGCACTTGAGCAATCCTGGGTTGTATTGCTGTACTTGCTGGGACTGCATTGCCGTGAGCAGCATCACTGTGATATCTTTGCATCTCACTCATGTGCCTTTGTAGCTGCACAACAAGTTTGTCCAAGCTGGTTATGATTAGACACACATCACCAGCTTCAGGATCACTGGAACGACTTGCTGTTGACACTGCTTTGCTGTCGCTGATTGTGTTGCTGTCTTGCTTCTGGGTTGGCAAAGTCAAGACAGCCAGATGTGCAGCTCCTGGGGACTGGAGAGTCAAGCCAGTCGGCTGGAGCAGGTATTCTATGCATCTCTTCTTCTTGCGTGTCTGCGCTCTCCAGCTGGAGTAATCACAGTCTGCTCTGACTGCAATGCAGAAGTGTTTCATTCTGCTGTAAGCATCTTCTTCTTCTGCATTCATGCTTGACTCATACATTGTGATGAGGGCGTAACTGGTTGCATGACATTGGCAATCTTGAATCTCGTGTAACTTTGTATTGATTTTGCAGCATTACACTTGCTGGTCTGATGGCTACAACAGCAATGACAGAATAGAGTGTACTCCTGCTGTGCTGTCATTGCACTCTCTGTCTGACTGTCTTGTTTGGCAGGCAGGTTGCATCGCCATATGACAACTGATTTGAATATTGTGGCAATCACATTGAGCCTGTAGTGCAAGTCCTCAAGGCGTGACCACACTTTTGGCTGAGTTGGGCTGTATTGCCCAATACTGAAACACGGTCAACATGACAAAGCCTCTAATGCATGTTCCAATCCATGAGCACATCTTTGGCTGTTCTGAGCTGCTTTGCCCCACAATTAGAGTGCGGGCAGCAGAGATGCAAGGCTGCTTGGAACAGCTGAATGGCGGTGTGGCATGCGGGCACTCAGACATGCTTGTGGGGCTGATAGCAGGAAGTCTGCAGCAATCAACCAAGCACAGCCTGAATTGTGAAATGGTGAGGAAGATCTCGTTGTTGAGATTGTGGCCCTACCCGCATCAATGGCCAATACAGTAATGCTAGTACAGTCGTCTGTGATCTGAGCAGCATCCACCAGCGTTACGCTTTGTTCTCTTTGTGCAGGTAGATGCTTTCTGAAGAATTCTGACCATGTTGAGAAGGCTTTATTCTTTGGCAGAGTGACAGGCTTACAGCTGCTCCTCTGGCTAAGTGTCACACAATGTATCAATTGAGATCGATTGGCAACAAACGCAGCAGCTTATTGATATCTTTATGTCAGGCTTTTGGCTAACTCAACCCATCTGGTCAATCACAATTTGAGCCGGTATTCAAAGGCATTGACTTCAAGACTAAGGCGTGACCTGGTTGAGTGCTGTGTGGGTCAACTGTTATTCTTGACAAATCTCCATAGCTTTATACTTTGCGACATATGCATGACCAGAATCCTCTCGAAAGCATCTACCTGCACAAAGAGAACAAGGCGTTACAGCAGTGGGGTGCTGCTCACATTACAGACAACTGTACAAGCATGCACACAGCAGACTAGACCTGCTCACCCGCTGTAGACAAGTAGCTTCTTTGCAGGCACAAGCCGCACATAGTTGTTTTGCTGGGTGCAAGCATACACATAGCTGGAGTTTGGCCCCAGGTAGAAGACAATAGTGTCCCCGGTTGAGATATCCATATCTTGGGGTCTTCGCAGAAGCGGACTTAGCTCTCTTTCAACGGCAGCTTTGACCTCCGCCCCTGTGGCACTTCCCCCAAGTGCCACCTCCAATCTTTTCAGGATCAAATCTGGCACACTCTCTACAGTGAAGTGGACAGAACCGGCCGTGTTATTGCGGATAAAAATCTTGTTCTTCGACCAGAAATGGAGATCGGTCTTGAAGATATCCTCTGCCTTGACGGCCGGGGCGTGCTGACGGGCTTCTTCCAGGTAGCTTTGGTAGATCTGCAAGCCACAGCAAAACATTGGCTTGGCGAGCTGAAGTCTGTGCTGTGTATGCTGGTATACGAGCACCGATTGAGCGCCGCGAGCTGCCAGTCCAGGTATGATTGTGCCAAGCATGTCCAGCCTTACCTGCCGTAGTAACTCCTCATTTGGGTCCTGCAGGTCAAGGGCCTCAGCAACACCGCCGTTTGCCATGTAACGGGTTTAGATGTGTACGGCGGGCTGTGTGTCTTTGAAAGATTCTCGCTGAAGACAGGCTGTGCAGTCTGTTAAAGTAAGCAATTGCAACCTGGAGCTGTCTGAAGCTGCGCTCAAGAAACGCCCTATACGGAGAAAGCCCATTCTCTCAAAGGGCCCTTCCGAATTGAAAGGGGCCTGTTTAAGTTCAGGTCCGAAGACGCTGTTTCATCAAACAATCTGACCATCGACGTCCGTGTGGGACATGATCGACATCGTGGCACATACTGTTGCAAGTCAAGCTTTTTCCTAAAAGCTATGCTGACCTTTCACGCCGTTGCCTGAGCAAAGATCAGTGCTGTGACCATCATGTCCACAATGCGGCGACTTGTGCTGTCAGTTGGCATAGGTGCTTACAACAAGAGATACCTGCAACCACTTTATGGTCCCGTGCAAGACGCATTGAGTATGGCGCAAACGGCAGCACTTACCCCTGGGTTCAACACCGGAGATGTTACCTTCAAGGAGGACCTCAGCTGCAGGGACCTGCACCTGGAACTGCTCAAAATGCAGTCTGAGATCACGAAGAAAGCTGAGGAAGTAGACATGGTGTTGACTTACCTGTCAGGTCAGCTGCTGCGAGTTGCTGGACCCTTGATCTTTTGTTTTAGCTGTTGCACTCAACAGCCAACATGCTTGCAAGCATGCGACGTGCAGCGTCAGCTGGTCTTTTAACAAATCTGTCAGTGTGTAGGGCATGGTATGGTTGACAGTCAGGGCGAGCTGTACCTGGTGTGCAAAGACTTCGAGGACATGCAAGGATACACCGATGCAGCACTGAAGCAGTATGGGATACCTGGGTCATCTGTGCTGCAATATGTAGAGGCTGCCAAAAGGGCTGTTGTGGTGTTTGACGCTTGTCGCCGCAACCCGCAGCCGACAGGGCGTCTCATGGATGTGCACAGCGTGGGGCGTGCATTGGTTGTGTATGCTTGCGCAGCTGACAGCCTGGCCTTTGATGGATTTCTTGATGGCAAAGGGTACCTGTCACACCTGATTGAGGTGTGAGTTGGCACATTTCTCATGCAATACGCTTGGCCTGAGCTTGCCCCAACACTCCGTCTGCACAGATGTCCAGATATTGTGCACTGGTCACCAATCCGCGCCTCAGTGTGTTGCAGAACCTGTTTAATCCTACCAAATCCATCTATAGAGCCCTTGAAGATGCCAAGCAGGCTACACAGTATAGCAGCAATGGGTTGCAACAACCACAAACCGTTGTTTTTGCACCATATTTGTACGAAAACTACTACATTGGCAAGGTACGCAATCCTGCAATTGTCATTCTGCATCCTATACTGGAGCTTGCTAGTGACAGGAGGACAGGACTGACTGGTTCAATGGTAAAGGCTTGCTCTGCATCGCAATTTTGCCCACCATCAGTGCAAGACAGATGAGAGCGTGCAGCAAAAGCATCTTTCAGGTTAGGTCATTGCGCAACATCATCATGGCTCTTCTTTAGGGTACAACTACGTCAATCGGTTTGAAGTGAACACCCTGCTGTGCAGCTCAGTGTTCTGGCATCTGCGTGCAAGCACCCTTTTGGCTCTTCCACATGCCTGCATCATGTTGTGCCTGTTCATGTGTCAGGGCTGCAGTTGCAAACAAAGTGCTTCTGAGCGTATTGCTTGTACGGTCTCATCTGAGGTTTTTTTGGTCATGCCGCAGATTGACAATAGTGCCCCCATGCTTGAGACGCTGAGCAACACTGCCCAGAAGCATGCACAGGACTTGGCTCAGCTGTGGCAGTTGACTCAGGATGCTGCAGAGAAGAATAAGCCATACCGCAAGGCGCTGAAAAGCAAGCAAGATCTAGAGAGAAGCTTGTCAAAGGTGGTGGTAGCCGGGCAGCACACAGTCTTACACCAAGGCTACAAGTATCAAGTCAAAGTGTCAGAGGGAAAATATGATGTTTCAGCTGATGACTTCAAGAGGAATCTACAGGAGAAAGCCGTGTGCTCAGGATGCAAGACGGCGGCTGAGGAAGCCTACAAGGCAAAGCGACGCACCAAAACAGACATCAAAGTTGTAGACAGGGAGCAGCATGATATTCAGACCCCTTCTTGCTCTGAGGAGTCGAGGCCAAGCAAGAGGCAAAGGTATTGCACTGGAATATATACCTGTAAGGCAGTGACACCTGCCAATGTGTCATGCTCCAAGACAGAATATAACATCATTGTATTGTCCGCATGAAGCCACACATGGTAGACACAATCCAGGCAACAGTCTATGGCTAAAAGTGTGAAGATAGCTTGCTCAATAGCATAAGAAAGTCTGCATATCCACTTTTCATGTACCACACAAGAGAGATGTGATAATGTGTGCAAAATGTTGCTGCGTGCTTAGGCTCATATATATGCCATTACTCCACATACTGACGCTTGTAAATCCTGGACATCAGCAAGTTGTGTGCATCTGCAGGGCAGAATAGCATGAAGCAACATGGATGCGAAAGCCAAAGCTAATGAGTGTTGTTGCTGTTGCATGCTCTGCACACACATCTGTACCGTACTCATGCTAGCATTCTGCGCTGCAACTGCTCAATATGAGGGCGCATCAGCATTTTACACTCCATTTTAGGCTGGTTGATATGTAAGAAAGTACAGATGATGGTCTTGGTGGCAGAAAAGCCTACAGTATCATTCCAAACAATCAAAGCCACTGTAAACCATTCTGTAAGATAGTTGGTCCTGTAATAGTAGGATAGCTTTGGTGCAGCTGATTCACTTCCAGGTATTGATTCTGGGCCGGAGCTCGATATGTACATGTCTGGTAGTCACTAACTTGTACTGACACAACTGATGTGTGACGCTGTGTTAGCTATTGAATTGTGTACTGTGTTTGCATTGGAGTACTACACAACGTACTCCGGATGTGCATAAGCTGTTGATGAGTATGGATGACAATACAGTTTTAACACAATTCTCAATCACAATGTTAACGTGCCTGCAGCCATGTGTTTGCCCTGCAGGTTCTTGCTGTGTATCATGAGTGTAAGCAAGCTTAGAGGTCACATCAAACACAGCTGATTTTCCCCTACAGAGGATGGTAAGGAGGCTTTGTTCTGTGAGTTGATCTAACGGCGCAAGAAATGCCAACATACAATCACACTGCACCCAGGCCAGCAGACCCGCCAAGTCCTGATGGTGATCATGCAACATAACCGGCAGCATTCCTTGCACATATATCATTAGGCAACATTGAAAGGTGGTTATTCTGTTTTAGGACTGGAGGACAGTGCTTGAAGCAGAAGGGGACAAGTCTATCTGCTTTCAGCGCAGCTGCAACTGGTCAGCTCAGCTACAGCAATCAGTCAGCTACCTGCAGCAATCAGGCAGCTCAGCTGCACTTGATCAGCTCAGCTATAACGATCTGTCAGCTCACCTACAGCAATCAGCTTGTTTGCTCAAGCACAGCACTCCTGTATTTTGGTTGGAGTGTGTTGGCTGAGTTGCAATGTGTCAACTTATCTGCAACACACACTCAGTTCACCGGCTGGTAGGTTCCCGCAGGTGGAACTGTCGGCTTGTTTCAGTGAATGTTACACAACATACTTTTATAAACTCAACCACAAACTTTAAGGTCATAGCACACAGTCACCTGAAAGGCAGTTGAGCTCAGCTGCACACTGTTAGCTTCTCTGTGATCTGTCAGCTCTGCTTGCAGTCTGTCAGTCCAGTGACAATCTGTCGGCTCATATGTGCTACTACCTGGCATGCACTGCAGAAGGTTTCTGGAGTGGTTCTCATGTGCGCTTTCCGGCAATGTCATAAGGTAGCACAGCTTATATGTCTGTATCCTCCTGTAGAGTAGCCAGCCAAGTAATCTCACTTTGCTTGCAATAAAAAGATGCCACACCTAATCAACGTCAAATCCCAGCAGCACAGCACGCGCACATCCTTGATTTCACAACACGTCGGAGCATATTATCGATAATCTGCGGAGAACGGTGCAACAGGCTGTGCAGCTGCAAAGTCAGATCTGGCCTCGGATATGTCCCACTCCGGCTTGCTGACAGGAAGGAGCAGCAGATAGGTAGTAACGCCTACTTTTCGCAAGGAGACCCGTAATCACTTCCAAGGGAGACACCGCTTCCCATTAAACGCAGACCATGAGGCACGTTCCGAGTTTTCCCATCAAGCCCATACTTTTGCAGGTTGATGTCCACAAACTTCACCTGTTCTTCCTATCTTTTCCCAGTTGGTGCTGCAGTTTTAGCTGAGAGTGTGATTGTGACTGCTGTGGGTGTGACTGTGACTGCCGCCTTTGAATAACAGCTGTCATTTCCTTGAACACCTAGATGTTCCTGAAACTGGCGAAAAGTTCAAACCAGTCTAAGGCAAGGACAGGAGATAACATTCTCTCAGAAATGATTGCAAACATCAACGCTGAGGTGGATGCTGCTGCATGTTGTGAACAGTATGATACTTGGGGCAGATGTAGGCAGCTCTGTGCAACACATCATCACTACAAGCTACCATCCGAGACTGACCACAGGTGCCTGATATGTTGAAATTCAGCTCAGCTGCAACTTGTCAGACCAGCTGCAATATGTCAACCCAGCTGTAGAGTGCCAGCATCTCAGCTGTAATCCGTCTCCTCAGTCTTGATCTGTCAGCTTGGCAGCAATCTGTTAGCTCAGTCTGTCAGCGCAGCTGCGATACGTCAGCTCAGCTGCGACACGTCAGCTCAGCTGCGATACTTCAGCTCAGCTGCACCCTGTCATCTGTGCTGCATCCTGTTGGCTGCACACAGCTGCCAGCTTGTAGCAGGACCAACAGCTTGCAGGCAGAGCTGACAGATTCAGAGGAGCTGGTTTTGTATGTAGCCGAGCTGACAGTTTGCGGTTGAGCTAAAGGATTGCAGCCAAGCTGACAGTCTACCGTTCAGCTGAGCTTACGTATTGCAGCCAGAACCAAAAAGGTTCCAGCAAAACACTGTAAAACACTGCAAAAAATTGTATGTCCCAATCCATGAACACATCTTTGCCCTATAAGAATGCGGAAAGCTAGAAATAGCCTCAAATGCACGTTCCCAAGCCATGAAGGTCCTGTGACATGTCTTATCATCAGGCTGTACAACCCATCAGCTCAAAGTGTGTTCATGCCTTGACATGTGCATGCGAGGCTATGTGTTTGGGTCACCCACAATATAGGGTAATGCAGCTCAGAACAGCCAGAAGTGTCGTCGTGATCAAAAGGCTTGGCAACATACTGTGTATAACTACGTGACCACATGTGACGCTGATTGCATGTCATGTGTACATGTCTTCACATGAACAGTTTGGTCATGCATCAAAATACATAGCCTCTGATGCATGTCCTGAGGCGTGACAATGCTGTTAGGTGTTTTCTCACAGGCCAATGCGCCCCGAGGCAGCTCAAAGTACGTCTTTACACACCATTGCATCGACCTGCCTGGTAGTTGAGCAAACAAATTATATCAAAACTACAGGATTCAGCTGAGGAGACAAACTGCAGCTGAGATGAGAAATTGAAAAGGAGATGACGAATTCGAGCTGAGATGACAGATTACATCTGAGCTACAGAGTGCAGCCGAGCTAACAGCCAGGCTGACAGGTTGAGCTGAGCTGACAGCAAAGTGGACAAGTGACAGGTGAGCTGACAGCAAAGTGGACAAGTGACAGGTGAGCTGACAGACTGCACGCCAAGCTGACAGATCATGACTGAGCAGATGCTCGAATGAACTGATGATGTGATATGAACATAGTGTCTCATTCAAAAGCCACCCTCTCACAGTGCATGTCTGCGGGTAATGCTAGCTTGACAACAAATGCCGCCAAGTCCCACTGCTGTCACGCATACCCTCGTCACCTCGTCTGCTCAGAACGCTGGTCATGTACAGTGATGCGTCTATGTTCAGCTCAGGCCAGCAAAGTCTTACACTCGATTCTATGCTTGCCAGCCTGACGATGACATCTGCCATGGGTACATATGCTTGAAGACAATAAAAAGTTTTACAGCTGTCGCCCTAGGATAATTCAACCTTTGCCTTGACCGTTGCTTATGTGATTTGCATGTGAGCAAGCTGGCAAGAAGAATGATATAGACACTGCACATCAACTCGCTGTAGGTTCCTTTACCCAACCATGATAAACTCCACATCTCAGACACAGCATGTTTCAACAGCTATTAGTAATGAAGTGCCACCTTGGACAGTGTGGAGGGGCAACGGGGCAACATTTTAGCCATCGTGAGCCATAGAAAGATTGACATGCACTCAAGCTCGAGCCCACTAGTCCACCAGATGAGTGTCCATCACCCCACCACATGAAGGGCATGTGCAGCACAATTGTCAGCAGGCTTGTTCAATGCCTTGACTCACAGTTGGTCCAACAGCCATGTAATCGTCTCCAACAGTGTCCCTTCTGAATAACGGGCTAGCAACATCTCGGTGTACAGCAGCATAGGTAGCGAGGTGCCTAGGGTCATAGTGGTCCCAGGCCAGCTTGCCACATGGCATTACATGGCTGACTGCATGTGGCCAACCACCCTGGCAGGAGGCACCATCACTATGTCTCCTGGCCCTTGGTTGAGGACAACCACAACATCTCGTCCATCTATGGCGTTTTGACTCCCGAAGGCAAGCATGTGCTCCCAGTGCTCTGGTTTGGGCATGAACTCTTGCAAACCATCTGCATGATGGAGGCTGTCTCTGACAAACTCAGCAAACCTTGGCGCCACATGTGGGTGCACAAACCACCATCTTGCAAGCACAAAGTGAGCCTGGCTCCCATACTTTTTTGCCTTTGCCTTCCCCTGTACACACATCATTGAGATATTGATCATTGACTAACTGCATCTTGCAATGAGATCATGATGCAAAAGAAGCAAGATGCAAGACGCAGAAGTGCAATCAACTAAATTGAAAGCCTTGTGTATTGTGAAAGCATCCACTGTGGCATGTACACTCGCCAGACATCAATCACATTGTACCTTTGGGTTGTGAACGACAGAGATTGCCACACTCTCAGCCTGGGTCCTGTCCACATGAAACTTTGTGCCAAGACTAGCCTTGCCCAGCATCAGAAGCCCTATCCGGCTGGTGTCTGTGAGGCCACGAGCTGCCTCACAAATCTGACTGCCTGGACGAGCAGCTTTCACAGTCATCAAGGTCTGACATGGAACTGATTCCACCTCAGTGTTTTGCTCAAAGTTGGACTGAAAGTACATCCCTCGGTCAAAGAGATCCACAGCTGCTGCAACAGGGTCTCTCTCTGCCAGGGCTTTGTCGGCTTCTGCTTCAACCGCAGGGTGTGTGAACCCGCTTGCAGGCACAAGCATTGGTCATAAGATCAAGCGGCATGTAGGGGGTGCAAGACATCTGCTAGCAATGACATGCATTTTGCAAGCAGAGACCTACTCTTTCAGCGCCTCAGGAGTGAGACCCCTCAAAAGCGTTGCTGGGTCCACTCTCTGGCTTGCGCAAAAACCATGAACGATGTTTGGCCATACTACCTGCACAGCATACACGAATGCCTGCTGAACGTGCACATTGAACATGCTGCTCAGCTATGCAGTTCAATCATGCACATTGGTGACCATCTTCACAACAGTACATGTAGTACATCCGCGACTGGGCAATCAAAGATCTTCCTCTAGCACACCTCAACATCTGCTGGCGCCTTGCAGGTTGGCTTGCTGCCCAAGATCTTCAGCCAACATTTCAACGAATGTTTACTTGCGAGGCGTACCACAATCATGCCTTCAGTGCGACAATGGGAACAGCACAGGGTGTCACAGTTGCTCCTGGAACCTATGACATAAGCCAGCAAGCATCACCACTGGGGTGAGGTGCAGCATTTGCTCAAGGAGCAAACACACTGGTGATGCTGTCCTGCAGATTGCTGATTTGTGCTTCCTGTCTGCCACTTGCTCACCTTGTATGCCATCATCAACAAAGAGGTTCTACACAATGAACAGAAGCAAGTGTTTAGGTCTGAATTGGCCAGCACTGCATCAGGCTCCTGAACAAGCTGGTTCAAAACGCCCTGGGCCTCCAACCCGTCATAGGCTCCAAGCAGGCGGCAGGCCGCTGAGCACAGCTGATCTGCCCACAGGTCATCGTTTTGTATGTGTTTGTGCCTGCCAATCGCCTGTATTCCGCAGTGACTGTTTGCAAGACAACCTTGAAGCATGACATGCAAGCTGTGACTGATAAAAGGTCGCTAGGCAGGAAAGCACCTGCTTCTTTGACACATGCTCTGTCTCTTGGTCTGTGTTGATGTCAGACACATGTTCACGACCTCGTTTGGTGGCGACGTCGCTTCTGGTCGGCCTGATCGTTGTGTCTTCTGGAACCCACACAAAGTCTGTTCTACTCCAGCCAGTCTCTTTTTGTAGCTTCTTCCCTTCTACGCTGTCTCTGTCGTCAATACGGAACTTGTGTTCGATCGCCGAGGCCTTGCTGACGTATCCACAGGACACCTCTCCGTTGGGCGTTCCGCACTTGTGTTTCAGAGCGCCGTAGAACTTTCCTTTTTTTCCTTCTCCGACGTCCTGTCTTGGGGTGCGGACAGATGCCTGTTTCAAGACAGATCCATATGGCGACAGAAAGGGCTTTCTATCCTCGACGTTCACAGCACCAAGAAAGTACTATTCAGGGCACAAGCTAGACCCCTCAGCAGTCACACTATCAGTCTTGGCAGGTCTCCAGGGGAGTACATTGTGCTGGTCGCTATCTTGACAACACTCAAGGAGGCGCAGACTCTGGCTGAGGTTCTGCACGCATTATTGCACACTGATCCTGTTACGGGGGAGTTGACTTGAATTGCATGTGACTTGTGATGTCAAGTTCGTTATGATCGGATTCTTTGCCATTTGTGTTGGCAGTGCAGATTGTCATTTGTGTTGACAGTCTTTGGACGGCTGCATTTTCACAGTAGTCACATGGGACCAAGAGGGGTCTCTGGGACAGGCAGTAATTAGCAGTGGTATTTCAATCGGCTGCATTTTCACAGTAGTCCCAAGAGGGTCTCTAGGACAGGCTGTAGTCAGCAGTGGTGTTTCAACCTGGCTGCATTTTTCACAGTAGTCACACGAGACCAAAAGGGTCTCTAGGGCAGGTTGTAGTTAGCAATTGTTAATGGCTGAGCTTGTAATGCACTGGCGTGCATTTTCGGTTGAACAAGTTCATGTGTCCAGCTAGGCATTCTGTGAGTTGCCACTTAGAGCACATCTACGCTGAACTTTGATCAGTGCTTCTTCAGTAGTCTGGTCATTTCATACAGTGCTCATGAGATTGAGTTCAACATTCTAGTGTTTTTCGGTTTCAGGTTTTGGTATACACTGGTTCCTTGAATGTTTGACTGCGGGGGAGTGTTGAAAGTGTGAGCACTTAGCAATATCCAGTCACACCATTCATGGAAAGATTACTCAGGTAGTCAGTAATGGTTGCATAGGGCGCATTCCTTAGCTAGTGGCCTATTACTTTGTACATATGAGTCTTGCACACAGCGTTTAGACACACTTAGGAGAGCTGTTGTCAGTAGCTACACAGTACACACACCATGCAAGACACGGTCCTGTTATGCAAGCCTGCCGACTGCACAGTGCATCTCAACAGTAAAGCGTCTCAAGTACTTACAGTCCCCTTCATTCGTCTCCATACATTTGTCTCCACAATTGCATGATTATTATGCTTATAATGCTGCTTGGGTGCTGCTCTGCTTTCTGCTCTGCATTGCGCCCTGGGGCTGTCCCAGGGCGCCCTGTCGCCGTTGAGCCTTTCTCTGCCAGCTTACGCAGGATAAGCACTTCTAAACGACTTGGTATATCGGCTACCACATACACCCACGCAGAGCTACAGACAGCCTGCCCTCTCACAGACATAGCTGGTCACGAGTTCCTGTATGCTCTTTCACATTCGTGTGCGTGTGGCCTGGATGGGCTGCATGACCTAATCCTCGCTCTGGAGTTGCTGCTCGTGCTGAAGGCCGCTCATGCCTTTTCTTTTTCAGGTATAACGATCGGTCAACTGAGGTGTCAGCATCTCTCCTGCATGAGTGATAGTCGTACTCAGGCGTGAGGCTTGGCATCAGGGCGCACCAAGGCCTGTTCAGTAGTCACTTGAGGGCCAGGCCCTATGGGTGGGTTAGTGCAGTACAGGCACTGATATACTGCACGCAAGGCTTTTGAACGCATGCTTGCAGCCAATTTTATTGCCTGTGCAGCATGTAAGCATAAGTCACAGACTGATTGCATTTGCGAGTCACTCGGGCAATGTCATGCATTGTGCTCGACTGGCCTGCAATGAGTAGCTGAGGATGGCATTAGAGTCAATAACATAGAGCGTCCTTTGGGACGCAAGCAAATGTGAGGGATCGTCCCTTCATGTCAGCAGTCGACCACACAGGCGCTTGAGGAAACGTTTCGACAATCGCAGTCCTGACCACAGTCCAAACACAATGTGACTTGCAAGTGCAGGACTCAACTCAATCGCAACAATGTCGCGTTTTCACACAGTCTGTTCCCGCACAACATATATGTTGTTCGCACAGTCAACACGGCTGTGACAGTAGTATGCAACCTGCGCAGACTCCAAGACGGTTTCCGCCCGGCGCTTCTATTTCGAATGTCTAGCAAAGCGGAGCAGGAGCTGCTGTTGGCAATGTTGACAGACAATCTGGACCAACCCGATCTGACGCCCTTGCTGCAAGGCACCTCAAGGCCAGATGGACACAGTGCACGACGAAAGAGGAAGAGGCAACTGCCTTCAGGGAGTTTGCATGACTCCCAACAGCAGGTGTGACATGCAACTCAGTTCATCGTACCCCGCCAGTGGTATCACACTGCTGCTTCTGGTTGTACAAAGTGGACAGTGTGTGGTGTGCAGGTTAGTAATGACCTTTTGGAAGAGCACCTCAGACGCATAACTCATGATGACGCTGAGTGCACAATAACAGATGCTGGCAAGTGTGCAGCACCAAGCTCAGCTTTCAGGCTTGATGACCCCTTGATCCCTGAGTTACTGTCTTGGATCAGCTGTGCTGCCGTTCTTGGCGGTCTTGCGGGATCGGTTGCTGTAGCATCATGCTGTGAGGCAATTGGAAGGGCCAAGGGCGCACCAGTCACATCAGCACCAACAGTAAATGCAACAGCATCTTCCTCAAGCATGGACGGTGACATTGAGGGGTCCTCATCTAGTGAAGCCTCCAAGGAGTTTCAGCAGCAGGATACACAAGCGGGACAAGCATTGGGAAAGGCAAGGCCAACTTGGATGGCACTCTGTTGCAGTGACTGATGCAGCAAATTGCGCCCATCATGGTATTACGAGCTGCAATTGTGGCAGCTGTGTAGAAGGTGCTTTGCATACAGCTCTGATGTATCTTTGTAATGCTGTAGCTGATTCTTGTGAGGTTGGCCAGCGTGGCCATGACTGCCTGGCATTGCAGCGTGTGTTCATCTGCTCGGAGTTCCCAACCAATTCGGGGATGCAAGTGTCCATGCATGCTCAATTATGCCAAAATGCCTGACTAGAACATTGGAAATACTCGACACACATGACAGGCAAAACCTGTGCATCTGCACGGTCAG
>JAABUV010003786.1_pt1 | contig 18838 bp, 27 predicted proteins | sample 5559971 | NCBI WGS metagenome assembly JAABUV01 (sample SAMN10711881, study PRJNA513362) | rock metagenome | isolation source: Antarctica rocks | place: Antarctica: Victoria Land, Knobhead nord | collected 2015-12-19
GCCGGTACTGTACAGCGAGACCACCGGCGGCCGCTCGCGCGGCCGGGCGGCCGCGGGGCAGTCGGGCAGCCTGCGCGCGCGCAGCGCGGTGGCGTCACAGCAAGCGGGGCGGCCGGGCAGCCTGCGGACGCGCAGCATGGTGGACTCACAGCAGGCGACGGGGCCGCGCCATGACCGAGCACTGGCGAAAGTCATGAACGAGCAGTGCTCTCAGAAGGCTGTGCAGAAACCCCTGCTACCTGGGTCAGCGCGCAGAGCACAGCATGGAGTGCCAGATCAAGGCCGACAAGTTGCCCTGGTCTCTCAACTTGGCGCTGCACACTGTCGGACGCTGCTGGCAAGCGCGCACATGCCGCCGCCATTACATGCGCACGCTCAGCTTGAAACTGGGCCGCGCAGTCATTTGGCATTCGCATTGCAGGCGGTGGGGCATGGCGCATGGGCTTGGTTGGGGTAAGGTTAGGTAGGTCAGGGTAGGTAATGCGCGCCTGTGGGCCGCCTTGCAGTGGAGGCAGCCGCCGGCGCGCTGCGCCTTCTCCACGTCCGCGATCGCGCGCGCGCCGTCGGCGTCGCCCACTGCGTAGCGCCGCTCCATCCACCCGCGCGCCTGCTCGGACACGCCCTCCAGCGCGGCGCAATCGCGCACCCTGCGCGGCCGCGCGGCGCGCGCCTCGCGGGCGCAGGCGCGGGGCGAGCGCGCAGCCGCCGGCAGGCTGGCAGGGAGGCGCTGCTTGCAGGGCGGTGGCGGCCGCGGGCCGCGCCGCGACCGCCTGCGTGGCAGGGCTGGTGGGCGGCGCACCCGTGGGCGCCCTGGCAGTGCGGGCACGCGCGCTTGCCGTGCCAGGTCCCCTGCTGGTCGAGCTGGGCCTCTCGGGCCATGTAGTAGTCCTTCAGCTGCAGCACGGTCTTGGGCGGCAGGCTGGACAGCTGCGGGCACTCGTGCAGCCTGCGCGCGGAGCCCGCCGCCCAGCCGTCAGCGACCCAGCCAGTGAGACAGGTTTGGGTTCCCTCACACCCAGGTTTCAGCATGCCAGACAATCCAAACCAAAACCAACAGGGTTGTACATTGATCCCAGGCCCGCAAGTTTTGACATGTGCTGCGTGACAAGGCGCCTCGAGCGCGCTTGCAACATCTGTGTACCCACAGGGCGTCCAGGCGGGCGCCCTAACCCTTCACAGCACAGGGCTGCGATAGCGCCAGGAGCATACTTGTGCCGCTCGCCACAGTGGTAGCAGCCAGGATGGTGCGGCGGCTCGACGGCCTTCACGCCCGCGGGCGGCGTCAGCGGCCCGTGCGAGCGCCTGCGCTCCGCGCGGCTCGCCGCTTGCTCCAGCAGCCGCGCCGCCCCATCCCGGTTGCCGCTCATGTAGAGCCCGCGCAGCGCGCCGCGGATGTCGGGCGGAATGCCCGCCACCTCGGGGCACTCCACGAGCCTGCGCGCGCACAGCCATGCGCATCACACAGAGGCGAGCAAGGCTGGGCGGCCTCGTTGGCTGAGCAGGAGGCAGTGCTTGCAAGTCGCGGCACCCCATGCTGGTCTCAACACACGCCAGGATGATCTGCCCAGGCGTCTGGCGGTGCAGGGAGGCAGCCAACAGCGCAGAGCAGGGCCACCGAGCGCTGTGCGTGAGTAGGACAATGCCGCCCGCGTCACTGGCAGATATGCCTGACGGACGGGAGCGCACGAGTGGCTGGGCTTCAGGCAGTGCAGGCATTTCCCGGCCAGCGAGCGCTCCAGGTTGGCCCTCTGCTTGCGCAGCTCGGCCTCCGGCAGCGGCTTGCTGCGGCCGCTGCCCACGTCACTCCTGCTGCTCTCGCTGATAGTGCCGCTGCCGACGCCGCTGCCCGCTGGTGCAAGTGGCGCGGTGCGTGCGGCGGCTGCGGCCCTTCTGCTGCTGGCAGATGCGGCACGCCAGGGCAGAACTGGGGCGCCGCCATCAGCGCTGCCGGCGCTGGCCTGGTCCGTCCCGCTCGCCGCAGGCCGCCCGCCGGCTGCCGCGCCGCCCTCTGGCCTGCCCGCAATGCCGGCTTCAGCCCGCTCGCCAGACTCGGCTGCGCGGTGGGCAGCCTGCGATGCGGCGCTGCCTGGCTTGCTCGCGCTGCTCGCGTCGGACTTGCCCAGCGCGGGCGTCAGAGCGGCCGGTGCGGTGCTGTCTGGCTCGCCTCCGCCGCCCTGCACGCCGTCGTGGCCGCTCGGCAGCGCCTGCGCGATCGCAGACGCGCCGGTGCCCGGCCCGCCGGCGCTGCGCTGCTCTGCGCGCGCGCCGCCCGTCGGCGGCTCCTCGTCCCACTGCGCGTCTCCTGCAGGCGGCGGCAGTGGGCGCGACCCCGGCGCACCGCTCGCTGGCTCCGGCTGCCCGCCGGCCGGCACGTCCACCAGGGCCGACCAGCCGCCCGAGCCGGCCCGCGCGCTGAGCCAGGGCGCCCACGGCTCCCGCTCGCCAGAGGCCCCTGCAGCTGCAGCAGCGCGGTGCGTATCGGCCGGCGGCGCTTCCGATGCGGCCGCTACCGCATCCTGCCCCGTGCTCGCCTCCGCCGGGGGCTCTGCGCGCTGGCCCTGGCCGTGCGCGGCTGCATGCGTCGGCGCGCCAGCGTCGGCGTCGTACATGTCCAGGCTGCCCTCGACAGAGGCAGATGCGTCCGGCCAGCTTGCGCCGCTCTGCGCCGCGCTCGCCCAGGGCTCCGGCTTGTGGTCGGCAGTGGTGGTGCTTGCTGCTGGCGCGGGCGCAGGCGCCTGCAGCGGCCAGGGCACCCGCTCGACCTCCCCGCGCTTGACCACCGGATCCTGCACCCGCGGCAGCGCCAGCGCGTCGGCCGATGGCGCGGCCGGCCGGCCAGGGAACCGGGGCGACGCTGCTGCGGCGTCAGCGGCCGCGTCCGCGGGCGGCGGCCTCGACTCAGGCTCCGCCGCGGCGTCCGGCGCGGCGCCCCAGGCAGCGCCGCCCGCGCCCGCGCTGCCCCACACCGCGTCGCCCGCGCCCGGGATGCTCACGCTGGAGCCCGACCACACGTCCCAGCGCCGCGCCACCCCGCCCTCGGGCAGGTCCAGCTGCGGCGGGGGGCCGGGCGGCCGGTCAGCGGGCTGTGACTGAGGGCGCGCGCCGCCCGCGCCAGCGTCCGCTGCGCCGTCCGGCCGCCACCCCTGCCCTGTCGCCTCCGCAGGCTCCGGCCATGCATGCGGGGCCGGCGGCGGCGGCAGCGGCGGCGCAGCCTCATGCGCCCCGATCCGCTCGTCGTACCTGACCCACGTCCGCACTGCGCCGCCCAGCAGGGCGGGGAGCGCGGCCCCGCCGCCGGCAGCCTTGTCCGCACCCTGCTCATGGGCTGCGGCAGCATCCATGCCGCTGGTCAGCTCCTCGGGCGCTTGGCCGCTCCCGGAGCGCGTCTCCGCGGGCCTCGCCGGCGCCAGGCTCGCCGCGCTGGGGCCGCCACCGGCAGGGTCTGGCATCTCCGTGCCCTCTGCGGCATGCGCGTCCGCGCTGCGCCCTGGGCCCGGCGGCGCGCCGGGCGCCTGCGCTGCAGCCCCGCCCGGCGGGGCGGCGCTCGTCTCCCGGGCGTCATCTGCTGGCGCGCTGGGGACAGGCGGCGCGGCGCCGCTGGCGGGCGCCGGGCCCGCCGGCGCCGGTGCGCGCACGCGCCCGTTGCTGAGCCCATGGTGGCGCGTGCCAGCCGCAAGCTCGGGCGCGCGCGCTGGCGCCGCCGCCGCGCCGTCGTCGCTGTGCGCCGCGCTGTTTGCTGCGCCGGGCGCCTCTGCGCCCGCCCGCCGGCCCCGGCTGCCGAGCGCGCGCGCATCTTCCCTCTGGCGGCGGCCCTGCGGGTCCTGTCCGGAGCGCGCGTCGCGCGCCCTGCAGCGTCATCCCTCTCAGCTGGCAGACAATCGAGTCAAAAGGAGCCGCTGCACATGCGCTCCTGCGCTGCATGTGAGCATCCCCGACCAGGCAACACTGCACTCTGCGCTGCATGCGCTGCCCCGGCACGCGCTGATCCGCGCCGGCGGCATCGATGTTGGGCTGCACCCCAGCGCAAGCGGCGGGCCTCGCCTCACGAGCTGCGCCGCCAGGACGTGCAGCGCGGGCCGGCCGGCGCCCGTCCTGTTGAAGAAAGCGTTCTTCACAGACGCGCGGGCCTTCTCGTCCAGGCCCCGCAGGGTCGGGCAGTGCAGCACGCTGCGCAGCGCGCCAGAGGGCCGCGTCAACGACGCCGGTCACCGCGCAGGCGCAGGCTGCAATGCCAATGCGGCCCCCCACTGGCGGCGAGCTGGGGCGCTGGAGGAGCAACGAAGCTCTGTGTCCACTGGGCATGCCTTGGATGCAGGGGTTGCGCAGGCTTACTCAACAGGCTGCCTTTGATGAACTTGTCAGATATGTGACACAAAGTGCCAGGTGGGCAGATGCAACAGCATGCTCGCACTCCTGCATGCCGACGGGCACATCGCACAGCAACATGACGCAGCCGCGAAACAAAACGCGATGCATGCCAGCCTGCATGGCGTGGCTACCTGCAGGACTCAGGACAAGTCACAGGGCGCTTGCTGTGCAGGGGAGGGGGAAGCGTCTCACAGGTGCGTCGGGTCGCCGCAGAACAGGCAGCAGCCCTTCGCGTGCTGCTCGCTCGCCCACGCCTTCCACTGGTTGCCCTTCTGGCCCCCGTACTCGCCTTCTTCCCACACCGCAGCCATCTGGGGGCACTCCGTCCAGCTGCGCGCCCGCCGCGGCAGGGCTTCTGACATGGCCGGGCGTGGGCTGATGCGCGCGCGCGCGCACGCACGGTGCGCTCCTGCGCTGTCCCGGAGCTGGGCGCTGCAGCATGCACTCACCCGCGTGCCTCGTGGCAGCCACTCAGTCAGCCTTCTCACTTGACAGCTGCTGCAACAGCAGTGATACCTCATAACCGGCAGGACCTTGTCAGAGCCAGGGCATGCAGACCCAGCGCGCGCGCACACGCAGCGCCCACCTGTGGGTGCCGCCGTGGCACTTCAGGCAGCCGCGGCCGCCGTGTGCGGTCGTCAGCGACGCCCGCAGCCGCGTCAGCTCAGCCCGAGCTCCCCGCCACTGGCTCAGCAGCTCCTCCACCATGGCCGTGCCCCGCCGCTCGCCGCCCCGGTACAGCGCCAGCAGCTCCTCCCGCTCCTTCTGCGCAGCGCGCGCGCTCTTCATGCGGTCAGCTTGTGCGTGGACGCTCACGCTTTGCTGCCACTGTGCCTGGTCTCAACAAGGCTGGCAGCTCGCTGTGCCAGGGGTGCAAGGAGCCGCAGACAAATGCTTTGGCCACCTGGGCTGTCTGTACTTCAATCAGCTCCTGTTTGAGGAAAACAGTGAGGCGTGCGATGTACTGCCACAGTGCATGCGCAAGAGGCTCATGAGCGATTAAGCATGCTGCAACCTGACACCATTGCATGAGACATGCCAGGAGCACTCCAAGCGTGTGCCCAGGCATCTGCAACAGCATGGGTGGTGGCCAGTGCCGCACGTGCTCCAGGTCGGCCAGGCTAGGACACGCCATCAGCCTGCGCAGGGTAAAGCACCAAGTCAGATGCAAGGACCTGTTACGGCTCCCTGCCACATCACATGCTTCAGCAAAGCACAGTGTGTGCCCCGTGCGGCCCCATGCAGCCGTCCAGCAGCACAGAGCCCAACGCGGCTGCAACCACACCCTGACGTGTACCTGGGTTGACAGTTGAGCCAAAGCACACCGCACTGCGTGCTTGCTCCCACTGGGTTGCTCCCAGCGTACAAAGCAAAGGACCGCATAGGAGTACTCGAGGCAAAGCGCCTACCCCAGCCAGCCCACCATCATCTCAGTGCTGAGCTGGCAGGCCAGGAAGCAAGGGGCGCGTACGTGTGGTCCTCCCGCTCGCAGTGCAGGCACCGGCTGTCAGGCGGCCCAGCCGCCTGCTTCCGCCGCTCCTCCTCCGACGCCCTCCGCAGCTGATGTTTTTCCCGCAACAGCCTCAAGCGCGACGGGCGCGCGGCGGTGGCGCCGCGGCGCAGCCCAGCCAGGTCCTCCGCTGACGCGCAGCTCGCGCCGTCGTCCTCGGTGTCCTCTGAGCCCCTGCGGGACCGCAGCCTGCCAGCTGGGGGGGCGCGTGGCTGCCGCTCGTGATGCCCTGGGGCGCCTCCGCGGCGCGCCGGGACACAGGCATGCTCGCGGCTGCAACGCGCCGCTCCACGCACAACAATGTCCCGTCCTGGGAAGCTGCATGCACGCCTTGGGCCATCCGCGTGCACGCCATGTGCCGGCATGCGCGTGGGAGATATGATGCTGCAGGAGGCTACGAGCGCCGCCCGCTCCTCAACACAGCCAGCAACCCAAGCACCAGTGACACCACGCCATGCCGTGCCAGTGCCCGTCAGAGCTGGAGCGCCCGCCCTGCGCACCTCCCCAGCTTCTCGCCGCGCAGCAGCTCATGCGGCGCGGGGGCGGCGCCGCTCGCGCCGTGCCTGACGCCTGGGCCCCACTCCTGCTCAGCGGCCGACGCCCCGGTCGCGCCGCCAGAGCCGCGCCCGTGGCGCGCCTCGCGCCGGTCCTTCGTGAGGGCCCACCCAGTCGCCTGAGCAAGCGCGCGACAATGTTGCCACAGCAGGGCACATTGCACTCGCCCCGTACTCACTTGCACCATGCAAGTGCCCAGCGGTACCAAGCGCTTTTGCATGCAACGCGGCAGCTACCGGACCTGCTCTGCTTCAAACTGGACTGCAAACTGGACTGAAAGTATTCCCAGAGCGGGCATGCCCTGATGCAGCAGCGGGCACTACAAGAGCACACACAGAGGCAACCAGAGTCCCTTTGATCAGACACAGACTGTGAGGACGGCAGCACTAATGGCCATCTCCGTACTAGCGGGCATCGGAGCGATGCGCGGCTGGGCGCCAGGCGCTGCGGCGCGCACCGTCTCGCCGCGCGCCTGCGCCTCGCCGCGCGGCTGCGTGCCCGCAAGCTCGCCAGGCGTGGCCAGCTCCGCCTTGAGCGCCTGCAGCTCGGCGACCCGCTGCGCGTCCTCCGCCTGGCGGCGCCGCTCCTGCTCCTCCTCGGCCTCGCGCTCGCGCTGCGCGCGCGCGCTGCCTGGCTCAGGTCCCAAAACATGTCACAGCATGCGTGCACACCCTTTGTGACACCTGTCAAGCTTCGGCCTGGGCGGCGCCGCGCCTGCTCCTCTGCGGCCTTGCGCGCGCGCTGCGGCCGTGTATGCTGTCTGTCTGAGTCAGGGCCCTGCACAATGCTTGAATCATGCAGGCATGACTTTCATCGCGCCTGTCGAGTTTCAAGCTGCTTAGAGCCTTGCGGCGCCGCAAGGATGGGTGTATGCACACACGAACCGCATGGGAGTCTCTGTTAAGCTCGCACAGCAGGCGTTGACTATGAGAAGCACTGGCAAGGCCGCTACCGCCAGCACGCGCGAGCGCCGGCGCAGTGGCGTGCTCGGCAGCCGGGCCGGCAGGTATAACCCCGGGCCGGCGGGCTGAGGCAGCGGCAACTGAGCCTGCATACCCTAGCCCCGACAAGGGCTGGCGGCGGCACCTGCGCCTGCTCCTCCCGTACGCGCTCGCGCTCGGCCTCCTCGGCGGCCTTGCGCGCGGCCTCCTCGGCGCGGCGCTCGGCCGCGCGCCGCTCCTTGGCCGCCTTGCGCTCGTCCTCCGCGCGGCGCTTGGCGCTTGTGCGCTCGCTCTCCGCCTCCTCCGACTCCAGCAGCGCCCGCTCCGCCGCCTCCGCGCGCTCCTCTGCGCATGCGCACAGACAGCTCTCCGCAGGGCTCGATGCGGCGTGCGCGCGCTCTGCTGCTCCCTGGGCCGCATGTGCGGCTCTCCGCGGCGCCAGGCATAGGCAGCCTGCATCCTGGGCTCCTGATGGCGCACCCCGCGCGGCCAATCTCAGCCGTCTCTTCCTGCAGCACCTGTGTCGCCTCTCACGCTTACCCCTGCGCCTATGCCACTTGCAGGTGTATTCGGGCGTGTGAGCGCTCGCTGGGTCCCGCCCGCACAGTGCCGCTCTTCCCATGGTAAATATGTGGAGTGTTCCCGGAAGCGCAAGTGCAGACTGCCAAGGCGCGCTCCTCAGCGCGTATGCGCGTGGTTATCCTCGTGACCGCTCACTGCCGCTCCAACATGGATGCGCCTCTGGCACTCTGCCCATGCACGCTCGCACAGGCAGGCGCGCAAACCCGCGCATGCGGGAAGGCGCGATGCCTGTATGCGCAGCGCTGCAGAAATGCAAGATGAGCATGGCCCCTGTACACGGCCAAGACACTGAAAGTGGCGTCAATGCTTCCCGGTGCGTGCTGCTGTGTGAAGCACAGCACGGGATGGCCGGCAACAGCGCATGACATGTACACGCGCATGCTGCGTGGCCCCACCTGGCGCCGCTTGCGTTCCTGGTCTGGCAGGCGCAACGCTGGTACCCTCTCCTGGGCTGCCAGGTTTGCACAGGCAGAGGGGTGCGGGCAGCGCACGCTTCAGCGCGCGCACGCAGCCGCTGAGCTTGGTGCGCAGCGCCAAGTCCACCGCGGCATTCAGCTGGCAGACGGGGATGCCGTATCTGCAGGTGTCCAGGAGCTTCCTGATGCACAACAGAGCGTATAAGGGCGGTCGTGCAGTGTCCTGCGTGCGCCAAACCATGACCTCCAATGCCCAGCGCACAGCCTGAGCTTCTGCATGAAGGGGGGCAGATGCGCGCCAGCAGCAGCGCCTGGCAGTCAGAGAGGCGGCCTCAATGACAAAGTTGCAGCCAGCAATCAGGCGCCTCAGCCTGAGCAGAACCGCCGCGGCATCAAGGTCGTCGCCGCTGCCTGCCCTGCATGCGCGCGTTACACTTTTCACAAACACAGGCAGCAGTTTAGCAGCACTTGTGTATCAGCTGATCAGATGAGGACAACGGGCAGGGCTCTGTGATCTGTACTCGTTGGTGGACTCCCAGGCATACCCTGTCTTGCGTGGCGGAAGGATTTGCAGCTTCTTCTCGAAGCGGGAGACCGTTTCGCTGTTCAAGTCATCCAGCTGCAAGGCAGTCTCGTATGTCAGGCTGGGAAAACAGCGTCGCATACTGCCGCAATCACAAGTATAGCATTTCAAGTCTGACGCTACTGCACGTAGGATGAGGACACTGTGCCGCACCTGCTTGAGAATGTTCATCCGCTTAAAGGTCTCCTTGCTGTTCATCAGCCCACGCTGCAAGTTGTGCATCCTCTCGGCCCTGGACAGGCAGCAGGTGCCTAGTCGTTAATCGTTGTAATTTGTTAACCAGGCTTACTGCTAGCACATAAGCGGCTGTGCATCGCACTCGAGGTTCGAAGCATGCCAGTTGATGAGCTTCTCGTACTGGACGTGCACACTCAACAGCGCCCGGCGCCTCTCGTTGTAAATTTTCTTCGCGGCCTCCGCAAGGAAGCTTGCCGCGCCTTTGCGCGGAACGGACAGCAGCTCATATGTTGCACACTATTGAGGTGGCAGCTACTGCATTCCACAGTGCTGGCATGACAGGCACTCGCTGTGGCATGTCATCAGGCACCCACACTCGCATCGTTTTTTCCACAATCCCGTACTTACCTTTGAGCTGCTGCGCGACTGCTGTGCGCGCGTGCTCATCAGCATCAAAGCCCTGCGCATCCTGACATGCATCAGCAACCTTGCATAGGCATGTTCGAGGCATAGGTAACAGCATCGCATGGCTGAATCACGTGTATGCCCCAGCGCTTGAATAGGGCATGCCTGATCAGCAGCCAGGCCGTGCGTGACTGCGGCGAGATGCGATGCGGCCTCACGCCTGAGCCAGGCAGCAGTGATGACCTGCCAAAAGAAACCATTGTCATGGGCGATGAGACGAAAACAAGATGGCCATTGTCTAGTAGGTAATACCGCGCACCTCGCTGAGGCACAGCGCGACCCGGCCTGTGCTCTCTGCGAGATGCTCAAGGCCCTCTGGTATCTGCAGCGGCTCTGGGGCCTCGCTCTCAGACACGATGCGAAGCAGGCGCGCGCGCACGCGGCTCTCAAAGTCCCCCTGCCACGGCAGAGTCTCACTTAAGAGGCCATGGCGCTGAACCATGGTGATGTGGGAGGCAATGAGCGCCATACAGGCAGTGAGCGCGGGCGCAGGCAACTGCGCAAGGGGGCATGCCGAAGCATCGCCCTCGCCCTCCTCCGCAACCAATCGCACGTGCAGAACGCCATCGCGCTGAACCAGCTCTTTTCCGTCCTCCTTCAGCCAGTCGTGCTGCCAGCCCTGCTCAGCAGGCACGCTTGCTTGCAAGCAGGTGCAGGCTTGCTGACACAAGTGGTTGGAGAGCAGACTGTGACTTGGCGCTTGGCGATACAGGGTAAAGCATGCATGCAGGGGAGGCACCTGGGTATCCAGCAGGGTCGCAGCGCGCCGCCAGTGGCTCAGCAAGGGCTGATGCCGACCAAGGGCACAGAGCAGCTGCTTTCCGATCCGAGCAAGCGCATCATCGCTGAGCAAAGTCAAATGCTCCCAAGCCAGCTCATGCAGGCTCTGCAAGCCTGGCAGCAGGCGCTTCTGCAGCAGAGCACAAGAAATATTTACACGGCCTTTCAGTGCTTGTTCTGGCTGAAACTAGACTTACAAGCCAAATCAGTTGGCACAGAGCCCAGCATCAATGATCACGCAACTATGGATTTATGGTGAGGCACAATTGCAACAGAACGAGCATTTGAGGGCTCCCAAGATGGGCTGTCCATCACGCCTGCCAGTACTGTGGGGTTTGCACACGGTAGTATTTGCACATTGACAGGTGAAATACAAGTGCGCCTGACGCATCTGCTCAGGCACGTTCCGGCGCCGCGCACCTCGAGTGCGAGCTGCTGTGCCACGCCGCAGGCAAGGATGTGCACATAGGCTGTTGTCAGCAGACCATCAGCATGCAAAACCTCGAGTGCGTCGCAGATGGCATCCAGCCAGATTTGCCGCGCACTCCGGGCTCCGCTCTGGCCACACATGCATGCTGTCAGAGTGCGTGCAGGCATGCACACAAGACCTGTCTGGCAGGCTTCCAACGAGGAGAAACCAACAAACAAGGGCTGTCGAGTAGCCCAACACAGTCAATCCCAAGGTGGCAGGTGTGCAGACCTCTGTGACCAGTATGCAGGACGGCGCAGCGCTTCCTGAAGAGGCGCTCGTGTGCTCACACTCATGGCGGCCATCATCGCCATCAGCCTGCACACACTCGCTGCTCACAATGTGGAACGCTGGGGACAGCGGTCCGGGCACGCATAAGCAGCGGGTCCCGTCAAGAGCGCACCACATAGCCGTCATCTCCTGTTGTGGCGCGGCCTGCCGGCGCAGCCAGCATGCGAAAACGGTAGCTTGTCAGATCAGGCCCCTCACCCTGCGAGCGTTGATGTTTTAATTTTGTAACGGGCACACGCTGCGCTTCTGCAAACACCTTGGACACAAGCGCTTCTGGGTGCTACCACAGCGGCAACAGCGCGCACTCCGTGCCGTAAGCCGCAGCCCAAAGAAGGGCAGGCCCAAATTGTAGCAAGCTTGCAGAGAGCGCCTGGCACGCAGGACCGCAACGCACCGGCGTGCTTGCGCGCGTGCTGCAGCCCTCCGTGCTGAGCTCGTTAAAATGCGCGTACAGGCAAGCAAAAGAGCCCTCATCAGACTCGTGCGCCTCCACCAGGCCTGCCTCTTGCGCCTCATACCGCCACAGCCTGTGCGCCAGGCTCAACAGCGCCTGCCCGCGCCTGACGTCGACGTGCTGGTTGTCACGCCTAGCTTGCGGAGTGACCTGCGCACACGAGTGCTCTGCGCCTGTGTCTTCCGCAATACGCAATACCAACGATGCAGGCCATGGTGCGGGACTTTCAGGCAAGATGGGGCAACTGCGGTTGCATAGATCAGCCAGCAGTTGCTTACGAGATAGCTCCGGGTGGTATGGTGGAGTCCCAAGCTTCAGCCATGCAGACTCGCCAAAACTTATTGTAGCCTGGCAGTGTCACCGGCAGTAATGCGCAGGAGGGCGTGCAGGAGAAACAGGTTGCGGCATGGTGTCAGCGTGCTGCATTGTATAATATGACAGTTTGAAAATTGCGGTGCGCACGTGACCTCGGAGCAGGGTGAGGCACTCGCTGCTAACGCCGAAGTAGGCACCCCAGAAGTGCGAGGATTGGGCGGTGACGATGGGACTTCCGCCGTCATCAACAGACATCGAAGTGCACATCTCTGCATACGGCGAGTGGCATTAGGGCTTGTGCACCATCATCTTAGCGCCGCTCGCGCGCGCGCGCGCGCGCGCAGGCGGGGATGGGTGGGAGAAGGGACTGCAGCCTGTGAGCAGGCGCCAAGCACAGGCCTGTCAGGCAATGCCCCAACCTCCAAGTCCACACTGCAGGCACGAGCAGCGAGCGCACCGCACTCCCTCTCCAGCAGCTCCAGGCTCCCGCCGATGGCATCAGTCGCCTGCTAGCAGAGGCGATGAGTCACTCATCTGCCTCGCAGAGTAGTGCAGCATGTATCTTGAGCATGACACTACATAGGACTGAGCACAGCATCAACATGAGAGTTCGTCTTGGAACCCCGTATCAAGTATTTGGAGATAGGCCAAAGGTGTACGCTGCGGCATCACCCACCGCTTGCAGGTACTCATCCCCTGCATTAGCAGGTGCACGAGGCGCTGCATCGCCGTCCAGTCTGCGCAGAGCGTATGCCGCCGCTGTCTCCTCATATGTACTGACTCCTGCCAACCAGTCTCTGCCGGACGGCGTACGTGTCAGGGCTTGACTGTTCTTTAGGCTTCCTCAGACAGGATGTATTGGCAATCATAACATCCTTTTGCTAGCGGGTGCCCTCGGCCGCTTGAAGCAACCGCTGACATGCTTTCCATGCAGCATGGCCATGACTGCATGGCACAGGCGACAGGGATCTACGTGCTAGCGGCTGCAAACAGCAACTTCGACGACCCTGGCAGGCACAGCAGTTTCGTCCCACCTCCACAGCCTGGGACCAGAAGCGACTATGAGCACCAACTCTTGGTGCACCAATCACAGATAGTGCTAGCGACGGGTGCTCAGCAGGCAACACAGATGGCCGCATGGGCAATCTGCATTCCCGCACGCCCCACTGCTAGGGCGCAGGCGCACCGGTCAGCATCTGAGCCGGCCGCCACCTGCGCGTCCACCGGCGGCGGCAGCACCAGTCGCGGCTCAGCTCCTCCGGCGGCGCGCCGCAGCGCGGCAGCTGCGTCTTCGGGCCCCAGCGGCGCTGCCGGCGCCTCCGCTGCCACCAGGCTTGGCGGCGCGGGCGGGCCGCGCCAGCGTACGGCCTCGCCGCTTGCCGCCTGTCACATGTTGGAGGCGGCGGGACCAGTTGACACAAGGCCGAGGGTGTCTGTTAATCAAACTGCAGGAGCAAGGCCTCTGCCTGCGCCGCCAGGCCTGGCATCGCCAGTGGGGCGTGCAGTGCATGCATACTAACCATGCAGACCGGCCTGATGCCAGACGCGTGTCTGAGCCGCATCTCGTCTAAATACACAACCAAGGAAGCAACCTTGGCCCCAGGCACAGATCTCCCACCCTCAGGCTGCGCGCTGCCCGGAACCAAGTGCATGGCCCAACACTAGCGACCCGCAGGACTGGACAGCAGTGACTTGTCAGGCCCGGCAGCTGGTGCTCAGAGGACAACACAAGCCCTGCAGCCACATGCGGTCATGCGATGCTGGCGCACCTCCCAGATGTCTGCCTGGGCGCGCTCGGCATCAGGGGCGCGCTTGCGCACGCGCGCCTGCGCTCCAAAGGTTGGATGCTTCAGTCCTTGCTGCTCGCAACGTCGCTTTGCACCGTCCGGCAGCAGGAACGAACGCTAAATCAAGCACCCACACACGGGAAACCTCAAGCAAAACGCAATATACCTACAAGCATGCCAGTGCGGCGCTCGGGCCAGGGTCTTCTGTCCTCCAGGCATCCACGCCAGTGATGCAGCACCCATCACCCATCTGCAAGCTGTGCGGTCAAAACGAGCAGAGGCTTTCCACGGTCGCTCTTTCCAAGAGCTAGCAAAGTCAGCAACGCCCCCCCGGTGCGTACTTGGGTGCCGCAAGCAGCGCTCCGTTTCGCATGCGGCGAGCGCTGCGCGCCTCTACACCTCCACTGCAGCGGAGCTGCCCGAGGCAGAGCAAGCGCGCACCAGGTGCCGCTTGCAGACGGCCTCCTGCACGGCCGCCGCCCAGGCCGCGTCGGTCACCACAGCTGGGCTGTCTGCGCGGCCGCCCTCGCCGGGCTTGGCGTCCGGGTCGAGGTCGGGCAGCAAGTAGCGGTGGATGTCGCTGAGGTCCGCCAGCCACGCGCAGAGCACGCCGCGCGTCAGGTCGGCCTGCGCGCCGGCAGGCAGGCAGCCTCGGTGATCGGGCGCCGCGCATGCGCAGCCGCTGGCGTGCACGCAAGCAGACGAGCCGGTGTGGCAGAGGGGAGCGTCCTCGCGCGCGCAGCGCATGGGCGGGGGCGAGGGGACGCACATCCTTGCTGCGCGACGCGGTGAGGGCCGGCAGCACGGCCTCCACATCGGCCAGCGGCAGCTGCAGCAGGTCGCGGAACCACTCGGCGCGCTCCTGCGCGGCCGGGCGCATGGCTGGGCAAGCGGCCCAGCGGCCCGCGCTCGCCGCCAGCCTGGCGGCCCCTGCTGACCGCCAGCCCGGCGAGACGGCGTGCGCTGCTGGTGCAGAGCGGGCGGATAGCCCCGCTGGACACGCCAGAGTGTGTGCAAATCAGCCTTGGCCGTCGCTTCATAGGCGCGGCCGCGCCGTGCGAGCAAGGTGCCCCCTCACAAGACGTGTGGGCGGGCAAGCCAGCGGCCCCTGAGGGGGCACGGCGCTGCTGGTGCCACAGCCTGTCCGCACGACACGCCGCAAGCGGGGTCAGCTGCCGCACCTCGGCATCGTGCGGGGCGGCGGCATCCAGAGCCTCGAGCACCTGTGAGAGAGGCGCCCGTCATAGGGCGTCTGGGCTGCGCGTCAATGCTCGTGGGGGCCGCAAAGCGCCAACCCTGGTTTCAGCACAAGCCTGCATGCCTGAGCCAACATGTGAACAATACACGCATGTCAACAGGGAAGCATGCACATCCTCGAGCTGCATGTGCGGGGGCCTGCGCGGGTACGCTCTATTGGCAAGTATGCCACGCCACCAGGGGTGGAAGAGCGGTCTGGGGTCCACCGCGCAGAACAACACACGACCACAAGCTTGAAGGCAGCCACCTGACCCCTGCTGAGAAGGCGGCTCCATGACAGGCCAAGGCCTCAGACAGGAGGCCGCCATCTCTGACCGCAGCGCGACTCCCAGGCCGATCCGACGCCCGCTCACGAGCAGCGGGTCTGAGCGTGCGCCCGCAGAGAGCGCGCGCCCCGGACTGGCGGGGGCGCGCCTCGCTGGCCGCGAGGTCCTCGCTGGGCGGCTTGGCAGCGGCGCGCGCACCCTGCTTCTTGCCGCGCGGCCCGCGCTTCTGCGGCGGCTCCTCCGCGGGCGGCGGCGCCTGCGCGCGCGCCAGGCTGAGCACCCCAGCCCGCTGCATCGCGCAGCCCGTCGCACAGCCAGCAGCGTGTGCTACAGCACGGCCGCTGGCGCCGCAGGACGCATGTGGCACAGGCACAGGCGCTGCGGACAGCGGAGCGCCGGCAGCCATCGCGCAAGGTGAGCCGGCTGCTGCATGGTGCATGATGTGTCCGGGAGCACTTTAAGACAACCCCATCGTGCAGGCACTCCGACACAGCTGCGGGGCCGCAGCACATGCGGGTGGCCCGCCACGCCCTTGTGAGAGAGTGCCCTCAGCACAGGCACCCTGCAGCCACCGCCCCGCGCTGCATGCAGCGGCATGGCCGGCCGCCACGCACCTGCGGCGGCGCCTGCCCGTGCTGCGACTGCATCGTCGCCTCGCGGTTGGCGCGGTTCTTACGGCGCTGCGCCTCGCCCAGCGCATTCTTCAGCTTTGTCTTCATGCCCGGCGTCAGCGCGAGCGGCGTCAGCACGAGCGGCGCCTTGTCAGTGTCCTCCAGGGCTCCAACGGTGCGCTGCCTGAGCTGCTGCTGCGCGAGCGGCAGCGTCCAGTACGTCGCGCGCGTCTCGCGCACCAGCACCTCCGCCTTCTGAATCGCAGCGGCCCGGATCTTGTTCTGTATGTCGCCCCCCCTCTCGCCGCCCTCCGGGGTGGGGGCGTCCTGCGCGCGAGGCAGACTGCGTTGGAGCCCCGCTCCGACACGCCCCCGGCGGAGCTCAGCGGCGGTGCTGAGAAGGCGTGGTCAGCCAAACGGTGGCTGCCCAGGGCCTGCAGCCAAGCGATGGCGCCGCTCTGGCAGGAAGGCAGAGCTCAGCTGTGTGTGCCCTTGAGGCACTGTCAAACACAGCAGGCAGCACTGGCAGGGCCCAGATGCGTCACGGCTTGCTTGTAAAGTGCCCACAGTAACCTGCAGGCAGAGGCTGCAAGCGCGGGCGGCGGTGCAGTATGACCCAGCGTCTGAGCTCAGGCGCGGCGTTGGCACCTCTCCAGGACAACTCAACAAAGACCGGCCGGCACACACACGCAGCACAACAGGCACGAGCGTTGCTCCAGCCAGCGCCCCAGGCGGTGCACACGGCACGTGTGCTGCACTTGTCAAAGCAACCCACGCTAACGTGAGCATGCGTTGCACTGCATAGCTTGCAACCTTGCCGTAGCTGCACGCTACGCACAGAGCCCATCACACAGCTTGTCGCCAGGCGGGCCAAGAAAGCTTGTGCTTGAGGCTTGCACAGTTGCACAGGCTTTTGCGCCTTTCAACAACATCCTTCAGCACTGCAGCTGCTGGGCCGGTGCGTTACCTTGAGCCTGCTCTCCAGGACGGTGTACGGCTCGCTGCCCGCGGTGAAGTCCGCAAACATGTCTCTCCAATCCACATACTGTATCAGGTACTGGTGGAGGTTGGCAAGCTTGTGCGATGCGTCCGGCTGGCCAGCCAGGAAGACGAGCTCCACGTAGAACACCGCGCAGAGCAGTGAGCCTCGTGCTACGCCGCGCATAGCCAGCTCGCCGGCGAGCACGAGCAGCTGCTTCGCCTCGGGCGCCAGCAGGTTGGGCCGCGGCGCGTCCTGGCTGGAGTGCGCTGCGTGGAGGGGTTCATCATTGCTCAGCTCGAAGAGCGCAATCTCCGCCCCGCGGTGCAGGGCCGCCTTGCTGAGCAGGAACAGCGCTGCGGCGTCAGTGCAGTGCTCTGCTGCAGCGTGGATATCCTTGAGCTTCTTGCCGGGCTTCTCGAGCTTGTGCACTTTGCGGTAAATGCCCAGCGCTTTTTCAACATCGGCGCTGAGCTTGGCCATATGTCGTCCAGGTGCTGCAGCAGTGCTACGCCTCGGGCCATGCAAGCGCCATCCGGACTTCCTACCAAGACATCATACTCGAGGCCCGATGCGCAGCATGGAAGCCGACCGCCAAGGTTCCCTTAACCTGCATCTCGGCTGAAGTGTGAGGGGAAGAGTGCGCTGGAATGAGGCGCTGGAAAAGGGAGCTACAGTCGTGCCCTGGTGCCTGACGTTGTGTGTGCAGGCCCGAGCGTGCTCATGGAGCACCTGAGCGCCAGTGCTGCAAGCTGCAGGACTGCCTGCAGGGCCTGGCCGGCCTGCCGAAGGAGGGACGCTGCAAAGCCGGCGCTGCATGGCAGGCGCTCAGTGTGCATGAGGGCGTCTGCTGCTGTAGAGATACCCACGCAGTACTCCAAGGTGTGTGCTGCCGCCGCTGCAGCATTGGTTCAAGTGGTCGGTCTGCCACACCCAGGCTGCCAGCTTTGGAGGTCGAGCATAAGGCGTGTTTGTTTATGGCTGTGTGTGGCGTGTGAGCGCACTGTGCGGGGAGGGCGCGGCCGTCAGGCACGGCCGCATCGCATTTTCTAGAACCACTGCTGGGAGTCAGCTCAGGCCCAGTGGCTCAGAGCCGCTCTGCAGCTTTCAACCTCTGAGGCTGCATATGGCGCAGGTCACGCCGAAGGGCGACTTGGTGCTTGCAAAGGTGGCCGAAGCGGAGGAGGCCACCACCGGCGGCATCCTGCTGCCCACCTCTGCGCAACGGAAACCCACGTCTGGTGCGCGGGCCACTTTACCTGCCTCCCCAGGCGGCCTGGGTCAGCGCACCAGTTTAACGCTGTATGAGCTCGGCTGCCAAACAGCACCCACTTGACGGTTTGGCTGACAGTGAAGGGTGAACCAGAGCAGACCTTGCGGGGGCACAGCGAGGCACCAATCCGTGAAAGATAGCCGTATGAGGTGCAAGAGTTGTAGCAGAAAGTTGAGGAGGCGAGCAGTGCTGGCGGGGCTTGCCAAGGCGCGGTCGAGCGCCGCCGGCGCCGGCTGGCACAGCGGCGGCCTGCACAGCGACGGGGTCGCAGGACAGAGGCGAGCAGTGCTGGCGGCGCGCGCGCAGGCACGGTCGAGGCGGTCGGCGACGGCCGCGTGGGCGAGCGCACGCAGGAGTTCCAGCTGCAGGCGGGCGACACGATCGTGTACTCCAAGTTTGGCATCGGCGCGACGGACCTGATGGTGCGCGGCGAGCAGTTTGTGCTCATCCGTGAGGACGACTGCATCGGCACGATGCCGCGGCCCGGCGCGACCGCCAAGGACATCCCGGAGCTGAAGCCGGTCGGCGACCGCGTGCTGCTCCGGGTGCGCCCTCCCCGCGTGCATGCGCGCTCCGCGGCGGCGCTCTTTGAGGCGCCTGGGGCGAGTCACTCTGAAGAACACAGCACTTGATGGGGTCGCGCAGGCGCATGTACTCTCAAACTCAGGCTAGGCGGCGCGGCGCGCCTGGCCATCGAAGTCGCCGAGCACGGACCTTGCGGGCACGGTGTTGTTCGTGGCCACCACGCTGTGGTCGCCG
>JAABUV010003787.1_pt1 | contig 18835 bp, 17 predicted proteins | sample 5559971 | NCBI WGS metagenome assembly JAABUV01 (sample SAMN10711881, study PRJNA513362) | rock metagenome | isolation source: Antarctica rocks | place: Antarctica: Victoria Land, Knobhead nord | collected 2015-12-19
CTCGCCCTCTTCGTCAACGGCGTGCTGACCGGGATCACCGACATCGCGGTGATCACCACCGTGCAACGAACGGTCGCGGAGGACAAGATCGGGCGGGCGTTCGGGTTGATGTTCTGGATTCTCGCGTTGGGACAGATAACCGGGGCGCTCGGTGGCAGCATCCTGATCCGCTACGCCACACCGGCGATCGCGGTGCTCGCCCTCAGCGGCCTATGTGTGGCGATCATCGCCGGGCTGGTCTACGCCACGCGCCGGGATTTTCGCGCCGCAACGCCGGGTGTCTCGACCGCTGATTGATCGGCCACCACCCTTGCGGTGTGCCGATCAGCCGCGTCCGATCCCGGTGCTGTCGAGCGCACGGACCTGTTCGAGCAATGAGGCGAGATCGGGATCGTCGCCGCTGATCGGCACGCCGCTGCGGATGCGCGCGGCGACGATGTGCGCCATCACCACCGCCGCGCGCGCCGCGCCCGCATCGTAGGCGGGGGCCGGGGTGGCGGTGGTGAGGCGCATCGGCTCGGGCGAGAAGGGTTCCAGATCGTCCTCATCGAAAATCGGGACGTCCGGGACGACATCGCTCGCGTGCGCCAGGCCATGCGGCACCTCGTCGCGCGCGGGCAGGGGATCGTCCAGCAAGTCATCGAAGTTGGGCAGGGGCGGCAGATCCTGCTCCACCGGTGGGGGCGGGGTGGCCGGGCGCGGCTCGCGCGATTGCGACATCAGCACGGCGAGGCGCTCTTCCACCAACTTGCTCGGCGTGGGTGGACCGCTCGGCGGGGCGGGCACTGCGGGAGTCGGGGGCACCTCCGGCTCCGCCGTCATGGCGCGTTGCTTCTTCTTGCGGCGCAGGATCGCGTCCCGCAGGATCCGCTCCAGGTCGCCATCGGTCAGCAGGTAGGTCTCCAGGCGCGGCGTCACCTCGCGCGCGGTCGGCTTGACCAGGACTTGCAGGATCACCCCCTCATCGACCTCGCTCAGGCTGATGTTGGACCACTCACGCTCGTCGATCAGCGCACCGACCGCCCGGAAGACATCTTCGTAATCGGTCCGACTGAGGCCCGCGAACAGTTTCATCGCTCTCTGACCTTCCCCCTGCGCGCCCTACGGGGCGGCCCCCTGTCGCGGGCGGCGTATCATCGACCGAGATGATCGAGTTCGACCAGCACTTCATCGACGGTGATGGTATCGCTGCTCATCTGGATGGTGCGCTGCTCGATCGCGCGCAAGCCACGCACGACAAAGCCACCATCGACTTCGATCAGCGTGAGTCCTTGCGGCTCGAAGCCCCGGCGCAACAGCAGCCGCACGACCGCGCGATAGCGATCCTCCACCGAGGAGGGATCGCCACGCCGTTTCCGCCCCCAGGCCATCTCCACCCCTCTTGTCGCTCCCATACGCGCTCGAGCGGACGGCCAGTGGGGAGCGAAACACGGCCCAGCCATTCCTTCTAAGGATAACGACAGGGGCGGTGCAGCGGAATGGCCCAAGGGTAGGACTTTGCTCCCAAATGCCGCCCGGTGGCGGCAGAGCCACCACCGGACTCGCGGCCTACGTGAAGCTGGCGGGGATGAGGTAGTTCCCCAGGATCGTCTGGAGCGGCCCGGCGATCGCGCCGAAGAGGTTGATATGGAGGAAACTCGGCACGAAGAGGAGGACGAGCAAGATCGCGAAGCCGTAGCGCTCCAGCGGCGCGAGGATCCCGTACCAGAAGTTCGGTAGCAACCCGGTCAGGATCTTGTGCCCGTCGAGCGGCGGGACCGGGATCATGTTGAAGGTCGCCAGGAGGATATTGAGGGTGATGCCGCTGTAGATGAGCTGCTGCACGAACGGCGGCCAGCCATCGAACGCGGCGGGCGCGACCCAGAGCGGCAGGGCGAAGAGCGCCGCCTGCACCACGTTCGAGAGCGGCCCCGCCGCCGCCACCAGCAGCATCCCGCGCTTGGGATCGCGGAAGTTGTTCGGGTTGACCGGCACCGGCTTCCCCCAAGCGATCGGGGCGAAGCCGATGATCAGCAGCAGCGTGAAAAGGAAGCCGAGCGGATCGAAGTGCGCGACCGGGTTCAGCGTCACTCGGCCCAGGCGCGCGGCGGTCGGGTCGCCGAGGCGGTAGGCGGTGAAGGCGTGCATGAACTCGTGGATCGTGATCGCCAGCACGAAGACAAGCAGGCTGGAGAGGATCGTTTCCGGGTTCAAGTTGCCGAGCATGGTGTTCTCTCTGCGGTCGCCGGGGCGGCCAGGCCGCACGTCCGCCCGCGCTAGGGGATGAACCGCCGCATCACGCGGCGATCGACCTGGATATCGGTATCGTAGGACCCTTCATCGCGGCCATGCGGCAGGGCATTCCACTCGTCGCCGACCGGGTCGATCTCCAGGCTCAGCATCCAGGTGATGCCGAGGTGGAAGAACATCGCCTTATCCTTGCCCTCGAAGTGCCCGCCGAGATTGACCACATCCTGCGCGTTCAGGATCCGCCCGAGCATCCGGCGCGGGAATTCGTCGGACGCCTGCTCCGTCGGGTAGAGGGGCTTGACCTCGGCGATCCGATAGCTGACGATAGCGCTCACGTCCGAATCCTCACCTGATCGTCGTCTGCCGCCGACGCGGGCAGCTACGGTAGCAAGTATAGCATCGTGGCCGCGACAGAACCGGGCACAGGACCACACCACAATGAGGAGACGACGATGCAGAAGCCACCGCGTTTACGGGCGGGGATGACGCTGGGGATCGTCGCCCCGAGCAGCCCGGTCCTCGACTCGCACGATATCACGCGCGGGGTCGCGGGGCTCGAACGCCTCGGCTTCGCCACGGTCTTCGGCGAGCACGCGCGCGACAGTCGCGGCTATCTGGCCGGGCGGGATGACGACCGCGCCGACGATCTGCTGACGATGCTCGAACGGGACGACATCGACGCGATCATCTGCCTGCGCGGCGGGTATGGCGCGGGGCGCACCCTCAACGCCCTGCGCGCGCCCGCGCGCCTCGCGCGGCTGCGGGCGCTGGCCGGACGACCGGCCAAGGCGGTGATCGGCTTCTCGGACAGCACCATGATCCACGCGCTGCTCGCGCGCGAACTCGGCTGGGTCAGCTTCTACGGCCCGGTCATCACCTCCTTCAAGGAGGCGAGCGACTACACGGTCGCGGCCTTCCGGCGCGCGCTGATGGAGACGGGGCCGTTCGACATCCTCCCCGCCCCGGATGACGCCTACGTGGCGACGATCGCGCCGGGCGTGGTCGAGGCTCCGCTGCACGGGGGCTGCCTCTCGCTCCTCACCACCCTGATCGGCACCCGCTGGGAGCCCGACCTGCGCGGCGCGATCTGCTTCTTCGAGGATGTCCACGAGGAACCCTACCTGATCGATCGGCAGTTGACGCATCTCCTCGCCGCCGGGAAACTCCAGGGGTGCGCCGGGATCGTGATCGGCGAGCTCGCCGATTGCCGCCCGCGTTCGGCGATCAATACCCTCGGCCTCGGCGACATCTTCGACGAACTCTTGCGCCCGCTCGGCATCCCGATCCTCTATAATCTGCCGATCGGCCACGGCAAGCACCTGGCGACCCTGCCGCTCGGCGTGCGCGCCCGCCTCGATGCGAGCGCTGGTACTCTCCGCATCCTCGAATCGGGAGTGGCGTAGCTATCTCTTTGGGGCGCTTGACGCGCCCGCCGTCGCCCCGTATACTGCGGCTATTGTCGTGACAAGTGCGTGGTGACGGGCCAAGCCCTCAGCCGGGAGGGGCGCGGGATGTCCTGGTGGTCGAAGCTGCGGGCACCGCTCGGCGGCACACTCCTGGGCGTGCTCCTTGTGGTGTTGATCGTTAACGTGCATGGTCGGCTAACCGACGAGACGCTGATCGCTGTCGCCCCGCTCGCCTCGCCGACGAGCGGGAACGTGACCGTGTTCGTCGGCGGCGCGGTGCGACAACCGGGCCTCTATACCCTGCCGCAGGGTGAACGGATCGAGGCGGCGCTCGCGGCGGCGGGGGGACTGACGGACGACGCCGACCCCGAGGGGCTCAATCGTGCGTTGCGCCTGCGCGATGAGGCGCAGATCGTCGTCCCCCGACGGGGCGAGCCGACCGCGACCCCGCCCCGCGCCAGCGCCGCGCCGGGCAGCACCGCGCCGGTGACCCTCGCGTCGCCGCGCCCGGTGGGAACCCCGGCCCCTGTCGGGCCGCTCGATATCAACAGCGCCAGCGCCACCGATTTGGAGCGCCTCCCCGGCGTGGGGCCGAAGCTCGCCCAGGCGATCGTGGAGTACCGTGCCGAGCACGGCCCGTTCGCCGGACCGGCTCAACTCGCCGCGGTGAAAGGGATCTCCGAACGCCTGATCGCGACTTGGGGCGAGGCCATCAGCTACGGCCCCTGACACCCGCAGAAGCGTGGGCGCAAGGCTTGACGCGCCACTTTGCGCTTGCTATACTTCGCACCGTCGTCATCGCGACAGCAGGCCGAAGTGGCGGAACCGGCAGACGCGCTACGTTCAGGGCGTAGTGCCCGTAAGGGCGTGGGAGTTCAAATCTCCCCTTCGGCACCCGACTTCTTGCCCGTACTCAGGTAGCTGAATGCGGGCTGTACTTTGACAAGCGATAGCACCAATAAGCGCGCATACGTGCGTGTATGTGGAAGAAGAAGAATGGTCGCTAGCCTCGCTGAGGTTAGAGGAAAGTCCGGGCTACATAGAGCGGGGTGCCTGGTGAAAACCAGGGAGGTGGGCGTAAGCCCATCGACAGTCCAGAGCGGCACGGTGGTTCGCCGCCGTGAGAGCAACAGCGACGAAGGCCGACCGGCTCGTCCGGGCGGAGTGAAAAGGGCAATCCTCCCTGTAGCAATCTCCGATGCAGCCGATCAAGACGGTGGCTCGCCGAGGCTGGAAGTCGAGAGCAGTCACGAAGGCGACGACGTGACCGGTGGTGCCTCGGCACCCCGAGAGAGATGACCATTAGAACAGAACCCGGCTTACTCCCTTCTTTCCCGGGGTGTGCTATCGCGGAAGTGCATGGTGCCCATAGCTCAATTGGTTAGAGCGCTGGTCTGTGGATCCAGAGGTTACGGGTTCAATCCCCGTTGGGCACCCCTCTAAATTATGAGCAATAGCAAGAAAAACGGCGATAAGATTCCCCTTTCGCCGTTGGTCTTTCCCAGATTTGGGCCAATGCTGGGCCAACGCGCTGGGCGAGCAGTGTGTGGGGTTAGACCGCAGCCCTTATCTTGTCAATATCCGAGACTACGCCCTCAGCGCTGGCTGTTCGGTCGGCGGAGTGTCGTCGCGCCGGGCTGGTTTGGGTCGGTCACCATGGCCCGTTAACGGCACCTGAGCCAGCCAACCGCCGCCAACGCGCATGGCCCGTTTCGGTCTTGGCACTCCCCTTGCGGGGAGTGTCCGTGCTGGGTAGTGCTGCCGATAACGAGGGGGTGTGCTATGGTGTGCCTGGTGCGCATGGTGCTCATCGTGTTGGGCCTGTTTGTGGCGGTCCTCGGTCCCGCCGCCCCGGCGCGCGCCGCTGCGGAGTGGTGTGATACCGATCCGTTACTCCTGATCCGCACCCCGGATGGCCAGCTCGTCTCGGTCTACGTCCTTGTCGGCGCGTTGGGTGCGGAGCACCTCCCGGCGGCCCAGGCGGCGAGCCTCCTCACCACCAGCGACACCGTGGAGACAACGGCCGGAGGGCGCGCCACCCGGGTCACCGTGACGGTCGTGGTCCCGGACGATCTCCTCGGCAGTGGCTTTCCTACCCGCGCGGCCACCAGCACCGGGCCATTGGGCACCGGCACCGTCTACGCCACCGCCGAGGGGATCAGTGGCGCGCCCATGACCCTGCGGTTCACGCTCGATGTCCCCTAGGTCGGCCCTGGGCCCTACAGCGTTTTGCAGAGGAATGTGGCGGGGAGGAATGAGCAGGTGCCGTTACCGTGCTTATCCGCAACCGTGCTAAGCCCACCAGATATCCCTGCAAAGCGCTGTAAGTACAATCAAGCGAGGTTCGTGGGATTCGCGTCCGGTCCACTACTACGCTGGCGTAACAGACAACTGCAAACCCACGAACCTTATCTGATTGTACTTAGTGCATGATCAGGGTATCTCATTTGGAATGGGTGCGCTATTGTCCTTGTAATCATGGAGGATCTAGCGGTCTCTTTTCCAACGATGTGCTCTGCGACTGCACTAGAAAGAGCTGATATCGCAATGTCCCGAGTCGCGCGCCTCTACCTCGGACTCCTTACGCTGACCGCCGTCGGCCTGCTCGCTTGGTGGCTGGCCCGGTGGGGCGCGTGGCCGCCCGCCTCCCCGGCACTGGCGGCGATGCTCCTCCTCCTCGCCGTCGCCGCGCAGCACTTCCCTCTGGAGATCACCCCTGGCTACAAGGTCACCGCGAGCAGTGCCCCGTACTTCGCCGCGCTCCTGGCGCTCGGCCCGCCCGCGGCGCTGGCGCTCGTCGCGGGTGGCCAGCTGCTCGGCGGCCTCGGGCTCTTCCTGCGCCGGAATCCCGCGACCGGCCGCCGCCGCCGGGGCCTTACGGGTGTCCTCTTCAACGCGGTGCAGCTCGTCCTCGCGTTCGGCTTGGGCGGCCTAGTCTCCGCCCAGACGCTCCCGCACCGACCCGCAGCCCTGTTCGCGACGCCCGCGGCCTGGTGGGCACTCCCGGCGACGGCCGTGGCGATCCACCTCGCGAACACCGGGGCGGTGGCGGGGATGGCGGGCTTGCAGCGACGGCGCTCCCCGTTGGCCATCTGGCGGGCGGGGCAGCGCGCGGCGTTCGTGGAGACGATCGCCCTCTTCGCGCTCGGGCTGGCGCTGGCGCTGCTGGCGCGCAGCGGGGCTGCCGCCCCCGTGCTGCTCGCCCCGCCGCTCGCGCTCCTGCATTGGGGACTCTCGCGTGCCTGGCAGCTGCGCGAGGAGGCGACGCACGCCGCAGCGGAACTGCGCGCGAGCGAGGCGAGCTTGGCCGCCGCGCAGGGGCTCGCACACCTCGGCAACTGGGAACGCGACCTGGCAACCGGGGCGACGCGCTGGTCCGCCGAGACCTTCCGCATCTTCGGCCTCGCCCCCCAGGAGGTCACGCCGTCGCGTGCGGCATTCCTGGCCGCGATCCACCCCGATGACCGGGTGCGGGTAGACCGCGTGTCCGACGAAGCGGACGCGGCCCTGCTGTCCCGCGACCTCGAGTACCGCGTCGCCCGCCCCGACGGTAGCGTCCGCGTCGTGCACGACCGGTCCCACGTGATCTACGACGCCGACGGCCGGCCGCGGCGACGACTCGGCGCGTTCCTCGACATCACCGAGCGCAAAGCGCTGGAGCAGCGGTTGGCGCACCAAGCCTTCCACGACGCGCTGACCGGCCTGCCCAACCGAGCGCTCTTCCACGATCGCCTGGGGCACGCCCTCGCCCGCGGGGCGAGGGCGCGGGCGCTGGTGGGGGTGCTCCTCCTCGATCTGGACGGCTTCAAGCACATCAACGATTCGCTCGGGCATGACGCTGGCGATCGGTTGCTCGTCGCCTTCGCCCAGCGCCTGCCCGGCTGCCTGCGGGCGGGCGACACGCTGGCGCGCCTCGGCGGCGACGAGTTCGTCATCCTGCTGGAGCACTCGGGCGATGTGGGTGATCCAACCCACATCGCCGAGCGGATCGCCTCCTGTGGCGCGCTGCGCACGCCATATCTGATCGACGGGCATGAGGTGCTCGTCCGTGTCAGCATCGGGGTCGCGGTCGGTTGGGCCGACGAGGTCGAGGCCGTCGATCTCCTGCGAGACGCCGACACCGCGCTCTATCGCGCCAAGGCGACGGGTGGGGGCAGTTACGCGGTCTTCGACCCGGCGATGAATGCTGCGGCGGTGGCGCGCTTGGCACTGGAAGGCGACCTACGCCGGGCCATCGAGCGGGGAGACTTAGTGCTCCGCTACCAGCCGCTGATCGCGCTGGAGGATGGACGGGTGGCACGCGTGGAAGCACTGGCGCGCTGGTCCCACCCCGCGCGCGGCCCGGTGCCACCGGCCGTCTTCATCCCGCTGGCGGAGGAGACCGGGCTGATCCGCCCGCTCGGTCGCTGGGTCCTCGCGGAGACTTGCCGTCAGGCGCACACCTGGCAGGCGCGGCACGGTGCGCGCGCGCCGGTCGTCTGCGTCAACCTCTCCGCACGGGAATTCCAGGAACCGGGGCTCGTAACGGAGGTCGGGGCGGCCCTGTGCGGGACGGGCCTCGAACCCGCCGGGCTCGAGTTGGAGATCACCGAGGGAGTGTTGATGGGCGACGCGCCGGGCACGCTGGCCACCCTCTGGCAATTGCGCGATCTGGGCGTGAGCCTAGCGATCGACGACTTCGGCACCGGCTATTCCTCGCTCACGTACCTCAAACGCTTCCCGGTGGACACGCTCAAGATCGATCGGACCTTCGTCGACGGCCTGGAGCTGGGCGGCGACAATACCACCATCGTCAAGGCGATCATCGGGCTGGCGCACGCGCTGGGGTTGGAGGTGGTCGCCGAGGGGGTGGAGACGGTGGGACAGGCGGCAGCGGTGCGGGCACTCGGCTGCACCCTGGGGCAGGGCTATCACTTCGCCCGGCCGCTGCCGGTACCCGAGATCGACGCGCTCCTCGCTGCCAGACCCGTGGTGTACCCGCACGCCCTGGGCGATGCCAGTCGGGACACTCCTGACTCGGACGAGTTGCGCCGACGGCAGGCCGCTCGCCGAGCCTAGCGCGTGTCCCCAGGACGTAGCGTCGGTTGAGCGGCATGACAGGCGCGGTGAGTAGGACCATAGCAAGGGAGTTGCGTGCGGTCTCGCCATCGTGGCGGTGTTCGAGGGCCCCTGCTGCGGCGTGCAGGGGCAATACTCGCGGCGAAGGGGCGCTCGATAGCGAACTGATGACACGCCACAGAGCACACTTCCCGCTAGGCCAGGAGCGCGTCAAGCTGGTCGGCCGCCGCCCGGCCCATGCTCGGGATGAGATGGCTGTAGATGTCCAGCGTCATGCTGATGTTGCTGTGCCCTAGTCGCTCTTGCACGACCTTCGGGTGGACGCCCTGTAGGAGCAAGAGAGTCGCGGCGGTGTGACGCAGTGCATGGAACGACACATCGGGCAAGCTGGCGCGGCTCAGGACCAGCTTGTAGGCTCGTAGGACGTTGCGCTGGCTGAGTGGCTTCCCCTGGTGCGTGCAGAATATCAGGTCGTCATGCTGCCACTCCGGCCCCACCAACAGCCGCTCCTCGGTCTGTTGCCGTCGGTGCTCCTTCAGGATGGCCACGCACGACGCGGGCAGATCGATGGTCCGCCGCCCTTTCGTGGTCTTCGGCTCCTCGAAGGTGCCATCGCGCTGTAACTGGCGCTGGACATGCAAGACGCGCCTGGTCAGGTCCACGTCGGCCCACTTCAGGCCCAGGAGTTCACCCTGTCGCATCCCGGTCGCGAGTGCCGTCGCGATCAGCGCCTCCCAACGGTCGCCGCGCACCGCCGCGATCAGGACGCGAACCTCATCGGGAGATAGCACCTCGACTTCCCGGCGTGCGACGCGGGGCGGCTTGGCCAGGGCCGCCACATTGCGCGGGACAAGATTCCAGTCAACGGCCTGGCCGAGCGCGCGACGTAGGACCGCATGGACATTCCGCACACTCTGGGGCGCGAGACCGGACGCGGTGAGTTGCCCGTAGAGCTGTTGCACATGGTTGGGTTGGATCTGGGTGAGCTTCAGCTTACCGAGCGTGGGCAGGATGAGGCGGCGAGCAACGTCGCTATACCCCTTGTGGGTGCGTGAGCGCACCGAGGGCTGCACCACATCGCTCAGCCAACGCTCGATATGCTGGCCGAGCGTGAGCTTCTCCGAGGCCGGGAGGAGGCCCTTATCCGCATTGCCGTGAAACTCGCGGTATTTCGCCTGCGCCTCTTTGCGCGTTGCAGTGTTGGCGCTGTGGCGTTTACCGTCGATCATCACCCGGACGCGCCAACGACCGTTCTCCAGCTGCGCGATCGCTCCTTCGCCGTTCGCCTTCTTGCCTACCATTGGTCACGCTCCCTGCACTACAATCCCCTTGCCCCTGGTGCCGCAATCACCACGGGTACGGCGGCGGCGTGGTTACTTCACGCTGCCGCCAGTACTTTTCCCTGCTCCTCAGCCCTTAGCCCTTGCTGGATTGGCCGAGGCCGCGCGAACACGTCCACCTCGGCCGCATCTACCAACTTTTCCCGTGCATCGAGGGGATTCTCGTACACCGTGAAGCGCCCCTGCTTCACGAGCTTCGTCATCGTGACCCGGCTGATCCCTAGGCGCGCGCGCGCCTCGCGCAACGTGATCAACTCGCGTTCCGCCATATTCCCGCACTCCTTCCACGAAGACGATCAACCCATCGCTATCATACCAGACAGAGACAGATAAGACAAGAAAGAGATTGACAGGGACACTCAACCTTGTTACAATAGAGACAGATAGGGAAAGCACCTATCAACGAAAAGGCCCCACGGGAGCGCCTGGTAAGCAATGCCCGTGAGGCCGCAAGTGGGCCGAAGCCCGAGGAGATTCTAGCATGAGCGCCCGGACCGCCGCGCAGCACACCGCCGACGAACTGGCCTACCACGGCACCAGCGGCGAGGTCGCCGTCTTCTCCAGCGCCAGTGCCAGCAGCTTCGGTGCGCGGAACTTCACCTATCGCGACACCGTCAACGGGGACGCCTATTGCGAGTGCAAGGGCGCGGAATGCGGGCGGCGGTGCTGGCACCTGGATTGGCTCGAAACCGCCTGGCTGATGACCCAGGTCGCCGGGTTCGTCGCCGCCCTCGACCGCGCCGCCCTCTGCGCCACCGGCACCGCCGCGAAGGCGCGGCTTGATGACGGCAGCGCCACCGTCACCGACATCGCGGTGTACTACCAGTGCCGGGCCGAATACCGCCGCAAGGCGGCCCCGGCCCCGGTGGTGATGTTTCCGGTGGCCGCTGTCGTCGCCGTGGCGGCGTAGGACGAAGGGAGGAACCACAATGACCATCAACGATGCCTTGCAGTCCCTCGTCGTCGACCTGGCCGCCGAGGGCATCGCCGACCCGCTCGCCGAGCCGCTCACCCTCGCCGCCGTGTGGCACGACCTCTGCCACCTCACTGGCGAACCCCTGCCGTCCGAAGTGGCCGCGCTGCTCGACGGCCCGCGCCCGATCCGCCCGGTCCTCGCCGCCCCGAAACCGACGCGGCCGGTGTGCGCGGTGTGACCGTGCGAGTCCTGCGGCCAGCCGGTCGGAGTCGATGGCTACCGCGATGCCGAGGCGTGCATCGCGCTCTGCGCCGGCTGCGCCGAGGCCGACCAGGAGCATGCTCGGCGCGTGCTGACACTACGCGCGTAGAGCGGAAGAAAATGCACAGACGGCGGGCGACTGGAGGGTCGCCTGCCGCATTGACTCATTGCCGGGTCACTTTATGTGACCGAGTGCAAGCCGTCGGAAGTTCCCCCGCTCCTGTACCATCGCCACCGTACCTGGCTTACATCCTCGCACATGATCCTCGGTGCCTGGGGTAGTGGGTCAATTTGAATTGGGTGCGTGTTGAGGGGGAGGTGGGGAGGGGGAGGTGGGGAGGGGGCCGCATCGTATAGCGGCTTGCCATCGGCTGTCACGCCCGCCACCACGAGCCGATGGGTATCGAGCAAGCGGGACATGGTTTCGCTGATTTGTTCGGCATCTTCCCCGAGCGCCGCGACGATGTCCGCCACGGTGCCCGGACCATAGCGGGCAATAGCCCGATAGATAAGCGCCTCTAAGTCGTCAGCCGTGGGAGGCATGGTCACTTTTCGCCCACCGAGCCGCGACGGCCTTCTGCGCGATCGCCTTGCGGCGCGCGGGGGTGAGCGCGGCGGCGCGGGCGGGTCCGCCCTTCTTGCCGCCCTTGCGACCGAGCGCGACGGCGGCGGGGTCTTTGCCGTCGTCTGCCGGGGCGGGCGCGGCCTCGCCCGTCGCCTCGCTGACGAGCGCGGCGGCGAGTTGATTCAGGTCGCGGGGGCGTCTGGGGCGGGCTGATTCCGACATGCCCCAAGTATGCCACAGCGTGTCAAGGACGCGTGTCGTCAATCGTCGGCCCCGAGATCGAGGGCCAGACTGAGAAAGCCAAGCCAAGTCGTCCATTTTTCCTTCGGCGCGTCGATACGCGGTTGCCTTTCCAGCCAGTAGTCGAGGATGCCCTGAGTAAGGCCAGGATGGCGCATGACCACCTGCGGGGGAACCTCCTGCCCTGGCGATACGACAACGTCTTCGGGTCGCGCCAGCGGCCCCTCCGGTGCCGTGACGGGTGGTACAGCATCAGCGTGGACGCTGGCAGGCGACGTGTCGGTTTCTTGTTGTGCCATGTCTTCCTTCCCCTCTGCCGGAATGATCTCCGAGGCCAAATCTGGCGGCAGCGGCACATCGGCGGGGATTCGCAGCCGATCGCGACCCTGTTCAAAGAATCCCGCCTGCTCGGCTGAACGCATGAAGGTTTGGCGTCCGTTCTGGCGCTGCCCCTCGGTGATACCGAAGTCTTCCCCCATTACGCGCTCTATCTCGTCGGGTGCGGGGAGTATGCGATCGTGAAAACGGGCGTACAGCCCCCGGTTCAGCGCAACGCTAAGGAAAGCTCGCACCCGCGCTTGTCGGGCTAGCTGCGCATCAAGGGCTTCTTCACCAAGCGGAAGCAGGAACACCTCGTTTAATTTCGCCGTGTTCTTCCGAAACTCAATGAGCCTATATTTCGCCGCCGAGTACAACTGATTCTTGTAGCTCGCGCGATGCGCTATTCCCGCCTTCTCCATAAACTCTGTGATTTCCGCCACTGTCGGACGATCGAGTCCCGCATCACGAAAGTGGCCGACGGCCTTGATGGTCGTATCGAGATCGTGGTTCGCCAGTTCCGTCCCTGACTTCGGCGGGCCTGTCCGTTCATCGTCCACGACTACGCCCGAGGCGATCGTGTGCAAGATCTGTTGCGTCATGGATGCGCCCTCCCTTGGTAGCCTGTCACCACCAATACCTTAGCACGGCGCGGTGCGAACCACAAGGGCGTTCGCCGTGTACTTGACCAGGATGGCGAACGCGTGGTATTGTTCCTGTGGGCGAGTATACGAGGGCGAGGGCGTCCGACAACGCCCTCGCCGTGGATCGCGTACTTGGTCCCGTGGCGCTGTAGGGGTGACGAGGACGAGGCCGCCTCGCCGCTAGGAAGGAAGGGGGTATGCCTTCGTCGGTTCCCTGCCGTCGGGTTGAGTTCCGACGACATAGCCGACTGCTCAAAAGAGCGTAATCGCTCCCTAGAGCATCGGGCCGACCTGTCGTACCACCTCTGCCAAGGTGGCGCGGCGGGTCGTTGCCCGTTAATCCGGGCAACGAAGCTAGTCTACCACACCCGATCTTACACTACAAATGCTTGGCTTTGCCTGATCGGTCAAGTATAATGGTCAGTATGAATAGGTTGAGTCGCGAGCGCCGGTCACAGGTTTTGCGGGCACTGGTCGAGGGCAACTCGATCCGGGCGACCTGCCGTATCACCGGCGCGGCCAAGGGGACGGTCCTGACCCTCCTGGCCGATGCTGGCGTGGCCTGCCTGGACTATCAGGACACGGCGCTGCGCGATCTCCCCTGCCGTCGCCTCCAATGCGACGAAATCTGGTCGTTCTGCCACGCCAAGGAGAAGAACGTCCCCGACGAACACAGGGGCGAGTTCGGCTACGGCGACGTGTGGACGTGGACCGCCATCGATCCCGACACGAAGCTCGTCCCCTCGTTCGCGGTCGGCACGCGCAACGCCGACGCGGCCAACGCCTTCATGCGCGATCTTGCGGCACGCCTCGCCACCCGTGTCCAACTGACCACGGACGGCCACAAGCCCTACCTGGAGGCCGTGGAAGGCGCGTTCGGCCCGGACATCGACTATGCCATGCCGATCAAAATCTACGGCCAGTCGCCCGAGTCCGAGCGCCGCTACAGCCCCGCCGAGTGCATCGGGGCCGACATCCGCTACATCAACGGCAACGCCGACCCCCAGCACGTCTCCACCAGCCATGTCGAGCGCCAGAACCTGACCATGCGGATGCAGATGCGCCGCTTCACCCGCCTCACCAATGCGTTCTCCAAGAAAATCGAGAACCTGGAACACGCGGTCGCGCTCCACTTCATGCACTACAACTTCTGCCGCGCGCATCAGACCTTGCAGCGCCGCAACCTCGCCTGTCCGACCCCGGCGATGGCGGCGGGCGTGGCGGACCACGTCTGGTCGATCGACGAGATCGTGCGGCTCATCGAGGCACGAGAAGCGGCGGATTCAAATTGACTCACTACCCGCAGTATATGGCACTTGACATCCCCCGAGGGGCCAATGTTTGCTCCGAATTGTTCTACGGTTTAGGCAACTCGTCGCGTAGGGTCTCCCAGACGAGATCGAGCAGCACGGCGGCGAAGCCCGTGCGCGCCTCGTCCTTCGCGAAGACCTGGCGGGCCATCGTGCCGTGGCTCTGCACGTTGGCGACGATCGCCTGGACCATCGCCGACTGGAACTCGCCGAGCGCGAACTGCTCCTTGGTGTTGTGCGCGGCCTGCTGGCGAAGCGCCGGGTTCTCCACCATCTTGTCGCGCACCGAGTGGGCGAAGGTCAGGTAGTCGGCCTCGGTGAAGTCGCCGTCGAACAGCTCGTTCATCTGCGCCACGATCGCCGAGAGCCGCGCCCGCACCGGGTCGCGCCCGACGCCCGACCCGGCCTCGCCCAGCGGTTGCAGCCGGTAGTCCCCGCCCCCCTCACCCAGCAGCAGCGCCCGCGCGCCCTGGTCCTTCAGCCGGTACTGCGTCAGATGCACCGACGAGAGGTCGATTTCCTCGCCGAGCCGCTCGGTCGCCAGCAGCGGGGCGAGCAGCCGCAGGAAGATCGCCCGCGCTTCGAGGTCGGTGTCGCCGTAGTTGATGATCTGCGACAGGAAGTCGTAGAGCCGCACGAGGGTCGCCACGTCCTTGCGGAAGACCTCCAGCACGTCGAGCGCCTGTTTGTCCTCGCGCGCGGTCGCCTCGTTCCAGCGCACCTTGAAGCGGCTGACGGCCGGTTGGAGGTGTGCGTGCAGCGCGGCCTGCTTGCCTTGCGGGTCGAGGTAGGCGCGCACGAAGGCCACGACCTCGGCCTCGGTGTAGAGCTGCGCGTCGTCCAGCTTGTTCTGCAGGGCGTGAATCAGGTTCGGGTCGGTCACGTCGGCCAGCTCGGCGCGGCGGTAGTAGGGCGTGAAGGCGGCCAGGATGTCCTCGGGCTCGTTCACGAAATCGAGGACGTAGGTCGCCTCCTTGCCCGGATACGTGCGGTTCAGGCGCGAGAGGGTCTGCACGGCGGTGATGCCGTCGAGCCGCTTATCCACGTACATCGCGCAGAGCTTCGGTTGGTCGAAGCCGGTCTGGTACTTGTTGGCGACGATCAGCACGCCGTACTCGTTGGTGTCGAAGGCGTCGCGCAGGTCGCGCCCTTTCAGGCCGGGGTTCATGCCGTGCTCGCTGAACGGTTCGGGGCCGCTCTCGGCGTCGTGGACCTCGCCCGAGAAGGCGACCAGCGCGGCCACATCGGCATACCCTTGTGCCCGCACGTACTTGTCGAGCGCCAGCTTGTAGCGCACCGCCTCCTTGCGCGAGCCGGTGACGACCATCGCCTTGGCCTGGCCGCCGAGCAGCGGCAGCACGTTCTGGCGGAAGTGCTCCACGATGATCTGCACCTTCTGGGCGATGTTGTGCGGGTGCAGCCGCACCCAGCGCATCAGGCTCTTCAGCGCCCGCCCCTGCTCCACCTCGCCGTCGTCGTACTCCGCGCCGTCGTGCGCTAGCTTGAAGGCGAGCTTGTAGCCGGTGTAGTTCCGCAGCACATCGAGGATGAAGCCCTCCTCGATCGCCTGCTGCATCGTGTAGACGTGGAACGGCTCCGGCGGCTGTCCCGGCGCGGGGGACCGCCCGAAGCGCTCGATCGTCTTCGCCTTCGGCGTGGCGGTGAAGGCGAAGTAGCTGACCGTGCGGTGCTCGGCCCGCGCCGCCATCCCGGCTAGCAGGATGTCCTCGGCCGCGACCTCCTCGCCCTCGGCGATCTGCTCGGCGGTCAGCACCTTCGCCAGGTTGCTCGCGGCCGAGCCGGTCTGCGACGAGTGCGCCTCGTCGGCGATCACCGCGAAGGTGCGATCCTTCAGGCTGGTCTCCTTGCGGATGGCGTCGAGCACGAAGGGGAAGGTCTGCAAGGTGACGATGATGATCGGCGCGTTGCCCTTCAGCGCCTGCGCCAGCTGCTCCGACTTGGACGGCCCCTCGTCCTTGATCGGCACGACCACGCCCACCTTGTGCTCGAACTGGTAGATCGTCTCTTGCAACTGGCTGTCGAGCACGGTGCGGTCGGTGACGACGATCACCGAGCCGAAGACCTTGCGGTCCTGGTCGTCGTGCAACGTGGCGAGCCGGTGCGCCAGCCAGGCGATCGTGTTCGACTTGCCCGACCCGGCCGAGTGCTGGATCAGGTAGTTGTGCCCCGGCCCCTCGCGGCGCGCGGCGTCCACCAACGCGCCCACCGCGTCCCACTGGTGGTAGCGCGGGAAGATCAGCGCCTCGCGCTGCGCCTTCGTGCCGTCCGGGCGTTCGACCTCCTTGGTCTCCAGGTGGACGAAGTTGCCGAGGATGTCGAGCAGACTGTCGCGCCGCCAGACCCGCTCCCACAGGTAGGCGGTCGGGTAACCGTCCGGGTTCGGCGGGTTGCCCCGGCCGCCGTCATTGCCGAGGTTGAATGGCAGGAAAACGGTCTCCGACCCGGCCAGTCGGGTCGCCATCGCGACCTCGCCGGTGCCGACCGCGAAGTGGACCAGCGCACGGCGCTTGAAGGCCAGCAGCGGCTCGTCCTGCTTGGCGTAGGGGTCGCGCGGCGGGCGGTCGTGCTTGTACTGCCTGATCGCGTCGTGGAGGGACTGGGTGAAGTCGGTCTTCAGCTCGGCGGTGGCGACGGGGATGCCGTTGACGAAGAAGGCGAGGTCGAGGCTATTGTCGTTGTGCGCGCTGTAGCGCAGCTGGCGCACCAATCGGCAGCGCACCAGGCCGTATCGCGCCAGCGTCTCGGGATTGAGCCCCTGGCTCGGCCGGAACTGGCACATCTCGAACCGCGCGTTGACGTGCTTGAAGCCGCGCCGCAGCACCCGCAGCGTCCCGTCCCGGTCCAGCGCCTCGGCCAACTTCCGCACCACGACCGGCCCCGCGCTCCCCCCGCCCGGCGCGGCGACCTTCGCCAGCTCCTTCGGCTGCGTCTCCGCCAGCCACCCCAGCACATCCTCGGGATACAGCGCCAGTGCCCGGTCGTACTGCGCCGACTCGCCCAGCAACCACCCGTGCGCCGTCAGGTGCGCGACGACCTCATCCTCGAAGGTCTTCTCCTTGTGCCTGCCCGCGCTCATCGCGCCGCCCCGGCTAGCGCCCCGGCCTCGTCTACCTCCGCCCCCGCCGCCGCCCCGCGCACGTCGATTTTGCCGGTGACGGCGGCGGCGATCAGCGACGTGCGGTGCTCGCGCAGCAGGACGATGGCGTGGGTGGTCTTTTCCACTAGCTGATCCATCCTGTGGGTTTCTTGATCGAGATGGACCGCAATACACTCTTGCACGTCCAAAGGCGGAACAGCAAGGTCAATATTGCTCCAATCTTCCTCCCGCAACGCCTTCGTGCCATGCCCCGCCGTATCGGTTCGAGACAAAAATGTCTCCGCTAACCCACGCATCTGCCAGGCCAGGTATCTCGACCTAAGATTCGCACCCGGTATTAACGCTTTCATGTCCTGGTTGATCGCCAACGGTACCGTATTTATCGCAACTGGCATGGTATGAGCCAGGATCATTCCTCGAACGACGAGGATAGCCGCTTCTGGTTCGACTATCCTCGCTGCCCTGTCATTGATGGCTTGTTGTGTAATGTGGTCTTCTGTATCACCCAGGTACTCAACCTTCATGTCTTTCGCCGAAGCCCAAGGGATTGTGCCATCCCAGTAATCCGTATTGCCCTTGTCAGGAGTGCCGCCACTAACCATATGCACGAGAAACTTGAGCGGCGTTGTCTTCCAATGCGCCGGAATCTCCACGAGCCACGCCACGCCGCTGTCCTTCATCGGCGCGTCGGGGCGCAGGCCCTTGGTCACGGCGTGGGCGATCAGCGCCTGCCGCTTCTCGCCGAGCAGCGCGATCATGCGCTCCTGCTTGGCGATCAGCGCGGCGATCTTCGCCGTCTCGCGGTCGAGGAAGGTGCCGATGGCGGCTTGCTCGCAAAGGGGTGGAACCGGGAGCAATATGTTCTTGATGGCACTATGCGCGAGGCCATAGCGGGTTATGCCATTGGCCGAAACATGGTATTGCGTGCTCACTGGCTGACATTGCTGGACTCGGAACAGGTAGTTGCTGTCCAGAACTCCTTCCTGGGCGCGTAGGATAGCGAGGTGATAGCCGCATACCAGATCAGGAGCGGTGTATTCTACGAAAGCTGGTACAGCAATGTCGTCCCACGATTCGGAATCCTTGGTAATGAGTACATCTCCGGCCTGTAGCTGGAAGCGCCTCACTTCCTCGTCCGTGGCGGTCGCATTTGAGAATGGGATTGCTGACGTGATGCGCTCATTCTTGTACACATCCACGTAATTGCAGAGCCTTACGGGGTCTTCCCCTTCAAGAGTGTGCTTGTCCACATTGCTTACCAGGATGTCGGCAACATTACGCTGTCGCTGCGTATTCCAGTGTGCTGGTATTTCTCCCAGCCATTCAACTCTCTAGTTTTCGCTAACTGTGGGCAGTGAGTGCGGGAAAGGCGTCGGGCGCGACGCTCTGGTAGAGTCCGGGTGTTGAGACCGTGACTCGTCGGAGGTGCG
>JAABUV010003790.1_pt1 | contig 18825 bp, 23 predicted proteins | sample 5559971 | NCBI WGS metagenome assembly JAABUV01 (sample SAMN10711881, study PRJNA513362) | rock metagenome | isolation source: Antarctica rocks | place: Antarctica: Victoria Land, Knobhead nord | collected 2015-12-19
AGGGGTGGACGTGAAGAAGCAGAAAGCGACGCTGGCGTTGAAGAAGGAAGGCACGCACAGCGTCCGCGAGATCTGCGCGATTGTGGGGATCGCGCGCAACACCTATTACAAGTACACGCGTGCGGAGAACCCGCCGGAAGCAGCGAACGCGCTTGCGAATGCGTCTACAGAGTACCGGCCAGCAGCAGAAGCGATGTAACGCCCGCGCGGGTGCGGTCTCCCCGACTTTTTTGTGCTCTCCAAGGCGTATGGTGTGGCGCGTGTCGGCGGCCTCAGCTTCGCGGATGACCCCACCCAGATCCGCTTGGCCAGCTTCGCCTTCCGTCCCCGCGAACGCTTCGCCTATCACTACGACTTCGGTGCCGATTGGCAGCAGGACATCCGGGTCGAGCAGATCCTGCCACGCGATCCGGTGCGCACGTACCCGGTCTGCATCGGCAGCGGTTGCACTCGGCCCTCGGCTTCCAAAGCCCAGTGGCCCTTGAACTGGGCCTTGCGACGGAGGTGCAAGCAGCCTAGACTCAACCTGTCCACGAAACCGACCTCAGCTCACTCTCAGCACACCGCGACTTCGCCGTCTCCTTAATCCCGGCGCCGCCTCCGAGCACCCGCGACGAGCGCGCCGCCGACGCCGGACACCAGCGCGAGGGTCAGCGCGCGCCTGGCGGGGGCGGGCAGCGGTGTCGTGCGCAACGTCAGCGGCGCGAGGAGCGGGCGGAGCTGGTAGCCGAGCCAGATGCCGCTGGCCATGCCCGGCGCGGCCGTCTCCAGGTCGGTGAAACTCTGCGGCAGGCCGCGCCGGATGCCCTTCCAGCCGTCCGTCATCGCTGGCGACAGGTGCGGCACATGGTCGATGCCCCCCGCGACGACCCCGCGCTCGCCTTGCGCGAGGAGGGCGGCGATGGCCTTGTCCAGGCTGGGGGCGTAGGTCCACATGTTGTAGTACGCGACGCGCCCGTCGGCGTCGATGAGATAGGTGGGGTCGGCCATGCTGCCGTAGACCTGGTGGACCGTGCCCGCCAGATCGTCGACCAGCACCGGCCAGGGGATGCCCTCCTCCCGCTGGTACCGCGCGGCGTCCTCCACCTTCCGCTCGAGGCTGCGGTAGGGCGGCGCCGCCGGGCCGGGGTGGGCCTGGCGCGCCAGCACGTCCACGAATCGGACGCGATCACCCCAGCGGGCGTGGAGTTTCTTCAGCGGCTCGACCGAGCCGTTGGTGATCGGTCAGGTGATCGACCCGAAGTGGAGCAGCACCGGCGCGCCACGCAGGTCGCCCAGGCGCAGCGTCCCGCCCTCCGCGCGTGGCAGCGCGAAATCCGGGGCGGGCTCGCCCGGCCGGATGCCGTGGCTCCGGAAGGTGCGCTTGAAATCCTGAAACAGGTGCTTCGTACGGAAATGCGCGAAGTTATAGTCGGCGCGCCCTTCTTTCGTGTCCAGCGTCGCGAACTCTTGCGTCGTTTCGGGCGTCTGCATGATCCGCCTCCTCGCGCTCAACACTGTCTCCGCCGCCCCATCGGGTCGGGCCTGGCGGTGCTGGCCTCTGTCTGTGCCCCTCCGCACGGGCCGTGCCCGCGCGACAACCCGGTCCGCCGGTTGTCGCTGCCGCAAGCACGGGCGGATCGCCGTTCGCTGGCCCGGGGCGAGCCAGCGCCGGACGACGCCCGCGCCTCCAGCCCTCCCGACGACCGGCGGAGCGCACCGGCCCGGCGTGCGGACGCCACGATCCGCCGGTCGTTGCAGCGCGTCACCGACGCACTGTCGCCGCCGGCATGTTCCCGACCGGGCCGCTCCCTCGCCGGTGGCGGCGAGCGGCGGTCGGCGGTATGCTACAACCCTGGCGTATCGGCCGGGGGGTGGGCAACGATGGGTGCCGAGGAGCGGGGAACGATGGGTGCGGACCAGCGGGGGACGGCCACCGTGCGACCATTCCGGGTGGCGGCGGTGCAGGCGACGCCGGCCTTCCTCGACCGCGAGGCGACCATCGCCAAGGGCTGCGCCCTGATCGCGCGGGCGGGGGCCGAAGGCGCGCGGCTGATCGCCTTCCCGGAGGTCTGGGTCGCGGGCTACCCCGTCTGGCTCGACTTCGCCCCCGGGGCGGCCCTGTGGGACCACCCCCGGCCAAGCGCGCCTTCGCCCGCCTCGTCGCCAGCGCGGTCACGGTGCCGGGGCCGGAGACCGCGCGCCTCGGCGCGGCGGCGCGCGCGGCGAGCGCCTATGTCGTCATGGGAGCCCACGAGTTGGGGGGCGGCACGCTCTACTGCTCGCTCCTCTACTTCGGGCCGGACGGCGCGCTCCTCGGCGTTCACCGCAAGCTGCTGCCGACCTATCAAGAGCGAATGCTCTGGGGGCAGGGGGATGGTGGTGGGTTGATCGTCCTCGACACGCCGCTGGGTCGGCTCGGCGGCCTCCTCTGCTGGGAGCACTGGATGCCCCTCGCCCGCCAGGCGCTGCACGAGCGGGGGGAGACGCTGCACGTCGCCGCCTGGCCCGCGGTCCACGAAATGCACCAGGTCGCCTCGCGCAGCTACGCTTTCGAGGGCCGGGCCTTCGTCGTCGCTGTCGGCACGGTGCTGCGGAAGCGCGACCTGCCGGACGATCTCGAGCTGCTACGGGCGATCCCGGGCGAGCCGGATGATTTCCTGCAGCGGGGCGGGAGCGCGATCATCGGCCCCGACGGGGGGTATCTCGCCGGGCCGGTCTGGGAGGAGGAGGCGATCGTGTACGCCGAGGTCGATCCGGCGCGGGCCATCGAGGAGCGCCTCACCCTCGACGTCGCCGGCCACTACAGCCGCCCCGACGTCTTCCGGTTCCGCGTCAACCGGGGGGACTGATGGCCAGGGAGGAGGCACCCGGTGCGCTGCCCGCTCCCGCGAGGCACCCGGGACCGGTCATGTCCCATCGCTGCACGCGGCCCTGATGGTCCGGTCGGGGCACCGTGGGTAGTCGCGAGCGCGCGAGCCGGGCGGCCGTCGCCGCGACCGGGACCGGCGTCCGCCGGTTGCGGCGCAATCTGCGGGATCTGCCGGGTGCGCTGACGCCGGCCGCCTGGCTCGCGGGGCTGGTGGCCGTGCTGATCGCCTACACCGGCCCGCTGGTGCTGGTCGTCCAGGCGGCGCAGCACGCCGGGCTCGACCGCGCGCAGCTGGCCTCCTGGATCGGGGCGCTGGCCGTCGGCAGCGGCCTCGTCACCCTGCCGCTCTGCCTCTGGTATCGCCAGCCGATCGTGGTCGCCTGGTCGGTCGCGGGGAGCGCGCTGCTCGTCGGCGAGCTGGCGCGGTACCCCCTGCCCGAGGCGGTCGGCGCCTATCTCGCCGCCGGCCTCGCCGTCGTCGCGCTCGGCTGGTCGGGGCTCTTCCGGCGGCTGCTCGCGCTGATACCGGGTCCGGTCGTGCTGGGCATGCTGGCGGGGGTACTCCTGCGCTTCGGGACCGGCCTCTTCGTCGCGCTCCCCCAGCGCCCCCTCATCGTGGTCGCCATGCTGGCCACCTTCCTCCTGCTCCAGCGGCTGGCCTTCCGCGCACCGACCGTGGGGGCGCTGGCGGTCGGCCTGCTGGTCGCCGCCCTCACCCGCGACCTCCACCTCGGGGGCCTCGCGCTCGAGGTGGCCCGGCCGCACTGGGTCCGGCCCGCGTTCACCGTGCGGGCGTTGCTCGGGCTCGCCCTGCCGCTCTTCGTGCTCGCCGTCGCCTCGCAGGACGCGCCGGGGCTCGCGGTGTTGCGGGCCGCGGGCTACGACCCGCCCGTGGACGGCGCGGTGCTGGCGACGGGCGTCGCCTCGGTGCTGACCGCGCCGTTCGGCGGCCACGGGCTGAACCTGGCGGCGCTGATGGGGGCAATCTGCGCCGGCCCCGAGGCCGGCCCCGACCCCGACCGCCGCTACGGTGCCGGGGTGGCCGCGGCCCTCTGGTTCCTCGCCTTCGGGGCCTGCGGGGCGACGGCCGCGACGCTCTTCGCCGGCTTTCCCCCGGCACTGGTGGCGGCGACGGCCGGGCTCGCCATGACGCCCGCCCTCGTCTCCTCCCTGGCGGGGGCGCTGGCGGAGCCGGACGAGCGGCTGGGCGCCGTCTTCGCCCTGCTGCTGACCGCGGCGGACATCCACCTCCTCGGCATCGGCGCCCCCTTCTGGGGGCTCGTGCTCGGTGCGCTGACGAGCCGTGTGCTGCGCGGCGTCGCCCGCTGACCGGTCCCGGCGGCGATGCGGGGATGCGCGGCTCCCGCTGGCCCCGCACGCTAGCGACAGCCACCCGGGCCGAGCGCCTCCTCGAGGAGGGCCAGGTTGGTCGGCGTCGCGGCGGTGCCGAAGCCGAGGCGCACGTGGCGCTCGCCGCCGGCGAAATAGGCGCTGGGGGCGAGCAGGAGGCCGTGCTCGCGCAGGAGGCGCGCGCTGAGCGCGCTCGTGGCCCCCGCGCCGAGCCAGCGCGGGTAGGCGACCACCCCGCCGCGCGGCGGTTGCCACGCGAACAGCGCGGCGTGCCGCCCGAGGAAGTCCCGCAGGTGCGCGAGGTTGGCCCGCGCGAGCGCCCGGTTGCGCGCGAGGAGCCGCTTGGCGTGGCGCAGCGCCAGCGCCGCCAGGAACTCGCTCGGCGCGCCGACGAAGCTGTTGAAGTGCAGGCGCAATTCCCCGACGGCGGCCAGCACCGTCGCGTCGCGCGTCGCCAGCCAGCCGACCCGCAGGCCCGGCAGCCCGAGGGTTTTGGAGACGCTGTCCAGTACCACCGCCCGCGCCGAGAGATCGGCCAGGCTCGGGGGCTCCCCGGCGTCGGTGAGCGGCAGCCCGCGGTAGATCTCGTCGCCGACGAGGATCGCGCCCGCATCGTCGGCGAGGGCGACCAGCCGCGCCAGATAGCCGTGGTCGGGGACGAAGCCGGTCGGGCTGTGGGGGAAGCTCGTCACGATGAGGCGCGTCGCGGGCCGCCGCAGCCGCGCGAGGTCGTCGAGGTCCGGTCGCCACCCCGCCCCCTCGTCCGCCTGCCACGGGGTCACGTCCCCGCCGCGCCACGCCGCCAGCGAGGCGAGCGGCCCGTAGTGCGGGGTGTGGACGATGACATGGTCGCCCGGCCGGACCAGCGCCAGGAAGAGCGACGCCAGGGCGTCGTCCCCGCCACAGGTCACGATGACGTGCTCCGGCTGGAGGCGGGCGTACCGCCCGGCGATGGCGGCGCGCAGCACCCGCCCGCCGTGGATCCCGGGGTAGGCGAGCGACAGGCGGGCGAGGCGCTCCGCGGCGTCGGGCTCGCAGGCGAGCAACTCCGCCAGCGGGAGCGGCTCGGCGAAGGAGGGGCTGAGGTTGGCCCGGGCGGCCGCCGCCGGACCCTCGCTGAAGAAGCGCTTGAGCGGGAAGTCCCCGATCGCCGACACCGTGCCCCTCCTCACCCCGGCAAGCGCCGGGCCGCGCGCCCGCCGCGCTCGTTCGTGGCAGCGTGCCCCCCTAGCGACTGTCCGCGCCGGGGAGCGGGCAGCCGTCGGGTCCGCAGATCCCCGCCGCCAGCTCCTCCTCGCGTTCGCGCCGCAGCTGGCCGGTCTGCCAGGCGAAATCGATCGTCGGGTGGAACCGCTCGGGGTACCGCGCCATCCAGATCTGCTTGCGGATGGTCAGGTTCTCCGGGTCGAGCCGCAGGGCCCGCTGCCACTCGGCCACCGCCTCCTCCCGCGCCCCGCGCCGGAAGAGTTCGCCGCCGCGCCGCATGCGGGCCTCGACCAGCGCCCGCTCGGTCGCGCCCAACCGGTAGGGCACCGCCCGCGATTCGGCCGCGATCTGCGCCGCGTCGCCGTCGATCAGGCGCTGGATCGCGTCGACGTCGGCCGCGTTCTCGACGCTGAAGCCGCCGATCTTGGCGTAGCGGACGATCCCGCGCTCATCGAGGAAGATGCCGTTCGGGACCAGCTTGTAGTCGTAGAGCGCCGCGAGCCGGTTCTCGCGATCGACCACGGTCGTGAAGGTCGCGCCCGCCGCCTCGGCCCACGGTCGCGCGGCCTCCGGCCCCTGCGCGTCCACGGCGATCGCGACGAGCGCGAAGTCCTTGCCGGCGTTCCGGTCCACGAAGCGCTGCCACCCGGGCAGCTGTTCGCGGCACCGTCACCAGCTGCCCCAGAAGAAGAGCAGCACCGTGCGCCCGCGCAGCGCGTCGAGCGCGAGCGCGCCGCCATCCAACGTCGGCAGCGTCCACCCCGGCGCGGGCTCTCCTAGCCGCACGCCCCCCGTCACCTCGGTTGCCATGCTCTCCCTCCTGATGCGATCCGTCCCGGGCGTTCTCGCGCCCGCGCCGCCGCTGTTCTCAAAGGCGCTGTCGTCCCGGTAGCGGTCACGGTCACGCGACGCGGGTGCCCCGCTAGGCGTGCGCCAGCCCGGCCCGCGCCGCCACCTGGGGATCGTCGATGCTGAGGAGCTCGCCGTGGAGGTCGGGCTGCGCCGCCACCCAGGCGATCAGCGCCGCGGGTTCCGCGGGGGCGCGCAACGTGCCCTGCTCCCGGAAGCCGCGGAAGCGTGCCAGGTTCTCCGCGCCGAAGCGGGCTTCATCCGTGCCCCGCAGCTCCGCCTGCATCGCCGTGTCGACGACGCCGGGGTAGACGACGTTCGCCCGGACCCCCGTGCCGCGCAACTCGGCGGCCAGCACCCGCGTGAGGTGGTCGACCCCCGCCTTGGCCGCGCAGTACGCGCCCATGTTGGCGATCGGCGAGCGGGCCGCCCCGGTCGAGACGGCGACGATGCTGCCGCTCCCCCGCCGCACCAGCGTCGGCAGCGCCGCCCGGCAGACGTTGAACGCGCCGACCAGGTTGGCGGCGATGTTCCGCTCCCAGGCCGCCGGGTCGACCTCCCAGGTCCGCCCGATCGGCGCCGCGATCCCGGCCGCGTTGACCACCACGTCGAGCCGTCCCCAGCGCGCCAGGAGCTGATCGACGGCGCGCTCGACGTCGGCGTAGCGCGCCACGTCGCCGACCACGGCCAGCCCCTCGGTGCCCAGCGCACCCGCCGCGTCCGCCACCGCCCGCACCTCGGCGGCGTTGCGGGCGAAGGGCACCACCCGCGCCCCCTCGCGGGCCAGCGTCTCGCACACCGCCCGCCCGACCCCGCGCCCGCCGCCGGTCACGAGGGCCACCTGCCCCGCGAAACGCCCCGTCTCCATCGCGCAGCCCTCCCTTGCTATCGCCCGCGCGGCCCCCCGCGAGCAGCCCATTCGCCAGAGCCCGACCGTCGCGACGCCAACCACCGGTCACCGCTTCCGCCACCCGGTGCCGTCGCATGCGACCTGCTCTCCCTCAGTGCCGCTCCCCGTGGCCCAGCGCCCGCTCGATCGCCCGGCCCTCCTGGCGCGCCCGCGCCCAGGTGAGCGGGAGGTCGTGGATGTCGCCGCTCGCCTCGGCCGTCACCAGGCGGTCGAGGGCCGCCAGGATGACCCGGCGTTGCAGGTCGCGGTGGAACGGCACGCCGAAGTGGTGGCCCATGCGGAACGGCACGAAGACCGCGCGCGGCGGCCTGGCGTGGGCGGTGATGTCCCGGGCCACGGTGATGGAGACGGTCGGGATGCCCCGTCGCTCGATGGCGCGCTGCACGAGCGCGACCGACTGGTGGCAGATCGGTCACGCGGGGCACAGGAGGGCGATGTCGGCCCCCACGGCCTGGACGGCGTCGGCGAGGTCCTCGGCCAGCGTCCGTTCCAGCCGTTCCGGGTCCATGTTGTAGCCGATGAAGGAGAAGAACTGCGGGGTCAGGCCGCCCAGCACCCCCTCCGCCGCCAGCTCCCGCAGCCGCTCGATCGGGAAGATGACGTTCAGGTCGCGCCGCGCCCCGTCGGTCGGGTACTTCAGCTGGTGGATCGCCAGGTCGGCGGGCGACGCCGTCGCGGGCACCCGGCGGAAGGTGTAGTCCCCGACCGGATGCACCACGTCGAAGGGCAGCGTCCCCCGCGGCTGGACGCCGGCGGAACTGACGAAGGCCAGGCGCGCCCCGGCCAGCGGCTGGCGGAGGCGCGCCAGCGGGACGGCGTCCTCCTTGGTGATCATCACGCCCGGATAGCGCTCGTTGATCGTCGCCCACAGGCCGGGCCGCATCTGCCCGGTCTCGTTAGAGGGTGCCGTCATGGATCCATTCTCCTGAGCGCTGCACGAAATAGAACTGGAGGTGGAAGAACAGGTGGGCCAGCGTGGCGGGGTCCTTGGTCGCCAGGGTGTCGAGGATGAAGGCCCGGTCGGTGGGCGGCACGTCGAGGAGCGGCGTGAGGGCCTCGACCCAGGCCTTGTCGATCTCCCGCCGCCCCGCGTCCTCGTCGCCATCGCCCAGGTGGAGACGCACGTAGCGGATCAGGGGCTCCCGATCCCCCCGCGCCGCCGCCTCTTGCAGATACTTGAGCGACATCGCGCCACCTCCTTCCCCCGCGGTCCTGCCTGCGGGGATCACACGGGCCGATCATACGCCATGCCGCCGGTCCACCGCCACACCGGCAACCACCACCCGATCCTCCCCCGGCTGCGAGGCGCGGCAAGGGCGGTATCGACTCGGTCGATATGCACGCCTCATACCGCGCGGATCCCGGGCACGGAGGGGCCGCGAGCGGGGGGGTGGCGACCGCCCTTCCCGTGGGGGCCAGAACCCTCCCGGGACGCACCCGTTCCGGCGATCCAGCACCGCGTCCAGCACGCCGATGGCCCTGAGCGCGGGGAGCAGCCGGGGCTGGCGCTCGCCGAGGGGGAGTGGCCGGCCGGCGATGAGGCCCGCGAGCCCGTGGCGGAGCGTCCGCTCGTCGTTCGAGGCGAGCGCGCGGAACACCACCGTGCCGTCGGTGGCCATCAGGTAGGCGGCGTTCGGCCGAGGATCGAGCGCCCGGTGGAGATCGCCGTCGAGGCTATCCACGGCCACGGGCCAGGGGAGGCCGAGGAGATCCCGGTAGGCGCATGCGTGCGCGAGTTTCCACGCGAAGGTATCGGGCTGCGGGTAGTGCTCGCCGGGGTGGGCCTCACGGACGTAGAGCGTCGCGAACGCGACCCGGTCGCCAAACTCGGCGTACAGGTGCCGCAGCCCCGGACCGGCATTCATCGCCATCGGGCAGGTGACCGAGGCGCAGGTGAGCAGGAGTGGCCGACGGCCGATGAGGTCGCGCTTGCGGATGCGGGTGCCGTCGGTCGTGACCAGGTCGAAGTCGGGCAGCGGCCAGCCGGGCATCGGCCCGCCGCGGAACGCCAGGTCGGCGCGCAGGATCTCCCGGGTGAAGTGGGGATAGCGGTACGCCATGGCGATACTCCTGTCGGCAGTCCCTCGTCGACTCCGACCGGTCCGCGGCGGGTCGGCTGCCGATCGGCTGCCAGGCACGCGGCCGGTACCGGCGGGGATCGGACAGGCTGCGCCGTCGGTGGGTGACACCCGGTCGGCCTGACCGTCTGTGACGCGGCTCGGCGTGCAGCGTCAGTTCGACGCCAGCCCACGATGCCCCGACCAGGGGCGTCGGTGCGCTTCAGATGCGGCGGATCAGCAGGTAGAAAACGACCCCCATCGCGGCGGCGAAGATGGCCGTGAGGACGACCTCGCGCGTCAGTTCCGTCGTGGTCCAACGCCAGGGCGGCCGCGTGACGCCCAGCGCGATATACAGCATCCAGTCGGCACCGAGCAGCAGCACGTAGAAGAGGACCGTGGTCAGGACGCCAGACAGGCCCAGCAGGGATAGCGCCGCGAGTACCGCGCCGAGCGCGGTCCCGTGCATGAAGTGGACCGGGAGGTTGAGCCGCTCCACGCGCGCCCGGTCGCGGTGCGGTTCCCCCCCGGTCAGCGCGACCCCGACCTCGCCGGGACGGTGCTGACGGGGCGCTTGGTCACCGCGATGTCCAGGTATTCGACGATGGTGAAGATGATCGTGGCGATCGCGCCCGCGCCGAGGCCGATGAGCAGGGTCTTGACGACATCCATGGATCCCTCCCGTGCTGGCTGTTCGGCTTGCTCGCCGCGCGCCTCCCGCCCACCTCACTGCCAGCCGCCACACCACGTGCCCTACCCGGCCCCTGCGGCACGCCGCCGTTAGCGCCGGATGCCGTGTGCGGCGAGCCCGCGCTCGCGGGCTCGCCGCAGCGAGGGAGATCGGGCGGGAATACATCGCCGATCATGGGTTCGCGGCTCGGAGCAGCGGAGGGCGGGGGAGCGATCCCGTCACTACGGCTCGTCGGCATCGCGCGGGGCGCGGGGGATCCCCCGCGCCCCGCGCGATGCCGTCTCACTCTGCGGTATCGCCCGGTTCCACAGTCCGGCACTGGCTTCAAGCGTTCCTTCGCATAGGTTATTTCCTGACGAGACCGTAGCCAGTGTTAGCGCTGCCTGGGACGACGCCGCACCAGCGTCAGACCGGCGCCGAGGACGGCTACTAGGATCAACATGGACACCGGCAGGACCGATCCCCACCTGTCCCAGTTAGCCAAGAGGCCGCCACCGCCGGTATTAGGCAAGCCGGGCATCGCGGGCGGCGGCGCGGGGGGCGCTGGCGGAGCAGGCGCGGGAGGCATCGGCGCCGGGGCTGGTGCGCCGGCCATCCGCGTGACCTTCCAGATCGCTCCTGTTTGGGGCGGGAACTCGTAGGGCAACTTGCCTTCCTTGATGCGCGCCATGTTGACGTTCGCCACGCCGTAATCGGCGATGTACATCGCGCCATCGGGACCGAACTTCACGTCGAACGGCCGCTCGATCCCCAGGCCCATCGCGCCCTGCTTCGAGGCCGGGCCGGGCTTGACGTTCTGGACAAACGGCACGGCTCGCCCGGTCGCCGGATCGATGCGCGAGACCCGGTAGCCCACGGGCTTGGCGAGCAGCGGGTTGGTCCCCGGCGCCAGGTCGCCCCACTCCGCCACGAAGACCTGCCCTGCCAGATCGCCCCACGAGGCCGGCGCCACGTCGAGCAGCGAGGGAGACGAGTCTCCTTCGTGCAGGCCGTAGACGAGCGACCGGTCTGGCGGTGTGAGGCGGCTCGCGGCATGGTCGATCACGAAGCCGAGCTTCATCGGTTGCAACTGCCCGTTGACGTAGATCGGCACCTTCAGCGTGTCGGGCACATCGAACTTGGGGTCGGTGAGCGGTTCCAGCGCGGCCGAATAGTCCGGCCAGCCGTACCAGACGCCTTCGCGGATGCGGTAGGTAGCGTCGAAGGGATCGTTGACCGGGCGCGAGCCGCGCACGTCGTAGCCGTTGACCGCCGCGAACATCTCGCCCTTCGTGTTCCAGGTCAGCCCGATGACGTTGCGCAGCCCGTGGGCGAAGACGCGCAGCGTCGCCTCGGCATTGTTCGGGTCGAAGGCAAAGATCGCCCCGCCGCACTTCTGGGCCCCCGGTATCTTCTGTCCCGGCGTCGTGGCGGTCCCGAAGGGGACGAAGGCACCGGTCCGCACTTTGTCGCTCTGGTCGGGGGTGCGGAAGTCGGGCGTCTCGAAGTTCATCCCGGTCAATACGTAGTCCACGCAGGGCGTGGTATGCACGGTGGGGACTCTGGTGATGTTGGGGGCGTTGTCGATCCCCATCACCGCCGAGTTACCGGCTGGTCCCACCGCGAGGTACATCCGGCCGTCGGGGCCGACCCGGATGTCGTTGGCCTGGTGCTCGGACGGGCCGTCGGGTAAGCCGCTGAGAATCCGCGTCACTGTGCCGTCCATGGTCATCCGGGAAACGGCATCAGTCCGGTCCGTGGGATCGCGGTGGGTGAAGTAGAAGGCGCCCTTGTACCAGTAGAGCCCCGCCACGGAGGCCAGCACGCCCTTATTGGTCAGATTGGCGACTTCGGTCACCTTCCCAGAATCGACACGCAGGATGCGGGCCGGCGAGGGTTCCTCCGAGAATCCCCCCCCCGCTTCCGCGACGTACAGCCGCCCCTGGTCGTCCCAGGTCAGCGCGGTCGCGTAGGTTAGCCCATCCACGACTTTCTCGATTTGGTAGCCGGGTGGAAGGTCGATCGTCGGGAACCGCGGGGACGGGCCGTTCCGGGCGAGCGTCGGCCCGGCCAGGGTGAACAGCAGGGCTAGCGCCAACAATGCCGAAGCTCTGGTCTTCATGCTCCACTCCTTATCTCTAACCAACGGTGCGCGTTTCCTACTTGAGCACGCGCTGCCGCGTGTAGGTCGTGCCGAGGGCCCCGCTCCCGGCCCCTCGCGCTCGGTTGTCATCGTCGTCGCTCCTTCACTGTCACTCGCTCGCATCGTTGCGCCCCGTGGCGCGCGTCTCCTCGAAGGTGGACCCGCCTCGCCCTGCTCCCTCGTCGCCCCTCCTTTCCCCCGCAAGCCCGCCCCGCGTCCCGGCCCCCGGCGTCCGATTGGGATCGGGGGCCGACGGGCGAGACGGACGCTATGCGCCGACGCCGGGCGGGCATGTCGGCGCGGTACGCGACCACCGCCGCCCCCCGGGCCGCAGGCTGACCGCAATCCGCGGGCGTGCTACGGGTCTAGGGTGGGGTAGAAGCTGCGCCGAAGCAATAGAAATCGAGCAGGAGGTTGGTGACAATTCGGTGACGAGCGATCCATCCGGGCGCGGAGCGCTCGCGGTAGGCGGTCGCCGAGCGGGGACCAGGGCTTATGCGTTCTCGTTGTTGGAGCGTCTGTTCGGCTACGCCGAACCACGGTGCGCCGGCTGACGGTCCCGACTGCCGCGCGTGCGACGCACAGTGGTGTGCAAGGCGATCGGATGCCGCCGTACTCCAGACGCACGATCCGAGAACGCATAAGCCCTGGAGCGGGGACGACCGGAATCGAGTTCGCCGACCTGCTCGGCGACCGGCCGGTGAACCGGGCAAGAGCCGGGCTCGCGCTCACCAGGGCCGGGCTCGTTCGTCCCCCGGTCGCCAGCCCGACGTCGTCGACGGCGTGCGGGCGCGGCCGGATCGAACTGACGGCCCGGCCAAGTCCCTATCCCAAGCCCGGCGATAGCGCAGGATCGTGCTCCCGTCCGATCGAGGACGCTGACCACGCCGGCCTATTCCCGGCCACCGCTGCCAGGGAGGTGGTCGTGCCACAGTACGGCTGGAGACGGAGCAGCGATGCGCGCTATACTGCCGTCGTTCGTGGTGCGATGTGGAGGCCGATGATGGCCGGGGTGATCGCCATGGGCGAGCGCCTGGGGTGCCCGAGTTGGCGCGTGGCGGGCGCGGTCAACGGCCGCGAGGCGCTGTGGTCCTCGGCGGAGGGGCCGCTCGACCGGTCCATCCTCGTCATGACGATGCCGCACCAGCGGCGGCTTCGCGGCCTGCCGATGCACCCGCGAGTCCTCCCGGCGACCGATCCGGATACGTTGCACGCGACGGCGAGGGGGGCAGCGTATGGAAGATGCGATATAGTAAGTCCGTCAAGGGTTCCTGACGCCCGGTGATGATCGGCAGCCGGTCAAGACGCTTCGGCATCTGCGAGAAACGCGGGCTCCATCCCACCTCGGGGAAGAACCGGCGCATCTCGCCAGCCGCTGGAGGACCCGCCGACGTGCCGCGAGCCGCCCCGTGCTGCCCCCGGTCGCCGCACCGAGGGGCGGAGCCGGGCGAGGCGTGCGCCGGGGCTGGCATGTGGGCGCGTGAGCGGGTAACCGCGACGCGGCGGGGGGTGGCATGACGAGACTGCTGGTGGTCGATGATGCCCGGGACATCGCGGAGGGGATCGCCCTGGGGGTGCGCCTGGCATGCCCGAGCTGCCGGGTGACGAGCGCCACGGGCGGGCGGGAGGCGCTCGAGCGGTTCGCGGCGGAGGCCTTCGATCTGGTCGTCCTCGACGTGGCGATGCCGCCCCCCGACGGTCTGGCGGTCTGCCGGCGCCTCCGCGAGGTCTCGCGGGTGCCGATCCTGATGCTCACGGTGCGCGACGGCACCGGGGATAAGGTCCACGCGCTGGAGACGGGGGCCGACGACTACCTGACCAAGCCCTTCGAGCCCGCCGAGCTCATCGCCCGCCTGCGCGCGCTGCGGCGGCGGGGGCACGACTGGGCCGCGCCGCCTCGCCCGATCCTGGCGGTGGGCGACGTGGCGCTCGACCTCGTCGCTCGCGAGGCGCGCGTGCGGGGGGAGTGCGTCCGGCTGACGGTCGCGGAATTCCGCCTGCTCGCGGCGCTCCTGCGCCAGCCCGGCGCCGTCCTGCCGCACCGCGCGCTGCTCGACGAGATCTGGGGCGGCGCGTACGCGGGCGACGTGCAGTCGCTGAAGGTCTTCGTGCGGCGGCTGCGCCAGAAGCTCGGCGACGACCCGGCGCGCCCCCGCTACATCGGGAGCGAGTGGGGGGTCGGCTACCGCTTCCTCCCGCCGCCCGACGATACCCGCTGACCGCGCCGCCCCTCGATGCGACTGACCCACGGTGCCCGGTGCGCGGGAGCGGGAGGATGGCGTCGAATCGGCGGTTCCGCCCCGATCGGCGGGTGATGCGGGCACATCCACCGTACCAGCCGGGGTATTCTTTGTCGGCAGCCGCACTCGAGAATGTCAGGCGCGCCACCCGGCGCACGGTCCGTGTCTAGCGCGGTGAGGAGGGGCGGGTGACCAGTCCGCGTGTGCCGACCCGGCCGGAATTGCAGCGCTTCCTGTACCGGGCGCTCTCCCTGTTGCGCTGGGCCACGCTGGCGGTGCTGCTGCTGCTCGCGCTGGCGTGGCCCACGGCGGGCCGAGCCGGGATGCCGACGTGGGCGCTGGTCCTCCTCTTCGCCGGCTACAACCTCCTCGTCGAGGTCCCGCGGCGACGCCTCCCGCCGGCCCGCGCCCTGGTCTGGACGGCCCTGCTCGATCTGCCGGTGGCCGCCCTGTGCTACGCCCTCGGCGGCGAGGCCGGCGGGCTGCTCTTCATCCTCTTCCTCCTCGCCGCCGACTCCGCGGTGGTGAGTCTGCCCCTGCGCGGTGCCCTGGGCTACGTCGCGGGCGCTGGGGCCGTCGCCGCCGCCATCGAGGCGCTCCTCCTGCGAGGGGTGCCGACCGCCGGGGATCTCCGCGCCCTGGGCGGCCGCCTGGTCGTGCTGGGCCTGGTGGGGACCGGTATGGCGATCCTGTCCCGGCGGCTGGGCCTGGAGCACGCGGCCGCCCGCGAGGGGCGGGACGAGGCCGAGCGGCTGGAGGCGCTCGACCGGCTCCGGGCGGACTTCCTGATGACCGTCTCCCACGACCTGCGCACGCCGCTCACCGCCGCCCGCACCGCGCTGCGCGTCGTCGAGACCAGCGCGGTCGACCGGCTGCGCCCCGAGGAGCGCGCGCTGCTGGCGAACGGCCGACGCAACACCGAGCGCCTCGACCAGCTGATCGCCGACCTCCTAGCCTTCAACCAGCTGGAGGCCGGCACGCTGCGCCTCGACCCCGCGCCCCTCGACCTGCGCGCCGTCGTCCGCGACGCGCTGGCGGCGGTCGAGCCCCTGTTCCGCGACAAGGGCCAGACGTCGACGGCCGAGCTGCCCGAGCCGCTCCTCATCGAGGGGGATCCCCAGCGGCTGGGGCAGGTGGTGGTGAATCTCCTGGCCAACGCCCACCGCCACACCCCCGCCGACGCCCGCATCACGGTCTCGGGGCGACCGGCGGACGGCGAGGTCCGGCTCACGGTGCGCGACGACGGCCCCGGCATCCCGCCCGGGGAGCGGGAGGCGATCTTCCGGCGTTTCCACCGGCTGGCACCGTCGAGCGACGCCGCGGAGCAGGGTACGGGGCTGGGGCTGGCGATCGCCCGGGGGCTCGTCGAGCTGCACGGGGGGCGGATCTGGGCGGAAAGCGGGCCGGGGGGCGGGGCGGCCTTCCACGTCGCCCTGCCGCGCTACCAGGGCGGGGTGGAGGGGTGAGGGGTGCGCCAGCAGCATGACGAGCACGCCTCCTCATGACCCCCTTTACACATGCTTCACCCGTCGATGGCAGAGGGCAGGCCACACCGCGCCACGAGACTTGGCTGGCACATATTGGCACTCATCTCCAGCAGCACTCCGTAGCGGAGCTACGCAACGTGCTGGAGATGGTGTCGTGGGCGGGTGTCGGGTGAGGAGTCGGCCTGCCGAGGCGATCACCGCTACTTTTTTCATGGCACAGGTAGCCGTAAGACACCTCGCCAGAACCTCCTGGCTCTCCCGATCATTTGTAAGTGCTGGCGAATTCGTTATGGCAACTTTTCAGATATGCAGGAGGCGTTGGCAGGCAAGTCCTGGTAGGTTGAGGGGACTGTTGCCGTCGTCTCACCGCCAGGAGGATCACGATGCTCCGCTCCGAGCCGCTCCCGCCCGTCCCCGCCGAGACCGCCCGGATCGCGCGGTCCGCCTTCCCGAAAGGGCCTCCCTACTTGGCCGCAGCCGATGCGCTCGGGGAGGTCTTCGTCGACGAGACGTTCGCGGCGCTCTTCCCGCGCCGCGGCCAGCCCGCAATCGCCCCGTGGCGGCTCGCACTGGCGACGATCCGGCAATGCGCGGAGGGGCGCTCCAACCGCCAGGCCGCCGACGCGGTGCGCGCCCGCCTCGACTGGAAGTATGTGCTCCGGCTGGAACTGGACGACGCCGACTTCGACGCCTCGGTCCTGTGCGTGTTCCGCCGCAGGCGCGGCCGAGTGGCTGCTCTTCGCACACCTCGCCATATGATCCGGGGTCTTGCCGACATTCGATGATCGCACGTCAGGCAGCGGCGATCATGCGTTGCCGCAACAGGTCGAAGCCGGCGCGCCCGTAGCCCTGGCGTTTGAGCAGCTTCAGCTTATGGACAAAGCCCTCCGTCGGGCCGTTCGACCAGCTCTCCGTCAGCCCGGCGCGCACGGCATCGCGATCGTCGCGCAGCCCCTTGGCGAAGCGTTGCAATGCCGACACCGCGCAGGCGTCCGCCTCGGCCAGCCACGCATCGAGCCGCGGGCCCTGGCGCTCGCGCACCATCGCCGCAAAGGTCCTGCGTCAGCCGGTAGGCCGCCGCCAGCGTCGCGTCGGCCTGCTGCACGCGCTCCATGCGCCCAGAGGGCACCCGGCGCGCTGCTCGGGCGTGAGATCGGCCGGGCGTCGCTGGAAGAGCCCGGCGACGTGCCGGGCGGTCGGCGTCGGCGCGGCCTTCGCGCGCCGGGTTGTCCCCGCCGACCGGCCGCCGGCCTCGTCGCGCCGCAGCTGGGCGACGAAACGCATGACGTTCGAGGCCCCGTATACGTAGCCGCGCTCGCGGAGCTCGCGGTAGAGCCGCATGCCGTTGTGGCAGCCCTCGCCCCACCGCTGGAGCAGGTAGGGCTCGTACGGCGTCAGCGCGCGCTGACGCGGTGGGCGGTGCGGGCGCTTCGGTGCGGGTGGCTCGGGCAGGTCGCGGTAGCGATAGACCGTCCGGCGGCTGGTGCCGACGCGCCGGGCGCTGTCGGCCACGTCGGCCCCGGCGGCGTGCAGGCGACGGATGGCTTCGTATTGCTCGACGAGGCGGGCGTTGCGCCGGCACACCTCGCCACATGATCCGGGGTCTTGCCGACATTCGATGATCCGGATTCGGCTTTTCCTGGGTAGTAGCGCGGGTTTCTAGCCGTTGAGGACGACCTAGCAACAGCGCGCACCCGACACGGTGGATCCGCCTGCGCCAACGCACAAAATGAGCGGAGGGTGATCATCGAATGTCGGCAAGACCCATGATCCGGTACACATGTTTGCACCTGCATTGGCAAGAACTTTGGCGGCGTCCGCCAGTCGCAGCGCCACGTTCGACGCCAGAGGGGCAGCATTTCTTGCCACCCAAGGGATCAATATGTGTACTGGATCATATGGCGAGGTCTGTTCCCGACCACCTCTTCCTCTTCGACGATGGGGCGGAGCGCTTCTTCGTCGTCGGCGATCACATCACCAAGAACATCTCCCGTTATTCGGTGGTCAACAGCGTCGCGGGGGATAAGGACATCCTCGTCAACAGCGAATGGCACCCGGACAATTACGAGAAGTTCCGGCAAACGCTGGAATGGGCGGTCACGCAGGTGGCGGTGGCGCTCCGGGCCACCACGACCGATACGGCGCGCGCGAGCTGGCGGAAGGCGTTCAATGAGTAATCCGCCTTTCCGCATCCTGTCGCTGGACGGCGGCGGCATCCGAGGTCTGTTCACCGCCGCCTTCCTCGCCCATATCGAGGAGCACAGCGGCAAGCGGCTCGTGGATCACTTCGACCTGATCGTCGGCACGTCCACCGGCTCGATCATCGCCCTGGGCCTGGCCGCCGGCTTACCAGCGAGCACCATCCTCGGCTTCTACCGGCAACACGGCCCGGCGATATTCCAGGGCGGCAGCATGTGGCGCTGGCTGCGGAAACCGAAATATGGCAACGAAAGCCTGACCAAGGCGGTGCAGGAGATCCTGGGGGAGAAGACGCTCGGCGAGCTGCTCGTGCCGGTGTGCGTCCCGAGCCATGAGCTGGTCGAGGGGCAGCCGCGCGTCTTCAAGGACGACCACCACCCATCCCTGCACTGGGGCGGCACGCTGCCGGTCTGGAAGGTGGCGATGGCCTCGGCGGCCGCGCCGACGTACTTCCCCTCCTTCCAGATCGACGACCAAGACGCCCATATCGACGGTGGCATCTGGGCGAATAACCCGATCGTGGTGGGGATCGCCGAGGCGGTGAAATACTTCGACCAACCGCTGGAGAACATTGCGGCGCTCTCGGTCGGCACCGGCACGCTGGTGCCGCGCCTGTCGCACGAAAAGGCGCGGCATCGCGGCCTGATCGGCTGGGGGCGCGATGCGCGCATCCTCAACGTGGTGATGGATGCGCAGGCGAAGGCCGCCCACTTCACCGCGGGCATGCTGCTGCAAAAAGGGCATTACCTGCGCGTCGATGCCGATCTGAACGAGCGCATCGACCTGGATCGGTACGGCTCCGCCCAGCCGCTGATCGAGCGCGGCCACCAGGCCGGGCGAGTCTATAGGAATCAGGTGGTATC
>JAABUV010003791.1_pt1 | contig 18824 bp, 20 predicted proteins | sample 5559971 | NCBI WGS metagenome assembly JAABUV01 (sample SAMN10711881, study PRJNA513362) | rock metagenome | isolation source: Antarctica rocks | place: Antarctica: Victoria Land, Knobhead nord | collected 2015-12-19
ATCGTGCTGCGTCTGGTTTCTCTTCTCCAAATGCTGGCATCTCATGGCGCTTTTCGAGTCATTCAAGTCCTTCAAATGAAAATGGTGCTACAATATCCTCCGGTCATTGCATTGCTATTTATTTTGCTGTGTATCAACGCTGAGGCAATTTATCCTGGTTAGTCTGCCTCCCAGAGTGCCAACTTTTGATGTGATTTTGGATACCCATTCTGTTATTCTTATACCCCAGACCAAGTGATCAAGATCTGGGCTTACCTCGCGACTAAGGCAATCTGCCGGCCGTCACTATTTCGAGCTCAGTGAATTCCACGGCCCCATCTACGAATGTTTCTTCGGGTACGAAAACACAGTTTTCCTATATTATACCCTATGGTCAAACCCAAGCATGCGACATCTATGGACCCGACTGTCAGACTGGCTTGATAACCGTTGGGGTGGACCTGACCACTACGACCACGACAGCTACTCTCGCCTGCTCCGACTATCTCACAGCTCAATCATCATTCATTATGAAAGACATACATTATCGCGAGGACTGGCACCCTTTTATCCTCTAGAATGGCAAAGGGGTTTTGGCCATAGTCCAGAATGCACGTCTTATGCTCAAGTCTGGCAGAAAGGAGGACAATATACATTTTCGAATTGTGGAAGTAGGAACACAGTCGTCCAGGCCGCAGAGCACTCTGATTTGGGTGGCTTGCCATTGCAGGTCCCTCCTGGAGTTCTGCGCGATTGGCAAGATCAGTATTACGTGTGCTGCGGAAATTGCTCGTTGCATGTATCAGAAGTTCGACTCTACTATTTTCCTGAGAGCTCGACCTCAGATTGTGCGAATCAGACATCAAATTCTACCGCAACTGTGCCAACGAGCCCTATCGGTAAACGAATACGTTCCCTTGCTCCTAGTGGAAGGATCGCAACCCTAAGCGGGCACACGTTGTACGTATGATATCCATAACATCATCACTGCGTGCGAGCTTATGCCGATCGTAGTACATCTCCGTCATTCTATCTTGAGGTTGTCGGAACAGCAGCCGTCACCGATCTGTGTGGTCCCGTTGGTTCAACGTACACCAATCCAATCATCGCTATTCCGCCGGGTCAGCTCTCGACATATGAAAATCCGGTTTACTACCCAGTTGGGTCCGAGTACAGGGACATAAATGGGGTGTTCGGCGGTGGGTTTCTTGGAGCTGTCAAGCCCCTACATGTTGCAGATCTGGCATGTCCGACCTGGGGTTTAGGCAGAAGCACTAACAAGGATGGTACTGTGCATACCACTGTTGGACCTCCATGGCTGCCACTAATCGTACCACCTCGGCAAGTTCTAGCTCTTGATCCAGACTGGAACAAACTTTGTGTCGACTACTTGTCTTACCTGCCAGGGATGACCAGCTTCGCAATATTTGATCCGCCACGTGCGTTGAGCCCCGTGTCAGAGATGGGCTCAAGTTCAACTCAAGTTCCAGTGAGCGCCTCTGCAGTTCCAACGACGATCGTGGATCCGCCAGGTAAAACATCGGGTGACCCAGCCCTGCCAGCCAAGTCGCCATCTATAAGCATTCCAGACCCAACAACGAACCATGATCCTCCAAGCACCACTCTACCGACTTCTAAGTCTGATCCGCAACCATCTGTTGATCCTGGAGTCCCCATAATCGACTCGGAAGCTGCCGCTACTCCTGGTCCTGGTGCTTCTCCGGATCCCTCAGCTTCTGCTGGTAAGCAGGGGAGCACTCAAAGTCTTGGCGCAATGATCCTTAGTGCCTTTGGAGGCAGTATTCTAGGAACTGGTGCGGATGGTGGAAATTTCATCGAGATCTCCACACCAACTGTTGGTATTCATGCAATCACTATCGGTAATGGCCAGGTGCTATCTGTCGGCACATTCGGTGCAGCTCTAGATGGAAGTACATACTCAGTTGGTGGTCCTGCCGTGAGCATTTCTGGTACGGTGTACACTGTGGTTTCTAACGCTGAGGCCGGGGTCAACACTGCTGCTTCTATCCCCAATATTTTAACTATAGCTGGTGAAGTCGTAACACCAAATCCATCAGGGATGGTTATTGGAGGATCTAGTCTCTCTCCAGGAGGACCTGGCGTCGAAATCTCGAAGACTTCGATCAGCCTAGATCCATCTGGCAATCTTTTTGTAAACGGAAAGTCAATTCAGAACCAAGTAGTTCCGAATGTTTTCACTCTTGGAAGCAAAACTTTTACCGCCAATCCTGCAGGCTTCAACATCGATGGCAAAGTTATCTTTCCAGGTAGGCCAGGACAAAATATTGACGGCACAGTGGTGCGCCTCGGACAGTCAGGGATTCTACAGATAGGTAGTCAAACCTTGAGTCTTCCGAATCCACAGTCTACGGGATCTGGTAGTGACGTGTTTACGGTTGGTGGGCAGGTATTTACAGCCAATTCTGCAGCTTTCTCGATCGATGGTACTACAATCTCAGCCGGTGGTCCTGCCGTAACCATAAATGGAACGATTGTCAGCCTTGAACCTTCTGGTATATTGGACGTGGGGACAAATAGAAATCATCTGTTGGCAACCCAGACAGCATCTTCGTCTGTCTTCACCTTGGCAGGGTTAACTGTGGAGGCCGAGTCTTCAGTCGTCGCGATGAAAGGGGTTCCGCTTCAGCCTGGAGGTCAGGGCATTACTGTCAATGGACATAGTGTAAGTCTGGAGCAAGGTGGGACCTTGGACGTTGGAAGTGACCGTTTTCCAATACCGACAGGGTCAGTGAACGGAACAGCGTCTGTCCAGGCTTTCAAAGGGGCTCAGAGAAGGGGGTTTGATATGCCATGGTCGTTATTTGGTATAGCTACGTTGATGTCAGCGATTTTGATTTCACCCTGGTAACTTCATTGCTGCGCAGTCAAGCTCCGTTCCTCGTAGTTTTCATCAAATGGAGTCCCGTCCCCGAAAGCATTGACCTCGAATGAGTACTGAATAAGGTGCTGTAGGTGCGCCCGTTTCGGTTTACATGTCTGGGGGGGGCCGAGGACTTAGCTTCGCTCATGAACAAGCCAAGAAAAGCTTCTCGACGAGTAGCTTTGCCAAAATTCCACTCTCCTTCCGACCTGTGAATGCATTCATGTCTTGCAATGCAAACAAGATAGCTGAAAGGGTGGAATTTGGAGAAGCTCCAACTAAGTCCTAACGCACTAACATGACGACTCAACCCTTTGGTACGAGGGGATCACATGTGGAACCCTGATCATGTCAGCATACGATCGGAAGTATTGAATTGTTTGTCTCCAACGATAATACCTGGTTTTTTCCGAAGGTCAATGTGAAATAGATCACTTCTGGTTTTCAAGAGCCTAATGACTATGGCTTGTCAACGACATTCATTTGAGTCATGATATTGTCCTTCTTCAAAACTCTGACGGACATGATATCAATCTTCTATGGTTATGGAAGTTCTGTACACTACCATGTCCTCGCGGTTTGATGCATGTAGCTAGATAGTAATCTTATACAAGAAAGATAGACTATGGGAAAAGGTGCTAGGTACTTAAGGATTTGCATCGCCTTCCATAGTCCCATCGGTTTTGAAGATTACTTTAGGTGGTATACACGTAATAGCAACGTTTCAATTCATTTCGTCCAGAAGCCTCCAAGATTCGCATTCTTTTGAGAGGGTAGTAGTGGTAGTGCTGCCCAGGATGTACTCTCTAGAAGATACAAAGGACTAGAGATGCCTTCACTGGGATTGGCTAAATCAATGGAATTCAAGTCTCTGAGAAGGATTCACAAACTAATTTCTCGAGCAAATGAGGCTTCGATGATAAGGGGATTTTCTTCTGCATTCATCTTTCACAGATCCTGCCCAGGTTGTGAGCCGATATAAGGTGTGATTTTCATGGAAAATCACGATTTCGTCATCATCTTCCACCTCTGATATATATAACATGAAAACTTGAGGAGTCTTCGGTCTTATTGATCTCAACGCCAGGTGTCATGGGTGGTAGAAGGGAGACGCTGAAAGAGGAGTCAGCGCCAATAGTTGCAGAGAGTATGGTACTCCATCCTTTACATCCCTTCGAAATCGGTCGTAGTAATCACGTGAGGCATTTCGCCGGGTCACGTTCGACATGCATGCGAGTATGTTGTGTAATACACCGCGTCCGCCCTATTCTATAAGCACTTCTTATTAGCTTATAGCATCGTTAAAGCCTTGACAATAGGTGAGGCTCTCAAAAGAAAACAGATCTTCTTATCTGAAGCCCACAGCGCATATCTTAAAGGTTCTGATCTCTGCCTAATTCCAGAAGTAAAAGAGGTCGTGGTTGGGTAGACGCTCAAAGACGATGCCACTACTACAATCGTTTGGCACTACTCTCTAAAGCGACAAGCGTGGAAACTCCCTCCCCACAGCGCCGGCGGAGGGCTAGCGCGTTAGTCATCCGTGTGTTATTGGCTGAGACCGTGAGACGGCGCCTCATCTGCAACTACTAGGGTACTTGGGGTTTTGATTGCAGACCTAGGTTAGGTATATTCCGTAGATACGCTCTAACCTGTAAAGTCAATAGAGTAACTATAAGAGATAGTTATCTAGCTCTAGGCGGTAAGAGAACATTCTACACTAAGGTTAGTGCTGTTGGTTTTCACGATTCTTACCCCAGATACATTGTACGAGTAGGTAGGTACTGTCGAAAGTGTCAAGCTTGGCTACAGTAGGTCGGAGGGAGCTCTGCAGTCGGGAGGTCCAGACTACTCAAGATGGCACGCCACACGCCTTCGCCCACCCAAGGCTTCTTGCCTGGCAGTCGCAGCTCTATGTTTGTCTCAAGGTCGAGTGCGAACCGGTGCTCTTTCTCCTGCGGCCACCATCTAGTGACTTCTCACATGTATAAATGCCTGCCAGATGAACAGCAATGGCTGTTCCCTTCGGCTTCTCGATCGGAGACTTCATTACCGGGATCAATCTTGTTTTCGATGTATATGACGCTTTGAGAGAAAGTGGAGGAGCTGCATCCGACTATCGAGAGCACATCGCCTGGCTCCAGCAGCTAGTCACTGTTCTCGAAGCGCTCAAGAACTCGACGCCTGACGATGTTGCTCAAATGGCTAGAGAATGCGAGGCGCCGCTCGTTGAGTTTCGGAACAAGATCCGGCTCAAGTACAACGATACTCTTGGAGAGGGTTCAAGGTTATCCCCAGGTAAAGTTCTGCGAAGCCTACAGTGGACGTTTTTCAAAAGTGCAAGCAAAGATGCCGGCAAGCTGAGGACCGCTATTGGCCCTCAATTGCAAGCTATTACTCTTCGCCTGGGACTGCAGACGCGGTTAGTACTGTACAGACCGCAGTGGGGAAGTAATTGCTGATGTTACTGTATGACAGTGATGCCACTGCCAGGATTGGGGCGCAGATGCTGCAAATTCAACAGAGCTTCACTTCCAACCAGACAGAGACTAGCATTCATTTCGAGACTATCCACGGGACCGTGGTCGATCAAGCCCGACAACTTCAGGGACGTATACAATCAACAGCTGACACAATTCGCTCCGATGCCGCGCAATCCGAAGGCCGGCTTGCAAATAAGGTCACGGCCATTGGAAAAACGTTGTCCCAGACACGCCAGATAGCTGAAGAAATTCGGGGTGAAACGAGTGCAGTTAATGAAACTATACAATCGCTGCTTCGACAAAAGCCCACAGCTATAACTGATGCCTTATATGGTCCGCTATTCTCTTCACTGAAAGAGGTAGTAAAGGAAGCTTTGCAAGAGGAGAAGCTACAATCGGGATTTGGAAATGCAATGTCCATTGACACTGGCCGAAAAGCCTCGATACTCATCCAAAGTCGAACGTTACGTGCTGATGGCGAAGGTAATGTTCCAACCAGGGCTCAGACGCTACAGGATCCAGAGCTTCCCACAATACGGCGTCAACAAACCTTTACCAAGATATCTGGCGAATACGATCTATCACGGGAGACCAGTCCAAACAGATATACCGTTCAACCAACCCAAAAGTCAGTAAAGCGGCGGACCCTCGGCTTTGGAAGCCTGAGGATGGAGATTACCAAGGTCACTTCAGGATCGACGCAAAACACCAGGATCGACCTGACTTTCCACCCTGCCATGTGGACATTCCACAAAGGCGCTCTCATAACGCTGCAACGCATTTCTAGAGTATTCCAGGGCCGTACTATCACAATCAAACCCAACACATTCAACGTTGTTTGCATGGACTCGGAGATATTTGATGCTTGTAGAAACCTGGATTTGGACACAATCCAAGATTTATTTCTTGCCAGAAAAGCTTCTCCCTTTGATCGAGACGAGCACGGTGGCTCTTTACTGGACTGGACGCTACAGGCACTATTAGAAGGTCACGAAAACATTCAGCCGGATAATTTTCAAGGTCAACGGTTAATCGAAATCCTTCGGCTCCTGCTGGATTCGGGATTGAGGTTTGAACCGAAGCCAGCCCACCCTCGCATCAAGAGTACTGACCTCCAGATCTTCTTAAGTAGCGGGCAGCTTCTGACACTAGGTGAAAGAGTATCAGTCCCGATTTTAGACCCGTGGATGGCTAAATGGGATGACATTTCGGCAAGCATCTTCTTCTCGCTTTCTACGAACGCACTAAACGATATCTACTTTCGCCTAGACATAACCGAATTCTTAAGGAGAAACATGCAGACCCTGGGGACCTTTGTGTATTTCGAGCATAATCTAGCCTCCGTTTATTGGGTTGGGCAACTACAGGAACAGATTTATGCACGTCTGTATCAAGTTCAGCCCAAGCGAGCGCTTGCAGCTTTGATCGAGTCCGATGACTTCGCAGAAGCATGCGCTCCCAGATCTGTACTTCAAGTTGACGAACACCTGTACATGCTGCAAAGGGCCGTACATGAGAAGAGTCCGACTTGGTCATGGGGAATGCATGCAGTTGCCCGCTTCCTGTCAAAAGGGCGTAGATTTTCAAGGCTGGAGATGCAAGAACTCTCATATTGTGCAGAGAGATATGGAATATCTGAGTTCTGGAAGACTGTAATTACTATGGCAGAATACCCCGAAAATGTGACAAACATACCGGATTTGGATGAGCAGACGGCTCGCTCGAAAATCCCTGGGGAGTGGCCTGATCTTGACGAACAGGAAGAATGGCAAGATCTTATTTGGAGCGGCCGTTGTTATCACGATGAAGATGAAATTGCAAAGGACGAGGTGGAGGAAAACCCTTCAAAGAAAATGCCTAGGCCTATGACTAAGATCGAAAAAGTCCGCAGAGTTTTCAAGATGATGAAGAAGGGTAAAAGGCTCAAACGGATCAGAGCGAAATCCTGGTACGTTTGTGTTGGGCATTCTGATCGATACCACGTAACTCTTAATTGGAAGAAAGGGAATTGGCTTTTCTTGATATATTAAGGTGCCATTAGCTCGCAAATATCCCAGAGAATGCAATTCAGGGCTGGGATTAATATTGTTATATTAGTCAAGGGCATGCCTGAGATCAGCATTAATCGACTGTCGAAGTTGCGGCTATCTAGTCAGCTTCAGTACTGAGAACGGAGCGGTACCATTACCTATTGCCAAATTCTAGACCCAAAGTGCCAGAATCTGGAGTTGTTGTAATTCCTCATGATTGACGTCTTTCGTGGTCACGATTTTCTGCCGTCAAAGCTCCAAGATGTCAGAACCTTAAGCCGTCAAGCCTTCCAGTCAAGGTTCCCGAGGTGCCCCTTAATCAGGGCTCTCCGTCTGTCATCACCACCCGCATGGATGCAACATAGTTCTTTCTTCAAGATACGGGCACTCTCCACCAGCTTAATCGCGACAAGAATGAATCCTGCTAACGGCCAGTGCTGCCGTGGTGTCGAATTCCACCACATCTACTAAGAAGGTGAACGAAGGCGACCTCCTCACTCACATCTCTTACAAGAAGTGACGCGGCAAGCTCATCGAGAATCCAAAATATCAGACCGTCCGGATGAGCAGAAAAGCTCACCTCTCCGCTTCTGTAAAGATGACCTTACCATGTTTCTCTTTCGAGGTAATCAAGAACTTCTAGTGACAGACGGGGATAAGATTTAGGCATTAACAGAACCAGAACGTAGCACGGTATAATGAGATGTATGGAAGAAACTGTATACACAATTTCTGCAGTGTATGTACTGTACAATATAGCCTAACTCCTACTTCAAAAATGCAGAATCATATCAGTCGTCACAGTACTACTCGTTCTCGAAATATTTCCATCAGCCAGTCGTCCATGTCCGGGTTAAAAGTCTCAGTCAACGATCTCAGGGACGGAAGATAAACCCTCACTAACAAACGCTATCCCGAAGCCGTATATTTTCAATAGTGCAAAGCAAGATGAAATTCTCCATTCATCAGTGCGCAATGCTCCACCACACTTCTTGTCTCAACCCTCCACCGTTTCGGCTTACCTTCTTCTTCTTCTTCTTCTTCTTCTTCTTCTTCTTCTCCTCCTTCTTTTCCAATCTACATCCCACTCCCCTAACCCACGTCCCATCAGATCTTCTGTCCCCGTGTTGCAAGAACAATCTCTAAACTACGTTTCACCGATATCCAACGCTGCACCACACACACACCCCCTCTCTCTCTCCAAACTCCCACCCTAACCAACCAACCAACCCACACTCCCCCCTTTCTTCTGCGCCACACCCCCCCCCCCCGCGGCCCCACCCCAACCACACCAAACCCCCTCCCATCCTTTTCCCCAACCGCCCACTCCCATCCTCCAACAAACCCCTTCTGCCAACCTAGTCCAAACCCTCCTCAAATCCTCACACAGCTTCTCACCCACCAGCTCCAGAACCCTTACGCCGCACCCACCCTTTCCAGCAAAAAAACCCCCCCTCCATCGATCCAGCGCCACAGCCCCCCCCAAAAACCTTAACCCACTACTCCCGGCGGCAGCTGAGCCCGTGATTTGATATCTGTTTGCTTTATCATGCGGAAGTGTGGGAGTTCGATCCCCTAGGTTAGGGGTGGTTTGATGCGGATGCTTGTATGGTTGGTGAAGGGGTTAAAGTGGTCAGGAGTCGGAATGCCGGATGGTGGGTTTGGTTATTGAGGGCGCTGCAGTAGATGATGGTGGTAGCGGTAGTGGTGAGTGGTTGGAGGGGATGAGGTAATTCGGGGGGGGGGGGGGTTGTATAGAGGGTTTAGAGAAGAGGCAAATGGGGAAGGCGGAGAAGGGGGCAGGATCGGGGAAGATGAGAGTTCGAAAAGGGGTTGGGTGGATGGGTGGATGGTAGGAGGGTGTGAAAGGCGACTTTTGGTGGTGGGGTTGGTCGAGGGATAGGTACCTTAGGCAGTGCGGGATTTTCTTGGTTTTGGAAGGAGGTGGAGGAATAATGGGGATTTTGATTGAGGGAATGCGTGGGAAGAAGAGGGTTGGTTGGAGGGTTGGCGGTATGGGGTGGGTTGCTTGAATTTTTTTGAAGATGGGTGAGGTAGTGGTTGAGACTGAGATGAGGGGGGGTTTCGAAGGGAATAAACTGAAAGACGACGTACGAGTCGCATGCGTGCCTTGTACGAAACATGGTATATACTCCCATACCACCGTTATACGCCCTGTTATCCGCGAATTCATGCGCAATAACCATCACACTTCCCCCACCCCTCCCTAATACCCATGCTTGGCCAACTCCGCCTCTGTCCACTTCGCAAGCTCCTCCCGAAGCTTTTTATCCTGTGTATACCCGGACCCCCCATCCTCCTTCCCAACAGGAGTATAATAAGCCCCGCTCTTTGCATCTTTACTCGTCGCACACCACAACTGGCCCTTGGCACCCTCTTGCACGCTATTCGTCGTCACCGCCTTGATGAGCTTGATCGGATATGCCAGCCAGGGATGTGATTTAGCAAATTCGCCCGAGAGTCCTGTGTCAACAGCCCCAGGGTGCACGGCGGTGCTTTTGATGCTCGGGTAGCGTTCTGCGAGATCCTTGGTGAAGAGTATGTTGGCGAGTTTGGACTGCCCATAGCGCGTCCAGGTGTTGTAGTCGGCCATGGGCCCACTGGCGTCCGCGAGCACGAGGCCGCCTTTGGGAGCTAGCAGGTGGCCAGCGGAAGTGAGATTGATGATACGGACATCGGAGTTGGGTTCTTCGGCGGTTTTACGCAACGTGGGCAATAGTTTGGAGGTGAGTAAGGCGTGGCCGACGTGATTGGTGCCGAACTGGATCTCGTAGCCTTCCTGTGTGGTGCCTGGGGCCATGGCCATGACGCCGGCGTTGTTCATGAGAATGTCGAGGCGGGGGGAGGAGGCATTAAAGGTGTCGGCGGCCTTTTTGACCGATTCGAGGGAGGCGAGATCAAGTTGGAGGAACGTAATGTTGGCCTCGGGGACTTCTTTCTTCACGGCGGCAATTGCGGATTCGGCTTTAGAGGGGGTTCGGGCGGCGAGGTAGACGTGAGCGTTGTGTTTGGCTAATTGGAGGACGCTTCCTACTCCGAGTCCATTGTTTCCTGGAGAATTGTTAGATGAGATTGGATGTCTGAGAATTTTGTAGGCTTCATACCTCCAGTAACAAGGACGACTTTTCCCGACAGATCAGGAATGTCAGTATCAGGGTTGAAGCTAGGACCACCACCAAACATCTTGAAGAATTGGGGCCTCAACGGGTATAACTTATGGTATATAGATTGCTATGTACTTTAAGAAGAGGTGAGAATTAGACAATACATATATAGATCTTCCAGTCACACTTAAAATGCCGCCGGCCCCATTGATAGTGGATTTCATGACGAAAAGAGGTTGCAGCGCTATCCGGAGAGTACAGTAGACTACCGTGACTAAGGTAACAATTAAAGTAAAGGGCCCGAAAATCGGCCATAAGCGAGAATAGGGAAAAGGAAAGAGGAAAAAGGGTTCTTCAGGTCATGTGACTTTCTTCTTTAGCAGTCCACAATTCCCTGTTCTGTTATGACGACTATGATCTAACCAAAAGAGTTGCTAGCTTGACCGACTGATCGCTGATTGGCTTACATGACACCCCGCCATAATCCATAATCGAGGTCCGCACTTTCTCGACTTCTTGTCCTGTCCAATTTTCAAAATTTCACATCACAACCCATCCACTTCACTCCTCTCTGTCGCTCACCTTGATTTCTTCAATTATCCACTCCTTTCCGACTTACTCTTACTAATTTCTCACCATGGCCGACGATGCGCAGGTACGCTGAGATCTTTTCTCGTTGCCTTCCCCACCCGCCCAATCCGAAGCGCACAAAATGCATTTAAAATCACCGGTTTGTGCTGATTGTCTTCTCTCTATAGCATGAGCACACCTTCGAGAGTGCCGATGCCGGCGCATCGACCACATACCCTATGCAGTGCTCTGCCTTGAGGAAGAACGGCTTCGTCGTGATCAAAAGCCGTCCCTGCAAAATCGTTGAAATGAGTACTTCCAAAACTGGCAAGCACGGTCACGCCAAGGTTCATCTTGTCGCGATTGATATCTTCACCGGGAAGAAGTTGGAAGATCTTTGCCCATCCACACACAACATGGATGTTCCCAACGTTGCTCGCCGCGAATACCAACTTGTAAATTAAACTCCTATTCTAGGTGGCATCTTCAGCTACTAACTCTCTATAGCTTGATGTGTCTGAAGATGGCTTCCTTTCTCTTATGAGTGAGAACGGCGACACCAAGGATGATGTCAAGGTTCCCGATGGAGAGGTTGGTGATAAAATTGAGAAGCTTTTCCGCACTGAAGAAAAGGATACCAGTAAGCTGGAACTTATGTACTTCTGGCGAAACTCTACTAACATCTGAAGATGTTATTGTGCTTACTTCCATGGGTGAGGAAGTCGCCATTGAGGCCAAGGAAGCTCCAAAGTCTTGAACAACCCACCAAATCTTACGACATGCCTTCGACTTGCGGGCGGGAGTCCTTGGTCGAAGGCCCATGATGATGGCTCGGAACTCTGAATGTGTTTTGGGTCTCTATGCATTGCTGGTGTCTCAAACTACTTTGCTGAATATTTTGGTGGATCTGAGCTGAGGACGTCTTGGTTTTCCACCTCTATCTTCCGGAATGTCATGCGGTGGTCCTGAACATGGCTCCATCCGTGAGTTAAATCTTACTCGTGGTTATTGACAGTCACAACGAGATCAATGTAGAAAAGAAATAAATTATTCAATCACATTGCAATTAAGATTGGCTAATGTATAACCTCTGGTTACAACGCTAATAGAGTATGTCGTCGAAAAGCTCTATTGACCAAACATTAGGCGAAAATTGATGGACTCTTGTCAGGTTGCTAAGTCTTTGCCGTAAATTGAATAGGCAGCTGAATGGAGCATTAGGTGCTCCTGGAAATAGCTCTATAAGATGGATCATTCAGAGTGGCAAGGGATTTTTGTTGTTTCTCGTATTCTTGCAGCTGGTGTGTAAGCATGTTATCTCTGTTTCATTGATAAGTTTGTTTTCTTAGTTATAAGTCACCCAAGTAAAGTGAGCTGCAAATGTCTCAACGATCTCACCGCACCCTCAGATTCTCCGTTCGACCAACGGTGTGCATTTGATCGTTGTCCGCACCGTCATCTTAAAGGCAACGCTTCCCATGATGGAGATTGTTCAGGTCTTTCATCAATATTCTCCTTTGCATCAGTCTACTCCGCCAATTCCCAATTCCTTACCTTGGCCAAGATCGTCGTCGACCCTCTGGTAGAGCATTCGGTCCATCACTCATCGAGGCCTACCCCCCGGCAGAAGTTCTCTTTTCAAACCGCAATGTCGGCTCCTGGCACGACTCCCGGCCGCGCACTGTGCAATGGTCCATTGAGGCTAAGATACCGTACTTCCTGTCTAAGGTTGATGGGGTCTAAACACTACATTGTTCTTTACTATAATATAATTGACTGGTTCTTCAGTGGAGACCCAAAGAAGAAAGGTGAGGCGGTATTTCGCGAACACTACAAGGATATAAGAGCGCTTGTGCGGGAGGACAGGCCACTTGAGTTCGCAGCCAGGGATGATTGGCGACCACTACGTGGTTTTCCTGGGGTTGAGGAACCGGACAACCTATTTCGTCAATTATACGATTGAGAACTTTAGGGCGACGGCTACGATGGCGCAGTAATTGAGTATTGTTGCTGTGCTTCTCAAGTGGGCTCATTGCTTATACGCTCCAGGTCTGGTTGCTGTTGCTGGGTGGGAGATACTCGAAAGGGGTCGGTGCTGGAGTTGGAGAGAACCAGAGCTTTGAAGGGCAACATGAAACGCTACCCGCAGATATGGTCCTTCCATGGGGCTTGGGCTAACGGTAGAGAGCTATATCAAGCCGAACAGCCGAATATATTGTAGTCCTACGAACTCCTCTTATTAAGTCTGCTCACTCCTGTATTACGATAATTGCCTTACAGGGCTGCTGTTAGGTAAGCCACGCTAAGCGCTTCAGCCCTAAAAAGCCAATTAGCCGCTAATATATTCCATCTGGGAGTCTTTCCACCGTCAATGGCGGCCTAAAAATTGCAAATTTGCGGTGAGAGGTCATCTCGACTATATTTAAAGCTGGAAGTCCTTTCAAGATGTGGCTTGACCGTTTCTCCGGGCACTCGACCCCTTCCGGCTCACCTCCTCCGCCGCAGAACAGGTCGTTCTCTCCTGCCCCACGACGCCCGAGTCACCTTGCACCTGAGTCCAGACGACCCAGCTTCAGTCCACGGTCATCTTCACTAAATCCCGGACCGAGATCGAACCAGTCAACAATCTCTGTAAATTCAGCCCGATTACCGAATGGCTCGAATCTGAAGCAGCAGGTTCCTCCTCCTGCTGATTTCATCGATCCTCTGAAGGTACTGGAAGACATAATTGGGAGCCCAGAGCAACAAGAAGTCTTGGATGATGGTACCACAGAGAACTTTGCGGAGCTGGAGAGACCGTCTCAGCTCTCTGAAAATGTTGACTTTGATGGGCTAAGCCTGCAAGCTTTCGCTGAGGCTGCGAATGCGGAGACCATGAATGGAAGCTCAGACGATCAACCTATTAGTGCCCAGACAGTCGAGGAATGTGAGTATGTATGACCTTCCGGCATGGCTGTGGGTTTCTTTGCTAAGTCACAGGTTCAGACGAGAGAGAAAAAGACAACTTCGAAGATTTGCACCGATCTATACTGGTATGAAGTAATATGTCCCATCAGATTCCACAAAGGAAGTCTGACTTTGGATCAGGCATGCGACAGCATTCTGAAGTCTGTGGAGGTCTCTTTGACGAGTTTCCAAAGAGACTTGGGAGCTGTCTCCGCAGAAATCGAGACCCTTCAATCTCGTTCGACGGCTCTAAATACTAAGTTAGAGAACCGAAAGGTGGTAGAGAAAATCTTGGGACCGGCTGTGGAGGAGATATCGATTGCCCCCGCAGTGGTGAAGAAGATCTCTGATGGCCCAATCGACTTGACTTGGGTTAGAGCGCTCGAAGAGTTGGAGAAGCGATCCAAAGTCATCGAGGGTAAGATGAAAAGACTTGATAACGTTCTTGCCCTTGCAGATGTGAAGCCTCTTCTAGACGACTTGACCAACAGGGTAAGGAATAGGTTCATCCACTGTCTAGGGCAAGGAATGCTAATACATTTTTCAGGCTGTAGAACGAATACGTGATTTTTTTGTGTCTCAGATCAAGGCTTTGCGGTCGCCTAGTACGAATGCTCAAATCATCCAGCAACAGAATTTTCTCAATTACAAGGATCTGTACGCTTTTCTTGTGAGGCATCATTCTCAACTTGCGGATGAATTGGGCCAAGCTTATATAAATACTATGCGCTGGTACTATTTAAATCATTTCACGCGCTATCGGCATGCTTTGGAAAAGATGCCTCTGATCACCGTCGACAAGACTGATGCGCTGGGTGCTGACCCTACGAACCAAAGAAGTATGCCTATTTTCTAACGAGCACGCATTGCCCTAATTGACCATAAGCTGACTGCGGTAATGTAATTTAATAGCGACTGCAAAATCGTCTCAAGGTTCCCATGATGCTATCATTCTTGGCCGCCGTACGGACATCATTCAGCGGCCAAACCCATCAGCTCTTGGCTCCTACCTGGCCGAAGAATCGAAAACAGCCCACTGCATAGAAACTCCGTTTTACAACTTCAACCTCGCCCTCATCGATAACGTGTCTGCTGAATACTCTTTTCTTACAACTTTCTTTTCCGCCACCACCTTTCACCAAGTCTCTCGTCAGTTCGCCACTATCTTCGACCCTACCTTTGCCCTCGGCCAGTCATTCACAAAACAACTTGTCGAAATATCCTACGACTGTCTGGGAATACTGATCTGTGTGCGTTTGAATCAGCACTTTGCGTTCGAGCTGCAGCGCCGCAAGATTCCTGTCGCAGATGGCTACGTCAACGGCACCAATATGCTGTTGTGGCCCCGTTACCAGCTCGCTATGGATAATCACTGCGATTCGGTACGGCGTGCTGCATCCGGCATATCCGGCCGAAGCACAACCTCTGCGTTGCTGTTGACAAGCGGCGCGGATGCTGCCACGAAGCAATCAACAGCGCCGCACGTCTTGACACAGCGGTTTGGACAGTTTTTGCAGGGGATTCTAGCTCTCAGCAGCGATGCAGGGGATGAAGAACCGGTTGGGAATAGCTTGAACCGACTAAGCGTTGAAGTGGAAGCCTTTCTGTCCAAGATTGCGAAAGGTCTCGGTGCTGGGGCCAAGAGAGAGAGATTCCTAGCGAACAACTACTCTCTGATACTAACCATCATAGGTGATACAAAGGGAAGGTTGGCGGATGAGCAGAGAGAACGTTTTGAGAGCTTGAAAGAGGTTACTGGGAGCTAAGACTCGGGATGGCAAGGTAAGCACGTGGTAGCTGGTAAGCTCATAGCGATCGGTTCTTCCCCACTAGCTTAGCGATTGTACTGTACATGGCTTCAGCTTTTAATTTGACGTGTCCTGCTTTGGCCACATCACTTGCATCGTACGACTGCCAGCGACGTGTTCCGCTATACGGCATTCGTTCTGATCGCCGACCTTGATCCCTCACCGCTCTCACATGGGAACGTAAAAGGAAAGTCGGTGGAGAATGCCTCAGAGGAATTCGAGTTCTGGCAAGGCTGGCAGACATCATTGGCTCGATCATTGCAGGTATCGGGATCCTCCCTGCAGTATGCGGTGCAATGCATTGCAGCATCGTTCTCGACCTTCCACTTTTAACATTGTGGCAATCGGGTCCACAGCATGCATAAAAACGCGCGGTAGCTTTTCCTGCTGCATCATGTGGCATACTCGCCGCCATGTAGGGGTAGGGTATGCTCCAAAGTAGTGGTAGATTCCAGATGCCTCTTATAAATCGCTCGAATGGCTTATCGGGAGTTTCCACCATAGACTCACTACTCCGACGTCTTAAGGTAGGTAGTACTTACATGTACCTTACCACCTTACTTAAGGTACGGAATACTGAGTACTACTTTCGGGCTTGTTTTTCTTTTTATACCTTAGCACGTGCTTAGTAGACTCTAACGAACTACGGAATACAGTACACTGTACCTTACGAGTTACGACTACGGAGTACGAGTCTAAGAGGCGCCCGCACCCGCCCCGCGCGGCGACTGCCCTTATTACAAGTACCTTATGTACATGTATTATTAACATTCACTAAGGTACGAGGGCCCTTACAGGGGTCTTCACTATTCAGACCCTTAAGGCCTTGACCAGTCAAAATCCCCGCGAATCGGCTCGCCCCGCATTAAGCCAATCAAGCACTGTATCGGAAATCATGCAGCACATTCGCGCTGTCGCTCTGTGAACCCAACTATTACTTTACTTTACTTCGTACTCACAAACTCCGAACCAACTCGATCTTTGCTGTTACTTGAACACAGTGACCCTAGAACAACACAACCCCGTCTCCATGGCTACCCCAACTCAAGGGCCGTTGATTGAGCATGACCCCGACGTGAGCAATATCAATGACTATGATCATCACCCATGAACAATTGCTAACATCTGCGTTTAAGCTCTATGATCCAGATGAATCCGACTCAACTCTGGGCGACGATGTGTATTTCGCTCCCGCGATCCTACTCAGGTTATGAGACGACCTGACATATATGGGAACAGATCAAAGTACACCGCGTCCTTAACAAGCAGCATTGAGAAATACCCAATTGAGAATGGCCGCCGGTAAGAACATTGAAGAGCCACAGGTACTGTTTGGGATTTCTGCTAAGTGGTTTCCGATCCAACAGATACCACGCGTGAGTGCTCTGGACTCTACGTCAGCCAAAAGCAATGGAAGATTAATAAAATCGGGCATACAGTTACAAAGATGGAGGTATACGCAACGGGTGTCCCACATAAGAAATAATAGCTTATGTGTAATGTTCGTCCAGGATATGTCATGCCCAACGATGAAGTAAACGATATTTGGTTATATCCTTGCCAGAACAAATCTAAACAGTCTTGCAGCAAGAGCAAGATCGGCTTGACTTGACCCATCAAAAATTTCGCATCCTCCTCGACAACAAGCTTCACCTCGCTCCTATCGGAGAGAAACCGGGGAGGATCCTGGACGTTGGGACAGGAACGGGAATATGGGCAATAGAAATGGGTAATGTCACTGAAGATATGGAATGTTCATCTGACTGACAGGATCCAGGGGATGACTATCCTTCGGCAGAGATTATTGGCACAGATCTGAGCGCTACACAACCTACCTGGCAAGTCTGGACACTGTGTTAACACGAGCCCACGACTGACTAGGCCAGGGTACCCCCCAACGTCAAGTTCGAGATTGACGATTGCGAAGAGCCATGGACTTTCCGTGAGAAATTCGACTACATTCACTGCCGCTACCTAGCGGCCGCCATTAAGGACTGGCCAAGACTGATGCAGCAGACATTTACGCACGTGAGGCCCGGCGGTTGGGTCGAATTTCAAGACTACGATCTGCGCTATTATTCCGAGGACGGCAGTTTCAAACCGGAACACGCTATTCATAGGTGGGCTAAAACTCTATTGCAAGCAAGTCGGGGTGAGCTTTCCCGAAGACTATCATCTCCATTCATCATGATGCTGCTAATGGACTTTGATTACCAGATTTCGGACGTGACCCATCCCCAGGACCGAGCTTGGAAGGTTGGATGAAAGACGCTGGATTTCAAAACGTCAAAGCCGAGAGATACAAGCTACCCATCGGTCCTTGGCCCAAAGACAAGCATTTGGTGGGTCCCGATCCGAGCTGGCAACCTCTAAAGCGGAGGAAGATTGTCGTTCAATAGAAGAGGCTGACAAACTCTAGAAAACCGTTGGATCCTGGAACCTGGTACAAGTCGAGGACGGATTGGAAGGTTTCACTATGCGTCTGTACACGCAACTGCTGGGTTGGAAAACCGAGGAGGTGCAAGTCCTCCTTGCAAATGTCCGCAAGGACCTCCGTGATCCCAAGATCCACGCCCAATTCGAGTTGTGAGTCTTTCCCCTTCACATTCCCCACTAAAAACTTGCATTCCCCAATCAGTACCTAACAACACCACCCCACCAGTTTCGTCGCCTACGGCCAGAAGCCTCCAGGCCCTTCCGCCCCGAGCAGCGATTGAGGCCTCACAACGGTATCAACGACGACTAACGACGGTACAAAACTTGCGACATATTCTAACATTCTGTTGCTAGCGAGCGAGTCTGTTTACTTGAGCGGTTCAGGCGGATACCAGTCGTGACGATGTGCTTTTGATGTACTCTTGTCTACTTTAGGAAAGGTTGGCTACTTGGGAATTTGATGAGTTTTGACGGAGGTGTTTTTGAGGTTGTGAGTGCATGGTTGTGTTCTCGCTCACGTCCCTCGGTTCTTGACCCACGAAGTCTAA
>JAABUV010003795.1_pt1 | contig 18811 bp, 16 predicted proteins | sample 5559971 | NCBI WGS metagenome assembly JAABUV01 (sample SAMN10711881, study PRJNA513362) | rock metagenome | isolation source: Antarctica rocks | place: Antarctica: Victoria Land, Knobhead nord | collected 2015-12-19
ACTGACCACTGACCACTGACCACTGACCACTGACCACTGACCACTGACCACTGACCACTGACCACTGACCACTGACCACTGACCACTGACCACTGACCACTGATAAGATGCGGTCCCACCAATGATCTTCCGCGACAACCCCGTCCTGATCCGCGAGCTGCTGGTGAACCTCCGGTCCGGCCGGTCGTTCCTGCTCCAGTTCCTGTACGTCACGTTCCTGGGGATGGTCGTCTACTTCGCCTGGCCGGCCGAGGGAAAGCTGGTCAGCGCCGATTTGGCGCAGCGGCTGTTCAACATGTTCTTTCTCGGCCAGTTCTTCCTGGTCGCGCTGGTGGCCCCGAGCTTCGCGGCCGGGAGCATCACGGGGGAGAAGGAGCGGAAGACCTATGAGATGCTCCTGGCCAGCCCGCTGAGCCCGACGAGCATCCTGGTGGGCAAGCTGCTGAGTTCGCTGACGTATCTCGTGATTTTGATCCTCTCCAGTTTGCCATTAATGATCATCTGCTTCTTGCTGGGCGGGATCCTGCTCTCGGAGATTGCACGGGCTTATCTGATCCTGATCCTGGCGGCGGGGACGTTCGGGCTGTTGAGCCTGGCGTGTTCGAGCTACTTCAACCGGACCAGTTCGGCGCTGGTGGTCAGCTACCTGGTGATCCTCCCGCTGGCGGTGGTCTGCGTGGCCCTGACCCAGACCAAGGAGGTGGTCCTCCGAGACTTCGTGTCGATCGCGGTGCTCCCGCCGTGGTGCCTGGCGATCTGGGCGGTGGTGGTGATCGTCGTCAACCGCCGCCTGCTCCGGCCGCCCGACGTCGGGAGCGGGGGCAAGGAGGTCGTCGACGAGGAGCAGGAGATGAAGTACGCCATCGGCGTGGTCATCGACCGCGACCTGTTCCCCGATAAGCTGTTCGCCCCCGCCAAGCGCCCCGACCTGATGCCCGACGGGACCAACCCGGTGCTCGACAAGGAGCTCCGGAGCGAGATCTTCAGCCAGGGCACGCTGATGCTCCGCGTGGTGATTCAGGTCAGCATGCTCCTGTCGATCCCGCTGATGGCCGCGCTGCTGTTCCTCCGGCCCGAGAACGCCGGTTATTATGTGTCGTATGTCCTCACCTTCAACCTTCTGGTGGGCCCGGTCTTCTCGGCCGGGAGCATCACTCAGGAGCGCGAGCGTCAGACGCTCAACCTGCTGCTGACGACCTTGCTGACGCCCGGCAAGATCGTCTTCGCCAAGCTTCTGGCGGCGCTCCGGGTCTCGACGGTTTTGACGTTCCTGCTGACCGAGCAACTCCTGCTGGCCTACCTGCTGATCCCCGAGCTGCGCGACCGGCTCTGGACGCTCGTGGTCTTCCTGGCGATCATCGCGACGACCTGCCTGGCGACCTCGACGATCGGCCTGCTCTGCTCGGCCCTGTCGCGCAAGACGTCGGTGGCGATGGTCGTGACGTACATGGTCCTGCTGGCCCTCTTTGTCGGCCCGGTCGGGGTCCGGAAGTACCTCGAAGGCGTCGGCAACATGTCGTACGAGAAGATCGAGGCGCTGACCATAACCAGCCCCTACTCGGCCGCCTTCAGCATCCCGATGAGGCCGAGCCAGCTCTCGATGCCCTCGGCCGGCGACTCCGCCGCGGCCGACCTGGCGCTCAGGCCCACCCTGATCCCCGGCCTCGGCCTGCCGGTCTGGGCGGCGTTCCTGATGCTCTACCCGGTCCTGGCCGTGATCCTCTACGGGGCGACCTACCTCGCCTTCCGGATCCGCTGGTGGAAGGACGGCGGGACCGGGTAAGGCCGCGCGGAGGTGGCCCGGCTGCCGGTCACCGAGGCGGATGATCAAGTGGCCCTGGATTGATATCGGGGCCGCAGCCCCCAGGCCGCGTCGGCCGTCGAGGTGGCGTCGCGGGCCGTCGTCGCTTCGCCCGAGTGGTGGACCGTCTGCGACGATCGGCATCGGTTCGACGTCCTCCGGCGATTCCCGTACAGCGTCATTGATCGAGTCGTGGCAAAACGATCACGCCACAAGACGGAGCAGGCCACGGCTATGCGAGACATCCGCGTCGCCTCCGCGCAGTTCGAGCATCGCGACGGCGACAAGCCCTACAACCTCGGCCGGATCCGAGACCTCGCCCGCCTCGCGGCATCGCGGGGGGCGGAGATGATCTGCTTCCATGAATGCAGCATCACGGCATACACCTATCTTCAGACGCTCTCCCGCGACGAGCTGAACGTCCTGGCGGAACCCGTCCCCGACGGGCCTTCCACCCAGGCCCTGATCGATGTCGCTCGCGAGACGGGCCTGGTGGTCATGGCCGGGCTGATCGAGCGCGAGCCCGACGGTCGGCTTTACAAGAGCTACATGGCGGTCGGGCCGGAGGGGTTCCTCACCCGCTACCACAAGCTCCATCCCTTCATCAGCCCGCACCTGACCCCCGGGCGGGGCTACCATGTAGCCGAGATCCGCGGCGTGAAGGTGGGCTTCCTGATCTGCTACGACAACAACCTGCCCGAGAACGTCCGCGCGACGGCCCTCCTCGGCGCCGAGGTGATCGTCATGCCGCACGTCACCGGCTGCACGCCCTCGTTGATGCCAGGGCGCGGCCCGGTGGACCCGTCGCTCTGGGACGATCGCCACCGCGACCCCGCGCGTCTGCGGCAGGAATTCCAAGGCCCCAAGGGGCGGGGCTGGTTGATGCGCTGGCTACCGGCTCGGGCGTGGGAGAACGGGGTGTTCGTCGTCTTCGCGAACAACATCGGCCGCGACTACGACACGATCAAGCCGGGGCTCGCCATGATCCTCGACCCCAGCGGCGAGGTGATCGCCGAGAGCCACGAGCTGGGCGACGATGTGGTGGTCGGACTCCTGAGGGCCGACGCCCTGGCGGACGCCCCCGGTCGTCGCTACCTCCGCGCACGCCGCCCGGAACTCTACGGGGGACTCGTCGAGCCGCACCCGCCGGGACACGAACCGGTCACGAGCCCGGGATGGCGGCTGTCCTACGAGCGGGACGAAAAGGCTCGGGATTGATCCCTCTTGTTCAGGGTCCGACCGATCCTGACCGATACCCCTCCTTGCCCTCGCCAGGCCGTCGGCGGCGGGGTGGCAAGACCGGCGACGCGCGATCGAGTCGGATCAGCCGCGCGATTTCGTCGTCTGGCCCGGGTCGGGCCGGGCGTCCGAGGCCGCCTTGAGGGCCCGGCCGATGATCTCGGCGGCTCCGGGGGTGGCCGGCCCTTCGATCAGGGGGGAGGGGCCGAGACAGGGGCCGCAGCGGGTCCCGTCGGGCAGCCAGGCGGCGACCTGCCCCCGGAAGGCGATGACCATGGCGATCAGCCGGTCGGCCGCGTCGAAGAGGGCGATCTGGCCGAAGGCGTCGACCACGGCGGTCAGCTCGGCCCGGGCGCAGGCGACGAAGCGGCGGGGGTCGTAGTCCAGGATCGCGGGCCGGGGGGTCGATCGGGTGGCCGGGCGGTCGATCGCCCAGGGAATCACCTCGAACTCGCTCCAGGTCGAGCCGGCGGCTATCGTCGAGGCGTCGAGCCGGCCTCGGTCCCAGCGGATCAGGTTGAGATGCTTGCCGAGGTGGATGACCATCCCGTAGCGGCCCAGGGTCAGCTTGGGGTCGGGGTGGGCCTTCCCCTTGGCCGTCACGAAGACGGGTTGGCCGGCGCCGGCGACCTCGCGTACCTCGATCTGGCGCTCACCCAGCCGCCGGGCGATCAGGCGGCCGTCCTCCGAGAGCATGAAGCCGCCGGGGTCGCCGGAAGACGGGGCCAGCTCGCGCGTCGGGACGCCCGAGGGGCCGTGAAACAGGTGGAGCGCCGTCGTCCGGCCCGGCCCGGAGACGACCAGGGCCAGCACGTTCCCCCGGAGCTGGGCGTGGTCGAGGAAGCAGCCCCGGAGCATCGGCTGGCCGTCGGAGGTCGGGATGAAGTCTTCCCAGGGCGGCGACTCTCCCGACAGGCTGACCTGGCCGAGGGCCCGGTCGAGAGTGACCGATTGCCCCTTCCCCGGTTCCGTCATCGGAGACTCGCGGATGGCCAGCCTCGGCGGGGGTAGGGCGTGGTTGGCGGCCATCTCGAAGGCCCGGATCGCCCGGATCGAGGGGCGGGCCTTGCCGTCGCGTGAGAGAAAGACCTCGCCGGTCGCCAGGTCCAGGGCCCGGCTGTACGTCTTCCCCCGGGTTACGGTCATGTGCGTCGGCCGGGAGTAGAACCAGTCCCACTGGCCATCGAAAGTAGGCCCCAGGACCCGGGCCCGGCCGGACCGGGCGGAGAAGTCGTAGTGCATCGCCACCAGCGACTTGCCGACCCGCCCGCCGACCACGAAGCCGTCGGCCACGCCGAGGACCGCCTCGACCTGCTCCAGGACCTCCCCCTGGACCATTCCCCGGGGCAGGACCTCGGCGCGGGAGCCGTCGAGTTCCCAGGCGTGGAGGGTTCCCCGGTGGGTGCAGAGCAGGAGCCGGCGGCCGGCGTGGTCGAAGTCGAACAGGGGCCGCTCGATCCTGTGGACCACGCCGAACCGGAACGGGAAGCCGACCGGCTCGACGTCCCCCTTCCAACCCCGGGGGTCGCCGGGCCCGGACCTCGGGCCGATGGCGGCCGGGGGCGGGGCGAAGTCGACCCGGAAGTCGCCGAGCTTCACCGACCCGCCCCGCCGCCACTCGCGGAACTGGACGGTGCCCGGCTCGTCGATCGCCACGGAGAAGACCCGGGTCCCCGGCTCGGCCCGGCGGGCGGCGTCCGCGAAGTCGGGCTCGGCGAGGCTCCGGGGGTGGCTCAGGACCACCACGTCGCGGGCCGCCCCGGGCCGAGCCTCCAGGATCCGCCCCAGCGCCAGGCTCGGGCTCGGCGTCAGGTCGCTCGACTCCCAGAGCGCCCCCAGGGACTCAGGGTCGGCCGAGAGCGGGTCGAACAGCCGACCCTGCGTCCCGGTCGAGCCGACCAGCAAGGCCAGGCCCCGGCGGGCGGCCAGCTTGCCGAAGGCCAGGGCCGACCCCGCCAGCGCATGCCGGACCCGGCCCCAGGTCCGGACCCCCTGATCGAGCAGGAGGACCAGCTCCTCGGTCACCGGGACGTGCGGCTCCTCGCGGTGGAAGTAGAGCAGCTCGTTCTCGGCGAACCGGCGGAGGAACTCCAGGTCGTCGATGGCGAACTGGCTGGGGAGGATCTGCTCGGGCCGACCCCGGGTCGTCAGATCGGCGTAGCCGCCGCTCGGCAGGGCGCGATGGGCCAGCCGGCGGGGGGGCAGGCTCAGGGCGGCCACGAGCTGCGCGACCATCGGCAGGGCCCCGGCCAGACGCTCCCGAGCCGCGACCGCCGCCAGGGCTCCCTCCAGCGTCCTCGGCCGGCGCGATCCGATCGCCTGGGCCACCCGATCACCGGGGTCGGGCAGCGGCGCCCGGCCGTGCCTGAGCCACGACTCGACCTCCCCGGGCGAGAGCGGCTTCAACGCGGTGAGGAACTGGATCTCGAAGTCCAGCGCCCCCAGAGTCGGCGACTCCCGCTCGGACCCCAGTGGCGCCGTCGCCCACCGCCGGACCGCCAGCTCCGACATCAGCGGGCCGCTGGAGAGCCGGAGGCAGAGTTCGGTCAGGTCTGGCGGGTCGGCCAGCGGCGGGACGTCGCGGCAGAGCCAGGCGCAGAAGGCTCCGGCGTTCCGAAGCGGCCGGCCGGCCTCGCCGAACGCGATCGCCAGCGAGTCGGACTTCTGGACCAACTCGCGGCCCGGACCGGACCGCGCGAGCCCCGGCTCCTCGGGCTCCACGAGCCGGGCTCCGAACCGCTGGAGCAAGAAGAGGATGCCCGAGAAGTGGATCAGGGGGCCGGCCGCCGTGTACCCTTCGAGGAACAGGGCGATCTCGGCGGCGAACGCGAAGGTCGTGCCGTCGGGCCGCTCGACCGCGTCGCCAGCGGCCGACCAGCTCAGCGAGTTCCGGTTCCCCTCGGAGTCTTCGGGGATCCAGAGGTATTCGAGGATCCGATTCATGACGGCCGGCTCTCCGCCAGGGCAAGCCGGACCCCGGCGCGGGTGAGCGGGCGGAATGCCTCGATCGGGATCGCCTCGGCGGACGGACCTTCGGGTCCGGGGACCAGCCGGAGAACTTCCCCCGCCGAAGCCCCGAGCGCCTCGCAAAGGGCCTCCTCCGGGAGTGCCGGGCGAGGCTCGAAGCCGATCGGGACCAGGACTCGCCGGCCCCAGTACCGCTCGGCCCCGGGCAGGAAGGGCAGCGACCGGCCGAGGAAGAGGGCCGAGCCCCCCGAGATCGCCCCCCGGATCGCCTCCAGCTCCGCCGAGGTCGCCGAGTCGGCCCACCGGCCGAGCTCGTCGAGCGGGCAAAGGGCCGCCGACGTCGGTCGAGACCGGGTGTCACGGGCCAGCCGGAGCCGGGCCGGCCGGTGGGCGCCACCCCCGGCGGCTTCCACCACGAACGGCTCGGGCGTGATGGCCCGGGCCAGCGAGACGGCCTCCTCGACGGTCGGGACCCCGACGCTCGGGATCCGCCGGCCCGGGCGATACCAGGCCGCATCCCGCCGCTCGAACAATCTGACACCTTGCATCGGCAGGACCGCCCGAAGGACCTGTTCAGCGCCGGGATCCCAGAAGACCCAGGCGTAATCCCCATCCAGGACAACCAAGATCCCCTCGGACCTCCGGAGCCCGGCCAGTCCGAGAAGGCTCGAAGACGGCAGTCGGGCGCAGCTCACCTGATCCAGCGGAGTCTTCAAAGCCGTCAAGTCCCGGGGGCTTTGGTTCGTTCGGCGTTCGATCTGGGCGATCGGCCGGCCGGGGTAGACGCATGACCGGCGCGGAAGTCGGCAAGACGAAGCCAGCCGGCGCGGGACGAACCCAACAACCCAAGGGATCCCCCGGATTCGGCGACGATCCCGGAGATATCTTCGCTCGGTCACTCGGCCCGTTAACCGCCTTTCTGGGAGATCGCGGCCGATTCCCCAATCAGGTCGGTTTCGGGGCGACCCACCGGACGGCGTTGGCCACGATCTTGAGCGGGATCGATTGCTTGTAGACGGGGTAAGTCTCGTGGCCCGGGCGGTAAAAGAACACCTGGCCCCGACCGACGCTCCAGGTCATCCCGCTCCGGAACCATTGGCCGGGCGTCCAGCGCTCCTCGAAGATCACGTCGTCGGGCTCGGGAACGTGGAAGGGCTCGTCGTACATCTCGGTTTCCGGGATCTCGAAGTAGCGGGGGATCCCCTGGGCGATCGGGTGGTCGGGCTTGAGCACCTTGTGGAAGCTCGGCTTGCCGTGGTGCTCGTAGGCCGGGAAGCAGCAGATCGGCAGGTGGAGATCGACCTGGGTGACGCCGACGGGGAGCTTCCGGGCGGTCGAGCACGGCGTGACCCGGGCGTCCGGCTTGGGGGTGGTGTAGCGCTGGGGCGGGGGGATTTCCCGGATCTCGACCTTGTCGCCCCCGAGCCCCCACGCCTTCAGGGCGTCGGAGCGGGCCCGCTCGTTCATCGCCTCGACGAAGGGCGTCGACCAGTGCGCTGAGTGGAGCGCGATCAGGCCGAGAGTCCCCGCCTTGATCCGATCGACGATCGCCCGGCCGACCTCCGGCTCGATCTCCTTGTTCCGGACGTGGCCCCACCAGACCAGGACCCGGGCCTCGCCGAGCGTGCCAGGGGAGAGCCCGCGCCCCGGGTCGTCCAGGCCGACGGACTCGACCGAGAGCCCCGGCTCGGAGCGGAGATGCCCGGCGATCTGGTTGCCGAGAAAGTCCGTGTACGCCGTCCTCTGGGCGGGCTGCCGCTCGTCCCAGACCAGCACCTTGATCGGCCCGACCGGCGGCGAGGGGGCGGCCCCGGCCTCCGGGGGGAGCAGCGCCCCGCCGGCGGCGGCCAGAGTGGCGGAGACGGCCAGGAAATCGCGTCGAGTCGTATGGTTGCCCATCGGAACCCCTCGGCGGGTCGGACGTCGGATGCCTCGGACGACCCCGCGATCATAAGGGGGCGGGGATCGGGCCGCCAGGTTACCAGCTCGGCAGGCCCTGCTTCATTCGCCTGGTCGCCGCGACCGGGTTGAACGCCTCGGGATCGAACTTCCGGCCGATCCACTCCTTCAGCTCCCGGTGGGCCTCGTTCTTCGGGTCGCCGATCGCTTCGAGGAAATCGGCGTAGCCCCAGACGCCGCCCACGTCCTCGGGCGGGCAGGCCCGGGCCCCCTCCAGGCAGAGCGGATACCGCTTCCCCGGATCGGCCGGGTGGCGACCCTCGAAGAGGATCTCGTGCTGCCAGCCGTCCCCGAAGTCGTATTCGTACTCGAACCCGAATCGCCGACCATCTTCGGGCAAGATGTCGCTCAACTTCGTCGTCGTGGAGTCGGCGTAGTTCAACTCACCGAAGGTCTCGGCCAGGAGCCTCGGGTCGCCGTAGTGCTTGCCTTCGATCCGGAAATGGTGCATGTGCGAGTTCGTCCAGCCCATGGCCGTCTGGATGTGCTCGTGGAGCCGGTCGAGGGTACAGTCGCCCACCTGGATCCGCCGCCAGATCGGGGGCTTCGAATCTCCGAGCGTCACCTTGAACTGGGTCATCGGGGCCGTCGGCCTCGTCCCGCCCGCCCCGGCAACCTCGGACCGCTTCGGCTCGGGTTCCGGCATCCGGACCCAGCTCCAGACCGTCTTGATCCCCAGCTCGCTTCTGACCTTGTAATAGAGGGGGCTGCTGATCGACCCGGGGTTCCCCGCCTTCGCCCATCGCTGGTTGAGCTGGCGGTGGTCGAGATTCGGGTTCCTGGTGAGGGCCTTGCGGAGGAATTCGGATTTGGTCTCTGGTTTCGACGCCTGCTTCTTGGCCATGAGCGACCCCCGCCATTTCCGGACTCGCGCGATTCACTTTGAGCCACCAGACTGATCGGTCAGCGGCCCCGAGCCGATCCGCCCTGGCGATCGGCGGGGACGTAGGGGATCAGCCCCTTCTTGAAGGCGATTTCCTGGACCTCACGCGGGGCATGCCGGATGTCCACGAATAAGCCGTTGACCTGTAGCATCCAGATCATCGGGTTGTCGTCCATCCGGCTGGGGAGCGTCCATTGGGGGTCGAGCGGGTGGATCTCGAGCAGGTTCCGGATCGCCGTCGCCTTGGCCGAGCCGGTGGCCTCCGAGACGCCGATCCGCCCGTCAATCTCGGACATCCGGAGGGGACGGGGCTGGCTGGGATCGTCGATGAAGTTGGCCCGGCCGACGACCCGGACGATCCCGGCGGCCCAGGACTCGGGCTTGCCCCGGGTCAGCGGGGAGGGCCGCTTCCGGGCCAGGACGCCCGCCAGCTTCCGGCAGAGGGCCGCGAACTCGTCATCGAGATGCTCGTGACTGAAGGCGTCCGTCACGGCCACGATCTTGCCGTGAGCCGGGCGGACCGCCTCGGGGATCGTCGGGTCGCCCCCGGTCGTGCTCGCCTCCGTCGGCCGCTTCCCGGGCGCGGCTTTCTTCCGGGTCGGTCGCGGCTCGGGGGCGGGGGGCGGGAGCGACTCGACGACGCCGAACCGCTCCTTGGCCTCTTGGTAACTCTCGTTCAAGCCTCGCCGGTATCCCCCCCCGAAGGTGATACTGTACGCCGTGAACAGGCCGTCATAGACGATCCTCCCCTTGAACGGAAGCAAGGTCGTGGCGAGCATCCGGGGGAGGTCCGGCCCGAACAGGGCCTCGAACGGGTCGAAGAGGGCGACGACGCCGTAGGCGATCATTGGCTCCTCGGTCGTCAGGAAGATCATGTGCTTCCGGAGCTGGCGGAAGGCGAAGAACTTGCCCGTCACGAGGTCGTTCCAGGACCGGAGGATCGCCCGGTCGTCCTCGTCGAACCCGAACGGATTCTCGGCGACGAAGGCGTCGATCAGATCCCTGCGTTCGAGGAGGGCCTGATGGACCTTGATCCGGGAAGTCGGGGGCAGGCTCGAGTAGGCCTCGGGAGTGGCGACCTCCTTGTCGATCACCTGGAGCGTCCGGTTCACGAAGAACATCAACGCCCGATGGAGCCGGAAGAACTGTTTGACGTCCTCGATCGAGAGCATCATTTTCCAGATCCCCAACGGCCAGGAACTCGGTCCCGAACGCGAACCACCCTGATTGTGCAGCCCCCCGGCCCGCGCGTCAAACCGGATGGCGGGCTTCCATCTCCGGATTCGATCGAAGAAAGAGCCGTCTCGATCGTTATCATGGGTGAGGCGTGAGCCGAATGATTTCGGGAACCGCGTGGCCCGCATCCCCGTCTAACGGCGCGGGTCACGGAGAGGGACGGGGGCGCCGCCCGGCGCCCGCACCGGGGGAGGATCGGTCATGATGCCGCGCAGACTGGGTTGGTGGGCCCTGGGGCTCCTGGTCGCCCTGATCCCTGGCCGTCCGGCCCCGGGCCAGATGGTCGTCGACCGCCACTCCATCCGGATCCCGGCCCCGGTGGGCCGGATGTACGAGATCCGCGAGATGTCCGTCGACGCCCGGATCCGCGATCAGGTGGCCGAGGTCCAGGTCGCCCAGACCTTCCACAACCCCGGCTCGACCACGATCGAGGCGGAATACCTGTTCCCCCTGCCCGATGACGCGGGCGTGCAGAACCTGGTCCTGATGGTCGACGGCAAGGAGCTTCCCGGCCGGTTGCTCCCCAAGGACGAGGCCCGGCGGATCTACGAGGAGATCGTCCGGAGCAAGCGTGACCCGGCGTTGCTCGAATACATGGGCCGGGGGCTGTTCCGGGCCAGCGTCTTCCCGATCCCGCCGGGGGACGACCGGAAGGTCACGCTCCGCTACACCCAGCTCTGCCGCCGCGACCGCGACGTGGTCGAGTTCGCCTACCCGCTGGCCACCCAGAAGCACGCCTCCAAGCCAATCGGCAAGTTCGCGCTGACGCTCCGGGTCGAGAACCGCGACCCGATCAAGTCGGTCTACTGCCCGACCCACGACGCCTCGATCACCCGGCCCGGCGAGCGCGAGGCCAAGGCCACGCTGGAACGCCGCGACGTGGTCCCCACCGGCGACTTCCGCCTGGTCTACACCGTGGCCGAGGGGGCGCTGGGCGCGACCGTCCTGAGCTACCGGCCGAGCGACGGGGAGGACGGCTACTTCCTCCTCCTGGCCAGCCCGCAAGTCAAGCCGGCCGATGCCCGACCGCTCCCCAAGACCGTGGTCTTCGTGATCGACCGGTCGGGCTCGATGGCCGGCAAGAAGCTGGAGCAGGCCCGGAACGCCCTCCAGTTCGTCCTGAACAACCTCCGCGACGACGACACCTTCAACATCGTCGCCTATGACGACCGGGTCGAGGCGTTCAAGCCCGAGCTCCAACGCTACTCCCCGACCGCCCGCGCCGAGGCCGAGAAGTTCGTCGCCAACATCCGCGAGGGGGGATCCACCAACATCGACGGCGGCCTCAAGGCGGCCCTGGCGATGATCCCCGACGACTCGCGGCCCAACTACGTCCTGTTCCTGACCGACGGCCTCCCCACCGCGGGCGAGACCAACGAGCTGAGGATCGCCGAGAACGGCCGGGCCGGCAACAAGTCGCACGCCCGGATCTTCTCCTTCGGCGTCGGCTTCGACGTCAACGCCCGGCTGCTCGACCGCCTGAGCGGCGGCAACGGCGGGACCAGCGAGTACGTCCGGCCCGACGAGGACATCGAGGCCCACGTCGGGGCGTTCTACTCCAAGATCACCCGGCCGGCCTTCGCCTCGATCGCCGTCGAGGTGTCCGGCACGGACGTCAATCGGACCTACCCGCGCGACGTCCCCGACCTCTTCGAAGGCGGCCAGCTCGTCTGGGTCGGCCGGTATCGCCAGAGCGGCCACGCCACGGTCCGGCTCTCGGGCAAGGTCGGCGGCGAGCGGCGGTCGTTCGAGTTCCCCGCCGAACTGGCCGGGCCCGGGTCGAGCTCGGGCTACGACTTCGTCGAGAAGCTCTGGGCGGTCCGCCGGGTCGGGTTCATCATCGACCAGATCGACCTCAACGGCCCGAACAAGGAGCTGACCGACGAGCTGGTCAGCCTGAGCAAGAAGTACGGCCTGCTGACCCCCTACACCTCGTTCCTGGCCGATGAGCGGGTCAACCTCCACGCCTCGGCCGAGAACCTTCAACGAGCCACCTCGAATCTCGGTGCCCTCCGCGTGGTCCAGGGTCAGTCGGGCGTCGCGCAGCGGTCGATGAAGCAGCTTTATAACAAGGCCGACAGCTTCGAGGGGGCCAAGTACGCCCTGTCCGCGCCCTCGCCGGGCCAGCCGGGCGGGATGATGGGCGGCATGGGCGGGTTCGCGGGGGCAGGCGGGGGCATCGGCGGCGCCGGCATCGGCGGCGCCGGGTTCGGCGGTGGCACCTCGAACCCGGCCGTGGCCAATTCGGCACCGGGGGGACCTGGGTCTATTGTCAACCCCTTTACCAACCACTCGCTCGGGCGTCGGACCCCGATCGTCGTCGGCTCCAGCGCCTCCGGAGTGCAAAACTTCGGCCAGTCACCGAATGCCGCCAAGCCGGCCGCCGCGGCCACAGGCGAAGCCGGGGCCGGCGACCCCGGGCGGAACGTCCGGAACCTCGGGACCAAGACGTTCTACCGGAAGGCCGACCGCTGGGTCGACTCCGAGGTCAAGCCCGAGGAGGAGGCCAAGGCGGTCGTCCTGGAGCAGTTCAGCGACGAGTTCTTCAAGGTCGCCCACGACCAGACGGCCGAGCAGAACCAGTACTTCAGCTTCGAGGAGCCGGTCACCGTCGCCATCGCGGGGCGGGTCTACCGGATCGACCCGCCGAAGTCGAAGTAAGTTGACATCTTGACATCTAGCCCCCTCCCCCTCGCGGGGGAGGGTTGGGGAGAGGGGGCCATTGCACCGCCAACGGCCTGGCGATAGCTCCGAAAGCCCGGGCCTGGCAAGATGGGGGCATCATCGCCCCCGATCCAATTGAGGCCCCCACCCATGAAGTTCGTGATCCACCCCGCCGTCGAGGCCGACCGCCTGGACGCCCTCCGGAGGGCCGCGCCGGGGGCGGAGTGGGTCAACGCGGCGACCCCGGACGAGGCCCTCGCCGCGATCCCGGGAGCCGACGGGTTCCTGGGCAAGGTCACGCCCGCGATCCTCGACCGGGCCGACCGGCTCCGCTGGGTCCAGTCGTTCACGGTCAGCCTGGAGCATTACCTGTTCCCGGGGCTGGCGGAGCACCCCTGCACCCTGACCAACATGCGGGGCCTGTTCGGCGACGTGATCGCCGACCAGGTGATGGGCTACGTCCTCTGCTTCGCCCGGAACCTGCACACCTACATCCGTCGGCAGGCCGAGCATCGCTACGAGCCGGCCGGCGGCGAGTCGGCCCGGGTCAGCTTCGCGGCGGGGCCGGGCACGGTCAACGCGATGGACCGGGCGACGATCTTCCTGCCCGACGCCACGATGGGCGTCGTCGGCCTCGGGGCCATCGGCGCCGAGGTCGCCCGCCGGGCCCTGGCCTTCGGGATGGCCGTCCGGGCCGTCGACCGCTTCCCCGACCGGACCCGGCCGCCCGAGGGGGTCGACATCGTCGCGGGGATGGAGGGACTCCCCGGACTCCTCGGGGCGAGCGACTTCGTCGTCATCGCCGCCCCGCACACGCCCGAGACCGTCGGCCTGTTCGGGGCGGCGACCATCGCCCGGATGAAGCCCTCGGGCTACCTGATCAACATCGGCCGGGGGGCGATCGTGGTCCTCGGAGACCTCGTGGCCGCCCTCAGGGCCGGCTCGATCGCCGGCGCGGCGCTGGACGTCTTCGAGTCCGAGCCGCTCCCGCCCGACCATCCGCTCTGGGACTTCCCCAACGTCATCCTGACGCCCCACACCGCCGGCTATTCGCCCGTGATCGCCCGGAGGCACCTGGAGACGCTCGTCGAGAACGTCGGCCGGTTTGCCCGGGGCGAGCCGCTCCTGAACGTGGTCGACAAGGCCCTCTGGTTCTGATCCGCCGGGCCCACTCAGCCGGCCGCCAGCCCAGCCAGTCGGGCGACGAAGTCCCCGTGGTCGGGCCCGGCGACCCCGACCCCGAGGACGTCCAGGACCCGGGCCAGGTCAAACGCCGCCAGCGCCGTGGCATCGAGCCAGAGCCCGGGGAAGACCTCGCTCCGGTGGATCCCGTCGGGTCCGGGCTGGAGCCGCTCGTACTGGCCCTGGCCGAAGACGAACCAGTCGAGGGTGTTGTCGAGGACCCGCCAGACCAGGTACTCGCGGACCTTGTTGCGTCGATAAACCTTGAGCTTTGAGTTCAGGTCGATGCTCGCGGTGCTGGCGGCGATCTCGACGACCAGTTCCGGAGCCCCCTCAATGTAGTCGTCCTCGCCGATGACCGCCTGCCCGCCCAGGGCCGGGTCGATCATCATGGCGACGTCGGGCTGGGGCATGTTGCCGCCATCGAGCCGGACCGAGCCGTTATCGCCGACTTGAACTCCGGGGGTATGGGCCGCATAGACGCCGAGCCAGGTGGAAACATCGATATGAGGGCGGGCGTGATGATCCCAGCGAACCGGTGAAGACAGATAAACGACTCCTTCGATCAGTTCCGCCTTCTTGAGCCCCGGCATCGCGTCGTAGCGGCGTTCGAATTCATCGCGGGTGAGGTGGTCGCCCGGCTCCAGAGGGGGGATCGGGGCTTCGATCAAGGTCGCGGGCTTCGCCACGGTCATGCCCTCCGGTGGGATCGGGTCCCGGTCATCTCGACCTCGATGATCCCCCGGGCCCGCCCCGAGGGCAAGCAAGTCCGACTCCGGCTTGACCGCCGCCGCCCCGGGGTGATAGGTTTGCGCGTGGGATCACCCCCACCGACGCCCTGGAGGCCGGGCGGATTTCTCCGCCGGCCGATGCGTCGGACGCCCCGCGCCGCCTTGATGGGCACAATCGGCGCACCCCTCCCCATGGCTGACCAACGGATCCGGCGGCAGATCGCCTTCCTCGCCGCCCAGCTCATGTACCATCGGACCGAGTCCGAGTACTTCACCGCCAAGCGCAAGGCCGCCAAGCAGCTCGGGCTCGAATACCGATTCCGCCCCGGCGACCTCCCCTCCAACGCGGAGATCCGCGACCAGATCCAGGCGATGGCCCGGATCCACGAGGGGCCGAAGCGGCTCGACCACCTCCGCGACATGCGCGTCGAGGCTCTCCGCCTGATGCGCAAGCTCGCCCGGTTCCGCCCCCGGCTGATCGGGAGCGTCTGGACCGGCCACGTCCGGCACGGCTCGGACATCGACATCCACATCTTCTCCGACAGCCAGGCGATCGTCACCGACACTCTCGACGACTACGCCCTGCCCTACGAGGTCGAGAAGAAGCGGATCGTCAAGTACGGCGAGGAGCGGGTCTTCACCCACATCCACGTCGACGACCGCTTCCCCTACGAGCTGACCCTTTATCCCGAGGACAAGGTCCACTACGTCTTCAAGAGCTCGATCACCGGCGGGCCGATCGAGCGGGCCTCGATCGCCGAGCTGGAGGACGCGCTGAAGGCCGAGGATCCCGAGATCGACCTGGATTTCGAGGTCGATCGCGTCGAGGACCACGTCGACCGCTTCGAGCTCTACCGCCTCCTGCTCCGGCCGCTCGAAGGGGTCAAACAGAGCCCGAAATACCACCCCGAGGGAGACGCGCTCTACCACAGCCTCCAGGTCTTCGAGCTGGCCCGCGACGGGCGGGGGTACGACGAGGAATTCCTCCTGGCCGCCCTCCTGCACGACGTCGGCAAGGCGATCGACCCGTCCGACCACGTCCTCGCCGGCCTCCAGGCCCTCGAAGGGACGATCACCGAACGGACCGAGACCCTGATCGCCCTCCACATGGACGCCCTGGCCTACCGCGACGGGACCCTCGGCGCACGGGCCCGCGCCCGGCTCCGGCAGTCCGAGGAGTTCGACGACCTGATGCTCCTCCGCGAGCTCGACGCGCGGGGCCGGATCCCCGGCGCCATCGTCTGCGAGCTGGAGGAGGCCCTGGAATACATCCGGACGCTGGCGGACGAGTCGGACGGGTGAAAATTGTGACGTTGGTTTTTGTGAATCGGCATCAATTGCACATGAGCCGCCTAACAACAAAGCTCAGCGGACCCGGCCACGGACCATTGAGCATCGGAACCAGAGTGAGCGCGGCCCGTGGCCGGGGTCCGCTGCAGCGCGAGGTTAGGCGACTTCGGCGTGGTTCCGGTCGAAATCCTCGACGTGACTCTTTACGGCCTCCAACAACTCGTCATCCTCCATGTCCCAGACCGCTTCGGGCATCGGACCCCGCGCGATGACGGACAGGTTGGCGATGAGTTGGCCGAATCGGATGTCCGGGGTGTGCTCGACCAACTCGGACAGCGCACGCAGGATATCGCGCTTCAATTCTGTGCTCGTCATGGCAGCGTGTCTCCAAGCAGAGGCAGATGGCCGACGGGCTTGGCGATGGTCCGCATCACCTCGACTCGAACCGTCCGACCTGGCAGCAACCGGGCGACGCGAGTCGCCCGCGTGACCCCGTCGTAGATCATGATCGCCGCATCCGAGCCCCGATAGGCGAGCACCGGCGGCATCCCGGCGACACTCGACCCGAAGCGTGTCATCTGGTCATGGAGCTTGACGGGATCGGCACCGGACAGACGGCTGCTCGGGAGGTGGAGCATCCTCGGGCCGATGTCCAGGAATTCAGAGGTCGGCATAAGCGTAGGATAACCGAAATCGCAGCTCGGCGACAGGGCCACACGAGGCACGCCCGGCCCGTGGCCGGGGTCCGCTGCAGCGCGAGGTTAGGCTGGATCTCCGGGGGCACCTTGCCGAACCGCTGGCAGGAGGTCGTTCAGTTCCTCGATTCGCAGCATGCGTATGTCGCGAACTGAGTTGGCGAACCAGGTCAAAGACCGAGAAAGATCCATCGCAGCGAGGACGCAAGTGACGGCGTTGACGGTGGCATCGCCGAAGTAGACGCTGCCCTGCTGGCGGGAGAAGCCATGACGAAACAGCACCCGCTGGATTTCAGCATAGGCGTTGTTACAGGAAGAGCCGGGATACGCCTTCTGGAGGGTGTCAGTGTCCATGTCGAACGCGATGGCGTACATGCGCGAGCCTTGAGCTTGGTTCGTGGGGGCCTGGCTTGGGCTAGGCCGCGAAGTCGTCGGGCGGGCAAGTGTGGCGGCTGGCATTGTGTGCCTCCTTGGCCCAATGATACGCTGCCGGAACGGGTCCAGGTAGACGAATCGCTTCGGGGCGATTTGGAGCCGCCTAACGACCAAGCTCAGCGGACCGGCCACATAGAGTACGCGATCGCATCCCCATAATGCGCCGCGTGGCCGGGTCCGCTGCAGCGCGAGGTTAGGCGGCGGCTATCTCACCGGAAGACCGGGGCACGCTCGAAGGCTCGCTTTTCCCCGGCCATCGCGCGTATTCTTCCCCCAGACTCGCCGGTTACTCGGTCTCGACGGTCCGGCATTCCTCAGCGGCGAAGTGGAAGAGTTTCCCCGGCTCCAGCAACTGCGGAACGTTCTCCCGATACCAGCGTGCCGCGGATGGATCGTGTCCGGAGAGCACTTCCACGGCGGGGCCGGCCTTGACGAGGTAGCCGACTCGGCTGTCGACGAGGCCGAGACGGCAGCGGACCCAATTCTCGAATCGCCCTCTGGCCGGCGACAGGAGTCCGAAAGTCTTCGCTTTGTACATGCCGGGCCGATGGAGCGGCAATTCAACACCCACCCACGCCTGGCGGACCTCCTCCGGTGCATCGCTGGCCGGGACGCGTACGATCCGTATCCGTGTCGCGCGAGGTGGCCCGGTTCGGGTGAAAGTGATCTGGATCATCGTTGGGACTTCGTTGGCTCGAGCAAGTTCCACTGGTAGCGAGCCACTCCTGCCGCATATCGCCGGCACCGCGACGCCTCTTCCGCCGCCTAACGACAAAGCTCAGCGGACCCGCACCGCCGAGTGAGCGATGATACCACGATGGGCGTTGGGGCGGTGCGGGGTCCGCTGCAGCGCCAGGTTAGGTGGCACATCAGTCGATGATCTGGAACACGATGCGAACCCGATCGACTCCGTGGATCTCCTCGGCGGCCCCCATCGCGAGCAGGACGAGCCGAACGTAACGACTCAGGCGGGGGACATCAACGCCCTGATGCGCCAAGGCGGATCGGACCTCGGAGAGGGTCAACCAACTGACGTTGTAGTCGTCGGCCAGACCCACGAGCCGCTCGCATGTGCTCCGGACGGGAGGAAGCCCACGCCAGGGGAACAGGGGCTCAATGCCGGTGCTGTTGCGGATGCCGCCGATGGCGGCGAAGAATGCGTAGTCCTTGGAACCGCCCAGCCCGAGGTCATGTACGAGGTCCCACGTCGACGGGTCGTTCGTGAATGGGGGCTGGTCCGACGGCGTGTTATCATCGATGAGAAGAAACGCCGTGATGTCCGCACCCATCGTGGCGCCCTGCCGCCTAACCAATGATTCGGCAGAATCTTAACGCCTAACGCCGCAATCCCGATTCTGCATAACGCGGCGTCGATTCCATCTTACAGGAGGGCCCGAATCGGAGTCAATTCATTTTGGTGAAATTAGATATCTGCCACTCCGCTTCCCAGGGAGTCCACGGCGGTTTGTGTGCTAACTGGTGCGGGAAATCGCGATATTCTTTGGGAACGCCCCGTTCGATAGGGGTGGAGCTTGCTGCCCGAGGAAAGCATGACCATCGATTCGTCACCCTCAAACGAAGCCATCTGCCGATGCGGAACCAACCCACCTCTCACCTGCGGACCAACAAACCCATCCGGCCGCCACCGAACGAAGCCATCCACCGGTGCGGAACGAAGCCAATCCGCCTCGACGGAATGACCTTCCCCAGCGAGAGTAGGCGCTCCACC
>JAABUV010003796.1_pt1 | contig 18810 bp, 18 predicted proteins | sample 5559971 | NCBI WGS metagenome assembly JAABUV01 (sample SAMN10711881, study PRJNA513362) | rock metagenome | isolation source: Antarctica rocks | place: Antarctica: Victoria Land, Knobhead nord | collected 2015-12-19
GTCTGGACCAGACCGGTGGCCCCGGACCCGGCGAGCCGGTCGGCCATGCCCCGACACCACTTCTCCAGGGCCTCCAGGCGGTCGATCTGGGCGTTGGAGACGGAGTTGGTGCCCAGCAGCCACGGCACGGTGACCACGGCGAGCCCGGAGCCGACCCCGACCACGGCCCACCCGGTGAACGCCCACACCACCACCAGGACGACCAGGGCGGCGATCGCTCGTTGCCGGGTCGGGCGCAGCCCCACCTGCTCCGCCCCGGCCTGGGCGAGCACCCGGTCCACCCGCCGGGAGAGGCGGGCCCCGAACACCTCCGGGCTGGTTCCCCACCCCTTCCACAGGGCGATCACGGCCACCACAGCGGCAGCGAACAGGCCCCCGCCCGCGGCGAGGACAAGCAGACGCAGGGTGTCGCTCATCCGGCCTGCCCCAGATCCAGGTCCCCGGACCACTCATCACCGTCGTACATCGAGGTGAGGTCGAAACCGATCCGGTCGAACGGGGTCCGCAGCTGCACCCCACCGTCGCCCGCCCGAACCCCCCGCGGGTCGAGGCTGTCCCTGGCCGGCTCGAAGATCATGTTCATGTCCAAGGACATGCCGTCGTTGCTGAGCCCGGTCACCTCGGCGATGTGGGAGCAGAACCGGGCTTGGCCGCCCCCGATGTGGGAGTGGTCGAAACGCTCGAGCTGGACGATGTAGTTCACGCCCTCCGACGCCATCCGCGTCATGTACCCCGGGCCCATCTGCGGGGCCGCCTCCATCGACGCCGCCACCAGACGGTTCACCGCCCGCCGGGGGTCGGTGGCGTGGATGGTGGCCATCGACCCCGGCAGGCCCGCGGTCGCGCCCTTCAGGAACGCGTAGGCCTCCGGGCCCCGCAGCTCCCCGTAGATCGCCAGCTCCACCGAGTGCCGCAGCACCGGGGGCAGCAGGTCCGCCAGCTCGATCCGGCCCACCGGCCTACCCGCCGCGTCCATCTCCACCGACCCCAGCCGGCCTTCCACCGGGATCAGCAGCGGGGATGCGTCCGGGCGGGTGTTCAAGTTCAGCTCGAACTCGGTCTCCAGCGTCGCGAAACGCACGTAGCCGTCGATCGCCCGAGACAACGCCCGCAGAAACGTCGTCTTGCCGCACTTGGGGACCCCGCTGATCAGGATCGTCTGCTTGGCCTGCACACACCCGATCAGAAACCGGTGCATCGCGGGGGTGATCATCCCCATCTGCACCATCGTGTCGAGGGTGACGTCCAGGTAGAAGTGCTTGCGGATCGTCACCTCCGGCACCGGGGTCACGTCACATAACGCCGACAACCGCGACCCATCGGGCAGGTTCATGTCCAGGACCGGGTTGGCCTCGGAGAACGCCCGCTCCCGCGACCCGTGGTACGCCGCCCAGAACTGCACCTGGGCCATCAGATCCTCGGGGGTCTCCGCGATCCGCGGGTGCTCCCGCACCAACCCGTCAGCCATCCGCAGCCGCACCGTCTCCGCACCCTTGATGTAGATGTCCTCCACCCCCGGAATGTCTAGCAAGGTGGTCAGACGCCCTAACCCGTCGATGGCGTCGTGCACCGCCCTCTCCAGGGCGGCCTCCGCGTCAACGTTCAGCGGTGGCACACCCTGCCCGGCCCGGCGCCGACTCGCCGAGACCAGCTCCGCCTGCACCAACGCCTGGGTCAGCTGACGGCGATCGGCCGGACCCATCGAAGGCCGCACCGCCTTCTCGTACGCCTCGTTGACGGCATCGCGGATCTCCTTGACCAACGCCTGGTCGACACCGACGCCACAGGCCCCTGGACGTTTGGCCGGCCGGGTCACGACGCATCCCCCACCCCGAGGAGCAGTCTGCTGAGAGTGAGCTCGTCGGTCGGGCTGTGCGCGATGGGCGGGTGCTCGCGCACCAGGACGCCGACCATCTGCAGGCTCACAGGACCAGAGATGGTCAGGGCCACGTTCTTCACCCAGGGTTCGTCGACCAGGGCCTGCGGCCGGTCCGCAACGGTGGAGCCAGGGTCCGTGCTCATGTGTCGCCTTCTCTCGGTGGCACCGGCCGTAGCCGACGCGAGGAACGGGGCATCACACTCAGACCCGCGACCGCGGCCTGCTCGGGCGGCAGCGGTGCGTGGTCTGCGGTCTGCGGGCGTGGCGGGGTCATCACCGTGGGCTGCTGACGTAGCAGCGGGGCTCGCGTGCCCACGTTGCGACGCTGCTGAGCGACCTGGCCCGCCGTGCGGACCAAGGCCTGCACGCTGCGCACCAACGCGGTCCGCTCCACGTGACGGGGTGCGGTGGCGCCGTCGGAGAACACCGCCGCCGTCTTCGCGTCGTGGGGCAGCTCCCCGACGACGTGCACCCCCAAGCGACGGCTGATGTCGGACACCGAGAACGAGCCGTTGTCGTTAACCACCAGCAGGTCTACCCCAGCGTTGCCAGGGTTGGCCCGGTTCAGGTCCCCCCGGAGCAGCGGCAGGATGCGCTCCGCGCGGCGCAGCGACCGTGTCTGGGTGCGGACCACTAGCAGCAACAGGTCACACGCCCACATCAGCGGGGCCGCGTGGAACGGGATGCCCCACCGACCGAGGTCGACCAGCACGTCGCGGTGCTGGACCGTGCGAAGCCCCGCCGCGAGTTCGGGCCAGGACACGGCATCCACCTGGCTGGGGTCACCGAAGCCCACCACCACCGGGGTGCCGAACGGCATGGTCTGGATCTGGGAGTCCAGGACCTGCGGGAGGCGGTCGTGGCGGCCCAGGCGCGCCAACTCGAGCACGTTGCTCAGCGACGCGTCGACTATTCCCCCGCCCGCAGCCGCGACGTCGCCCCCACTGGGGTCGGCGTCGAGCACCACGACCGGCGCCGGCCACACCGAGCCCATCGCCAACGCGGTCGTGGTCACCCCCGGGGAGCCCCCGGCCGACAGCAGCCCGATCAGCACGGGCTCAGCCCCTCGGCAGCAGCACGAGGGCGGCCTGCCCGACCGCGGACAGTCGGGCCACCGCGTCGGCATCGGCGTCGGACACCGTCACCGACACCACGGTCGTCCCGTCCGGGGCCCGCCTGGAGATCGAGTGCACCGTGGCCGCGATCGAGGCCGGCAGGTTCGTCGGGTCCGCCGGTGTCGTGCCCGGGGTCGTCTGCACGGCCACGATCCGCACCGAGTCCCCTGCCGCGAGCTCCGCCGCCGGCAGGAACGCTGCCTTCACCCCGACCGCGACGATGGAGCTGCCTTTGGCGGGCTTGATCTCCAGCGCCGTCGCCCCCGTCGGGAGCAACTGCCCGGCCTGCAGGTCCACTACGGCGAACTGGCCGACCACGAAGTCCCGCTGCGCCCACTCCACAGCGTTGATGCCACCCCCGGTCGGCGCCGACATCTCCACAAGGTCACCGGCGGTGATCTGCTTGCCGTAGCGGACACCATCGGCCAGGCCCACCACCGACACCGTCTGGGAGAAGTACACCCACGCCGCCGGGGTCCCCACCGCGAACAACGCCACCAAGGCACCAGCCAGGGCCAATCGCCCGTTGCGGCGTTGCCGCCGTGGCGGGGCCAACGTCGAGGACGGGACCCGAGGCGGGCCGCCCGCCGCGGCCCCAGCGTTGCGGGGCATCTCCGTGGTGGACATCAGTGACCTCCGGTGATGACGGCCTGAAGCTCGCCGACCGCGAGGTCGGTCCCCGAAGTCAACGGCAGTTCCTGGGCCCCGGTCTGACCACCACCGGTCCAGGTGATCCGCCACACCGACGTCGCGGTGACCGGCCACCGGCCGCTGCCACCGGTCCGCTCCGGCAACGACCGCAACGCGTAGGTGTAGCCGCACGTCGGCGAGTTCTGCCCGGCGTACAACGGGGTGTTCGCCGCGACGGGAGTGCCCGGGCCCCGGCAGACGACCGTGGCCCCAGCGGGGCCCATCGACCACTCGACGCGGTCCAGGGTGGCCGTCGCCGTCACCGTCGTCGGTCCCGCCGTCGCTGTCGCAGTCAGGGGACCTGTGGCCGCCGCCCCACCATCTACCCACATCCACACCGGCAGACCCACCGCCGACCGGGGGTTCGCCGACAGCCGGGGTGCGGACGCCTTCAGGTTCAGCTGGGCGATCGCCGACTGCGCCACCACCGCGGGGTTCGGAACCGGAACCGGAGCCGGGGCCGGTTGCCCGGGTACAGCCGGGGCCGGGCTCAGACACGACGCGACCAACGCCGGGTTCGCCGCCGCCACCGCCGGGTCCGAGATCGGCCCACACCGGTTGTAGAAACCCGGCGCCCCGGCGTACTGGGCGTTACTCACCCCCACGCCGAGGAACGGATTCACCAACGGGGCCGACGGCCCACCACCACCACTGCTAACACCACTGCCAGCAGCGCTTAGGGAACCGCCGCTACTGCCAGCAGGGCTTAAGGAACCGCCGATGCCGGTTGGGGTTGAGGAAACGCCGTCCGAACCCGGCGACCTCGCCTGAACCGTGACCGTCCCCCGCAGTCCGTTGGTTCCGACGACCACCGGGGGTGGCGCTGGTTGGTCCTGCGCGGACGCCGGTGCCGTTCCGAGCCCGATGCCTGCCAGCACCGCCCCTGCGACGCACACGACCGCTGTGTAGCCGCGTGCGGCCCCCCGGGTGGTGTTCATGGCCCTCTCCTACCCCTGGCTGGTGTTCTGCCTGGTCACGATGGGTCGCACGGGATCGTCGGCCCGGACCGGCCCTGAATGACCCGCCACCCCGCCGGGTCCGCCGGGGTCAGGTTCTGCAGCTGGAACGTGGTCTTTGTCTGCGGCAGCCGGTTCGGGTCGACCACCGACTTGCCGGACGGGTCGACGGCGGTGGTGTGGGACACGTCGTTGCAGGTGGTCACGTTGGCCGTGATGGGACCACCCGCGACCGGGGAGGGGCTCACGCTATTGACAGTGAGCCGTACAAGCGTGGTCTGCCCGGTACTGACGAGTCCCTGTTGAGTGACCTGGGCGGCCTGATCGCGCAACGAGGCGGCTTCCTCGCCGGCCGCCACGGTGTCGACGATGGCCAGATTCTCGCGGGGGTTGTTGTAGACCGAGTCGTACACCACGAGGTACCGGGTGATGGCAGCGGTCATCGCTGCCTGCTCGGCCGCGGTCCCTGCCTGCGTGGTCGACGGGGGCGCCACCGTCACTGCCGTCGGGGTTGGGCCCGGACCGCTCGCGTCGCCCGTGCCGCACCCGACCGCCAGCAGCCCCATCGCGGCCCACACGGTAGCGGCCTGACGTCGCGCCCATACCTGCATCACGAGGACCTCCTCATACGTTCGCGCGAGATCGGTCCCGAGGGAACGCCGACCGACCCCCACCGCATCCTTGTTGCCTCGCAAACTCGGTGACGCGTACCGTGGCCAACGGCGTCCTCCCTGGCACCTAGTGCTGCATGACGTGCCCCTCCGCATCCTTCATGGGCCCACCGCCGGCTTAGTCCGCTGCCGCCCGTGCGGATCAGGTCCGCCAAGCCGATTGTCGACTTGCCCGCACCACTTCTACGGCGAACTGTTGGCGAACTACCGGTGAAGCACACCGATGGCTGTGATGGTCTGTTGCGCTGTTCGCTCCCATGGCTGAAACGACGGGATCTGCGGTAGGGGCGTTCTCGGTGGTGTGCGGGGGTGTCATCGGCGCGCTGACCTGGTCAGCAGGCCGCGGTCGTCCTTGCGGTAGACGAAGGGTCCCTCGTTGGTGACTGCCTCGGCGTCCTCCTCCGAGGTCCGGCACCCCGGGAGCAGCACCGAGACAACGTGTCAGCTCGTACGGTCGCGTTCCAGCCGCCGGCCCCGCGGTATCGGGGCTGAACGTCCCACCGTTTCTGATCGTCATGCGGCCCCCTGGCGCCGGTTGATCTCTGCAGCCTCCTGGGCCTTGACCCAGGCGAGCAGTTTGTCCTCCGCGTACACGACTCGGCGCGGCCCAAGGCGGAAGGACGGTGGCCCCTCCCCTTGGTTGCGGTGACGCCAGTAGCGCAACGTCGCTTCTGGTACACCGATCCGCCCCGCGGCCTCTCTTGTACTCAACAGTGTCATGCGTCTCCCTCATCGACATGCTCGGACAGCACAGATGCTCCACCTTCCATCCGTGCTCGTCAAGCACTATCGTGTGAAAGATGCATAGCACCGGCGAAACGATCCAGAGCTTCGAGGAGAGGTTCGGCAGCAGGGTGCGGGAGTACCGACTTGATTTGGGCCTGACTCAAGGGGCGTTCGTCGCGGTCCTGGCAGAACATGGGCTGTCGCTAGACGCGTCAGCGATTTCGCGGATCGAGAAAGGTGTCCGCGCTGTGCGCCTGGGCGAGGCACACGTCATTTCTCGAGCGTTCGGCGTTGAACTCGAAGACTTCCTTCGTAGCGGCATGACCGATGTCGAGGAATTTCGAGCCGCACGAGATATGGCTAATCGTGCCATGAGGTCTGGACGGTCCAACATTGTGTGGATGCTACGCGGTTTTCAGCGAGCCGGACGCGTGCTAGATCGAAATCCTTCTGTCAGTGATCTACTGGAGGACGATGAATTTGAAAGGCCGCGGGATAGTCAAGCCTACTTCGGCTGGGCTACTCGGCGGATGGCCAAACTTGCAGCGACGACATGGGCACTTCACAGCGATTCGCATGTACCTGCAGACTCGTTGGCCGAGGCCGAGTCCCTGTCAAAGCTGGCATTTCAGCTAGTGGCGGGCGTGACGTCGATTTATTCCTCCGCGGAGGACGATGAGGAGTGCTCCGATGTCGAGCATTCAACGGCGCCCTGACGGCCAGTGGCGGGCACGCTAACGCGACGAGCAGTACCGGAGCATGCGCGACACGTTGCCCGACGAGTTGTCGCCCAGCATTGGCTCGACAGCATTACGGCGTTTGTGGTCCGCGGAGCTGGTCCTCGGTGAGGCTGCCGCCGGTGAACCAGGCGCGCTGCTCGACGAGCTGAGCGACCTGCTCGGCGGCGAGCTGGTGGGTGTGCGGGGCGAGCTACGGCGAGACGGTGGTAACGGGGGTGTTCGTCATGGTGATGGGTCCTCTCGGAATGTCCACTGTGGATCGATCGGTCCGCACCTAGTCCGCAGAAGCTCCGCAGACGGCCAATGGCAGCCAATGGTCGTCAACGCTGTTCGCTCTGCTCAGGGGCTGTTTCGACAGGATAGGCGCAGGTCACGGATGCGGTCGAAAGGAACTCATAATCCGTCAGGTCGTGGGTTCGAGCCCCACCTGCCCCACTCGCCCCACCAGATGACCGCGTGTGCGAACCGTGGCTAGGGCAGGATCTCGAGGTACCCGTCCGTACCATGCACGCGGATCCGCTGGCCGTCGTGGATCAGCCGGGTGTGCTTTCTGGTCCAGGTGCAGATAGTCCAGCAGCTGCTGCCGCTGCTGCGTCTGGACGGGGGTATTACGTGCTGTCCGACGCGGTCGGGGTGCCCGACCTGTTGAAACGTGTGGGGCCCATCCTGCGTGGCGTGTTGCCCTGGACGAAGGCAGAGCCTGCTGCGCTAGAGCTTCGGCGAAGGGTGCGGGTCATCGTCGTGGGGTGGGTCGCGCTGGTCGTTCCGCTGCTGTTACTGAACATGGTGTTCTTGCTGCTAAACCCCCCCCCGCATGGTGGCGACCGCCTGGGACAGCGGCGCCCGGCTCGTCGGCGTCATCACCACTACCTCGGGGTTGTCCGTCGCCGCTGCCGTGCTCCAGCTGATTTTCCTCATCATCCCGGTGGTCGGCTTCGGCCTGACCTTCCTGCGGCTGGGTCGCTTCCTCGTCGGCAAAGCACGCGAGTTCGCCAGCGGTTCGACGGTCAAGGCGGTGGGCATGCCGCTGCCGCTGCCGTCGGCGTCCTTGCTTTCGCGTGGTGGCCCGACCAGCGGGTAACGCCGTACCGCGCAGGCGAAAGTGGCACAGTCACCCAATCGGTCGCCGATCTGCGCTACGCGGGTGTGGGCACCCCCCTGTTGCGCAGCCCGCCCAAGCCCAGCAACCGCTGCCCCCGGCCGGCCCGAATGGGTCCGGGGTGGGTCTGGCAGGGCAGCCACCCGCGGGCGTCCCCGCGCCAGCTACCTCCGCACCCCCGGCAGCCCCGCCGGCGCGACCCCGACTCCAGCGCCGGCCCCGGGTACTGCGCCCCCGCCGGCCCCGGGTACTGCGCCCCCGGCGGCCCCGGGTACTGCGCCCCCGGCGTCCCCGGGTCCCAACCCCGCGTCGCCGTCGGTACCGCCCCGGTCAGGCAACTCGTCGTCGATCTCCCCGCCGCCCAGCTCAGCGTCCTCACCCAGCTCAGCTTCGACACCGACCTCGGCTACCACGTCGGCTCCGGTCCCCTCGTCGGGGTCCGCAAGCACCTCGGCTCCGGTCGCGACCTCGGTGTCGCCAACCACGTCTGCCCCCCTCAGCGCGGCCCCCACCTCTTGACGACCACTACTTTCGAGCAGCCCGACCGACGAGAACCGTGCACTGGCGCATCAGGCGTCCCACAGGGCACACTGTCGTCATATGCAGCACGCCGTCACCGCTTCACGAGGTCGTTGGGGAAGACGTCCCTCGTCGAGCTGGAGGTGAATGGTGGGCGTTGCAGAGCAGTGCGCAACCGGTACGACGGGAGTGCTGTACGTGCACTCGTCCCCTGCTGCGGTGTGCCCGCACGTGGAGTGGGCTTTGGCGGGCACCCTCGGGGCCGAGTCAGGCCTGCGGTGGACGGCGCAACCCTGCGCGCCCGGGCAGCTGCGGGCGGGGTGTTCCTGGGTGGGCCCGGTCGGCACCGGGGCGCGCCTGGCCGCCGCGCTCCGGGCGTGGCCAGTGCTGCGCTTCGAGGTCACCGAGGATCCCAGCGATGGGGTGGACGGCGAGCGGTTCAGCCACGTCCCCGGGCTGGGCCTGTGGCGGGCCAGTACCAGCGCTAACGGCGACGTGATGCTCGGGGAGCAGCGGTTGCGAGCGATGCTGCGGTCAGGCCCGGATTCCGTGCGGCTGGCCGCCGAGCTGGACAGCGCCTTGGGCACGGCATGGGACGAGGCGCTGGAACCCTTTCGCAGTGGCGGTGACGGGTGCGAGGTCACCTGGCTGCACCGCAGCGTCGGCTGATCGCATACTCCGTCCGCACGAACCGCAGATAGCGGGCTATTTGCGGTCGAGGGGGACGTTCTCGCGCAAATAGCCCGCTATCTGCGCGTGGGGGCGTGGGCGGGGGCGTGGGCGCCTCGGTGATCCGCCGACGGGTATCTGCCGGGTCGATCGCCTCATCCACCACCCCCGGGCGGGTGTCCAGAGCGGTCATGGCGGGTTCCTCGCGAGAAGGGGCCGATCGGAGCTGACCGGATTCAGACGCGGGCGAAGGCGAGCGCCACGTTGTGGCCGCCGAAACCGAAGGAGTTGTTCACCGCCAGGTCGACCTGGACGCGTCGGGGCTCGCCGGTGACGACGTCGAGGCGGACCCGGGGATCCTGGTGCGTCAGGTTCGCGGTCGGGGGGATCACGCCCTCGCTCAGCGACAGCATCGTGATGATCGACTCGATCGCCCCGGCTGCGCCCAGGGTGTGGCCCATCGTCGACTTCGGTGCCGTCACCACCGGGTGGTCGCCGATCGCCCGGGTGATCGAGGCGAACTCGGCGGCGTCACCGATCGGGGTGGACGTCGCGTGGGCGTTGACGTGGCCCACCTCGGTGCCGGTGATCCCGGCTCGGCGCAGCGCGGTGCACATAGCCCGGGCCTGGCCCTCCCCGTCTTCCGGCGAGGCGGTGATGTGGTGGGCGTCGGAGGACATCCCGACACCGACGAGCCGACCCAGCACCGTGGCGCCGCGGGCTGCGGCGAACGCCTCACGCTCCAACACCACCACCCCGGAGCCCTCCCCGATGACGAATCCGTCGCGGTCGACGTCGAACGGTCGCGATGCCGTCGTTGGGTCATCGTTGCGGGTACTCATCGCCCGCATCTGGGAGAATCCGGCCAGGGTAATCGCGGTGATACAGGCCTCCGCCCCGCCGGCCACCACCACGTCGGCGTCACCGGCGACGATCATCCGATAGGCCCAGGCGATGGCCTCCGATCCGGACGCGCACGCCGACGTCGGGGCGTGCACCCCGGCGCGCGCACCCAGCTCCAGGCCCACGGTGGCCGCCGGGCCGTTGGGCATCAGCATCGGGATGGTCATCACCGACACCTTGCGCAGGCCGGCGGTCTCCAGGATGTCGTCCTGGTCGAGCAGCGCGACCGCACCCCCCACCCCGGTGCCGATCACCACCCCGAGCCGTTCCGGGTCGACCTCGGGGTTCCCGGCGTGCGCCCACGCCTGCCGGGCCGCGATCAGGGCAACCTGCTCGCTGCGGTCCAGGCGCCGGGCCTGTACCCGGGTGAGGTGATCGGTCGGCTCCACGGCGAGTTCGGCGGCGATCCGCACCGGCAGGTCGTAGCGAGCCACCCAGTCCTGCTCCAGCACCGCAACGCCGCTGCGCCCGGCGAGCAGACCCTCCCAGGTGGAGGCAACATCACCGCCCAGCGGGGTGGTGGCACCGAACCCGGTGACGACGACTCCGGGTCCCGGTGCCGACCCCGCGGCGTCGGCGCTGGTGGTGCTGGGGGTCACTGGTTCTTGGCGATGTAGTCCACCGCATCACCGACGGTCTTGAGGTTGGCGAGTTCCTCGTCGGGGATCTTGACGCCGAACCGGTCCTCGGTCTGCACGGCGATCTCCACCATGGAAAGCGAGTCGATGTCCAGGTCGTCGACGAAGGACTTCTCCGGCGTCACGTCGGCTGCCTCGATACCGACGACCTCCTCGATGATCTCGGCGAATCCGGTGGTGATCTCGTCGTTGCTCACAGGTGTGCTCCTTCTTCTCAGGTGACGGTCGGGTTGTCGACCGGTGGCAAATCATGGCAGTCGGACCGCTTGGGCGGCGAAGGACAGGCCGGCACCGAAGCCGACCAGCAGTGCCAGCTGGCCACTACGGGCCGCACCGCTGCTGCGCAGGTGGTCCAGCGCCACCGGTATCGACGCCGCCGAGGTGTTGCCGGTGTGCACGATGTCGCGGGCCAGCAGCATGTCTTCCCGTGCGCCGGCCTTGCGCAACGCTCTGGCCAACGACTCGAGGATGCGCAGGTTCGCCTGGTGCGGCACCAGGATGTCGACGTCCGCGGGCGCCAGACCGGCCAGCTCTACCGCCCGCAACGCGACGGGGGCCACTTTGGTGGTGGCCCACCGGAACACGGCCTGGCCCTCCTGGTGCAGGAAGGAGCTGCGGTCGGGGATGATGATCGCGTCGTACTGGTCCCCGGAGCTGCCCCAGGCGACCGGGCCGATCGTCGGTCCGTGCTCGGCGTCCGCGGCGCCGACCACGGCCGCACCGGCACCGTCGGCGAAGATGATCGCGGTGGACCGGTCGGTCGGGTCGATCCAGTCGCTGAACTTCTCTGCACCCACGACCAGAACGTTCGTCGCGGTACCCGCACGCACCAGGTCGGCGGCAACGGCGATGGAATAGCTGAAGCCTGCGCACGCGGTGTTCAGGTCGAATGCCGCGATGTCACCGGTGCGCAGGGCGGTGGCGACCTGGGCGGCGATGTTGGGGATGGGGCTGGGCGGCGTGCAGGTGGCGAGGATGAGAGCGTCGACGTCACCGGGTTCAAGCTGCGCGTCGGTGATGGCGGCGTGCCCCGCGGCCGCGGCCATGTCCACCAGGGACTCGTCGGAACGGGCGATGCGACGGCTGACGATGCCCACCCGGTCGCGGATCCACTGGTCGTCGGTGGCCATTGTCGCAGCCAGCTCGTCGTTGGTCACCACCCGCTCAGGCAGGTAAGAACCGGTGCTGAGCAGGCGTGCCCCGGTGCGGGAGGGTGGCAGCGTCAGCGGGCGGCTCACCGTGATACTCCGGCGCTGTGGTCGGCCAGCGCAGCCAGATCGGCTGGGCCGCGGAGGGCGAAGGTCGCGGTGCCTTTCAGCTCCCGGCGGGCCAACCCGACCAGGGTGCCGGCGGGCGGCAGTTCGACCACCGCGCTCACCCCGGCGGTCCGCAGCGCCTCGGTGCACAGGTCCCACCGCACCGGCCGGGTGATCTGCTCGACGATGCGGCGCAGCACCTCGGCTCCGTCGGTGACCATTGCGCCGTCGGCGTTGGACAGCAGCGGGCGTACTGGGTCGGTGACCGGGATCTGCGCAGCCCGCGCCGCCACCGCCTGCTGCGCCGGGGCCATGTAGGTGGTGTGGAACGCGCCGGCGACGGCCAGCGGGATGACCCTGGCGCGCGCCGGTGGCTGCTCGGCGAGTTCGGCCAGCGCCGCGCGGGCGCCAGCGGCGACGATCTGCCCTGCCCCGTTGCGGTTTGCCGGATCCAGGCCGAGTTCGCCGAGCCGGGCGAGGACCTGATCGGGGTCACCGCCGAGGACAGCGGACATGCCGGTGGGTTCCGCGGCGCAGGCCGCGCTCATCGCCGCGCCCCGCACGCCGGCCAGGTCCACGGCGTCGTCCGCGCTGAGCACCCCGGCGACGACGGCCGCGGCAAGCTCACCGACCGAGTGCCCGGCGGCGATCGCGTCGGGGGGGATGGTGGCAGTGCGCTGCAACTGGTCGTGGGCCAGCAGCGCCATGGCCACCACAAGCGGCTGGGTCACCGAAGTGTCGGTGATCTCCTGGGCGTCCGCGCTGGTTCCCAGACGCCGCAGGTCCAGCCCGGTGACCTCGGACCAGCCGGCGATCAGCTCCGCGGTCGCCGGCAGCTCCAGCCAGGTCGTCAGCATGCCGGGGGACTGGGAGCCCTGCCCGGGGGCGAGGAATGCGATCACCGCTCCAGGGAACACGCCTAGCGGGGTTGCCGTCGGTGTGCACCCCGACCAAGTATGCCGCCGGAACTTGTGCGCTTCATCTAAACGACGGCGCTGAGCAGCGCGGATCCCGGGCGGGGTCCCCGGCGTTCTCAGGCGGTACCTTTGGCCGCGGCGAGACGGCCCATCGCGCAGGCGATCCGCAGGGCGTAGGCGTCTCTGGCGTCGCTGGGCTCCAGCCCAGTCACCTCGGCAATCCGGCGCAACCGGTAGCGCACGGTGTTGGCATGGACGAACAGTGCCCGCGCGCAGCTCTGCACGGCGCCTCCCGCCTCCAGGTAGGCGTCCAGGGTGACTGTCAGCGCCCCACCCGCCTCCATCAGCGGTCGCACCACGTTGTCCAGCAACGCCCGTTCGGCGTACGGATCGCCGTCGAGTACGCGCTCGGCGAGCAGTTCGGAGCTGAGCACCGGACGCGGTGCCCCCGGCCACGCCGGGACGGCGCGGAGCCCGGCCATCGCCTCCACTGCGCTGCGGTGCGCCGCACCCATCGATGCCACCGGCGGTCCCACCACCACCGGCCCCGCGCCGAAACAGGCGGCCAAGTCGGTGAGCTCGGCCGGCGTGGCGACGTCGCCGCTGATGATGGCCACCAACCGCGAGCCCTGCACGCCGACCAGTGCCTCGCGCCGGTGTCGGGCAGCGACGGTGCGCACCGACTCCAGTGCGGTCGACCCGGTGTCCACCGGTGGGTTGCCGACCACCACGGTGGCCCCGCTGCCGGGCGCCCAGCCCAGCGCCGACGCTCGGGACAGCAACGACTCGTCGGGATCCCCGCGCACGACACCGTCCACGACCAACGCCTCCAGCCGGGCGTCCCACGCACCCCGGGACTCCGCCGCGGCGGCGTACACGGTGGCGGCAGCAAAAGCGATCTCCCGGCCGTAGCGCAGCACCGCCTCGGTGAGCGCGGCAAGCTGGGTGTCGTCGTCGGCCAGGGCCGGTAGTTGCCGCTCGAAGACGTCGGTGGCGGTGCGCACCATCTCGACCGTCTGCCGCAGGCTCACCCGCTTGGTCAGGTCGCGCGGTGCTACCCGGAACGCCTCGGCGGTCAACCGGATCGCGGCCGCGGGGTCGCGCAGCCACTCGACGAAGTTGGCCACCCCGGTCTGCACCACCAGCTGCACGCTGGCCCGCTGTTCGGCTTCCAGACGGCGGAAGAACGGCAGCTGCTCGGACATGGTGGCGATGGCCTGGGTGGAGAACTCACCCGAGGAGCGTTGCACCCGCCGCAGCAGCGGGTCGGGTAGGCGATCGGCTACGGCCACGGCTGGCAAACTACGCCGCCCGCAAATAGCACGCTATTTGCGCGCGAGAGCTCCTAAAAGCCGCAAGTAGCCCGCTATTTGCGGGGGGCGGGGGCGGGGGCGGGCGCGGAGGTCAGGCGTTGCCGGCGTCGGTGGTCGACGGCCCGGCCGCTTGGACGTCGTCGATCCGGTACCGCTGCGCAGCGTCCACCGCCACCGACGTCGCCAGCTCACCGGAGCGCCCCAGCGCCGCCAACACCGCGACCACCACCGACTCGGCGTCCACATTGAACACCCGCCGGGCCGCCGGGCGGGTGTCGGAGAACCCGAACCCGTCGGTGCCCAGGGTCACGTACTCACCCGGCACCCACTGCCGGATCAGGTCGGGCACCGAGCGCATCCAGTCCGAGACCGCGATCACCGGGCCGGCCGCCTCCGCGAGCACCTGCGTCACCCACGGCACCCGCGGCTCGGCGCCCGGGTTCCGCAGTGCCTCCCGCTCGGCCGCCACCCCGTCGCGGCGCAGCTCGGTCCACGACGTGGCCGACCACACGTCGGCAGCCACCCCCCAGTCGGTGGCCAACAACTCCTGGGCTTGCAGCGCCCATTGCATGCCGACACCGGAGGCGATGATCTGCGCCCGCGGCCCGGTGCTGGCCGGTGCCTGGGAGAAGCGGTACAACCCGCGCAGGATGCCGTCGGCGTCCACTCCGTCGGGCTCCGCCGGCTGCACGTAGGGCTCGTTGTAAATCGTCAGGTAGTAGAAAACGTTCTCCCCGTTGCCATCCGGTCCACCCTCGCCGTACATCCGGCGCAGCCCCTCGCGCACGATGTGGCCGATCTCGAAGCCGAACGCCGGGTCGTAGGCCACCACCGCGGGGTTCGTCGAGGCGAGTAGCAGCGAGTGGCCGTCGGCGTGCTGCAGGCCCTCGCCGGTCAGGGTGGTGCGCCCGGCCGTGGCCCCGAGGACGAAGCCGCGGGTCATCTGGTCCGCCGCCGCCCACAGCCCGTCCCCGGTGCGCTGGAAGCCGAACATGGAGTAGAAGATGTAGATCGGGATCATCGGTTCGCCGTGGGTGGCGTAGGAGGTGCCGACCGCGGTGAACGAGGCAGTGGAGCCACCCTCGTTGATGCCCTCGTGCAGGATCTGGCCCTGCTCGCTCTCCTTGTAGGCGAGCATTAACTCGGCGTCCACCGAGGTGTACAGCTGCCCGTGCGGGTTGTAGATCTTCAGGGTGGGAAACATCGAGTCCATCCCGAAGGTGCGGGCCTCGTCCGGGATGATCGGCACGATCCGCTTGCCCAGCTCGGGGTCGCGCAGCAGCTCCTTGAGCAACCGCACGAAGGCCATCGTGGTGGCCACTTCCTGCTTGCCCGAGCCACGCTTGACCACGTCGTAGGTCTTGGCCTCGGGCTGGGGCAGCGCCTTCGCGGTGACCGTGCGGCTGGGCACGAAACCGCCGAGGGCTTTGCGCCTCTCCAGCAGGTACTGGATCTCGGGGGCGTCGGTGCCCGGGTGGTAGTACGGCGGCAGGTAAGGGTCGGCGTCGAGCACCTCGTCGGTGACCGGGATGTGCTGACGGTCGCGCAGCAGCTTCAGGTCGGAAATGCTGAGCTTCTTCATCTGGTGGGTGGCGTTGCGGCCCTCGAAGTGCGTACCGAGCCCGTAGCCCTTGATGGTCTTGGCCAGGATGACGGTGGGCTGACCGTGGTGGGCGACGGCCGCGGCGTAGGCGGCGTGCACCTTGCGGTAGTCATGCCCGCCGCGCTTGAGGTTCCAGATGTCGTCGTCGCTCATCGCGTTCACGAGCTCTTTGGTGCGCGGGTCCCGGCCGAAGAAGTGCTCCCGGACGTAGCCGCCGTCGTTGGCTTTGTAGGTCTGGTAGTCCCCGTCGGGTGTGCTGTTCATCAGGTTGACCAGGGCGCCGTCGCGGTCAGCGTGCAACAGCGTGTCCCACTCCCTGCCCCACACCACCTTGATGACGTTCCAGCCGGCGCCGCGGAAGAAGCTCTCCAACTCCTGAATGATCTTGCCGTTGCCCCGCACCGGGCCGTCCAGGCGCTGCAGGTTGCAGTTGATGACGAAGTTCAGGTTGTCCAGACCCTCGGTGGCGGCCACGTGCACCAGTCCACGGGACTCCGGCTCGTCCATCTCGCCGTCACCGAGGAAGGCCCACACGTTCTGGTCGGAGGTGTCGGCGATGCCGCGGGCATGCAGATAGCGGTTGAACCGGGCCTGGTAGATCGCGTTCATCGGACCCAGGCCCATGGAGACGGTGGGGAATTCCCAGAAGTCCGGCAGCAGCCGCGGGTGCGGGTAGGACGGCAGCCCACCACCGTGGCCGGCGTGGCTGTACTCCTGACGGAAACCGTCGAGTTGCTCCGCGGAGAGCCGGCCCTCGAGGAACGCGCGGGCGTAAATTCCGGGAGAGGCGTGGCCCTGGATGTAAATCTGGTCCCCGCCACCGGGGTGGCCCTTGGCGCGGAAGAAGTGGTTGAACCCCACCTCGTACAGCGCGGCGGAGGAGGCGTAGGTGGAGATGTGCCCGCCCACGCTGACGCCCGGGCGCTGCGCCCGGTGCACCATCACCGCGGCGTTCCAGCGGATCCAAGCCCGGTAGCGCCGCTCCACGTCCTCGTCGCCGGGGAACCACGGTTCGTTCTCGGTGGGGATGGTGTTCACGTAATCGGTGGAGGTCAGCGCGGGGATGGCAACCCGGCTCTCACTGGCGCGCTCGAGCAGGCGCAGCATGAGGTACCGGGCGCGTTGCGGACCGGACGTGGCCAGTGCGGCGTCGAAGGACTCCAGCCACTCGCCGGTCTCGTCGGGGTCGATGTCGGGCAGGTGGGCGGCGACGCCCTCACGGATTACCCGAACCCGGGCCGGGGTGCTCGCTGCTGCCGGCTGCTCAGCCAACGTGTGCTCCTCATCGGTGGGGAGGCGGACTGCCCGACGCGTGTGGCGCAGGGCCTGAGGTGTTGATCGTGCCTCATCCCTGCGCGCACCGGAACTCGGTAGGAAGGTGCCCGCCAGCGTGGCCAGATGCTGTTGCCAGGCGGCGCTGGCTGCCGGCGGGCGGGGGCGCTGGCTTGCGCAGGTCGCGTCCAGCCTGTTCGCTCTCCTGGAGGTCGACACCACGGCCGCTCGGTGACCCGCCGAGCTGGACGATGTCGAGGACGTAAAGGAGGACCGCACCGTGGTCGCCGCGGGGGATTCCCGGAACGACGCCGAGAGGCTCGGTATCGCGCACGGGATGGTCGTGCAGGAACTCGGTTGGGACGAGGACGTCGACGACGACCTGCGCGCGACCGTCGAGCAGCACTGTGGGGGTGAGCTGGTCGAGGAGGACTCCGACGAGGTCATCGACGTGGTGCTGTTGTGGTGGCGCGACGGGGACGGTGATCTGGTCGACGCCCTGATGGACGCGATCAGCCCGTTGGCCGAGGACGGTTCGGTCTGGGTGCTGAGCCCGAAGACGGGCAAGCGCGGGCACGTCGAGCCGAGCGAGGTCGCCGAAGCCGCCCCGACGGCCGGTCTCACCCAGACCCTGACCATGAACCTGGGGGATTGGACAGCGAACCGGCTGGTCCAGCCGAAGGCACGCGGCAAGCGCTGACGCTAGTCTGCTTCGCGTCGGCGTATCGCGCGTCGATGGATCAGGAGGACTGTTCATGCCGCTCGACGTTGGTGTCACCGCACCAGAGTTCACCCTCAAGGACCAGAACAACCAGGACGTGTCGCTGGCGTCCTTCCGTGGGGTGAAGAACGTGCTGTTGGTCTTCTACCCGCTGGCCTTCACCGGCACGTGCCAGGGCGAGCTGTGCCAGGTGCGCGACGAGTTGCCGAAGTTCCAGAACGAAATCACCGAGATCCTGGCCGTCTCGGTGTGCGCCTCGCCCACCCACAAGGTGTGGGCCGCCGAACAGGGCTACACCTTCCCGTTGCTGGCCGACTTCTGGCCGCATGGCGCGGTCGCGCAGGCTTACGGGGTGTTCAACGAGGCCACCGGGTTCGCCAACCGCGGCACCTTCGTCATCGACACCGAGGGCATCATCGCGTTCGCGGAGATGAACGGCCCCGGCGAGGCACGGGACCAAACCGCCTGGGACAAGGCGTTGATCGCCCTGGCGGCCTAATCGGTTGCACGTCTGACTGACTGCACGTCCGGGCGCGTAGCTCAGCGGTAGAGCACCTGTCTTACACACAGGCGGTCGCAGGTTCGAACCCCGCCGCGCCCACCCTCCTGACCAGCTCAGATGCTCTCGACGGGGTCCTTGGGCGCGGGGCTCGGAGGCTCGTATGGTCGCACCGTGGTCGCTGTGGTCGCGTGGAGAATGACGCAACCTGTGTCCGTTGCGAGGTATTCGGAGCGGCTGGCGGTGATGCCTACTCGCGAGTGGCGCAGCGACGTGGACACCGGAGCGAGCGGCACCCCGCCGTCACCGAGCAGTGTCGAAGACGGTGGGAGTCCGCCGCTGAGATCGGTGGTGTCGCGGCGCCCGGGTGACGAGCTGGTCGCCGAGCTCGGTGCGGCGGTAAATGACCCGTCGGGACGAGCGGGTACCCGCGACGAGGCCAGCGTCCCGGAGCACTCCCAGGTGCCCGCCCACTGTTCCCAGGGAGACCGCCAGTGCCGCTGCGAGCTCGGTGGGGGTGGCGGGTCGGTCGAGCTCGCGCAGCAGCCGTGCCCGCCCCCCTCCGACCAATCGGTCCAGGGCCCCGTCTCCGGCCGGCGGCTCGGTCGTGGCGGCACCGCGGGC
>JAABUV010003798.1_pt1 | contig 18803 bp, 14 predicted proteins | sample 5559971 | NCBI WGS metagenome assembly JAABUV01 (sample SAMN10711881, study PRJNA513362) | rock metagenome | isolation source: Antarctica rocks | place: Antarctica: Victoria Land, Knobhead nord | collected 2015-12-19
AGCTGATAGTAATGCAAATTCATCAAGATCGTTTGCAATTCTCTCTACTATGTAGATGTCTTCGCATTCTAGAGTCTCAATCATCTGCTTTTCTCGCTTGTCGTGCATGTACAGACCTTTATCGTCAAAACTTTCTTGCAGATCTTTCTCACACATTCTTCTTTTGAAAAGAAGATTCATCTCGAGCTTAGAAACATGAAGAACAGAAGACAGCTTAACTGAGTTTTCGTGACGATCTCGTATGACTGCTGTGTCACAGTGATTGACATACAATTTTCTCTCTTCAACTTTGATGATGCATCTCTTAATGCGAACTAGAGAATCACTAAAAAGTCGAAGTTGATCAGTCATGTGTGAGAAGACATCAGAATCTGCGACTCAGTCGAATTCAGAAATCTTACTGACAATGTTCTTTGACAGAGCTGCAATATTCTCGCTCTTCTCTTTCTCATCTTTCTCATTGTCATCAGAGATTTCAGAGTCGTCGCTTTTCGCGTTGTAAACTCTGTGTTTCTTGTGCTTGCTCTTCAGAAGCTCAATGAGAGTTTGAAGATCATCAGCGCTCTTGTGCTTTGTTTTGCCTTTGTCTTTGCGTTTCTTCACAAGCTTTTGAACTGCAGACAGATGAGAGCAATCGGCTAGACGATGTTCATCTTCACAGAGAAAACATTTTAGAGATCGTTGCGACTGACGACGACGCGATTGATCGCTGTCGAAGCTTGAGAGACTTTTGCGACGATGACTGATTTTGCGTTTGTTCTGCTCATGATCAGTGCGCTCGCGTTCGTTCCTTCGCTTGACTCATAGCGCAGTCTCTGTTGTCTTCAATTGTGCTTTCTTCTCTTGTAGCTTTTGAAGTTTCTTCTTGACGTCTGACTTATTCTGCGCATCAATGACATCTCAAATGACTGTGTATTCATCTGACAGCGATTGAAGTAAGGCTTGAAAGCGACGTTCTGACTTGAATAGATCGCTCATGTCTTTCTGTGTTGCGACGATCTTTCGAGCCAACTTGGCGAGATGTGTTCATGCCTTTTCAATGAAGATATTCGTCGACATTCTGTAGTCGATAAAGTTCGTCAGATATTGTCTTTCAGTGATTTGTAGCTTCTCTTTGTATTTATAGCTCAGAGCATTTCAAATCTCTTTTGCTGACGTCTTGTCTGCAGTATGTTCTTGATCATCGACGATGATGCAGATGATCAGTCAGTAATGAGCTTTCGCGTCGATCTTTTGACTTTCGAAGTCGAGAGATTGAATTTCGCTGATGATGCTGATGACGCTGCCGAGTGTGTTTAAGTCAGACTTGCCTTCAATAACGAATCACAAGTCTTTCTCAATGAGTCATCTCTTCATGAGAGAAAATCATTGGTCGCAGTTCTCGCGAGTGAGAATGGAAACAGATTGTCGTTTGACGAAGAAGTCATCGAAGTTCATGACGTGCGATGTAGACTCAGCTTGTTGTTAGAATCGAAGAATAAAATAAAGATATTAGATAGATTGACGAGTGAAGTGAAAAGAATTTAATCTCGTCAGTGATGATGAAAGTTTATGCGTTCTTCGACGCGATTGAGTGTGTCTATTTGTTCGCTTTCTTGAAAACTCGTAGTAGACTGTTGACTTGATGTGAGTGCTTATTTACCTTCTCGTGAGATGCGTAGTAAGCTGCCGAATTTCACTGAACTTCTCTAAGTCAGTGTACTTATTTGTCTTCTCGTGAGACGCGTAGTAAGTGATCGCTGATTGCTTGTTCTGATTCTTCGTAACAAGTCGTCGAATTTCACTGAACTTCAGTCAGTGTACTTATTTGTCTTCTCGTGAGACGCGTAGTAAGTAATCGCTGGTTGCTTGTTTTGATTCTTCGTAACAAGTCATTGAGCATCAATTGCTTAGAGTGTTTCGACCTAATTACGTTGAAAGCTTCTTGCTAATTGAGCTCATAATCTATTGAAAGAGTAGAGTGAACAGTGATGAATGAAAGCATTCTTGCTGTTCGAGCTCATAATCTTTTGAAAGAGTAGAACGAACAGTATCACATATGATGAAATCTATCTAGATTATGAAGAGAAGCTACAGGCTGCTCTATCTATATACTGTCACGCATGACAAAGTCGCGACGCGCGACTTTATCTCTGACGCTAGTCTAAGAAGAGCTGCTAGAAACAAGTCTGTCATCGCACTTCTCAACAGTTCACGTTATTTATTAATTTTGTAACAGAAGATTCTGATGTAAATAAAAAAACTTAATGCAATTAAGTCATTAAAGCTTTCAACTTTGTTCATATTTCAGTTAATGACATTTTTCGCGAAAAAGTTAAAACTTTTAATTTTATTTACAGAGATTTTACAATTAAAAACATGAAACACTTTGTTATTATTTCTGTTTAATTAATTATAAACTTACTTAAAAACAGATTGAAACAAGTAATAACAGAAAACAGAAGAAGATTTCTTTTCAATAAATTTTCGCGAAGCGTAAAGCAGGTTATTAAATTTAAAATGAAGATAAAACTTCATTCATTTTACTTGAATTCTTTTTAATTAATTAATTCTTTAAATTTTTAATCAATGCTTTATTCTTGTTTTTGTTACGAGCGTGCTCAGCCCGCGCGCTCTGGAGCGAGCCTAAGGCCCTATCGGGCTTAGCGCTTCCCTTCCCTCTGTACATATAGCCTTCGCACCTTCGTAGACCTCGCTCTTTAGCTTTGAATCCTCGTTTACCTGGTTCACCAGCTTGGTTTACCTGATCTCTATGACTCGCTCTAGGCATGGTCTTAACATTATTCAAAGCTCCGTACATATCACACGATAGTGGTTCGCTTTTCTAGTTTGACCGAACCTGTGGCTTTATCTTTGAAAGGCACGAAAAGCAAAGCTCTGCTACCCGCGTGTAGTTGGCACGAAGCAGAGACGAATCGACCCTTCGACTGAGCTCTTGACTGAGCTAGCCATCGAATCGAACAAGCCCTGCAAGTGCGAGCGTTGCAGGCAAGACAACCTCGAACTGAGCTCTTGACTGAGCTCGCCTCGAAGAGAATAAGTTCTATCGAACGCGGTAGGCAGAAACCGGACCAAGCCCTACCGAATGCGGTAGGCATGAACAGAGAGCGCTATCGAATGCGGTAGACGCGATCGGAACAAGCCCTGCTACATGCGTGTAGTAGGCAGAAACCAGAAGTCGGACCCAGAAATTTCGACAGTATGAACAGAACAAGCTCTGCGAGTGCGAGCGTTGCAGGCACGAACCGACCCTGGATTAATCAGACCCGATTGATCAGACAGTGAGCCTGCTACAAAGGCGCGTCCGATATTGACCTCGTCATTGAGACGGTCAATGAACAGAACAAGCAATGCGACGCGTGTAGTAGGCAGGAACCGAAACAGTGAGCCTGCTTCAATGGCACGAACGGAACAAGCGCTACCGAATGCGATGAGCCTGAACCAGAAGTGAGCCTGCTGAAATGGCATAGAACGACACGAGTTGACCTCTTAATTGAGCCGGTCAACGAACGGAACAGGCCTCGCTACACACGTGTAGTAGATAGGAACCGGAATAGTGAGCCTGCTTCAATGGCAACCCACCCGATTCAGTCACGGACCTTCTTTTATTCGCACCTTCTACGATTTATCTCTATTCACGACATTGACGACAACAGCAAGATGATATGTACTGGGGACAGGATGGAACGTATACTATATGCCTCAAGACAGAGGATGGAACATATACTATATGCCTGAAACCACGAAGATATGAGCTGAAACCCGTCCACCGTTGAATATTTGAAGCTGAATAGAAAGAGCCTGCTTGAATGACAAGAATAGTGAGCCTGCTTCAAGGGCAGATAACGATTGACCTCGTCGCCGAGCCCGTCACCCGATAGTGAGCCTGCTACAAAGGCATGAACAGAACAAGCTCTACCGAATGCGGTAGACGCGACCAGAACAAGTCCTGCGACGCGTTGCAGGCACGAACCAGAAGTGAGCCTGCTACAAAGGCAGATAACGATTGACCTCTTTACTGAGCTCGTCATCAGAGTTGGAACCAGAAATTCCAGCAGAACTCGGACCCAGAAAGTTCGATAGGAACCAGAAATTCCGAAACCAGAAGTCGGACCCAGAAATTCCGACAGTATGAACAGAACAAGCCCTACTACATGCGTGTAGTAGGCACGGACCCATAGTGAGCCTGCTTCAATGGCATGGAAAGAACAAGCCCTACTATGTAGTAGGCTCGAACCAGAAGTGAGCCTGCTTCAATGGCATCCGATAAGAAGGAATAGGCTTGGAACGCCTGGTGAGCTTGAAACGCTCTATGTCAAGAAGGAATAGGCTTGGAACGCCTGATGGAATGAGCTTGAGACGCTCGATGGAATGAGCTTGGAACGCTCGATGAAACGGACAAGAAAGAAAGAAGCTGATTGAAGCAATGAGGTCATTGCTTGGCTGAGAGGAGGGAGTAATGTTACGCGCGTGCCCAGCCCGCGCGCTCTGGAGCGAGCCTAAGGCCCTATCGGGCTTAGCGCTCCCCTTCCCTCTGTACATATAGCCTTCGCACCTTCGTAGACCTCGCTCTTTAGCTTTGAATCCTCGTTTACCTGGTTCACCAGCTTGGTTTACCTGACCTCTATGACTCGCTCTAGGCATGGTCTTAACAGTTTTTAAATATTTTAAAAAAAGAATGTGAAAGCGTTTAAAAAAGCATGTAAAGTCATTGAATTGCATAAATAATAATTTTAACTCTGTAATTAAAAGACTTCAAATTTACGAAAGTAAGAACAATATTATAATTCATCACTTGCAAAATGAAAAATCTTTATAATTAATGAATAAACACGTAAAAGTTGCATAAAAGAATAACTGATTGAGCAAATACTTTGCAATGATTCAGTTAATGAAGTTAATAAATTAATACAAGATGTAATGTAGAAAATAATTAAAAAGACTGACTCTGAATGATAAAAACTATTATGTAGTATAGTATTTTATATTGTTATACACATTGTTAAATATTGACTTCTGCTGTACATTTTCTTCATCTTGCATTTAATAGCTGAATTTTAATATTTTTAAATGTTTCTTGTCTTAATTTAATCATGCTTCAATGTTTGAAAGATCAGAAAACTCAACGTTTCATTCAACGTTCTGTTCTTTTTTTCTTTATATTACTCACTCATTGTTTCTCTTTTAAACAAGTTTTTTATTTGCTGAATTAATAATATATTAAAACGAATTAACGTACATACTTAACAGCAAACTTTAAGATAAAAATTCTTTAAAAATATTGTTAACACAATGAAGATGCATTAACAACAGATTGTTAAAGTTATTATTATGAAATTTTAGCACATCACTTTAATTGCATGCTTATTCGTAGAGAATATCTGAGTCTGGCAAGTGAATTCTGTAATGCACATTCTTCTCTCTCAACGAGCTCTCTATATTCAAAAGTTGAGGGTTTTGCTGAGAGAGCACTCGTTGAGAAAGCACTCGTCAGAGAAGTAGATACTTATATACTTCACACCTGATTCTATTCGATCACAACTTAGACGTTCTTAACGAATAGTAGAATGTCTAAAGTCATTGACATCGCGTTCATCAAACTGATGAGCGTTAAAATCGCGACTTTCAAGTTTTCAGCCTCAGCTGCGAATGACAACCGTATTATACTCTCAAAACGAAGAACAAAGATGAGAAACACTCTCATCGAACGCGAGAAGAACAATCGCAAGAACGAGAAAGAGAATTATCAATTACGTGAGCTCATGTCTGACTTCGTTGACGAGTGAAGACTGCCGCTCTAGCGCGTGATAGAATAGAGTTCATTCAATTTGATGTGTCTACCAATATATGGTTCGCGAGATAAGTGCAATTCTAGCAATTAAGAAATCGTCCGAAGAGAATAGAGCGGTTTTGAGTATATAAGATTCAGTGAGAACTGCTCAGTTTGATACTTTTCAGACCGTTCGTAAGGTTATGCTCAACTTCGTTCGTGTCTTTCTTCAATTTGAATTGAAGGAATCATTTCTGCATATTCTCTGATCGATGATCATTCAACAACTTTCTTTTGATGTTGACTTTTGCGACACAAGCAAACATTTCTATTCAATTCGATATGAAGGATTTTGCCTGTGTCAGCGTTCGAAAAAGCTTGTAACAAGCGTCTGAAAAGTTCGTCACCTCTGACTTCGTATCGTCATTCTCACTATTCGCATTAGAAGAGTTGACTGTATGCGATATTTGAAAGCTTACTGATGGTATGACTTAATTCCTGATGTACGATCATTCGCGACGACGTAGTAAGCAGTCTGACCATCTATCGAATTCGTTTTTTCAGCATCATATTTGATATCGTAATTGTAGAGCGTCACACTCTCTCTGTTCATGTAATTCTCAACATCAGCTAGAGTCTTGAATTCGAGAAAATCTGGCTTCGAGAAGTCGATCACCAAAGGGTGTGCATCACCTCTGAAGTCAATGCCATCTATTAGTACGCAGAGAATACGCTGGTCTCATCGTCTATTCAAAACTTATCAAGACGAGAAAATCGTTGAAACAGTGATGTAGAAATCACGAATGATTGCATAGTATTCGGAATTCTTCTGTTTTGACATTCTGCGTAGACGATTAACACGTCTTCGAGTCGTTCTTCTGCGCCTTGAGCTCTGAATGACATAGAGATAGCAGGATAATCTGATTGTCGGCGAAGGCGCGAGTATTTGACGCCTGCAGTCAATGAGAATGCAAGGTGCGAGGAAATAAAGCGAACAACTCGATAGAATGATCACTCATATATGAGCGCGATTTCATCAGCAGCTGATTAGATCAACGCATCATACGTCAGATACAGATGCAGCAAGAAGTCTTTGTCGATCAAATCTAGAAGTCTAACTCTTCATCTCTCTATCAAGATAGTGATACTCAATTGACTACGTAATCTCAAGTTCTGCATATCGAGAAATAACAAGCAAAAGAGTGTCGATGACTTTCGATAAGAGTCAATCGAACAACTTAGTACTCAGAAGGCATTAAGAACGAATTCGACGATCTTTACGACTTGTTCTTACTGCACATAGCTTTTTCTTTCAAATCAGTTGACTTCATTGATTCTGCGCGACGAGCGAATGCTTCACGAATCAGCTGAGTACACATGACTTGACTCGTCTGCTCTGCATATGTATTCGAGAGACTGCATTCTCTCATTTGTCTCATCAAGACTGTAAGCATCGTTCATCAATCGACGAGTTCTGAGCCTGTTTGTACTATGATTATTTGTCGAGATCTTCAAGAATTAAACAGAATTATGTTTGTCAATCTGAAATGTCTATCAAAAATTGCACTGAACTCAAGCACACAACTTTGACAACATCTCGTCTCTCAAAGAACAGCTACATATCACGACAATCTCAAAACAGCTCTGAAAATGACAGACTCAGCACAACAGACAGATGCGTTGCTCACAGAGCACTTTCAATATACCTCTCTCGTACGCGCTCTTCAAATCACTCTTTTCTAGATCAATACTAATTTTTCGCCTCAGTCTCTCATCGACGAAATTATCAACGTCGTCAACATCGTCATCTATCACGCTCTCGAAGTCATTGAAAACGATCTTCTCTCTCTCTCTTTCTCAACTCTCGAATTCGATGCAGAAAACTCATTCATCGATCTCTCAATACGAAACATCGACGACGACGACAACATCGAGTATTCTGAAGCGACGACTGAGATTGAAGACGACGTACATCAGCTCGAAACGCTACTGAAAGCGACAATGAACAAGACGTTTGATAAGTTTGAGATTTATACGCTGAGAAATATATTGATGATGTCGAATGAGCTGACGAGATGAATGCAATTGAAGCACTATGAGGTAAGTGAAAGAAAGTTTTCTGTTTTGTGCGTGATTAGACAGCATGATACATTCGCTGTCGTGTATTTATGTTATTGTTGTTGTCTTCTAAGCACATACGATCACAGACACAGAAATGCTGAGCAGCTCATTCGCTCTGTCATACACAAGTCTGTGATTGAAAGATCAGTAGTTGCGTTGATGACGAGCAGCGAATTTTCCCTTGTTGTATGTTTTTGAAAAATTCGTTGCATCACATTTTTACTGCATTCAAAACACTTTTTCTTAACAACACATTTGTCTTTCGTTCAAGAAAGACTGTCAAAAATAACAAAAAAACTAATTTATCTCTACAGAATCTTTCTCTCTCCCTTCACTCAACAGTCTCAATCCTCGAATTTCTTCTCGCTCTTCGCGTTCGTCTTCATGAAACTTGCAAAATAAATCTTGCTCTTCGCGTCACTCGTATTCAAAACATCGCTCTTCTCTTCTCTCTCACATTTCTTCTCTTTTCTTCTTTCAACTTCACCTTTCTCGAAACCTCTTTCATCGCCTTTCTAACTCATCATTTCTTCGCCGTCATTCTCGATCTCACATTCATTCTCTCTTCCTTCACGTTCGTCAAACCTCTGATCATTCACGTCGTCTTCGCCCTTTCTTAGCTCTTCGCGCTGAGAGAGAAGTTACAGAAGCTAAGATCGAAGTTGAAGATATTATCTGAGACTGAGGCGAGGGTTGATTGAAAGGAAAAGAGAGAGAACAGGAGACGATATATTGAGAGCAGAGTGAAGAGAGTTTTTAAGGCTGAGAATGAGAATGAGGGGATGAAGATGCGAGAGACGAGAAAGAAGAAGAAGATTAGGAAATTTGAGAGAATGATGAGAGAGTTGAGAAGAGAGAGAAATGTTGAGATGAATGAGTAGTTTGATGATGAACTTGATAGTTGAAATTATTTATTTTGAGAATGAGTTACGAAGTTTATGAATCGAGAAAGAGCGTTGATGATGTATTTATACAGCACATGTCAAGTTTCTAAGAAGAACGATGAAAATGACTCATTTACTTCTTGAATAATATAACTCTGACATATCGATCATGAAATAAGTTCTTTCACAACTTGATATTTGAATAAAAGATATTTGTGAGTCTCGACTAGCTCTAGAGATCGACCTTCGTCTCGTTTTTTTCTTCTGTGATGAGTAGCTTCGCGTGCTTTCGATGTTTGAAAGCTGCTTGTCTCTCATCAAATTAACGAACATCAGAACTTTTCAAATATTCAATTGAAGTAATCATCATACATCATCAATAGAATTTACACTTAGATAAGTCGTTATATAGATCTAATATAGAGCTATAAATAGATCTCAAAATATCGAAAATCTGATCGCTTTTGCATAGAAGATAGTTACGTTGCTGAATATATTGATTTCAATCTTCTTCACTCGAAAATTTCTTATCTTATCTTATTTACTCTAACAGTGATCTCGACTAGAAATAGTGACACTCATCACGCTTTGAAGTATTTTCAGAGCGAAAACACGAAGAGATCATTTACAGAATCACTGAATACATGTTAATCAAGTAGTCAATCTTGCATGTTCAGATTTTGAAAAATCGATGCGATTGTGAGCATCAATTACTGCTAGACTATCATTAATTTTATCAATGATGTGAGAGATTAATGTATTTGTGTTACACTCAACTCAACAGTCACATTAGTATTTTATGCAATGCGAATGACGTCACGGCACGAAAGACATAAGACATGACGTACATAGTACTGTACTGTAGAGAAATCGTCGAGTCAAATTGAGTCGTCTAATTAGAATGTGAGTGAGGGTGAATCTAGACAGCAATGATTGATGAGCGCAGGTAGCAGCGTTCAAGAAGCGTAGACAGCAGCATGCCGCTAACGAAGACAATTGAAGTCGAACTCATTCAGGCTTCAGCGTGCTGCGCGTCTCTGCACTGTCTCACGAAGCTCATCTCGACTCATCTTAAAGCAGTCGCTGCTCAGCTTCGAGGCTGAAAGTGAAAGAGGCAGAAATGTTTCGTGATCATGTCTATAGAGATATTTGTCGATAACATTGTGAGTTCAACGAAACATTCTCGAGTGATAGATCAGAGTTTCTGTAATGACATATCAAAATCTGAGGTTCGATTTATGCACAGCTTCTCAGGTCAAAAATGGCTTCGAAGACTGTCTCAGAGCGTCAAGAACTCTCTTCAGCTAAGACTTCAACTAGAATTAAGAAAGTGAGTGAATGAAATCAAATTTGCAAAGCAGTGACTAGTGCTGACCCTCGATGCTGCCACCTTCGAGCACTTTTCATGATCGAAGCATGTCGCTTAGTCAATCATGACAGTGTTCTACGATTGTGAGTGATATAGCTGAAACGTGAGACGCAGCATTCAGCAGGCAGCAGCGGCGCAGTTCAAGAGAATTTCATGGAAATAAAAGCGTTGAAAAGTGTATTCTAAAGAGTTAGAAGCAAAGTAGGTTCTTAGCGAGAGACAGGTGAGATGGTACAAAAGCATTCTTAAGCGACGCACAAACCAGACATATTCGAATGCCTTGGTTTGAAGGTGAGAAGATTGCTCAGTTCTCTTGCACCCAGATTTGCGTGCGCGATACTCGATCATTCTCGATTCGATATAGTTGAGCTTCTCGTCGCCTGAATCTCTTTCCTCTTTTGCCCTCTCTCTTTTCTAGATGACTGAAATGAAGCTCTTGCGCCGCTTTTTCTGAATGCTTCAACCAGACATTTACAGATGATCTTCTGATGTACGTTGCATTCTGACTGTGTCAACATGCGTTTTCAAGCTGCTTTTTCTCAATCTTTCTTCCTTTCTGTCGTTTTCGCGTTTCTTTCATTTTCCCTTGAACCTTTTTACCCTGATCGATCTTCTCGTGATTTCTATTCATTACTTGTGAAGCGATCAATTCTCTTGCGAGCTCTCGTCGTTGTTCTGTGTATACAGCATCATGAATCGTCGACGTGATCGTTCACTGCGCAACATTAAGACTGTCGCGTACTACGTGAAGAAAGATCGACAGAAAAATGAACATCATGATCTGCAAGAAGTGTTGACGACGACTACTCAAGCGAAACTGAGAACGATCGAGAAAACATGAACACGATGCATTACGACTTCAGTGCTCAGATGATTCGAGATTGATGTTGACTGAAGAACAGGTTCTGCGAGCATCTTGAGAAAAATTCTCATGATTATCTTGCATGAGCGACAGCGAAGTCGATTGCATTCTACTTAGAATGATACCTCGATCAAAGCGATATCAAAAGACAGATATGCATTCAAAACAAGTTCAGAATGATACAGATGCTGTATCGATATCAGATCAAACATTCAATAAACAAAGTCATCAATGAGAAAGTTATGAAGATTCATGCTCGATTGACACTCTGCATTACTCGCTCTCTCAACTGAGCAACATGTGCAGTCGATCAAAATTCAGCTTAGATTTTCTCACGTCTTGAACGTATAGACTTCGCATAAGTCGATGATGAAAGTTTCAAATCTGTTTGCGTTTCTGCATTTTCTGTGAAACGATGATTCTCATCAATTCTCTCACGAAAGAAAGAGAGTTCAGTTTTCGCTATTTTTATTGCTATGTCATCACGATCGAGCGTCTTGATTGAGAGTAGCGCAGATGATATTAGAGACTCTGACGATGTTTTGTGCTACAGAGATGTCAAGCTGACCTTGATTTGAAATTCAATGACAGAGGGAAAAAATGTGTTGATACTGAAGATCACTCTACTTTTGATGAAAGAAAAGAGACACATGAAGAAATTGTACGTTCTACGTCGCGCTGAGACTGACAACGCTGACTGAGAGCTAACAATCAATAGTACTACTTATGTTTTACATGAACAAGACGACAATCTGATTCTCTGCTCGATGTTGCACTTTCTCATTCTCGCTTTCTTCAACAACGTCTTCAGAGCTTTGAATCTCAATTGTTTCAAGACAATCTCTCAGATGAAGATTTCAAAATCACGACAAGTCATACGACTTGAGTGAAAAGATAACATACTGAACAAGTGCATTTTTCGAAGAGCAGAGAAGAAAATTAGTGAAATGAAAATCTCGAATCGAGTTTTGTCGTACTATTTCATTAGCAAGCACTTCAGAAAGATCGAGCAAGACGCAGAGTTTCGCGAGAACTTAACATCATATGTCATTCGTCGAGTCACAGACAGCGCTGTAAATGATATTTATCATCGTTGTGATCTATTCTTTGATTGTGTTTGCTAACGCAGTTCAGATGACGCAACGAAAGCTGTTCGTAATCAGATCATGAGTCATTCTCGAGAAGAGATGTTCAAACATTACATATCTCAATCGATTAAATACGACGTTCAATCTGCTTATCTTGATATCAAGTCGAGAACTCAGCTTATCTCAGCTGCAGAAAGAATGATTCTGTCTCGAGATCAACGCGCGTCGATCGAACTCTCGTCACTGAAAAAGCGTGAAGTCGATCGTCAAGATCAGATCGTTGATCTCAGAAACAAAAGAGCTCGTCTGATTCAGCTGTGTCAGACAAAACACGTAATTCTGAAACAAGTTTGAATCAGCAAGAGAATACTCGCTCGTAAATTTCACGTTGTCGATCAGACTCTGAGAAACGAGATATGATATCAAAGAAGTCAGCGCTTAAAGAAGAAAAAGGAAGAATTTTTCGCGACAATCAACGTTTTAGAAATTCAAAATCAGCTCATCGACTCGTTCGAATACTGCGTTTCTTCTCTTTCTTCATCATCTCAACATTCTCTTTTGAAACGCACTCGCTTGACTTGCAAGTTGTTTGAATCATCGCAATCATCTTCTCACTTAAGACAAACGATGCTTCTGCGTCTTTCGACTCTTCACGACCTCATACAATTATGCACTCGCCAGAAGCCTCGAGAATCAAGGACGATGAACTTTAAGGAGAAGATCGAAAGTACAATCTCGAAGTCAATCTCGTCAGAAGAAGAGGCATATTCGATTCGTTGTGCTGTGAGAATCTGTCTTTTCTGCCTGAGTAATGTGGCTCTGCCGCGTCAGTATCGACAAAGAAATTTCAGCAGCGGCAACAGGCTTGCAAAGCATCTCGAGAACCAGCATTATACGCTCTTACGTCGTGATCCCGTCTCAGTTGATCAAATCCCGTGCTCTCATTCAGCCTGCAGCAACATACTTGAAGGTATTCAACACTTTCAGAACCATGCAGCGAAGGTGTATGAGATTCGATTCACGAGAAGCTGTGGTCAGCCTGCAATGACAGACTAACAGAGGCGCGTTGACTCTGAGAACAATGTATATAATCAAGAAGCGAGTGGTCTACTTTGAGATTTCTCATGCTAGGATCAGTTACAATGGGTAGTAATATTACAAAGTTATTCATCAGAGAAGATTGAGACCAGATGGTGAAGATACTGATTCTTTCTAACCTAAGCAAGAAATTATTTGTTTCACGGCAGAAAATACTTAGAAAACGATATCTTTCACGTTTTCATCGCCAAAGTCAATGTCCCAATAGCTGAATAGATCAGGTTCCGCTTATGCTCACTTCATTGATCTTTCCTCTGAAGCGCTATCAACCTCTGACAGTGTGGCTTTCGTTTCTTCATGAAGCTTGATGACTTTTCTCAAGAACCTTATCTCAGTCGCTCGAGTGCCTTTGAAATTGCAGGTTCCTTCTGCAAAGAGCTTTCCTCGTACGTGAGTTCTTGACACAGTTTGTTAGTATCACAGGTGCGCGCGCTGCAGTCGTAGGGTTCAGTCTGTCTTGTTCATTCATGTCTTCGCAAGAAGCTATCTATGGGGCTCGAGGCCGAATATGTAGGACGGTCTAGCCGAGCGCACGGGCCATACCAAAATGGTCACGCTCACGTGACCGTGTTCATTTTTGGGCGCCACACCTCCTTAATCCATATTCATCATTCCCACACAGTTCGATGAAGAAGAGCCCGCTTCCAAGATGCTCGCTTCTGTGTCACATATTTCAGAAGAACACAGGCATCTCGCTCACGATCTGTTTCGACCGGCGACTGAGTCCTCCTTCGCCAAGCTGGTTAACGTCACTGCGCGCTTTTGTTCACTCTGCAAACGCAAAGACCGAAAATGCAATAGCTACGAAGAAGACGTTCTAGATCAGACCTGTTGCGATCATGCAGTCTGAATCTGGATCCAGACTACATATCCATCTGGATCCAGACTGACTAGCTTAATATAGGTCATGTTAGGTTACCATAGACTAGTATAGGGCTGGTGTTGACACGCTAGTAGGCTGGCGCGCCTTCGTGGGTACAAGACCTTCGACGTGTTACACCTTCTTCCTTCTTTAGCTTTGAACTCCTAGTTAGAATACACCCATATGATCCGCTCTATGCAGGCCTATAACAAGACCAACAAGCCATCGGTTTGCGCACAACGCTCGCCATCGTCGATTGACGAATCTCTGCACAGCACCGACTTTATCGATCCTGCTATGAGCCTTGATATCCTTAAACCTTTCAAAGAAGCTAAATTCACAAAAGCCATTAAAGCTGTGAATTCGAGGAAGCCGGTTGCATCTTCCAAGATTATCAAAGCAAAGAAGTCATTCACTTCCTTAATACATCTTTTTTGCTACGGCAACCCAAAGCGTAGGCGGACGCAGAGTCTTGCACGCAGCGATAGTTTGTGAAGGCACTATCATCAAGTGCGCTTTGAATACCAGGTCGGCGCCCTCCCATGTCTTCTACCAGATTGTAAGAAGATCATTCACGATTCAGACCACTTCGCCAATCATGCAGTCACTATGAATACATCGGATCTCGTAGTTCAGGCTGTCATTACGGAAGCACTGGAGCTGACTGCCAAGCCTGGCCAACTTGCCTTGTTTACTTTATGAGGATGTCAACTTTACATCTCATTTGATATCATATTATGTATCTCATGCATACGTGTCGGGTGTTAGATTGTGGATCGATTTTATTCTGATCATTTGAAATAGCCAAGAGGAGTTTATGTTGTTGCTTTTATTTACATTACACTACACGAATCTTGGCGATGGTCCTTTGATTGAGAGGGGAGAGGTGCCAGGAGGCAGTCGTTTCTCCGCTACACTTGCTGTTCTCATTGGCTAATTTTTTCGATGTCGATATGCCACTAGCCTTGTATGGTCCTTCCTTTGGGATAGAGAAAAACAGCACTGTTCATTACATAGCATATCTTATTTCCGTTTATCCGACTTTCAGCCTGTCTTTGAACATTCAATATTCGAAATGATCTGGTTTCAATTGAAAGTGTTGTACAGAGGTTCAACACGAAAGCAAAGGGGGCAGATCCTCCCTTTATACCTAATAATCATGCTAGCTTTAGCCAGAACTCGGCCGTCTCGTTTTAGGCAGCATCAGGCTGTGCTGGTGTAGAACGGACCGGCTGCCAAAGGCCAATTACGGGTCGCGATATGACCGGATTCCCTTCCATTACAGACGAAAGCGCCTTTGGATGTGCTTGATGAAGCGTCCGTATTGAAAGGGAAGTCAAGATCTGTTGCAAGCCATCGAGCGCTCTTTGGCTTGAAGCTCATGTCGTCTGATCGTGATCCCTATCAGTGACCTTCACTTCACGTGTGGACAGAAATACTTTTGTGGCCGTGGCAAGTTTGTAAACCTCAGAACCTGTAAAGAATCAAAACAAATCACCGGCTCGTCGTTCATGTTTCAACTACTGGTCAAGTACATGTGATGTTAATGTTACAGCTGATCTGAACGGCGCCTTTTCGATGGGGTAGTAAATGCTGGCGGCGTGACATAGGCCAAAATTTGAGGTAGAGAGCGGCCAAATCTAGGGCAGGGCGTCACATTCAGGAGAATTGAAATTTGCAGGGGTGGCCCGCCATTATTGAATGGCGTAAATATCTATTAAAATGCAGCTGGATCTCTGAAGCCTAGTCAGTCCCCTCAAGAGTCAGTAGAAATTTTCAAAAGTCGTTATTTACCGCACTCATGAACCATTCAGACATAACAAACATGCCAAGTCATTATCTTCGAATTTCATCTGGCTTGTCTCAGCAGGACTCGCATGGTAACGAAAGCTTCACAAACGCTCACCTGCTCACTCCTTACCCTACAGTCACAGAGACAGAGGATTGGTCTCCTTTCGCGCGTGAGACATGGAACAACCTGGCCTACACAGCGGAACTTGGAGTTAAGCGAAGGTCAAGAACTCATTTCTGCGACTCTTCATCTTTTGGTCTAGCAGCGTGGCTAAGAGGGGAGGTAGCTACGGTGTTGTTACTGGACATAACAGGGGCCTTTGATAACGTATCGCATACGAGGCTATTACACAACCTCAAGAAACGAAGGATAGGCGGCAACATGGCTAACTGGATACTCAGCTTTCTTTCCGATCGAAGCACCATAATATCACTGCCGGAGTTCACTTCAGAAGTCTTCAAAACAGGCACGGGTATACCTCAAGGATCGCCGATCTCACCAATACTGTACCTGTTTTATAACGCCGACTTAATGGAAGAAGATGAGGGGGCTGGCTTCAGAGTCACAGATCTGGGCTATATCGACGATATTGCAAAGGTGGTAACTGGACCTAACGCGGAGCTCAACTGCAGAAGAATCGAAGGCATTTTCGCAGCAAGGGAAAACCAATGGTCAAAGAAGCACGCAAGCAAATTTGCTCCAGCCACATTTCAGCTGATTCATTTCAAAAAGCCAGGCACAAGAGCGAGGCAGCTCAATCAACGAGAGGACGATACGGTGCATCTGGAGGATCACATTATTAGATCACAAGAAACTGGAATCTACCTAGGGGTACTTCTAGACAAGGAACTAAAATGGACCGCACATCTACGTCGCACGGAGGCAGGGGCCTCGCAAGCTCTCAATGCACTGGGCAGCCTAGGGGGTTCAACTTGGGGCGCAAGCTTACTGAACCTTAGGAAAATCTATTTAGCCTGCATAGTACCAAAACTCCTGCACGCTTGCTCACTATGGTATAGCCCTGAGGGGGGCTTTGGCACCGTGGGGCTGGAAAGAGCAATCATCAAGTCACTAACCGCGATACAAAGACGTGCAGCTCAAATAATAGCAGGAGCATTCAGGAACACCTCAGAGCCAGCTTTGGACGTGGAACTGCATCTGCTACCTGTAAAACACGCGCTGGAAAAGGCTCTTGAAGACACGTTAATTAGACTTCGAACCAACCAAATATACGATCAAATAAAGGAAGTGAGACAATACATAATACTCACACCCAAGAACTTCAGGTTTTGGAGCCCTCTGAGAAAACTCGAAAATAGGTACAATGCACAAGGCCGGGTATACTCCGAGACACTAAACTCGATGGAATGCATATACCCAATGATGGCTCCCCCCTGGAGAATTCCATCCGAATTTAGAATAGCAGACAATAAGGACACAGCACTAAAAGAACATGATGATATCATCAAAGATCCGAGTCAGCTAGTAATATACACGGACGAAAGTGCCATTGAAGGCAAAGTGGGAGCGGCCGCGGTAGTTCCGGACCTGGGAGTGGAAAGGAACCTGCTAGTTGGAGAGGATAACGCAGCCACGGTATACGCGGCCGAATTACATGGGCTAGTTCTGGCTTTGGGCATAGCTGAGCAATACATTCGACACAGAACATCACTGGTCATCTTCACGGACAATCAAGCAGCGATCACCTCATCGGCGAAGCCGGGAACACAGTCAGGGCAATACATACTACGCCGTATAGCACAGCACGTGGATCAACTTCGATGGCGAGGCATTAGAATACGAATTCACTGGATTCCGGCTCATATAGGGGTTCCAGGGAACGAAATGGCGGACATTGCGGCCAAAAAGGCTACAGGTTGGCGCGAACATCCATGGTCCCCGTCAATTTCACCAAATATTCACCTACTGCATTTTGCAACTCTCAGATCATCAATTAAGATGGAATTGAGGAAGAGAATCAACACCGACTGGGAATTGCAATGGCAGGCGGAAGCATCAGGCTCAGTAACAAGAAAGCTCACCGAGGCTCCAGCTAAAAGTATACTCAAGCTACACGTGGGACTTCACAGAGCGCTAAGCTCTGTGATTGTTCAACTCCGCACGGGAAAGATAGGGCTCAAGGACTATCTCTACCGTATCAACAAAGTCAACACAAGGGAATGTTTATGTGGCTGGGGACGGCAAACGATCAGCCACACGCTATTCGAATGTCCAACGCATCACAGCATCCGGAGTCAGACCATATGGAAGGATCATCGCGTCAGCGATTTAGGTCAAATATTGAACACGCCAAAATTGGCAAAAGCAGCGGCTCAATTCGTTACATGGACACGAATCCTTGGCCAATTTGGAAACGTGCCCATGGAACGTCTTAAAAACTGACAACGGCAGGTCAGATTCAGTTGGTAATAAAGACAAAACGCACTCGGTGAAGTGGGCCGACGTGTAAGGGCAAAGAATTTGGACTGCTGGCTAAACAGTAAAAAGGATCATTCAGAGGAGTTCGGAATCTTCAATTCTGTTAAGAAAGGTGTAGTTCTCAAGGAAAGAGGATGGCTGTGAGTAGTCACGTGTGACAGAGCACTAGTGCTGGCTAGCGCCACGCTAGTGGGAAGTGTTACTGGAAGCTTTGTTCCGTTCCTCTTCCCTCTCTTCTATATAGAGTATAAACCGGTTGGTATCTTGATATCACGTGATGGGAATGGATGATGGAACCAATGGGAAGTAAGGGAAGTGAGGCGCTAGTCCATATTGGGACCAGCGCACCGAAGTGCAACTTGTATCTATATCTTCATAGATCGAACCTTCTTGAAAAGGTCAGTTACCACCAATAGAGCAATTGCCCCCAAACATCGGGAACATATTGCTGTAGGTCCTAACTCATTTACTTGGCATACCTTTGAAGTAAGGTGTACCAATACAAACCCTCGGAACAC